>Ga0209816_1000010_pt1 | contig 178061 bp, 166 predicted proteins | sample CoawatmetaG01DNA_FD_187509 | JGI IMG/M metagenome (GOLD analysis project Ga0209816, IMG submission 187509) | Marine microbial communities from the West Antarctic Peninsula - Coastal water metaG017-DNA (SPAdes) (version 2) | ecosystem: Environmental > Aquatic > Marine > Coastal ...
GCGTGTAGTTCAACACGCACTCGCCGTCGCGGAACAGCCCCTGGATCAGATAGCGGTCGCGCAACTCGTCGTTCGACACGCACTCCATCATGTCCGGATGCGTCGCGTAATAGGTCCGGTCGTACATGGTCACTCCTTCGGGCCGCGCGCGGCAGCCGTGCTCTGGTCGATACGATAGGCGCGGCGGACGAGGCCGGCGGTCAGCTCCTGCGCGAGGTCCGCCGCCTCCCAGTCCGCGATGCGATGTTCGGCGACGAGCCGCGCCAGGAAGGCACAGTCGACGCGGCGCGCGACGTCGTGCCGCGCGGGGATCGACAAGAAGGCGCGCGTATCGTCGTTGAAGCCGACGGTATTGTAAAATCCGGCGGTCTCGGTCGTCATCTCGCGGAAGCGGCGCATGCCTTCGGGACTGTCGTGGAACCACCAGGACGGGCCCAGCTTCAGACACGGATAATGGCCGGCGAGCGGCGCGAGTTCGCGCGCATAGGCGCTCTCGTCCAGCGTGAAGAGAATGATCGACAGATCGGTCGAGGTGCCGAACCGGTCGAGCAGCGGCTTGAGTGCGCGGACGTAATCGGTGCGCGTCGGGATGTCCGCACCCTTGTCGCGACCGTGACTGGCGAACAGGCCGGCATTGTGGTTGCGGAAACTACCGGGATGGATCTGCATGACCATGCCATCCTCGATGCTCATCGCCGCCATTTCGGTCAGCATCTGCGCGCGGAACAGCTCGGCGTCCGCCGGGGTCCAATCGCCGCCGACGATCCGCGCGAACAACGCTTCGCATTCCTGCGGCGTCAGATTGGCGGTCGCTGCCGTCGGATGGCCGTGATCGGTCGCGGTCGCGCCCGCCGCCCGGAAGTGGGTGCGGCGCTTGCGGTGGGCGGCGAGATAGCCCTGCCAGCCATAGACGTCCTCGCCGGTCAACTCGGCGAAGCGCGCCATCGCCGGCACGAACGCCTCATGTTCGACGTCGATGACGCCATCGGGGCGATAGGTGGTGACGACGCGTCCGCCCCAGCCCGATGCGTGGATCGCATGATGCGCATCGAGGCTGTCCTGCGCGCCCTCGGTCGTCGCGAGAAAATCGATGCGGAAGCGATCGAAGAGCGCGCGCGGCCGAAATGCATCGGTGGCGAGCGCCTCTCCGATCGCGTCGAAATAGAGGTCGGCGGTTTCCGCCTCCAGCGCCACCTCGATCCCGAACACCTCGGCGAAGACATGATCGAGCCACAGGCGCGAGGGCGTCCCGCGGAACAGGTGATAATGGTCCGCGAACACGCGCCATGCCGCGCGCGGATCGGTGGCAGGCACGCCGCTTTTGTGCGGAATCGCCAGCGCGTCGAGCGCGATGCCTTGGCTGTAGAGCATGCGATACAGATAATGATCGGGCGCCAGCAGCAGCGAGGTCGCGTCGGTCCAGTTCGTATTCTCGGCGAACCAGCGGGGATCGGTGTGGCCGTGCGGGCTGACGATCGGCAAGTCGGCGACACCGGCATAGAGCGTGCGCGCGATGCTGCGTGTCGTCGGATCAGCCGGAAACAGGCGGTCGGGGTCGAGGCGCAAAGCCCGGGCCATCTCTATCCTCTCGAAGCGCCCTTCGGCAGGCGGCTGCCAGCTTGGTAACCGGTGTCAAATCGCGACGCAACCCCCAGCCTCATTCGCGCGGCGCCGCGACCGATGCACGGCGGATCAGCGTCGACAGAAAAAGCGAGGGTTCTTCCACGTCCGGTTCCTGCTCCATGCCGCCCGCGATCAGCTTGAGCGCCGCCGATCGCGCCATGGAGGCGATCGGCCAGCGCACCGTCGTCAGCGGCGGCCAGACATGCGCAGCGATCGGCGTGTCGTCGAAGCCGATGATCGACAGGTCGCGCGGAATCTCCAGGCCGCGCTGGCGGGCGGCATGGATCACGCCCGCCGCCATTTCGTCGTTCGAGGAGAAGATCGCCGTCGGGCGCGGCACGACATCGAGCAATCGCTCCGCCGCGACCAGCCCCGAATCGAAGGTATAATTGCCGTCGGCGATCATCGATCGCGGCAGCGCGATCCCCGCCTCCGCCAGCGCATCCTCGAAGCCCTGCCGCCGCTCGCGCGCCGAGCGGAAGCCGTGCGGCCCCGCGACCAGGCCGATGCGCCGATGCCCCTGTTCGATCAGATAGGCGACCGCGCCGTGCACCGCCTCGCGGTCGTTGGAAGCGACCATATGGTCGGCCGCATCCAGCACCGCAGACCCCATACGCACGTAACGGCAGCCGATATCGTCGCACAGCTTCGCCACCGAATCGTTCTCGCTGATCGGCGGCATCAGCAACACGCCGAACAGGCGCTGGCGTTCGAGGAAGTGGCGCAGATCCTCCAGCATCGTCGCCGAGCCGCGATCGAGCGGGCGCACCACCATTTCGAATTCGGTATCGTGCAGCGCCTCCAGCATGCCCTGCTGGACATTCATCACCGTCTGCGCATTGGGATTGTCGTGGACGAGGCCGATCAGGAAATTGCGGCGCAGCGCCAGCGCCCGTGCCTGCGGGTTCGGGATATAGCTAAGATCCGCGATCACCTCTTCGACGCGTTTGCGCGTCTCTTCGTTGAGCAAGGGCGAACGGTTGATGACCCGGCTGACGGTCTTCTTCGATACGCCGGCGACGCGCGCCACATCGTTGATCGTCGGCTGGCCGGTCTTCTGCATGCCACCGGGTGTAAAGCGGGCGAAACGATCCCGCCAGTCCCACGCCCTTGCAAAGATCGTCCGGACAGGACACATCTGACACCGGTTACCGAAACGAATGTCGAGAGGATGGCATGGCGAGGGCATGGAAGGTGGCGCCGACCGATACGGTCGCCACGATGCTGGACGATGCACGCGCCGGCGACACGCTGACGGTCGACGGCGCCGCCGGGGACGCGATCGGCCGCGCGATCACGCTCGAAGACGATATCGCGCGCGGGCACAAGGTTGCGCTGCTGCCGATGGGCCTCGGAGCGCCCGTCCTCAAATACGGCTTTCCGATCGGCCATGCCACGGCCGCCATCCGGCCCGGCGCGCACGTTCACAGCCACAATCTGTCGACCGCGCTCGATGCGACGCTCGACTATCGCTACGCGCCGGTGCCCGCGGCGACCCTGCCGCAGGCCGAGGCCCCGACCTTCATGGGCTATCGTCGTGCGGACGGGCGGGTTGCGACGCGTAATGAGATCTGGGTGCTGCCGACGGTCGGTTGCGTCGCGCGGACGGCGCAGCGGATCGCGGCGGGCGCCGCGGCACAGGTCGGCGATGCGGTGGATGGCGTCCACGCCTTCACCCACCCGCACGGCTGTTCGCAGCTGGGCGATGACTTGGGCGGCACCCGCGCGATCCTGGCCGGACTGGCGAGCCATCCCAATGCCGGCGGCGTCCTGATCGTCGGGCTGGGCTGCGAAGAGAATCAGGTCGCGGCGTTGCTCGATGCGGTTCCTGCGGAGCATCGCGGCCGGGTCCGCTCGCTGACCGCCCAGCTCAGCGCCGACGAGGTCGAAGAGGGCATCGCCGCGGTCGTCGCGCTTGCCGACGCGGCACGGGCGGACCGCACGCCGTGCCCGCTCAGCGATCTCGTCCTCGGCGTGAAATGCGGTGGATCGGACGGCCTGTCGGGCCTGACGGCCAACCCGCTGGTCGGGCAGATGAGCGACCGCGTCGTGGCTTCGGGTGGGCGCGTCGTCTTCACCGAAATCCCCGAGATTTTCGGCGCCGAACAGACGCTGATGGACCGCGCCGCCGCACCGCAGGTATTCGACCGGATTGTCGGCGTCGTGAACGGCTTCAAACGCTATTTCCTCGATCACGGCGAGCCGGTGTCGGAAAACCCCTCCCCCGGCAACGTCGCCGGCGGGATCACGACGCTGGAGGAGAAATCGCTCGGTGCCGTGCAGAAGGCCGGGCGGGCCCGCGTCGGCGCGGTGATCGATTACGGCGACGAGGCGACGCAGACCGGCCTCACCTTGCTGGAGGCGCCGGGCAACGATGCGGTATCCTCCACCGCCCTTGCCGCCGCGGGGGCGACGGCGATCCTGTTCACCACCGGACGTGGGACGCCGCTGGGTTTCCCGGTGCCGACGATCAAGATCGCATCGAACAGCGACCTTGCCGCGCGCAAGCCCGGCTGGGTCGATTTCGATGCGGGCGCGGTGCTCGACACCGGGTTCGACGCCGCATCCGAGGCCCTGCTCGCGCGCATCGTCGCGGTCGCGTCGGGCGAGACCACTGCCGCCGAACGCAACGGCGAGCGCGAGATCGCGATCTGGAAACGAGGCGTCACGCTATGAGACTATCCCGCGCCACCCTGCCCCAGGTGCCGGACGCCATCGCCGCGCCGCGCGAGCGGCCGGAGGGCAAGATCGGCATCGTACATTTCGGCCCCGGCGCCTTCCACCGTGCGCATCAGGCGACCTATATCGACGATCTGCTGGCACGCGACCCCTATTGGGGCATCGCAGCCGTGTCGCTGCGCAGCGCCGGCACGGTCGAAGCCTTGGCCGCGCAGGACGGCCTGTATACGCTCGCGGTGCGCGACGCTGAGCCGGCCATGCGCATCATCGGGGTACACAAACGCTTCCTGGGGCCCGACGACCATGCAGAGGTCGCGGCGCTGCTGGCCGACCCCAACGTCCGGCTGGTGACGATGACGGTGACCGAAAAGGGGTATTGCCTGCGGGCCGATGGCACGCTGGACATGACCCACGCCGATATCGTCCACGATCTGGCGGGCGCGCCGCCTCGCAGCATCGTCGGCTGGCTGGTGGCGGGGCTCGCCGCGCGCCGGGCCGCAGGCGTCGCTCCGTTCGTGGCGATGCCGTGCGACAATCTGGCGAGCAACGGGCGCAAACTGCACGCCGCGCTCGTCGCCTTCGCCGCCGCCCGCGATGCGGACCTGGCGGCATGGATCGCCGAGACGGTGCGCGTCCCCTCGACGATGGTCGATTCGATCACGCCGGCAAGCGATGCGACATTGCTCGCCGACGTGGCCAACGCGATCGGTTTGGATGACGACACTCCCGTCCAGCGCGAGGCGTTCGTCCAATGGGTGATCGAGGACGTCGGGGCGGACGCCATCACGGCCCTGGGCAGCGTGGGTGCGACGCTGACGCAGGATGTCGCCAGCTATGAGCGGGCTAAGCTGCGCATCCTCAACGGCGCACATTCAACCCTCGCCTATATCGGCCTGCTGCGCGGCGCGACGAGCGTGGCCGAAGCGATGGCGGATGGCCCCCTCGCCGCATTCGTCGCCGCGATGATCCAGCAGGATATCGCGCCGATGCTGACCCCGGTGCCGGGCTTCGATCTCGACGCCTATGCAGAAGCGATCCTGACGCGGTTCCGCAATCCCGCAATCGTCCACCGGCTGGACCAGATCGCGCAGGACGGTTCGCAGAAACTGCCCTATCGCCTCGGCGATACGTTGGTCGCCAACCGGCAGGCGGGGCGCATGCCGGCCCATGTGGTCCGCGCGCTCGGCGGTTGGGTCGCGTTCCTGATGGCGCGCGCGCGCACGGATACGGCGATCGTCGATCCGGCGGCCGACACGCTGCTGTCGATCGCGCGGCGACCGGACGTGGCGGCGGTGGTCGACGCGCTGATCGCGGCCGGACATCTGGTGCCGTCCGCCATCGCCGCCGACGCCGAGGTGCGCACCGCGATCGCCGCCGCCGCGACGGCCGCCGCGTCGGCGGACTGGCCGCGATTTTTCGTGTGAGGATGCTCGCGATGCTTGCCAATGACACCGGTTTCCCATATCCATCCGATAACGACGAATGACATGGGAGGGGCTGCGGTGAAGCCGGACAGCGATATCGCGCAGGTTGCGCAGGCGTTCGTGGAGGCGCGACGGACCGCCACGGCTTTGCCGGACTATCCGGGTACGATTCCGCACGATCTGGCGAACGCCTATGCGGTGCAGGATGCCGCGCTGGCACTCAGTGATCGTCCGGTCGCCGGCTGGAAGGTCGGCCGGATCAACCCGCCCGCCGAAGGGTTCGACCGCCTGGCCGGCCCGATCTTCGCCGATCAGGCCACCGACACCGAACATTGCGAGATGCCGATCTTCGCCGATGGCTTCGGCGCTGCGGAGGCGGAATTCCTGCTGCGCATCGGCCGTGCGCCCGATCCGGCGCAGCGAGACTTTTCCATGGCGGACGCGCGCGCGCTGATCGATGCGGTGCATGTCGGCATCGAGATCGCGAGCTCCCCCTTCCCCGGGATCAACACCAACGGGCCGACCGTCACCATTTCGGATTTCGGCAACAACAACGGCCTCGTCATCGGCGCCGCGATCGACGGCTGGCAGGATACCGACCTCAATTGCTGGCCGGTCGCGCTCTACATCAACGATGCGGAGATCGGCACCGGCATCGCCGCCGACATGCTCGATGGCCCCTTCGGCGCGGCGCGCTTCCTGTTCCAGCATCTCGCCGCACGCAATATCCCGGTTACGGCAGGACAGTGGATCTCGACCGGTGCGGTCACCGGCGTCCATCAGGTCGCCGTCGGCGACCGGGTGGAGGCGCGGTTCGACGGCCGCCTGTCGATCCACTGCACGATCACCGCGCAATAACGCGCCATCCCACGACGAACGGCCCGCCAAGAGGCCGCTGACACAGGAGAGACAGACCGATGGCAACGATCGAAGCGCCGGAGGTCACGGCCGCACCCGCCAGCGTCGGCCGCTATCGCTGGGTGATTTGCGGCCTGCTGTTTGCAGCGACCGCGATCAACTATGTCGACCGCCAGATGATCGGGGTGCTGAAGCCGACGATCTCGGCCGAACTCGGCTGGTCGGAAACGACCTATGCCGACGTCATCTTCTGGTTCCAGGCCGCTTATGCGATCGGCTATCTCAGCTTCGGGCGGATCGTCGATGCGGTCGGCGCGCGGATCGGCTATTCGATCGCCTTCGTCATCTGGACGCTCGGCCATACGCTGTGCGGCTTCGTCGGCTCGGCGTTCCAATTCTCGGTCGCGCGCTTCATTCTGGGCATCGGCGAAAGCGGCAATTTCCCAGCGGGCCTCAAATCGGTGACCGAATGGTTCCCGGCGAAGGAACGCGCGCTCGCGACCGGCATCTTCAACGCCGGCGCCAATGTCGGCGCGGTGGTGACGCCGCTGATCGTGCCGGTCATCACGCTCGCCTTCGGCTGGCGGATGGCGTTCATCGTGACGGGCGCCGTCAGCCTGTTGTGGCTGGTCGCCTGGATCGCGCTGTACCGCCGCCCGCGCGAAAGCACGAAAGTGTCCGCCGCCGAGCTCGCCTATATCGAAAGCGATCCCGCCGACCCGGTCCAGAAGATCGGCTGGCTGAAGCTGCTCGGCTATCGCGAGACCTGGGCCTATGCGCTCGGAAAGTTCCTGATCGATCCCATCTGGTGGCTGTTCCTCTTCTGGACGCCCGATTTCCTCGCCAAGACCTATCACCTCGACCTCGTCAGCTTCGGGCCGCCGCTGGTCGTCATCTATCTGATCTCCGACTTCGGCAGCATCGCGGGCGGCTGGTCGTCGTCGCGGCTGATGAAGCGTGGCTTCACCGCCAATGCCGCACGCAAATGGACGATGTTCGCCTGCGCGCTGCTGGTGACGCCGATCTTCTTCGCGCAATATGTCGACCATCTGTGGCTGGCGGTCGCGATCGTCGGCCTCGCCACCGCGGCGCATCAGGCCTTCTCGGCCAACCTCTACACCATCCCGTCGGACATGTTCCCGCGGGCGGCGGTCGGATCGGTGGTTGGCATCGGGGGCACGGTCGGGGCAATCGGCGGCATGATGATGGCGAAATTCACCGGCTATATCCTGCAGACGACGGGCAGCTACACGATCATCTTCGCGGTGGCGGGCAGCGTCTATCTGATCGCGGTCGGCGTCGTCCATCTGCTCAGCCCACGCCTCGCGCGGGTCGACGCGTTGTGAGGGGCGGCAGGCGCTCGCTGACCTCCGCGCTCGCACTGGCGACCGCCGCCCTTACGGCAGCGACGGCTCAGGCGCAGGAGACATCGCCCGGCCTGCTGTTCCACGCGCCGCTCGACACCGGCTTCGACGCGACCGTCGCGCACGGGGAGGCCGTGCCGAACTTCCGCGCCAACGTGCGCATCGTGCCCGACGGTGCGATCGGCGGTGCGGCGCATTGGGCGGACGACGGCTATGTCGCGTGGCGGGCGCCGGGCAATATGCGCGGCACCCGCGGCACCCTCTCCTTCTTCTGGCGTGCGCGTGAACCGCTGGGCGAGGCGCCGTTCGTCATCTTCCGCGCCGGATTCGCCGATCATACCAGCTGGGACATGGCGTTCCTGCGGATCGACTGGAACGGCCACGGCTTCGACGCCTTCGTCACCGACACGAACCTGTCGCGCATCCGCGTGTCGTGGCGCATGCCGACCATCCCCGATGCGAAGGCGTGGCAGCATATCGCCTTCGCCTGGGACGAGACCAAGGGCGTGACGCTCTACGTCGATGGCAGGGAGGTCGCCCGCAAGGACCAGACCGCCGACCTCGACACCGGCCTCGACCAGTTCGGCCTGGCGGGGCGCGTGCTGGCGCCGCATCAGGTGCAGAGCCGCTATAATTTCATGCGCGGGTCCGACGTCGACGATATCCGCGTCTATGACCGGATGCTCTCCCCCGCCAACGTCGCCGCGCTGGCGGCGAAGGCGGAACCGGGGCCCCTGCCCGCTGCCGACCCGCAAGGGGAGCGGCAGGCATGGCTGCACCGCTACGGCTGGGACAAAGGCTTGCCGCCTTTGCTCGACGCGCCGGTCACCCGCGTGCGCAAGGTCGAGTTCGCGGATGCGAAGGACCTGAAGGAGTGGATGTGGAAGGGTGTCGACGGCATCGCCGAGACGACGTGGCCCGGCGTCTACAACCGGTCGCGCCTGCCCGGTCGCGACGATTATTTCGAGCTGCCCGACTGGAACGTCTATGTCGAAGGCGGCAAGCGCTACGACCTGACCGTGCCGGCGGGCGAACGCTTCAACCGCGTCGAACTACGCGGCGCGGCCTATGGCAGCCTCAGCTGGACGGGTGACGGCAAGGACACGCTTCTCGCCACCCGGCCGAAGGGCGTGGTGCGCAGCGTCGATCAGTTCGCGCCCCGCACCGGCGGCACGCTGCACTTCACCAACGTGATGCAGGAACAGCCGATCCAGGAGCTGTGGGCCTATGACATCGGCGCCGGCACCGAACCGGCGGGCAGCTTCAAGCTCGACTATACGATCCGGGCCGACATGGCGCCGACACTCGCGGCGCTGGCACCGCTCAACGGCTTCATCGCCGGCCGCTACGCTCCCGACGAGCGGGCGACGGTCGTCGCGATGCCGACCGCGGGCGTAAAGGCTGCGGTGGGCGCCGGCGCGGCGGGCGGTGGCGGCACTGTGGCGCGCCCCGCCGGCATGGCGCCGATCGTCCATATCCTGATCCCGGCGAGCCTGGGCGATGCGCTGCCCGATCAGCCGGTCGCCCGCGCCTTCGATTACGGTTGGCAGAATCTGCGCGACGGGCTGGACGGCATCGCGATCGACCTGCCCGCGCTGCCGGGCACCAAGCCGGTCGCACTCGACATCCGCGTCAAGGACCCGATCTGGCCCGAGCGTGACATGATCGACCTGTCGGTCACCGTCCCGCCGGGGCAGAAGCGCACGCTGTGGCTCGACCTGCGCGATCGCATCCTGCCCAACGACAGCCTGTACCTGTCGATCGCCGCGTCCGACCCCGCTTTCTCCGCCAAGAGCCTCGACGGCGCGCGCATCCGATTGGTGTTCAAGCCGCGCGCGCAGGCCATCACCGAACATGTCGCGGACCGCTTCAACCAGGTGAAGGACAATTGGGCCTTCCTGGTCGAGGAGCATACTTCATCGAAGCGCATGGCGCTGTATCGCCGCCTGTTCGCCGACATCACCGATCTGCTGCGGGTCGATCCGGACCATAAGGAGGCGCAGGCCTATTGGGCGGATATCGACTATCGCCCCGAAAACCTGCCGCCCTTCACCCAGCCCGTCCCGACCAAGGGCGAGCCGCTGTGGGCGTTCCGCCAGCTTGAGGACCTGAAATACGTCCGCCGCTTCGTCGACTGGTGGATCGATCACCGCCAGGTCCCCTATGGTGACTTCGGCGGCGGCATTTCGGACGATACCGACCTGACGCAGCAATGGCCGGGCTTGGCGCTGATGGGGGTCAATCCCGACAAGGTGAACGCCTCGCTGCGCGCGCTGTCCGATGCGGTCTACACCAACGGCATGCGCGTCAACGGCCTGGGCTATATCACCACGGACGAGCTCCACGCCTATGAGGAGGGGCTGAACTCCGACGCCGAACGCCTGTACCTCAACTGGGGCGAGCCCAAGGCGGTCGAGCGGCTGATGGAAACGACGCGCGCCTTGCAGGGCGTGATCCTGAAGAACCCCGCCGGGCACCTGCATTTCGCCTCCAGCTGGTACGGCGGGCGCAAGATGTATCGCGACGCACCCTGGGCGTGGCAGAAGCCCTATGCCTTCACCGTCATGCACGCACCGATCCTGATCGGCCTGTACAACGGCAATCCCGCCGCGCGCGGGCTGGTGACCGGCGTGATCGACGGCTGGATGGCGCACGGCAAGCAGGATGCGAAGGGCGTCTGGAGCTATCCCAACGAAATCCACTGGGACAGCGACGCCGAGCGGACCGGCGATGGCGGCGGCATCTCGACGCCGTTGCAGAGTGCGTGGAGCGCATGGCGCTTCACCGACGATGCGAAATACCTCCGCCCGTTGACCAGCCGCATCGCCAAGTCGGGACCGGCATCGCTTGCCGAAATGAACGAAAATGCCTTCGCCGTCCTGCCCGAAGGCACGCGCTATCGCGACGCCATCGCGGCGGCGGCGAAGGACGATCCGTTCGCGCTCTACACGCGCTGGGATGCGACGGGCGACGTCACCGCGCTCGAACGGCTGCATGCCGACGCCATCGCCGACAAGGCGCGGCACGAATATATGTACACCGAGGGCCATTGGTGGTCCGACCGCGTCGAACAGCCCAATGAGATCCTGCAACGCGAACGGCTGGGCGGCATCGCGCTGCGCCGGAACCAGACGTGGCCCGGCAATACGGTATCGTGGCGCTTCGCTGAGCCCGACGCCGCCGGCGACGTCGCGATCCTGATGCCGAACGCGACGCCGAACCACTTCCGCGTCATCGCCTACAACCGCACCGATCGCGTGCAGCGGGCGGAGATGACGACGTGGAACGTCACCGCGGGTCAATGGACGATGCAGCGCGCGACGAGCAGCGACGGCGGCAAGACACTGGTGGCCGATGGCGGCGCGGCCACGCTGCCGCTCGAACGCAGCCTCGGCACCACCGTCGCCTTCGCGCCGCACACCACCACCGTCTATGACTTTACGCTCGCCAAGCCGATCGCGCCCGTCGAGCAGCGTCCCGATATCGGCATCGGCCGTGACGATGTGGTGCGCAACGGCCGCGGCCTGACGGTGACCGTCCATAGTCTCGGCGCACAGCCGACGACCGGGGGCACGCTGACCGTGCGCGGCGCCGACGGCGCGGTGCTGGCGACGTCGGCGATCCCGCCGCTCGCCGCGCCGACCGATCTGCGGCCCCGCACCGCCACGATCCGCATCGCCGCCCCCGCCAAGGCGACGAGCGTCGAGATCGCCTTGCCCGGTGACGCCCCCGAAGTGACGCGGCTAAACAACCGGGTGGCGCTGGAGCCCACGCGATGATGCGGCGGCGGCAGGTCCTCGCGGCGCTCGGCACGGGGGCGGCCTCCGCCCTCGCCGCGCCGGTCTTCGCCCGAACGGACGACGACCAGACGATCGGCGCCGCGCTCGACACCGCGGCGACGCTGCCGGCCGCCCAGGCGCTGGACCTGCTCGCCCCGCTCTCCGCGGCGGGCGCCGGCACCGGCCGCCGCCTCGACCTGCAGGCCGCCCGCGCCGGCCTCGCGATCGACGTCGCCCTGACGAACGCCAGCGACGCGGCGACGCGCTTTTCGTTGCAGACGCAGCGGGTCGCGGGCAACGACGCGCGGCTGGATACCGTCGCGCGCGATCTCGCCGCCGCCAAAGCCGCGCTGGACGCGCGCGCGAAGCGCCTGTTCGACCGGCTGGGCATCGCAGGTGGCACGACGGGTGCCCGGTTCGAGGCGCTGTGGCGCGACCCGCGCTGGCTGTTTGCCGACGATGCCGCCGGGCGCGAGGCGGCGGTGGCGGCGATGCGCGCGACGCTGGCGACGATCCGCCCGCAAATGCCCCGCCTGATCGGCCCGCTGCCCGCCGCCTGCCTGTCGGTCGACGTCCGCCCGCTCGACGCTGCCGAGATCGCCGCGGGCAAGGGCGGCTACCGCATCCTTCCCGCCCCGGGCGTGCAGGGCCTGTACGTCGTCGACCTCAAGGACATCCGCCGCCGCCCGCGCTTTTCCCTCCCCAGCGTCGTCGCGCATGAGCTTCTGCCCGGCCATATGGCGCAGATGCCGCTGGAGGCGCTCGCCCACCCCCACCCGCTGCGGCTCCGCTATGCCGCCGGCTTCAGCGAAGGGTGGGGCGTCTATGCCGAAATGCTGATGGCCGAGGCCGGCCTGTTCAGCGATCCGGCGACCATGCTGGGTCACATCCACTGGATGCTGTTCCGGGTGACCCGCGGCCTCGCCGACATCGACCTGCATGTGCGGGGCGTCGATACGGACAGCGTCGCGGCCCGGATCCGCGAGAGCCTTGGCGAATCCGTTTATTTTGCCCCCATCGATCGCGACGTGGTGCGGATCGCCAGCGACCCGGGGCTGCGCGCCGCCGATGCGTGGGTGCCCCTGCGCATCACCGCGGCACGCCCGCGCGCGCGCCATCGCTGGCCGCAATTCCATACGCCCCTGCTCGCCTTCGGCCGGCGCAGGACCGAACAGATCGCCGGATAAGCGCCGCGGCGCGCGCGCGTTACAGCGCGCGGAACCGGAAATCGCGGAAGCGCGCCTCGCCCGCGCCGGCCGCATACAGCCCCGGCCGCAGCATCAGGAAACCGCCGCGGACATTGTGGTGGTAGCCCGACACCTCCATCCCCCGATCGAACCGCCGCCAGGTCGCGCCGCCGTCTCCCGAGGTGTGGATTGCCACGATGTGCCGTGTGTTGGCGATGCGGATCAGCATGCGGCGTCCGTGCGGATTGGCGGGGCGCCCGCGTTCGTTGCCATATTGATGGGTGACGAAGCGCTTTTCGTCGAAGCCGAGCCCGCAATAGAGCTTGTCGTCGTAGAACAGGATCAGCCCCGCCGTACCGCCCGGCGCAATCTCCACATCGCACTGGAATTCGTAAGCCTGATCGCCGGCGGTCAACAGCAACGGCGCGGAATCCACAGGCGCCGTGCCGCGCCCCGCCAGATGCAGCGTGCCCGCATCGACGCGCACCCGCGCGTGTTCTTCGGGGCCGGGACGAAAGAAATTCCAATGCGCGCCGAGCGCCAGCGGCCGGGTGAAATCGTCCGACAGCGGCTGCCCGTGCGGACCGCCCTCGCCGCCTTTCGGTTTGGGCAGCGGCTTGGACAGGTCGCCGCCCGTCATGCGGAACCAGCCGTCGGCGGTCCAGCGGACGGGATCGAGCAGCACCTGCCGCCCCAGCGTCCAATACCCGTTCTCATAGCCGTGATACACCGACCACCAGCTGCCGTCCGGCCCCTCGACCAGGCTGGCATGGCCGCGCGACCACCATGTCTCGTCGTTGGAGACGGTGCGGACGACGGGATTGCCCGGATCGTTGACCCAGGGGCCGTGGATCGACCGCGATCGCGCGACGATCACCATATGCCCCGTCGGCGGTCCGGCGGTGCCGCCGACCGCGGTGATCATGTAGAACCAGTCGCCGTGGCGATGGATCTTGGGCCCTTCCGGGCTGAAGCCTTCGACGTCCCAATCGTCGGGATAACGCCAGGGATCGTAGACATGTTCGACCGGTCCGACCGTCGACAGGCCGTCGTCGGCCAGGCGGATCCGGTCGCCGCCGGACAGGAACAGCCAGCGCGAGCCATCCTCGCCCACCGCGTGACAGGGATCGATATGGTCGTGGAGGCCGAGGCTGATGGGCTCGGACCAGGGGCCATCGATATGATCGGCGTGGATGACGTAGATGTCGTTCCGGGGGCTCGCCTTGACCGGGATATACAAGAGATAGCGGCCGTCATGCTTGTCGAGGCTGACCGCCCAGACCGACCCGATGTTGCGGGTCAGCGCCGCCGTCCGCGGACGCCAGTTGACCAGGTCGCGGCTGTGCCAGATCGTCAGCCCCGGATAGCTGTCGAAGCTGGAAAAGGTCATGTAATAATCCGCGCCATCCTTCAGGATCGCGGGATCGGGCCGGTCGCCGCCGATCAGCGGATTAAGGAAGCGACCATCGCCAAGGTCGGCGATCCGCTGCCCTTCGTACCCGCGCCGCCACGGCGACGGCCTGGCTGCCGCACCGGCTGCGGCGGCCGGACTGGCGGGGATCAGCGCGCCGCCGCCTGCCAGCGCGGCAAGGCCGAACGCATCGCGCCGACTATATTCGGTCATGCAGCGTCCCGGATCGGGCGGCGAAGCGACACGTCATATCGTTGCATGGGCACGCCTTTTTCCGAATAAAGCGACTCCGCATACCGTTACCGGTACACGGAGCCGAAGTCGCCCCCGGGGAGATGGGGGAATGTCAGAAGCTGAAGCGCGCCCCCAGGCGATAGACGCGGCCCGAGCTGCCATATTGCGACACCGCTTCCTGCCCGGAATAGGCGTAGCGATTGCTGGTCTGGTTGGTCAGGTTCAGCCCCTCGGCCGAAATCGACAGCCCCTTCATCAGGTTGATGTTGAGCGAGGCGTCGACGTTGGTCGTCGCCCGGCTGTAGGCGAAGTCGTTGATCAACGGGCTGTCGCAGCCGACGCTTTCGACGCTGCCGCCGCCGACGGTGATCAGGCCCGGGCTGCACGATCCTGCCGCCAGCGGATAGGTCGTGCTGTAGCCCGCCCGCTGCGCCAGCGACACGCGGGCGCGGAACCCCTTGGTTTCGTAGAACAAGGTGGCGTTGATCGCGTCCGGCGACACGCCGAGGAACGGCCCCTTCCCCAGCAGCTGCGGCCGGATCGTCACGCCGGTCCCGGACACCGCGCCCGGATCGAGGATATAGTTCAGCTCCGATTTGATATGCGTGTAGTTGAACAGCACGCCGAAGTTGCGGAACACCCACGGCAGGAACGTGAGGTTCTGCTGGAAGTTGATCTCGATCCCCTTGATGTAACCACCCGGCGCATCGCGATACTGACGGGCGATGAAGGGATTGTTGTTGTCGAGATAGGCGAGCTGATTGACATTGGTATATTGCGCGCGGATCGCGGCGCGCGTCGCATCGTCGACGAATTGCGACAGCGGCGCGGCGAACAGCACCGTCTGCGGGAAGTTCTCGACGTCTTTCTTGAACACCGCGACCGAGAACAGGCTGCTGCGCGTGAAATACCATTCGGCGCTGAGGTCGATGTTGGTCGACCGGAACGGCGCGAGCTTGGGATTGCCGATGGTGAACGAAGCACCCTGATTATCGCCGTTGCTTGGGATCGAGATCGAGGTGATCGTGGGGGACAGATTGCCCAGCAGCGGGCGCGCCATCACCTTCGACGCGCCGATCCGCAGGATGAGGTTGCGGACGATCTCGTAATTGAGGTTCATCGACGGCAGCCAGTCGGTGTAGCTGTTCCGCCCGATGATCGGACGCCCCGCTTGCGAGGTCCCGGTCGACGTCACATCGGTGAAGGCGACGCGCGTGCCCGCATTGCCGCGCAGCGATCGGCCGAAAATCTCCGTGTTGAAGTCGAACTGGAGGTAGAGCCCCTTGTCATATTCGTCGACGCCATAGCTCGCCGACCCGCCGTTGCGCTTGGTGGTCAGGCGCCAGTCGCCATATTTGTTGATACAGTCGCACTGGAAGCCGAGCAGGTCGTTGAACTTGGCAAGGTCGGGCACGAGGAAGCGCGACACGGTGCCGGCCGGCGTCTGCAGCCCCTGGCCGAACGACACGATCTTGCTGTTCGCCGCGGTGGTCGACCCCGCCTCCAGCAGCGTCGGGTTGAGCGTATCCAAGTTGCGCTCGCCCTGCGACGTCTCGAAGCCGAAGCGGCGCAGCGTACCACCAAAGCCGATGTTGAACTGGTCGTTGATCCGCCAGTCGAAATCGGCGCGCATCGCCTGATAGGTGTTGCTGACGTAGCGTTCGTAGTGACGGATCGCCGAAAAGCCCTTCACCGTCGTCCAGTTCGCCGGATTGGCGACGTCGAACCCGAAGTCGAGCAACGGCATGTCGCCGTGGGCCCGATCATCGTAGACGAAGTTCTGGGGCGAATCCATGCGGTTGAACTCGACGAGCAACCCAGTGCTGTAGTTCACCGACTTCGACCGGCCATAGATGGCGGTCATCTTAAAATTGTCGGTGAATTCCTGATCCAGGCGGAACGTGCCCTGCCAGAACTTGGTCGTATATTCCGAATAATCGACCGCCGATCGCATGTCGACGTTCCGCAGCACCAGGTAATCGGCCAGCCCGTTCGTCACGTTCGCATCGAGGACGTCGACGCTCGGCCGACCGATCAGCTGGCCGCGATAGGCCAGGCCGTTGCTCGACGGAATGTACCCGACCGAATTCGGGTTGTTGTAATAATCATACGGGTCGAGATTATTGGGATTGGTGGAGAAGATATTGGCATTGCTCGGGTTGGTCGCGCCCGGCACCACCGCCGCAGTGCCGAGGACCGAGGACACCAATTGCCCTTGCGCGTTGAGCGCCGTGGCGAACGCCGGCTTCGTCCCGTACAGCGACTGGCCGCAATCCTGTGACACGGCGATGTCGCTGCCTGCCGCCGGGGTGCAAAGCCCCGGATAGGCCGCGCGTGCCGCCGCCGGCGTCAGCCGCCCCGCGGCCGTATTGTAGGCGGCGCTGGTATTGTTGCGATTGAGCCCGACCGGCGAGAGCTGGTCGTTTTCGCTGCTGTTGTGGAAGCGCGAATAGAGCCCGTCGATCGAGATGCGCGTCTTGTCGGTCACGTCCCATTGATAGGCCGCGGTCAGGCCTAGGCGCTGGTTGCGCACGACCTGATGCGTCAGCGACGGCAGAGCGGGAATCCGCACCGTCGAATCGTCGAACCGCCCCGGCGTATTGTACGGCGCGCCCGGATAGAGCTTGGCATAGGCCGTCGGGTCCGATCCCGTCTGGAAGGCCGTCGCATCGGGATTGGCATAATTGATCGTGCCGACCGGCGCCGAAAAGCCGGCGCGCTGCGGCGTGCCTTCGCCGACGAACTGGCTGCTGCGGTACAGATAGTCCGACGCGCCGACGCCGCGGTTATACTGGTCGATGATATTGTCGGTTCGGTTGTACGCGCCCGAGACGAGCAGCCCCATCCTTTTGTCCGCCCCGAAGCGGAAGGAGGCGAGCCCAGCGAGGCGCGGATTGGCCTTCTTGCTGTTCTCGTTATAGCTGGCCGTCGCCGACCCGCCGATGCGCGTCCCCTTGAAATCGAAGGGTTTGCCCGTCTCCAGATCGATCGTCGCGCCGAGCGAGCCTTCGTCGGTTTCCGCCGACGCGGTCTTCTGCACCTTCAGCGCGCTGAACAATTCGGAGGCGAAGGTCGAATAATCGAAGCTGCGGCTGCGATTGGGGCTGGTGCCCGAATCGTTCGATCCTGCCGTGGACAGCGCCTCGATCCCGTTGAGGCGCGTGCGGTTGAAATCGCCGCCCAGGCCGCGAACAGTGATGCCGCGCCCTTCGCCATTGTCACGATCGATCGACACGCCGGGCAGGCGCTGGAGCGATTCCGCCAGATTGGCGTCCGGAAAATCGGCGATGTCCTGCGCGTTGATCGCATCGATCTGCACGTCCGAATAGCGCTTCTGGTTGAGCGAATTCTGGATCGATCCGCGAAAGCCGGTGACGACGATATCCTGGGTCGGATCGAAATTGTCGGCGTGCGCGCCCTTCTGGCCATCGACGATCGATGGCGTGTGCGTGGCCTTCCCCGCGGTGTCGTGAGCGCCTGACGCCTTGCCGTCGGCGTGAGTCGACGCGGGGGTGCCGCTGGTCACGACCGGACCGGCCTGTTGCGCCGGGGCGATCGGGGTGGCCTGTCCCTGTGCCGATCCGGCGAACAGGCTGGCGAGCGACAGCGCGCCGAGCGACGCCCCGAGCTTGAGGAAGGGCATGGTCGAACAGGTCATCATCTTCTCCCAGGATATGGCCGGTGACCTCATGGGACCCGGCCTTGTCGACGTGCGTGCCGCGCGGGGTCTATGCCCCGTCGCCGGTCAGATCGTTGCGTGAGGGGCTCGCGGTTCGGTCAGCGACGCGATGGCGATTCGCACCCGTTCGATGCAGGCGGCAGACCGGGTCACCGGAGCAAAAAACCCTTTGTTACCGGTGTCATAGCAAGTTGTTTGGGCGCTGAAGGAAGCTACCGACAGTGTAGAAACCGGTGCCACCGCCGCGGTAACTATCGGCCTGCGCCAGAGAGGGCGTGACAACTCAAGTCGTTGTAAATACGTCATACTATCTGTCATTGCCCCCTCCTTGCCAGCGGTCCCGTTGAACTCTGATGGCAGCCTTAAAGCTATTCGATTCGAAGAAAGTCGCAAGCGTTTATTGTCACCGGTGTCATTGGCTGGCACGATGGTCTTCACAGACACGAACGGTGGAGAGGATCACGCGATGAAACGCTTTGTTCTGGCGTGTATATTGGCCACATCCCTGGCCCCGGCAGCCGCCACGGTGATCGGGCATATGGCGCCGCCCCCGTCCCTGACCGTCGACCGACTGGCAGGCTTACCGCCAGCGCAGCGGCACGCGTGGGAAGAGTATATCGCCCGCTCGACCGCGGCGATGGCCCGCGACAAAGCGGCGCTGGCCGCCGAACGGCAGGGCCTCGCCACGATTCCGGCGGCGCCGCCCGAAGGCAAGATCAAGACGATGCCGCTCGATCGCGATCCCGCCTGGTATACCGGCGACGCCGCGCGCGCGATCGCGGACAATATCGTCAGCTTCCAGACGCCGACCGGCGGCTGGGGCAAGAACCAGGATCGCAGCGCGCCGGCCCGCGTCCGTGGCCAGATGTACATCCCCTTCGACAGCAAGGCCGGCGCGCATGCGGCCGCCGATCTCGCGGGCGGCTGGGGCTTCGTGGGTACGATCGACAACGATGCGACTACGACCGAGCTCGCCTTTCTGGCGCGCGCGCAGGCGGGGCGGCCGGGCGCTGACGGCGCACGCTATCGCACCGCCTTCGTTCAGGGCATCCGCTATCTGTTGCAGGCGCAGCAGCCGTCGGGCGGCTGGCCGCAGGTCTATCCGTTGCAGGGCGGCTATCACGACGCGCTGACGCTGAACGACGATGCGATGCTGCGGGCGACTGCGCTGCTGCAGCGTGTCGCCGCCGGGACCGGCGACTTTGGCTTCGTGCCCCCCGCGCTGCGCACCGCCGCGCGAGAGGCCGCGGCGCGCGCGATGGCGACGCTGCTCGCGACGCAGGTGGTCGTGGACGGCCGGCCCACGATCTGGGCGCAGCAATACGACCCACTCACGCTCCGCCCGGTCGGCGCCCGCAATTTCGAGCCCATCGCGCTCGCCACCGCCGAAAGCGCCGCGGTCCTGCGCTTTCTGATGGCGGAACCCGACCCATCGCCGGCACTGCGCGCGGCGATCACCGCCGGCGCCGCCTGGTTCGCCGCCCATGGCATCGAAAACCATGTGTGGACGGACGCCAGTGCACCGGGCGGCAGGCGATTGACCGATCAGCCCGGCGCGAAAACCTTATGGGCGCGCTTCTATGACCCGGCCACCGAACGCCCCGTCTTCGGCGACCGCGACCGGTCGATCCACGACGACGTCAACGCCATCAGCCTGGAACGCCGCAACGGCTATGCCTGGTTCAACACCAGCGGCGCGAACGTCGCCGCCGCCTATGCGAAATGGCGCCGCCGCTATGGCGGCTGAGCGCGAGCGCTGGTTAGGGCGCTTGCCATACCAAGCGATCCCATCCGAGCGACGCCATGTTTGGCCCATTTGATAAAGTGATGGCCTGCCCCGCTCTTCCCCGCTGACGCGCAAGGTTCCACCCTGTCCTGCACGGCCGGCGTGATCGGCAACGGGAGAGGTGCATGTCGATCGACACGGCAGACACGATGGTGCGCAGGCCACCGCCGCAGGCGAGCGCGGCAGCAGGCGAGGAACAGCGTGGCGCCGGCCGCCGATGGTCCGCCGTCATCATCGGCACGGGCTTTGCCGGCATCGGCATGGCGGCGGGGCTGAAGCGCCAGGGCGTCGAGGACTTCGTCGTGCTGGAAAAGGCCGACACCGTGGGCGGCGTCTGGCGCGACAACACCTATCCCGGCGCGGCCTGCGATGTCCCGTCGCACCTCTATTCCTTTTCCTTCGCCCCCAATCCCGACTGGACGCGGGCCTTTGCCACCCAGGCCGAAATCCACGCCTATCTCGAACGCTGCGCCGACGATCTGGACGTGCGCCGCCATGTCCGGTTCGGGACGGAGGTGCTGGGCGCGGCCTTCGATGAGGCTGAGGCATGCTGGACCGTACGGACCGCGGATGGCGGCGTCTTCACTGCCGACCTGCTGATCAGCGCCGTCGGGCAATTGAGCCGCCCCGCCATCCCCGTGCTGAAGGGGCAGGAGGCCCTGAGCATTCCCGCCTTCCATTCCGCGCATTGGGATCACTCCATCCCGCTGGTGGGCAAACGGATCGGAGTGATCGGCACCGGCGCCTCGGCCATCCAGTTCGTGCCGAAGATCGCCGCCGATGCAGCCAGCGTCAGCGTCTTCCAGCGCTCTGCCGCCTACATCATGCCGAAACCCGATCGTCCGTACACGGAGCGGGAGAAACGCCGGTTTCGCGCGGTGCCGTCGGCGATGCGGCTGCACCGGCTGGGCATCTACCTGCGCTATGAATCGCGTGCGCTGGCGTTCACGCGGTTCAAGGGACTGATGGAAATCGCCGCCGCGCGGCCGTTCCGCCGGATGCTCGCGCGGGAGGTGGCGGACCCGCGGACGCGCGACAAGCTGCGGCCTGACTATCCGGTGGGATGCAAGCGGTTGCTCCTCTCGGACGACTATCTCGCGACGATGGCGCGACCCAATGTCGACCTGGTCACCGATCGCATCGCTCGCCTGACCGCCACCGGCGTCGAGACGGTCGATGGACGATCGCACGATGTCGACGTGCTGATCTACGGCACCGGCTTCGCCGCGACCGAATTCCTGTCGCCGATGACGATCCGGGGCCGGCAGGGCATCGCACTGAACGATGCCTGGCGCGACGGCGCCAGCGCCTATCTGGGCATGGCGGTGCCCGGCTTCCCCAATTTCTTTATGCTCTATGGCCCCAACACCAATCTGGGCCACAACTCGATCGTCTACATGATCGAATCGCAGATCGCGCATGTCCTGCGGTGCCGCACGCGCATGCAGGCCACCGGCGCCGAAACGATCGAGGTCGATGGCGATGCGTTCCGGCGCCACGACAGCCATGTGCAGGATCGGCTCGCGCGCACCGTCTGGGCGGGGTGCAAGAGTTGGTACGTCGACGCGCGCGGGCGCAACACGACCAACTGGCCGGGCTTTACCCTGTCGTATCGCGCGTTGACGCGGCGCCGCAGCCTCGATGCCTATACGTTCCAGAGCCGGTCGGCCCGGTCAGGCGCGGTGACCCTGTTGCCGCCGTCTGGGATCGTCGAGCGGGCGACGGCGCAGTCGCTTCGTCTGTTCCTGAGAGCTGCGTTTCGGCCGCTGATCGGCCCGCCCTTCCCCGTCGCGATCCAGCGTGGCGTCGTGGCACTGCTGTCGGGCCTGATGCCGGGGGTGAAGGGCGTGACGCGACGCAGCGCGGACGTGAACGGTTTGCGGATCGAGGTGATCGCGCCGCGCAAGCGGAGCGCAATACGGTGAGCGCGTTGCACGCGGGTGCGATCCTGTACCTCCACGGCGGCGCTTTCTGCCTCGGCAACGCGCGGTCGCACCGCTCCGTCACGACGCGGCTGGCGGCAGCGGCGGGACTGCCGGTCTGGGTGCCCGAATATCGGCTTGCACCGGAACACCCCCATCCCGCCGGGCTGCAGGACGCGCGATCCTGCTGGCGGGCGATGCGGGATGCCGGTTACCCGGCCGAACGGATCGTCGTTGCCGGCGACTCAGCCGGGGGTGCACTCGCACTGGCGCTCACCCTGTCGCTGCGTGACGACGGGGAAAACCTTCCCGCAGGCCTGGCGCTGCTGTCGCCGGTGACCGATCCGAGCCTGTCGGGATCGGTGCCGGGCACCCACTCCGGTGTCGCCGATCCGATGATCCGGCGCGGATGGCTGCGACAGGCGCTGGGCTGGTATCGCCTGCCCGCCAACGATGCCACCGGCCGACCGTTGCGGACCCCGCTGACCGGTCTTCCCCCCATGCTGATCCAGGCGGGCGATCAGGAAATCCTGCTGTCGGATGCCGTCCGGCTGGCAGCCCATGCGCGCCGATGCGGGGTCGAGACCCGGCTCGAAATCCATGCGCAGCGGTGGCATGTCTTCCACCTTCAGGCGGCATATCTCCGATCCGCCCGCCGGGCGCTAATCACCGTCGCGGAATTCGCACGCGCGCGCGTCACACCCACCATCGACACCGGCGATTCCGCGGTCTGTCGCAGGGCTTTTGCCGGGGAGCGGGCATCATGAGCCGTGGCGGCGTCATCATCACCGGCGCGGCGCGCGGCATCGGCCGTGCGACCGCAGAGCTGTTCGCCGGGCAGGGCTGGACGGTCGGCGTTGCCGATATCGACGCTGCGGAATGTGCCGTCGTGGCCGCGGCACTCGGCGGGCAGGCGATTCCGCTGCATCTGGATGTGGCCGACCAGACGGCCTGGATCGCGGCGCTCCGTCGCTTCGTGGCCCATGCCGGCGGCCTCGACCTGCTCGTAAACAATGCCGGTATCCTGATCTCGGGCCCCTTCGAGGACCAGCCCGTCGAACGTCACCTGTCGCTGATCGGAATCAACGTCATCGGCACGATCCTGGGGTGCCATAGCGCCCGCCCCTATCTGGCGGGCCGGCCCGGCGCCTGCATCGTCAACATGTCGTCCGCATCGGCGATCTACGGCCAGCCCGAACTCGCCACCTATTCGGCCAGCAAGTTCGCGATCCGGGGGCTGACCGAGGCCCTCAACATCGAATGGCAATCGGACGGTATCCGCGTCGTCGATGTCATGCCGTTGTTCGTCCGCACCGACATGGTTCAGGGGATGACCGCGCGCAGCTTCGACCGCATGGGTGCCAGGCTGACGCCGTCCGACGTCGCACGCACCGTCCATGCGGCGGCCACGGCCAGGGACGATCCGGGCAAGGTGCATTGGCCTGTGGGCAGGATGACGGGCCTGATGCGTCGGCTCGTGGACCTCGCGCCCGACCGGCTGGTCCGCAGGATGATGAGCCAGACAAGCTGACGATCCCACGAAGGACAGGACGGCCCCGCCGCAAGAGCGGGCATCGAGAGGAGCAGGATGATGATCGAGACGGCAGATTATATCGTGGTGGGAGCAGGCCCCGGCGGTTGCGCGGTCGCCGCACGCCTTGCCGCCGCCCGTCCCGACCGCACGGTCGCGCTGCTGGAAACCGGGCCGGCACGCGCGTCCATACTCTCCGATATCCCGCTCGGCATTGCGGGCCTCGTCGCCTTTCGGGGCCGTCACAATTATGCCTATCAGACCGAACCGCAGCCCGCGCTTGGCGGACGGCGTGGCTATCAGCCCCGCGGGCGCGGCCTTGGGGGGTCGAGCCTCATCAATGCGATGATCTACATCCGGGGACAGCCGCAGGATTTCGACGGCTGGGCCGCCGAGGGATGCTCGGGATGGGGATGGCATGATGTCCTCCCCTATTTCCGGCGCGCCGAAGACAATGCCCGCGGCGCCGATGCGCTGCACGGCGCGGGCGGTCCGCTGCGCGTCGAGGATCTGCGCGAGCCCAATCCCGCGACCGCGGCCTTTATCGAAGCCGCGCGTCAATGCGGCTATTCGCATAACGGCGACTTCAACGGCCCCGAGCAGGAAGGCATCGGCGCATATCAGGTGTTCCAGAAGGCCGGACGCCGGTTCAACGCCGCCGCCGCCTATCTGGGTATGGTGGCCGGCCACCAGAACCTAGTCGTCATTGCCGATGCACTCTGCACCGGCATCACCTTCGACGGCCTGCGCGCGGCCGGCGTCCGCTATCGGCGCAGCGGCGCGGAGCATCGACTTGCCGCGCGGCAGGAGGTCATTCTCGCCGCGGGAGCATTCGGCACCCCGCAACTGTTGATGACGTCCGGCATCGGCCCCGCGGCCGAACTGGCGCGCCACGGCATTCCCGTCGTCCACGACCTCATGGGGGTCGGCCAGAATCTACAGGATCATATCGACTATACGATCAGCGCGCGTTCGGCCGCATCCGGGCTGTTCGGCGTCAGCGGTGCCACCGCGATCGGCGGCATACGCGACCTGTATCCCTGGATGCGCAAGGGCCGCGGCATGCTGACCACCAACGTCGCCGAAGCGGGCGGATTCGTGAAAAGCGATCCGAATCTGTCCCGCCCCGACCTTCAGCTTCATTTCTGCCTGGGGGTCGTCGACGACCACAATCGCAAGGTCCACCTCGGTCGCGGCTATTCGCTCCACGTCTGCTCGCTACGCCCCTACAGCCGCGGCGAGCTACGGCTGCGCAGCGCCGACATGCGCGACGCACCGGTCATCGATCCCCGCTTTCTGTCCGATCCGCGCGACATGGATACGCTGCTGGCGGGCGCGCGCATTTCGCAGAGGATCATCACGGCCCCTGCGCTCGCCCGGCTGAAGGGGCGCCCGATCTATGGCACCGGCCAGGACGACGACGACACGTTGCGCCAGCTCATCCGCGACCATGCCGATACGATCTATCACCCCGTCGGTACGTGCCGCATGGGCAGCGATGCCGCCTCCGTCGTCGACCCGCAGTTGCGTGTGCGCGGCGTCGCCGGGCTGCGCATCGCGGACGCCTCGATCATGCCCCATCTCGTCAGCGGCAATACGCAGGCGCCGACCGCGATGATCGGCGAAAAGGCGGCGGACCTGATCCTCGGCTCGAACGCCTATGCGGCGGACCATCGGTCAGTCGCCTGAGGTCTCTGCGCCCAACGCCTGCCGACGGTAGGCGCTGGGCGCCACGCCCGTCCATCGCTTGAACGCCTGCGAAAAGCTCGACAGGTCGCTGAAGCCGAGCTCTGCGGCAATGTCGCCGATCGACAGGCGGTTGGCCGCCAACAGGGTTTCCGCCCGTGCGCGCCGGCTTTCGGCGGACAAAGCGCGGAAGGACGTGCCCTCCGCCTTCAGCCGGCGCTTGAGCGTCCGCTCGCTGACGTTGGTCATCCGTGCGAGTTCCGTCAGCCGGACCGGCGCGCTCGCCGACGCGGCGTTGCGATAGTGCGATGCGAATCCGGCGATCGGCGGGCTGGCAGGCTGCCGGTCCAGCTGATGCCGACACAGCGTCTGGCACGTCGCGGCGGTCGCGGCATTGGCTTGCGGCAGCGGTCGTTCCAGAAACACACGGTCGAAGACGATCCGATTGCCTCCCACCCCCAGTTCCACCTTGGCGCCCAGGATGTCGGGCAGCGCTGCCGTGTCTTCGCTTGGTCGCGACATCGCGAGGGTGAAGCGCCTGAGGGAAAAGTCCGGCCCCACGACCTCACGCTGCAGAAGCGAGGCCGCGGCCATGTCCCGTGCGATCAGGAAGGCCTCCAGATCGGCCGGCAGGCCCGGCTCGCCGAAGACCAATGCGGCGTGGTGCGCGGTTTCCTCATAGTCGATCGTCGTAAAGGCGTGGGTCAGCGGCAGCGACCGCAAGGCGAATTGCATCGCGTCCCGGCCGGTCGCGCTGCTGATCAGGGCCAACCCCCAGATGCCATAGGTCGCGAAATGGAAGCTCAGCCCCATGTCCAATCCCAGGCGCACGGGATCGCCGAGGCGCTGGACGATATTGGCGATGACGCGCAATTCCTGGGTGGCCGCCACGTCCGCGTTAGGCTGGCGGAGCTGCGCCTGCGTGATCCCGCTCTCCGCAAGCGTGTCGCTCAGCGACATGCCATGCCGTCTCGCGAAATCGATCAGCACCAGGATACCGCCCAATCCGCGCGAAAATGCCCAATGTTGCATCACATCTCTCGCCACCCCGCCCGCACACCGCGATCCACCGCGGTGAGTGACACATCCTATGGCCTGCAAACCGGAAAAGGGAGCCTGGGCGATGACAGATAGATTCGCAAAACCGTGCATCAGGCTTTCACGAAAACCAAGCATCGTATGGGGTTCTAAAGTTGGGCCGCCCATCCGACCTGGACGAACCCATTAAGCCTTAAGATGTATTCGGAGATGTGGCGGAGCGGGAGGGATTCGAACCCTCGATACGCTTTTGGCGTATACTCACTTTCCAGGCGAGCGCCTTCGACCACTCGGCCACCGCTCCGCATGTCCTGGAAGGGGGCGCCTAGCCTGTCCGTCGGCGCGCTGCAAGTGATTGCGCGTGGCCGTAGGTTGCGTCAGTCTGGCGCCATGATCCTGAGCCTGCTTCTCGCCGCCGCGCCGCTCCAGGCAACGCCCCCCTCCCCGGCCGTAACGCCCGCCGATCCGATCGAGGCCGATTGGCGGACGATCCCCGATGACGAACTGCTGGTGATGACGCTCGCAAGCGGCAAGCAAGTCATCATCCGGCTAGCGCCGAGGTTCGCCCCCGCGCATGTCAGCAATGTCCGCACGCTGGCGCACGCGCGCTGGTGGGACGACGCCAGCGTCTATCGCGTGCAGGAAAACTGGGTCGCGCAATGGGGCGATGCGACCGAGAAGAAGCCGCTGCCCGCCGGCGTGACCGACCGGCCGGCGCCCGAGTTCGGCATTGCAGCGTTCGACCCCGCGGTGCGGATGACGCGGGCCGATCCCTATTCGACCGCCTCCGGGATCACCGCGGACGGCTGGCCGATCGCGACCAACGGGCGGCAGGCGTGGCTGACGCATTGCTATGGCATGGTCGGTGTCGCACGCGATGCGTTGCCGAGCACGGGTTCGGGGGCAGAGCTGTTCACCCCGATCGGCCAGTCGGCGCGGCGACTGGACCGCAACTATACCGTCGTCGGGCGGATCGTTGAGGGGATGGGCTATCTGTCCGGCCTGCCGCGCAGCGATGCGCCGATGGGGGTCTATGCGACACCGGGCGAGCGCACGGGCATCGTGTCGGTCCGGCTGGCGAGCGACATGCCGGCAGCCGAACGGCCGCACTTCCAATATCGCGCGGCGGACAATCCCCGCTTCGCCGCAGCGGTCACCCGGCGCGAGAACCCCGACGCGCCGATGGTCAGCCTGGGCGGGGCAGCGGTGTGCGACGTCCTGCCGGCGGTGCGGCGGCGGCCGTAACGTTGAGGGCGTTAGGCCGTTACCGTGAGATAACGGCCGTCGCGGGTTAGACGTTCGTGTCATCTGGCAGGGCGACCTACCGCCCTCCCGCTCATGCTAACACGTCACGCCAAGTCGGCAGCGATTGCCGCCCCTAAGATCAGTTAGCCGCGACCCAGGTCGCGACCTCACCAGCGATCCGATTGGCGGCATTGCTGAGCGCGGGCCCAGCATTGGCCGCATCGATCGCGCCGATCGGGACATGCGCTTCGAACCGGCGCTTGACGACATTGTCCTTGCCCGCCGGCGTCAGCGCCGCGTCATAGACCACCACCGCCTCGCGCCGGGTCGCGTCGAGGCCGAAGCGACGCAGTTCGCCCGCCAGCGTCGCTGAAGGATCGGCGATCGACTGGACCGACGACAGCACGACCATGTTGGTGCGCGCCGTGACGGTGTCCGCCAGCAACCGGGCGAACAGGCGCGCGGGCGGCTCGGCCCATTGCGCGTTCTTGACATAGGCGAGGCTGGTCGGAGTTTCCTCGACCGGAACGCGCGTCACCGCGATCGCGGCGGGCGTCGTCGGCACCTGGATCACGATCGAACGGGCGTTCGCCGAATTCTCGACCTTGCCGACCGCCGGCATCGCCGCCTCCTCCAGCGTCAACAGCGAGGGCGGCGGCTTGGCACCGAAGCTGATGCAGCCGGCGAGCGGCAGGGCCGCGGCGAGAAGGAGAAGTCTGGTCTTCATGATCTCACTTGCCCTTGTAATCGGGGAGCTTCTGCTGGCCGATCAGCGATCCTGCCCCGCCCTGATCGACCTTGTCGGCGATCGAGGACAGCGCGGTCGCGGTGACGCGCAGGTCGCGCACCAGACGGTTCGCTTCCGGGATCGTCTGCTTCGAGAAGGTCTGCAGGCCCGGCCGCGCATCCTGGATCGCCGAGTTGAGCGTTTCCGCGCTCTGCTTGGCCGCCGCGATCGTCTGGTTGAGGTTGGCGAGCGTCGGCTTGACGTCCTCCGCCAGCACGCCGTTCGTCGTGTCGGCGAGCTTGCCGATCGACTGGGCGGCATCGCCCGCCTGCTGGATCGCGATGCGGGTCTGCGCCAACGTCGCCGCAATCTCCGGCCCGCGATCGGCGAGCGCGTCGGTCAGGCGGTTGGTATTGTCGAGGATGCCGGCGATCGACGCCTGATTGCGGTCGGTGAGCAGGCCGGTCAGCCGCTCGGTCAGCGTCGACAGGCGCTCGAGCAGCTGCGGCGCGCTGTTCAGGATCGCGCCGATGCCGCCCTGCTTGGTCGGGATCACGGGCACGCCATAGGGGCATTGCGTCGGATCGGGGCGTTCGGGGCAGACGATCGGCGGCGCACCCTTGCGCGCGCCGTCCAGCGCGACGGTGCTGGTGCCGGTGAAGCTGCCCTGGATCGTCGCGGTCGTGCCCTGCAGGATCGGCGTATCCTCGTTGAGCGACACGCGCACGCGCACGAACTGGGGATCGGGCTTCCACAGCGCGATCTTCTTCACCTGCCCCGTCGGCACGCCCGAATAGGTGACGGTCGATCCCGTCGCCAATCCGTCGACGGATTGCTTGAAGAAGATGTCGTATTCGTGCGTCTTCGCGCCGCCAAGGCGGGCGATCCAGACGGTGAAGATCGCCAGCACGGCGAGCAGGATCAGCACGACCGCGCCGACGATCACATGGTTGGAACGGGTTTCCATCAGTCGCTTCTCGCCTGTTCGGCCGGTTCGGTCGCTGCGGCGGGACTTGCCGCGAGTTGGTTGGTCTTCACTTCGGTGGGGTGATCGCGCGCATTCGCCTCTTGCGTGGCGATCGCGGCGCGGCCGCGCGGGCCCTTGAAATATTCTTGGATCCAGGGGTGATCGAGCGCGAGCAGCTCGTCGATCGTGCCCACCGCGATCACCTTCTTGTCCGCCAGCACCGCAACGCGGTCGCAGATCGCGTACAGCGTATCGAGATCGTGGGTGATCAGGAACACGGTCAGCCCCAGCGTCTTCTGGAGCGATTGGGTGAGGTCGTCGAACGCCGCGGCGCCGATCGGGTCGAGACCCGCCGTCGGTTCGTCGAGGAACAGCAGTTCGGGATCGAGCGCCAGCGCGCGCGCCAGGCCGGCGCGCTTTTTCATGCCACCCGACAGTTCGGCGGGATATTTGGGCCCGGCATCGGGCTTCAGGCCGGTCATCACGACCTTGTACGCGGCGATTTCCGCCATCAGCGCGGGGTTCAGGTCGCGATAGAATTCGCGCAGCGGCACCTGGACATTCTCCGCGACCGTCAGCGTGGAGAAGAGCGCGCCGCCCTGGAACAGCACGCCCCAGCGCTTGCGGATATTCGTGGCCTCGGTTTCCTCGCGGCCGATCGTCGGTTCACCGAAGACGGTGATCTCGCCCTCGACCGGCGTCTGCAACCCGATGATCGAACGCATCAGCACCGACTTGCCGGTGCCCGATCCGCCGACGACGCCCAGGATCTCGCCGCGCCGCACGTCTAGGTCGAGCCCGTCGTGGATCACCGAATCGCCAAAGGCATTCTTCAGGCCGCGGACCTGGATGACATGCTCGCCGTCGTCGCCGGGAGCGGTGTTGCGCTGCGCCATCAGTTCCACCCCACCCAGGTGAAGAACACCGCGAAGAAGGCGTCGAGCACGATGACGAGGAAGATCGCCTGCACCACCGCCGACGTGGTGCGCAGGCCGACCTGCTCGGCGTCCGATTCGACCAGCATGCCCTGGAAACAGCCGGCGATCGCGATGATCGCGCCGAAGACCGGCGCCTTGATCAGGCCGATGTACAGATCGGTGATCGGCACGACTTCGCGGATGCGCTGGATGAACGTGACTGGCGGAATATCGAGCGACGCCCAGGCCAGCAGGCAGCCGCCGATGATCGCGATCAGCGACGAATAGAAGCCGAGCAGCGGCATCAGCAACACCGCCGCGATCGTGCGCGGCAGCACCAAGGCCTCCATCGGCGAGACGCCGATCGTCCGCATCGCGTCGATCTCTTCGGTCAGCTTCATCGTGCCGAGCTGCGCCGCGAAGGCCGACCCCGAGCGACCCGCCACCATGATCGCGGTCATCAGCACGCCGAGTTCGCGCAAGGTCAGGCGCCCGACGAGGTTGATCGTGAACACCTCCGCGCCGAATTGTCGAAGCTGCACCGCGCCCTGTTGCGCGATGACGATGCCGATCAGGAAACTCATCAGCCCGACGATCGCCAGCGCCTGCACGCCGACCACCTCGAACCGGTGAACCGTCGCGTTGAAGCGGAAGCGGCTGGGGTGGCGCACGACGTTGACGAAGGCGATCGTCGTCGCGCCCAGGAAGCCGAGCAGGCCGTACAGCGTGCGGAAGGTAATGACGACCGCATCGCCCATCTCGCCCAGCAAGCGGACGAAGGCGTTGGACGGGCGCTGCGGCAGCGCAACCGGCTGGTCGGCGGCGACGACATGGTCGAGCAGGTAACGCCCGCCCTCGTCCAGGCCGTCGATTTCGGCGTCGTGGCGGGCGGCGAAGCGATGGATCACCCAGGCGCCGACCGTATCGATCCGCCCGACATCGCTGAGATCGATGCGAGAAACCGGCCCTGCGACGCCGTCGAGTCGTTCGGGCAGCGTACCGATGGTACGCAGCAGCAGATCGCCGGAAAAGCGCAGCGTTCCGCCGCTATCCTGCTGGAAGTCCGGTGAGCCGCTCATCGCCATGGCTTGTGCGGCAAGTTGCCCTAAACGGCAAGGCGTTTCGCAGGTGCGACGGCCCACGGCGGGACGGTCGGTGTGTTCAGGTCAGGTTCGATCGGTCACGACGCGCGCGACAGGCTGCCCAAGTCAGAGCAGAACGTCGACGCTATGGATGACGAGGCCGACGAGCCCGCCCACCAGCGTCCCGTTGATCCGGATATATTGCAGGTCGCGGCCGACGGCGTTTTCCAACCGGCTGGTGATCGTACGCGTATCCCAGCCGCGCACGGTTTGCGACACGAGCGCGACGATGCCCTCGCCATAATCCGCGGCGATGCCCACGACGGTACGGCGAACGAAGCGATTGATCGTACGGGCGAGGCGCGGGTCGCTGGTCAGCGTTTGCCCAAGCTGGCGCAGCAGGTCGCCGATCTGGCCCTGCATCGCGCCTTCGGGATCGCGGGCGATGCGCAACAGGCCGGCACGCGCCGATTCCCACAGGCCGTCCATCCAGCGCTGCATCGCGGGATTGGCGATCAGCTCGACCTTCATCGCCTCCACTTTCGCCTGCGTTTCGGGGTCGAATTGCAGGTCCCAGGCGAGCCGATCGAGCCCTTCCTCGACCTTCAGGCGCAGCGGATGCTGCGGGTCTTCGGCCATATCGACGATCAATCGGTCGAGTCCGTCGATCAACTTGTCCGCGACGGTTTCGTCGAGCCCCGTCCAGCGCAGGATCGATCCCGCTCGTTCATGCACCATCTGGCGGATCAGATGTTCGTTGGCGGCCAGCGCCTTGGCACTCCAGCGGATCGCGCCGTCCAGCAGTGGGGCATGACGATTGTCGGCCACCGTGGCGGTGAGGATCCGGCCGAGGATCGGCGACACGTCGGTCTCGCGCAGTCGCGCCGCGATCCCCGCCTTCACCATGCCACCCAGCCGCTGTGGATCGAGGCCGTCGAGCACCTGCGCCACCAGCTTCGACGCACCCTGGCGGAACCGCCCCCCCGCCCCTTCCGGCGGATCGGTCAGCCAACGGGCGATCGCTGTGGCGACGTCGACGCGGCGCATCTGGCGGGCGATAATGGCGGGCAACAGGAAATTGGTGCGCAGGAAGGTCGCGAGCGTGTCGCCGATCCGATCCTTGTTGCGCGGCACGATCGCCGTGTGCGGGATCGGCAGCCCCAGCGGGTGGCGGAACAGCGCGGTCACAGCAAACCAGTCGGCCAGGCCGCCGACCATCGCCGCCTCGCTGAACGCCTGCACGAACCCCGCCCAGGGGTAAAGGGGCGCATAATGCCGGCTGACGAGGAAGATCGCAGCCATCGCCAACAGCAATCCACCCGCGATCCGCCGCATCCTGACGAGGGCTGGCGGGGCCGCCTCGCCGGCGCGGATACGGGAAACGGACGTCATCGGCGAAACAATCCCCGAAAGCCGGGGAAGTTCAAGAGGCGTGATGGATGAGGCATGCGGTGGTCATGGCGCCTTCTGTCGCTCGACGTCATTGCCGCTACCCGGCCCCCTCCAACGCCCCTCTTTCTCCGTCATTCCCGCGAAGGCGGGAATTCAGACGCGCTACCCTCGCGAAAGAGTCGCCACGTCAGCGGTTATGGATTCCCGCCTTCGCGGGAATGACGCGGAGGGAAGCCGTGCAGCCCTTCCCTCCGTCATCACAGCAAACGCCGGGTCCCGCCCTTACTCCGCCGGTTGGTCCCCATGGCCCAGCCGCCCGGGCACCGGCCCCAGCGTCGGCGTGTCCGGCCCCGCGATGCCGACCACCGTGCTGCCATCGTCGCCGGGGCGGTAGGTGAGCAGGCGCCGGCCCAGCCGCGGGCCGACATAGCGCTCCACCCCCACCGCCAGGCTGAACGCAGCAGGCACGATCACCAGCGTCAGGATGGTCGACAGGATCAGGCCGCCGATCACGACGATGCCCATCGGCGCACGCCACGATCCGTCGCCGCCGATCGACAGCGCCGTCGGGATCATGCCTGCGACCATCGCGACCGTCGTCATCACGATCGGCTGCGCGCGCTTGTGCCCGGCGTCGATGATCGCGGTGAGCGTGTCGACGCCCTTGTTCATCTCCTCCAGCGCGAAGTCGATCAGCAGGATCGAGTTCTTGGCGACGATGCCAAGCAGCATCAGCAGGCCGATGAACACCGGCAGCGACAAGGGGTTACCCGTCGCCCACAAAGCGATCAGGCCGCCCAGCGGTGCCAGCAGCAGCGACGCCATGTTGACGAACGGCGGCAGCGCCCGGCGGTACAGCAGCACCAGCACCGCGAACACGAGGAACGTCCCCGATATCACCGCGACGACGAAGTTCTGCAGCATCTCCGCCTGCCACTTCGCCTGCCCCAGCGTCAGCTTGTTCACGCCGATCGGCAGGTTCTTCATGATCGGCAGATTGTCGATCTGCTTCTGCGCGACCCCGGAGACGATACCCGGCGCAAGGTCCGCGCCCACCGCGATGCGGCGCTGCTGGTTGACGCGGTCGATCTGCGTCGGCCCCGAACCCAGGCTGATATCGGCGATCAGGCTGAGCGGCACCGATCCGCCCGTCTGCGTCGCGACCGGCAGGTTCTGAATCGTCGACAGCTCGGTCCGCGCGCCCTGATCGAGCGCAACGCGGATCGGCACTTGGCGATCGGCCAGGCTGAAGCGCGCCGAATTCTGGTCGATGTCACCCAGGGTCGCGATGCGGATCGCGCTGGACAGGGCCTGCGTCGTCACGCCCAGATTAGCGGCGAGGTCGAAGCGCGGCTTGATGATGATTTCGGGCCGCTGGAGGTTGCCCGAGATGCGCGGCTGGGTGATCGTCCCCAGCTTCGCCATCTGGTCGACCAATGTGTTCGCGGTCTTCTGCAGCAGCTCGGGATCGTCGCTGCCGAGGACGACAGTCATGTCTCGACCCGACGAGCCCCAGCCGAACTGCGACCGGAAGCCGACGCGGGCGTCGGGGATCTTGGCGAGCTCGGGCGCGAGCTTGCGTTCGAATTCCGTGCTGGTGACCTTGCGGTCGTCGCGCAGCGTCGCTGTCACGCGGCCATTGGCGACCGATCCATTCGATCCGGTGCGGGCGTAGACCGACTGCACCTCCGGCTGGCGACGGAGCAGGTCGGCGACACGCGTCACCACCGCGTCGGTCTGCGCGAGCGTGGTGCCCGGCACCATCTCGATCGTCGCAGTCGAATCGTCATTGTCCTGCGGCGGCGAGAATTGCATCGGGATGACGGTGAACATGAACAGCGTCGCGACGAATGCGGCGACGCCCAGGCCCATCACCCACATGCGATGGTCGCGCCAGCGGCTGGTGACGCGGTGATAGCTGCCCCGCGCTGCACTCGCCTTTTGCCGCGTGCTGTCGAGCGTCCAGCGCAGGACGGCCATATAGGCGTCCATCAGCCGCCCCTCGCCGTGGCTGGCGTGGCCGAAGCTCTTTAGGAAATAGGCCGCGATCATCGGCGTGATGAGGCGCGCGACGGCGAGGCTCATCAGCACCGACACGACGACGGTCAGGCCGAAGTTCTGGAAATACTGGCCGGAAATGCCCGGCATCAGGCTGACCGGCATGAATACCGCGACGATCGACATCGTCGTCGCCAGCACGGCAAGGCCGATCTCGTCCGCCGCGTCGATCGACGCCTGATAGGCGGATTTGCCCATGCGCATGTGACGGACGATATTTTCGATCTCGACGATCGCGTCGTCGACCAGCACGCCCGCGACGAGGCTGAGGCCGAGCAGCGTCATCTGATTGAGGTTGAAGCCCAACAGCTCCATGAACCAGAAGGTCGGGATCGCCGACAGCGGGATCGCCAGCGCCGAGATCAAAGTCGCGCGCCAGTCGCGCAGGAACAGCAGCACGACCAGCACCGCCAGCACCGCGCCCTCGATCATCGCATGGATCGCGGACTTGTACTGCGCCTCGGTATATTTGACGCTGTTCGAGCGCAGCACGAAATGGACGCTCGGGTTGCGCTTTTCGAGCGCTTGCAGCTTCTTCACCGTCTCGTTGAAGACGCTGACGTCCGAGGCCCCCTTGGCGCGCTGGAAGTCGAAGCTGATCGCCTGACGCCCGTCTACCGCGGCGCGGCTACGCTGTTCGGCGTAGAGATCGCGCACCGTCGCGATGTCCGCGAGGCGGATCGTCCGCCCATCCCCGACGCTGATCCGGGTCTGCGCAAGGTCGTTGGCGTTGCGCGCATTGCCGAGCACGCGGACGGATTGTTCGGACCCGGCGATCTCGGCGCGGCCACCGGCGGCGTTGAGGTTGATCTGCCTGAGCTGCGCGTTGACCTGCGCCGCGGTGAGGCCCTGCGCCTGCAGCTTCAGCGGATCGAGGATGACGCGGATTTCGCGGCTGACGCCGCCGTTGCGGTTGACCGCGGCCATGCCGGGCACCGACAGCAATTCCTTGGCGACGGTGTTGTCGATGTACCAGCTAAGCTGTTCGACCGTCATGTCGCTGGCGATCGCCGAATAGCTGGCGAGATCGTTGTCCGTCGTGTCCGCGCGGAAGATCTGCGGTTCCAGGATGCCTTCGGGCAGGTTGCTGCGGATCTGCGCGATCTTGTCGCGCGTGTCGTTGACCGCGCGGTCGATCGGCGTGCCGATCGCGAGCTGGACGACGGTGGTCGATTGACCCTCGGTGACGGTCGAGGTGATTTCGTCGATACCTTGCAGCGACCGGACCGCCGATTCGACGCGGTTGGTGACCTGATTTTCCAGCTCCGTCGGCGCCGCGCCCGGCTGGCTGATGACGACGATGACGACCGGGAAATCGATGTCGGGATCGTTGTTCACGTCCATCCGCATGAAGCTGACGATGCCCGCCAGCGTCAGCGCGATGAACAGGACGATCGGCGGAACGGGGTTCCGGATCGCCCAGGCGGAGATGTTGCGAAAGCTCATGTCAGCTCGCCTTTCCCACGACCGGCTTCACCTTCTGGCCCGGGACGAGGAAGCCGCCCGCGGCCCGCACCACGCGCTCGCTGCCGTCCAGCCCTGAGGTGATCGTCACGCCCGCGTCCGACACCTGGCCGATCTTGACGTTGCGGCGTTCGACCTTGTCGTCCTTGCCGACGATATAGACGAAGCTGCCCTTGTCGTCGCTCTGGATCGCCGAATCGGGGAGCAGCGGCGCGACCGCCGCGCCGCCGACGATCGTCGCCGAAGCGAAGCCGCCCGGCCGCAGCGCCGGATCATAGGGCAGCGCCACGCGGGCGATGCCCTGCCGCGTCTGCGTGTCGATGACCGGCGACACCTGCCACACCTCGCCGGCGAAGCTGCGATCGCTGCCGACCGGCGTCACCTGCGCCCGCGCGCCCGTGTGGAGCGTCGCGAGATCGGCTTCGGAGAGCTGTGCCCGCATCTCGATTTGGCCGCCCTGCGCCATGCGGAACAGCACGCCCGAACCGGCGCTGACGATCTGGCCGGGTTCGGCCTGGCGCGTCAGGACGAGGCCCGCGGCGGGCGCGCGGATGTCGAGGCGGCCGTTACGCGCCTGCGCCTCGCGCAGCCCTGCGGCGGCGACCTGCACGCGCGCGGCGGCGGCGTCGCGCGTGGCGGCCTTGCGCTGGAGATCGGCCTTGGAAATGAAGCCGCGGTCGACCAGCTGCTGGGCGCGGTCGAGTTCGGCCTGGGCGATCGTCTGGTCGGATCGTGCGACCGCGACCTGCGCGGCCAGGCTCTGCGCGGTCTGCGTCTGCACCGAACGGTCGACGGTGGCGAGCACCTGTCCCGCGTTCACCCACTGCCCCGGCTCGACCAGCACGCGGGTGATCATGCCGCCCTCGCCCGCAACGCCGACCGGCATCTCGCGCCGCGCGGCCAGCGTGCCGGTGGCGTTGATCGTGCGATCCACCGTCTTGCGACCCGGCACCACATAGGTGACGGCGGGCATCTGCTCGGTCTTCTTGCCGGCGTTGGGATCGGCCTTCTTGTGCCCGAACATGACATAAGCGAGCACGCCGATGAGCGCGATCACGATCACGGTGATGACGATCGTCCGTCCGCGGCCCGACGGCGCCGGTTCCCCCGGCAGCGCCATCCGCTCTTCGTGACCGATCGACCCGTTATATTCGTTCATGCCCGTCCCATCCCCGTCCCGGCTTACGTCCGGCCTGTACCCGTCGCACTGTGTTATCGGAATATATCACCGCACTCAAGCCCTGGTCGCGACGATGGGCGGCACGGTCGCCGCGTCATGCCGCAAGCCATTGATCTACGCAACGGATCGACGTCGTTCAGCAACGGTTGACCTTATCGGCGGCAAAGACCGCCCCACACGCAACAACGGGAGTCTTGCGATGAAATATTGGACCGCGCTGGCCGGAGCCGCCGCCGGATTGGTGACGATGACGGGCGCCGCGCACGCGCAGAGCCTGCCGACCACGGTCGAGCCACTGGTGCCCGCGCAGGGCACGATCCTCGACATCCAGGCGGAAGGCCGCACCACGCGCGTGCCCGATATCGCGACGATCCGTGCCGGCGTCGTGTCGCAGGCACCGACCGCCGCCGCCGCGCTGCTCGACAATGCGCAGCGGATGGCGCGCGTCATGGCGGGCCTGAAGCGCGCGGGCATCGCGCCCCGCGACATCGCGACGTCGAACGTCGGCCTCAACCCGCAATATCGCTACACCGACGGCCAGCCGCCGGCGATCACCGGCTATCAGGCGACCAACACGGTCAGCGTCCGCTTCCGCGACGTCGCGCGCGCCGGCACCGTGCTCGATACGCTGGTGGCGGAGGGGGCGAACCAGATCGAGGGCCCCAATCTGTCGATCGACAAGCCCGATGCCGCGCTGGACGAAGCCCGCGCTGATGCGGTGAAGCGCGCCCGTGCGCGGGCCGATCTGTATGCGTCGGCGGCCGGCATGCGCGTGGTGCGCGTCATCTCGATTGCCGAAGCAGGCCAGAACGACGGCGGATCGCCGGTCGTGCCGATGATGGTCCGTGCGATGAAGGCGGATGCTGCCACCGAGATCGCACCGGGCGAGAAGGACGTCACCGTCACGCTGTCGGTGCGCTACCTGTTGCAGTGAGGGGAACGGGGGCGGTGGCGATGAACCGCCCCGCCCCTTCGTCATCCCGGCGCACGCCGGGATCCATGGTTGCGACGCACTTGAAGGCGGGCACGCCCCTCGCCCCGGCACCGCCTCCATGGTTCCACGCGTCCGCCGGGATGACGATCAAGTGATGGATCCCGAACATAGAAAAAGGCCGCCCGGTTGCCCGGACGGCCCTTTCTTCAACCTTCGAGGGGGAAGCGGCGCTTAGCGCACGCTGCCACGACGCACGAGGTTCACGATCCCGAGCAGGATCACCGCACCCAGCAGCGACACCAGGAACGACGTGACGTTGAGCGGCGCATTGTTGATCGAACCGCCCGAGATGATCAGGCCGCCGATGAAGGCGCCGACGATGCCGACGACGATGTTCAGGAAAATGCCCTGCTGCGCGTCGGTGCGCATGATGATGCTGGCGAGCCAACCGATGACACCGCCGATGATGAGCCAAAGAATGATACCCATAAGTCCCTCCGTTTATCGCCCGGCGTGGGCTCTGGCGGAAAGACTCATGAGGCCGGATAAATGTTCCGCACGCGTTTCGGTCTAGCGTGCGATATCGCTCAATATTTCTGCTGGCGCTCGTACAACGACTTATAGTGCTGGATGCGCGTGACGCGCAGGCCCGGCATGCCCGACCGGTCGATCGCGCGCTGCCAGCCTGCGAATTCCTCGACGGTCAGGCCGTAGCGCGTGCAGACCTCGTCCACCGTCAGCAGCCCGCCGTTCACCGCGGCGACCACCTCTGCCTTGCGGCGTACCACCCAGCGCGTCGTCGACGGCGGCGGCAGCGTATCGAGCGTCAGCGATTCGCCGAGCGGGCCGATGACCTTGGCGGGGCGGATTTTCTGATTTTCAATCATCATTCAACCTCGATCGGGGCGGGGGGCCCCCTCTCTGAAAGCAGCACTGTCCTTAGCGACACGGTCTTGAAGATCGGCTGAAACGCCGAGGTAAACGCCGTCTTCATGTTCGGGAGCATCGCCGGTCCCGGCACCGGTCAACGTCCGCAGCAGCATCGCCACCGCGCCGTTGAAGGCACAGTTGAGCGGGTGCAGCAGCCGTGAGCGATGTCCCGTCCGGCCGCTCCGCATGTCGGAACGGAGCGCCGGTGGCACACCCTGCCGCGTCGCCACATCCGCCACGGCCGCGGACAGATCGCGGGGAAGCCGGCTGACTTCGCTACGTCTGTCGAAACCGGGAAAGCTGAGATCCAACGCGGCTGCACTCGTGTTACTCACTAAGGAGACACGGCTTTATCCCCGTTCGGGTGAAGGTCGGGTAAAGCCCGGCGCAAGAATATGTGAACCATCCTTACTTTGCGGTTCCACCGCCATCGGCGTATGGGAAGACCGTTATGGACGACACGGATTTCCAGCTGCCCGCCCCCCTGTCCGCGCGGCGCATCGTCGTCGCCATGTCGGGCGGCGTCGACAGTTCGGTGGTGGCGGCGCTCGCCGCGCGCACCGGCGCCGAGACGATCGGCGTGACCTTGCAGCTTTACGATCATGGCGAGGCGACGGGGCGCTCGGGCAGCTGCTGCGCGGGCCGCGATATTCGCGACGCACGCGCGGTGTGCGACCGGCTGGGCATCGCGCATTACGTCTTCGACCATGAAAGCCGATTCCGCGAGACGGTGGTCGATACCTTCGCTGACGCCTATCTCGCCGGCCAGACGCCGATCCCCTGCGTTCAGTGCAACACCGGCCCCAAATTCACCGACCTGCTCGCTTTGGCGCGCGATCTCGGTGCGGACTGCCTTGCGACTGGCCATTATGTCCGTCGCGTCGAAGGGGCCGCGGGCGCCGAGTTGCATCGGGGCGCCGATCCCGCGCGCGACCAGAGCTATTTCCTGTTCGCGACGACGCAGGAGCAGCTCGATTATCTGCGCTTTCCGCTGGGCGGCCTGCCCAAGGCGCGGGTGCGCGAGATCGCGGCGGAGATGGGCCTCGCCGTTGCGGGCAAACCGGACAGCCAGGACATCTGCTTCGTCCCCGACGGCGATTATGCCGGGCTGGTCCGCAAGCTGCGGCCCGAGGCGGACACGGCAGGCGATATCGTGGACCTCAACGGTACGAAGCTCGGCACCCATCGCGGCATCATCCACTTCACCGTCGGCCAGCGCCGCGGCCTCGAGATCGGCGGCAGTCCCGAGCCGCTCTATGTCGTGCGGGTCGATGCCGCGAACCGGCAGGTCGTCGTCGGCCCCCGCGCGGCGCTGGCGGTGGCGGCGGCGCGGCTGAGCGGGGTGAACTGGATCGGTGGCGACCATGGCGGGCCACTCACCGCCAAGGTGCGCTCGATGGCCAAGCCAGTGCCGGCGCGACTGGCAGGTGACCGCTTGCTGTTCGATGCCCCCGAATATGGCGTCGCGCCGGGCCAGGCGGCGGTGCTTTACGCCGGCGACCGGGTACTCGGCGGCGGCTGGATCGCAGCGACCGAAGCCGCAGCGCTCGCGGCGGCGGCATGACTGTTTCGATCGCGTCGCTGCAAGCGGAGATGGAGGCAGCGGCGGAAGCGCTCGATTTCGCGCGCGCCGCGGCGTTGCGCGACCGCATCAGCCTGTTGCGCGCCGGCGGCGAGGACGCGGACCCCGCCGGCCTGACGCGCCAACAGCCCGGTGCGATGGGCCTCGGCACGAGTCGCCAGCAGGTCGAACCGCCGGCAGGATGGGTGAAGCCGAAGAAACCCGATCCGATGACCAAGGGGCGGAAGCGGTAGGCCTCCTCCCCCCAATCATCGTCATTCCCGCGCAGGCGGGAATCCAGAACCGCTAACGGTGCGGCTCTTTCGGGAGGTCCGCGCGTCTGGATTCCCGCCTCCGCGGGAATGACGTTGGTTTATGAAACGGGGACCACCCTACGGCAGCAGGAACGTCCCCTCGATCACCGTCACGCAGGCCCCGCCCAGCACCACACGCTCGCCCTCCAACGCACAGGACAGCAGCCCGCCGCGCTTGCTCGCCTGAAACGCTGTGAAGCGATCGCGCCCCAGCGTCTGCGCCCAATAGGGCACGACCACCGCATGCGCCGCGCCCGTCACCGGGTCTTCGGAAATGTCGTAATAAGGCGTGAAGGCACGGCTGACGATGTCGGTCGCCTGTCCCCGCGCGGTGACGATCGCGACGATCGGGCCCTCTGCGGTCAGCGCGCGATCGTCCGGGCGGACGGCGCGCACCGCCGCCTCGTCAGCGAGCACGACCACCGCATAGCCCTTGTCATGCCACAGCGTCTCGACCGGATCGGTCACGCCCAGCGCCGCGACGACGCCCTCCAGCGGCTTCGCGCTCGGCCCCCATGCCGGCAGCGCCACGCGATAGCGGTCGCCATCGCGCGCCACCTCCAGGATGCCCGCCTGCCGCGTCGCGAAGCGCACCCGCGTCAGCGCCGCATCCGATGACAGCACGAAATGCCCGCTCGCCAGCGTCGCGTGGCCGCACAGCGCCACCTCCGCGGCGGGGGTGAACCAGCGTAGATCGAAATCGGCGTCCTCCCCCTCGTGCGGCACGATGAAGGCCGTCTCGCTGAGGTTATTCTCGCTCGCGATCTGCTGGAGCACGTCATCGGCGAGCCACGCGGCGAGCGGCATCACCGCCGCCGGATTGCCGCCGAACGCACGTTCCGCAAAGGCATCGATCTGGGCGAAGGGGATGCGCATCAATAGCCGACCCGCTTGCCGAACCAGTGCGGCGTCACGTCGGCCTCGACCAGCGGATTGTCGGTATCGACATGGCCCTCGGGATCGAGGTGGATCAGCACCTCCACCTTCGGGAACATCTGCCTGAGGTTGCGCTCGACGCCCTCGACGATGTCATGCGCGGCGCCGACCGTCAGGTTGCGATCGACCTCCATGTGGAATTGCGCGAAATCGTGGCTGCCCGACCGGCGCGTGCGGAAATCGTGGATGCCCTTGAGGCCCGGCTGGCGCGCGGCGACGTCGAGGAAGGCGGCCCGCTGATCCTCGGGCCATTCCTTGTCCATCAGCTGGTCGATCGCGTTGGACGACGCCTGGAACGCCCCCCAGGCGAGCCACAGCGCGATCGCGATGCCGAAGATCGGGTCCGCCTTGTGCCAGCCCAGATACTGGTCGACCACCAGCGCCAGGATCACCGATCCGTTGAGCAGCACGTCGGACTGATAATGGACGTTGTCCGCCATGATCGCGACCGAGCCCGTCGATCGGATGATGCGGCGTTGATACCACAGCAACACGATCGTCGCGACGATCGCGATCAGCGACACGCCGATGCCGAATTCGGCGTCCGCCGTCGGCCCGTTCTCGCCCAGCGCGGTGATCGCGCGCCATGCGATGCCCGCCGCCGATGCGGTGATCAGCGCGACCTGGAACAGGGCGGCCAGCGCCTCCGCCTTGCCATGGCCGAAGCGATGATCGTGATCCGCCGGCGTCGCCGCGAGCCGCACGCCGTACAGCGTCACGAGACTGGCGAGCAGATCGAGTGCGGTATCGGCCAGGCTGCCGAGCATCGCGACCGATCCTGTGTGCCAGGCCGCAAAGCTTTTGAGCGCCAGCAGGAAGCAGGCCATACTGACGCTGGCAAGCGCGGCGCGGGTCGCCAGCGGCAGAAAACGGCGTTGTTCGTCGCGCGTCATGGGAACAGCAATCCTTCGGTCCAGCCCGTATCGGTCCGCGTGAACAGGCGGCGTTCGTGCAGACGATGCGCGCGATCCTGCCAGAATTCGATCGCCTGCGGCGTCACGCGATAGCCGCCCCAATGCGGCGGCCGCGGTACGTCGCCGCCCTCGAACCGGGCTTGCATCTCGGCAAACCGCGCCTCGAACGTCTCACGCGTATCGAGCGGCCGCGACTGGTCCGATGCCCAGGCGCCCAGCTGCGAATCACGGCCGCGCGACGCGAAATACGCATCCGACTCTGCATCGGTCGCTCGGGTCACTGCGCCCTCGATGCGAATCTGCCGGCGCAGCGACTTCCAGTGGAACAGCAGCGCCGCCTTGGGCACCGCCGCCAGATCGCCCGCCTTGCGGCTTTCGCGGTTGGTGTAGAAGACGAAGCCGTCGGGGCCGTGCCCTTTCAGCAGCACCATGCGCACCGACGGCTGCCCGGCGGCATCGACGGTGGCGAGCGCCATCGCATTGGGGTCATTGGGTTCGCTGTCTTTCGCCTCGGCATACCAGGCATCGAACAGCGCGAAGGGATTGTCGGCCATGGCCGGCCCCTTAGCGGAAAATGGCCGCAAACAAAAATCCTCCCCCGCCAGGGGGAGGAATTGGCGGGAACGACTCTTTCTCCCATGAATTGAATCGCTTCCGCAACGGAAAGCCCTCGCAATGCCCGCACGCGCCTATTGGCAAGGACAGATCCGGCTCGCGCTGGTGTCGATACCGGTCGAAATCTATTCGGCGACAAAAAGCGGTGCCAGCGTCGCCTTCAAGCAGATCCACGAACCCAGCGGCAAGCCGATCCATTACGAGAAGGTCGTCACCGGCGTCGGCCCCGTGGACACCGACGAGATCATGAAGGGCTATGAGGTGTCGAAGGGCGAATTCGTGCTGCTGGAGCAGGACGAGATCGACGCAGTAAAGCTCGAATCGAAGAAGACGCTGGAGCTGACCCAGTTCGTCGATGCCGACGAAATTCCCGTCCTCTATTACGAAAAACCCTATTTCGTCGTGCCTGCGGACGATCTGGCCGAAGAGGCGTTCATCGTGCTGCGCGAGGCGCTGCGGCGGACGAAAAAGGTGGGCCTCGGCCAACTGGCGATGCGCGGGCGCGAATATGTCGTCAGCCTGAAGCCGTGCGGCCGCGGCATGGTGCTGGAAACGCTGCGCTACGCCGATGAGGTGAACAAGGCACAGAGCTATTTCCGCGAGATCCCCGACGCCAAGCCCGACAGCGAATTGCTCGACCTTGCCGAAGCGTTGATCGACAAGAAGAGCGGCGCCTTCGATCCGCAGGAATTTCACGACCGCTACGTCGATGCGCTGAAGGATCTGATCGCGCGCAAGCGCAAGACCAAGGGCAAGGTGATCGAGGATGTCGACGACGACACACCCGCCAAGAGCAGCAATGTCGTCGATCTGATGGCGGCGCTAAAGAAGTCGATGGAGAAATCGGGCGGGTCGGCAGCCAAAGCCGCGCCGGCGAAAAAGCCCGCCGCGAAGAAGGCCCCCGCCAAACGCGCCCCGGCGAAGAAGCGTGCCTGAGACAGACCCGCTCGCCCGCTACAATGCCAAGCGCGATTTCGCGAAGACGGCGGAGCCGGCGGGTACGCTCGCGCCGGGCAACGGCAATAGCTTCATCGTCCAGAAGCATGACGCCACCCGCCTCCATTGGGATTTCCGCCTCGAAGCGGACGGCGTTCTTAAAAGCTGGGCCGTGACGCGCGGCCCCAGCCTCGATCCCGACGAAAAGCGTCTCGCGGTGCGCACCGAGGATCATCCTTTGTCGTATGCGACGTTCGAAGGCACGATTCCCGAAGGCGAATATGGCGGCGGCACGGTGATGCTGTGGGACCGCGGAACCTGGGCGCCGGTCGCGGGCAAGTCCGCCAAGGACATCGATAAGGGCCATCTCCACTTCGTCCTCGATGGCGAGCGGATGCAGGGCGAATGGCTGCTGATCCGCCTGAAGCCGCGCGGCAAGGAAAAGCGCGAGAATTGGCTATTGCGCAAGATCGACGACGCTCACGCCGGCGGGACGGACACGTTGGTCGAGGAAGGCCTCACCAGCGTCGCAACCGGCCGCACGATGGCGGAGATCGCCGACGGTAAGTCCTCTCCTGCTCCGCGGGGGAGGGGGACCGCCCGCGCAGCGGGTGGTGGAGGGGCAGCCCCGCGCGCGACGCGTGCGAAAAAGGGCAAGAAGGCCAAACTCCCCGCCTTCCAGAACCCCCAACTCTGCACCTTGGTCGACAGCGTGCCCGCGGGCACCGGCTGGCTGCACGAGATGAAGTACGACGGCTATCGCGCCCTCGTCGCGGTCGCGGATGGGGCGGCAAGGGTCTACACCCGCAACGGCCTCGACTGGACGGACAAATTTGGGGGGATAGCAGAGGCCGCCGCCGCCCTCCCCGTGTCCTCCGCGCTGATCGACGGCGAGATCGTCGCGTTCAAGGATGGCAAGCCCGATTTCTCAACGCTGAAGGACGCGATCGGTGCGGGCGGCGCGATGACGCTGTTCGCCTTCGATCTGCTGTCGCTCGACGGCGAGGATGTGACCGGCCTGACGACGGTCGAGCGCAAGGAGCGGCTGCGCGGCATCGTCGGCGATGACGGACACCTGCAATTCTCGGAGCACGTCTTGGGCTCGGGCGAGCAATTGTTCGATACGATGTGCCGCGAGGGGATGGAGGGCGTCGTGTCGAAGCGCGCCGACGCGCCCTATACCGGCGGCCGCAACCGGACGTGGCTGAAGGCGAAATGCACCCGCCGCCAGGAATTCGTCATCCTCGGCTGGGTGCCGTCCGACAAGCGGCGGGGATTCAAGTCACTGCTGCTGGGTGTACGCGAAGGCGATGGCAAGACCGGGGGCTGGCGCTACACCGGCAAGGTCGGCACCGGCTTCGATACCGCGACGATGGACGATCTCATCGAACGCCTCGCGACGCTCAAGACGGACGCACCACCGGTCGACGCGACCGCGCTGAAGCCCTTCCGGGCCGCCATCCGCGGCGCGCGCTGGGTTCGCCCCGATTTGGTCGCGGAGATCGCCTTTGCCGAGACGACGCCCGATGGCCTGCTACGCCACGCGAGCTTCCTGGGTCTGCGCGGCGACAAACCCGCCGATACGGTCGTCGCGGAAGTGCCCGAACCCGCCCCCGACCAGGCCGATACGCCAGCGATCCACGTCAAGGTCAGCAATCGCGACCGCGTGATCTTCCCCGAAAGCAACGTCACCAAGGGCGAGCTCGCCGATTATTACGCCGCGGTCAGCCCGATCATGCTGCCCTGGGTCGCCCGCCGCCCGCTTAGCCTGGTCCGCTGTCCGCAAGGCCGCGCCAAGCAATGCTTCTTCCAAAAGCACGACGCAGGCAGCTTTGGCGAACACGTCCACCATGTCGACGTCCATGAAAAGGACGGCAGCGTCGAACCCTACCTCTACGTCGACAGCGCCGACGGCCTCGTCGCCTGCGTGCAGATGGGGGGCATCGAATTCCACGGCTGGGGGAGCCATGTCGACGCGATCGAGCGGCCTGACCGGCTGGTGATCGATCTCGACCCCGACGAGGGCCTGGGATTCGCGGACACCAAGGCGGCCGCCGATCACGTCCGCGCGCAGCTTGCCGAGATCGGCCTCGTCAGCTTCCCGTTGCTATCGGGCGGCAAGGGTGTCCATGTCGTCGTGCCGCTCACGCCCCAGGCGGAATGGCCAGGCGTGAAAGATTTCGCCGACCGCTTCGCGCGCGCGCTGGCCGCGGCGGAGCCGGACCGCTTCGTAGCGGTTGCGACCAAGGCGAAGCGGAAGGGCCGCATCTTCATCGACTATCTGCGCAACCAGCGTGGCAGCACCGCGATCATGCCCTATTCGGCGCGAGCCCGGGCCGGCGCACCGGTGTCGGCCCCCGTGTCGTGGACCGAGCTGCGCGACATCGACACGGCCGCGCGCTGGACCGTCCGCGACGCGGACGAACTGCTGAAGCGCGCGACGTCGCGCGCGCTGGCCGGCTGGGGCGTGGCGGATCAGGTGCTGCCGGACGTGTGAGGCGTTCCGGGCGCCTGCCAACCTTCGTCACCCCGGACTTGGTCCGGGGTCCACCGTGCCGCTAGGGGGCGGCTGGAGGCGCAAGCTATCCCCAAGCCGCAGAGTGGACCCCGGAACAAGTCCGGGGTGACGGCCGGCATAGTACCCACCCCTCCCCAAACCCTGTTGCATCCGCCCCAGCATGTGTAGACGGTGCGCCGCACCAAAAGCGGGGGACGGACGGACAGCGATGGCGACGCAGGCGGCGCCCATATTCGATGCCGAGACGCATGCCCGGCGCTGGATCGCCGACTATTGCGCACGTACGCGCGGCGGCGACGTGCTGTGCGACAGCGGCGATCCTGCCTGGGCCGCGATGTTCGCCGAACTCGCCAGCGTCGCCTCCGACGACCTCGATCATGTCCGCGAACGCGTGCGTCGCCACGCCGCCGACATCGGCACCGGCTTTCGCATCATCGGCGAGGCGGACGAGCGCCCCTGGCCGGTCAGTCCGGTGCCGCTGCTGATCGAGGCAGACGAATGGGCCGGCATCGCCCGCGGAGTCACGCAACGCGCCGAGTTGATGGAGACGGTGATCGCCGATCTCTACGGCCCGCAGCGCCTGGTCGAACGCGGCCTGATCCCCGCGGCGCTGGTTACCGGCAGCCCCTATTTCCTGCGGCCGATGGTCGGGCTGGATCCGCCGGGCGGCAAGCATCTGCACTTCATCGCGATCGATCTCGGCCGCGGGCCGACCGGCGAATGGCGCGTGCTCGCCGATCACCTGCGCGCGCCTGCGGGCGCCGGCTACGCGCTCGAGAATCGGCTGGCGGTCAGCCGCACACTCGGTGGGCTTCAGGCGCGGCTCAACGTGCAGCGGCATGCGCCCTTCTTCGCCGCCTTCCGCGCCGGCATCGCCGCCATGTGCCGCCGCGCCGACCCACGCATCGGCCTGCTGACGCCGGGGCGGTATAACCCCAGCTATCCCGAACAGGCGCATCTCGCACGCTATCTCGGCCTGCTGCTGGTCGAGGGCGCCGACCTCGCCGCACTGGAAAACCAGCTCTACGTCCGCACCATCGCCGGCCTCAAGCGCATCGACGCGCTCTGGCGACGGGTTGATCCGCGCATGCTCGATCCGCTGGCGTTCGATTCGCACTCGCAGATCGGCGTCGCCGGTCTTATCGACGCCTATGCCGCGGGCAATGTCGTGCTGTCGAACGCGCCGGGCGCGGGCGTGCTGGAGGCGCCGGCGTTCGGCGCCTTCCTGCCGCAGCTCGCGACGCGGTTGCTGGGCGAGAGCCTGCATCTGCCCAATATCGCGACCTGGTGGTGCGGCCAACCGACCGAGCGTGCGCGCGTCGCCGAAGACCTCGACCGCATGCTGATCGGCACCGCCTTCGGTCCCGCCCCGCTCGGGTTGCCGCAGGGGCGCACCGTGTATGGCGGCGAGCTGGACGACGACGCCAGGGCTATGCTCCTCGCCGACATGGACCGGCGCCCGCAGGATTATGTCGGGCAGGAGATCGTGCGCCTGTCGACCATGCCCGTCGTCATCGGCGATACGCTGGAACCGCGCCCCTTCACGCTGCGGGTCTTCGCGGCGCGCGACGCGAGCGGCGGCTGGACGGTCATGCCCGGCGGTTTCGCCCGCATTGGCGAGGCGACCGACCCGCGCGCCAGCGTGCTGGGCGAAGGGCTGTGGTCCGCCGACGTCTGCGTCCACGGCGCCGAGGCAGTGGAGCCCGTCTCGCTCCTCCCCGCCCCCGATTCGCACAACGTCCGCCGCAACCCCGGCACATTGCCCAGCCGCGTCGCCGACAACGTCTATTGGCTCGGCCGTTACCTGGAGCGCGGCGAGGCGCTGCTCGCGGCGATCCGCGTGATGCTGGGCCATTCGATCGCGGCGGACGGCGGCGCGGCCTTGTCCGACGCCACCGTCGCCAAGCTGGTCGGATTGATCGCGGGCAATGGCGCCGCCCCTCACCCCGACTCGATGCGCCGCGGCGACCTCACTGCCTTCGCGCGTACCGCGATGGAGGACGAGGGCTGGCATTCGGTCGCGAAGATCAATCGCCTGGCCCGCGGCATCGGCGAAGGATCGCGCGACCGCCTGTCCGCCGACATGATGCGGCTGCTCGAAGCGCCCTTCCCCACCCATCGCGGCATGCTCGACCGGGCGGGCTCGCTCCAGCGCCGCTATGCCGCAATCCTCGGTCTGTCGGCGGAGCATATGGGGCGCACCGCCGCCTGGCGCTTCCACGACATCGGCAGGCGTATCGAGCGCGCCATCGCGATGACGCGCGCGCTGCGGCTGTTCGGCATGCCCGGCGCGACCGCGGACGATCTGTCGACCCTGCTCGACCTCGCCGACAGCCAGATCAGCTATCGCCAGCGGTATCTGACCGGGATTGCGCGCGTCCCCGTCGTCGATCTGGTCGCGCTCGATCCCGGCAATCCGCGCAGCCTCGCGTACCAGGCCGAGCGCATCACCCAGCGGCTCGCCGACCTGCCGGTGCTGAGCGACGACGGCATGCCCGAACCGCAGCAAAGCCACGCCGCCGCGCTCGCCGCGACGCTGGCGATGACCGACGCGGCGGCGATCGACGCCGATGCGCTCGGCGATATCGAACGGCGCCTTGCGCAATTGTCCGACGCGATCGCGCGCCGCTACTTCCTGCAAGGCGCCGAACCCCTGCGCGCCGTCGGGCTTACCCTGGCATGAGGTGGGGCGCATGACCACGCACCCGATGCGCTACGACGTCCGACACGTCACCCGTTTCGACTATGGCGGCAACGTCAAGTTCGCGCGCTGCAACCTGCGGCTCAAGCCGATCAACTGGCCGGGGCAGGTGCTGGAGGATTACCGCCTGACCGTCGAGCCCGCCGGGCGGACGAGCACCGGCCTTGCCGAAGCGGGCCTCGCCCATGTCACGCGGCTGGTGGTCGATACGCCGGTGCGCAGCCTGACGATCGAGAGCGTCGCGCGTCTGACGGTCGACCGGCTGGTGCCGGTGCCTGCCGCCGACGACCCGACGCTGGGCGAGATCGCCGCACTGGCGCTCGCCAGCCGTGACCTGTCGGCGGCGGGACCGGCGAATTACCTGTTCCCCTCGCCGCTCATCCCGCTCGACCGCGACATCGCCGCCTATTGCGCCGAAGACCTTGCGCCCGGCCGCGGCAGTCTGGAGGCGGGGATTGCGCTCGCCCGCCGCATCCAGCGCGATTTCGCCTTCGATCCGCACGCGACGCTGGTCGACACGCCACCGCGCGAGGCGTTCCGGCAGCGCAAGGGCGTGTGCCAGGACTTCGCGCAGATCATGATTACCGGCCTGCGCGCCGCCGGCCTGCCCGCAGCCTATGCCAGCGGCTATATCCGCACCATACCGCCGGAGGGGCAGCCGCGGCTGGTCGGGGCGGACGCGACGCACGCCTGGGTGCTGCTGTGGTGTGGCCCGGTGCGCGGCTGGATCGGGCTCGATCCCACCAACGGCATCTGGATGGCGGGCGACCATATCGTGATGGCGGTCGGCCGCGACTATGCCGAGATCGCGCCGGTCGATGGTGTGGTGCTGGGCTCGCAGGCGCAGAGCATGTCGGTGAGCGTGGACGTGGCGCCGCTGTCCTAAATCCCGCCGTCACCCCGGACTTGGTCCGGGGTCCACCGGACCACCAGGGAATGGCAAGAGGCTCGAATCGTCCCCCTCGCCGCAGAGTGGACCCCGGACCAAGTCCGGGGTGACGGAATCAGCCTCCTACTTCGTCACCGCATTCGCGTTGCCGACATCCTCGTCCGTATCCCCATCACCCGTGCCGGAATAATCCATCCCGCTCTGCCCGCCATGACCCAGGAAGCCACCGCCGACCCCGTCGCGGTCCTTCGCGTCCTTGCCCGTATGCGGATTGGAATACGCCCCACCGTTGCTCTCGCTCGCGGACTTGCCGCCCGGCGCCTCGACGCCGTCGTTCGATCCGCCGCGATCCGTGCTCATCGCCTGCGTGGGCTGTGTGTCGGTCATCGTCACTCTCCTCGATGACCCACCAACGAAGCAGCCACCGATTGCGTTGCGACGCGGCCTCCCCCACATAGGTTCATAATACACCAACGGGGAACCAATGGCCGATCCATATCAGACTTTGGGCGTCGCGCGGGGCGCGTCCGAGGCCGACATCAAGAAGGCGTATCGCAAGCTCGCCAAAGAGCTGCATCCCGACCGCAACAAGGACAATCCGAAGGCGGCCGAACGCTTCAGCCAGGTGACCGGCGCCTACGATCTGCTGACCGACAAGGACAAGCGCGCACGCTTCGACCGCGGCGAGATCGACGGCGACGGCAACCCCGCCTCGCCCTTCGGCTTCGGCGGCGGCGCGCGGCCCGGCGGCGGGCGCACCAATGCGGGCGGCGGCTTCAGCAGCGCCGGCTTCGAATTCGGCGCCGGCGACGCCGATATGAGCGACATTTTCGAAGGATTGTTCGGCGGCGCACAGCGCGGCGGTGGTGGCGGATTCGCCAGTGGCTTCGGCCGCCGCCCGCAGCCCAAGGGCGCGACGATCACGTACCGGTTGCAGGTGCCCTTCGTCGATGCCGCGACGCTGGCGCCGCAGCGCGTGACGCTCGGCGACGGCAAGGCAATCGACCTGAAGCTGCCTGCCGGGGTCGAGACGGGCACGCAGATGAAGCTCGCCGGCAAGGGCGAACCCGGCCCGGGCGGCGCGGGTGACGCGATCGTCGCGATCGAGGTGCAGGGCCACCGCTTCTTCACGCGCGACGGCGACGACGTGCGGCTCGACCTGCCGATCACGCTGACCGAAGCGGTGAAGGGTGGCGCGGTCCGCGTGCCCACCGTCGATAAAGCCGTGATGCTGACGATCCCCAAGGGCACCAGCTCGGGCAAGACGCTGCGCCTGAAGGGCAAGGGCTTCCACAAAAAGGATGGCAGCCGCGGCGACCAATTGGTCACGCTGATGATCGACCTTCCGACCGATGATGCAGCGTTGCAACAGTTCGCCGACGGATGGCAGGACCCACGGAACCCGCGCGCCGCGATGGGCGTCTGACGGGGGTAGTGACCGATACGACAGCCCTGACCCCCGAAGCCCGCGCGCATCTGCGCAAGGGCGCCCGTCATCAACTGGCTAAGCTGAAGCCCGGCCCCGCCGCGATCGAGGTCGTGAAGCGGGCCGGTCTCGGCGTGTTCAACGACGGCTTCATCCACGCCGGCAATCTCGCCTATCTCGCGCTGATGACGGTGTTCCCGTTCTTCATCACCGCGGCGGCGGTGCTGTCGTTGCTGGGGCAGAGCGCCGAAACGCAACGCGCGGTCAGTTCCTTCCTCCATGTCCTGCCGCCCAACGTCGCCGATATTCTGCGCAAGCCGATCGCCGACGTGCTCGTCGCGCGGACGGGGTCGCTGCTGTGGCTCGGCGGCCTCGTCGGCCTATGGACCGTCGGCAGCTTCGTCGAGACGATCCGCGACATCTTCCATCGCGCCTATGGCGTGAAGGCCAGCGTGCCCTTCTGGCGGTCGCGCCTGTCGTCGTCGGGCGTCATCATCCTGTCGGTCATCATCGCGCTGATGAGCTTCCTGGTGCAGGGTATCCTGACCGCTGCCGAACAGTTCATCTATCGCCTGCTGCCCTTCGCGCGCGACGCCGCAGGCTGGGTCGGCCTGTCGCGACTGATCCCCGGCCTCATCATGTTCGGGGCGCTGTATCTGCTGTTCTACTCGGTGACGCCGGGCAAATATCGCCACAGCGACTGCCCGAAATGGCCGGGCGCGCTATTCACCGCAGGCTGGTGGGTCAGCATGACCGCGCTGCTGCCGCTCGTCCTTAGCCAGCTCGGCGGCTACGACCTTACCTATGGCAGCCTCGCGGGCGTCGTCGTCATGCTGCTGTTCTTCTATCTGATCGGTCTGGGCCTCGTCTTCGGCGCCCATCTCAACGCAGCACTGGCGGAACCCCCCGAACCGGCGCTACAGGAGGCCGCGACCACAGGATAAGGTAATGAGCGCGTGACGGGTTTGATGGCAGGCAAGCGGGGGCTGATCATGGGCCTCGCCAACGACAAGTCGCTGGCCTGGGGCATTGCCAAGCAATTGTCGCAGCAGGGCGCGGAACTTGCCTTTTCCTATCAGGGCGCCGCGATGGAAAAGCGCGTACGCCCGCTCGCCGAACAGCTCGGCGTCGCCCGCCTGTTCGACTGCGACGTGTCGGACATGGCGGCACTGGATGCGACCTTCGCGGCGCTGGCGCAGGAATGGCCGACGATCGACTTCGTCGTCCATGCGATCGGCTTTTCCGACAAGTCGCAGCTGCGCGGCAAGTTCTACGACACCACGCTCGACAACTTCCTGATGACCATGAACATTTCGGCCTATTCGCTGGTCGCCGTCGCGCAGCGTGCGCGCGCGATGATGCCGCAGGGCGGGTCGATCCTGACGCTTACGTATTACGGCGCGGAAAAGGTCATTCCGCATTACAACGTCATGGGCGTCGCCAAAGCCGCGCTGGAGACAAGCGTGAAGTATCTGGCGGTCGACCTCGGCCCGGAAAACATCCGCGTCAACGCCATCTCGGCCGGCCCGATCCAGACACTGGCGGCGCGCGGCATCGGCGACTTCAACTACATCCTGAAGTGGAACGAGCTGAACAGCCCACTGCGTCGCACCGTGACGATCGAGGATGTCGGCGGCGCGGGCGTCTACATGCTGTCCGACCTGTCGGCGGGCGTCACCGGCGAAATCCACCATGTCGACGCCGGCTATAACGTCATCGGCATGAAGGCAGAGGACGCGCCCGACATCGCGCTGGCGTGATGCCGACGATCCGCCCCGCCGCCGGCCGCGACGTCGCCGCGATCGACGCGCTGCTGCGCGACTGTTTCCCGGCGCCCGACGAGGCGACGCTGGTCCGCGACCTGTGCGTGGAGGGCGACATGGTGCTCGTCCTCGTCGCCGAGATCGACGGTGCGCTCGCCGGGCTCGTCGCGTTCAGCCGGATGCGGGTCGACGTCGGCGGCAAGTCCGTTGCCGCGGTCGCGCTGGCCCCGCTCGCCGTCACGCCGGAATGGCGGCGGCAGGGCGTGGCAGAGGCGTTGGTCGCCGCCGGGGTCGAGCAGCTGGAGGCGGCGGGTATCGTGCTCTGCTTCGCGCTCGGCGAACCGGCCTTCTACAACCGCTTCGGCTTCGCCACCGATGTCGCGAACGGGTTCGCGTCGCCCTATGCGGGCGACTATTTCATGGCGCTGCCGCTGCAGGGCGGACTGATCCCGTGCGGCGTGCGGGGCGAGGCGGCGCATGCACCCGCCTTTGCGCGACTGGGGGCATCGGAATGAGCATCAACAGCTTCGGCCATCTGTTCCGCTTCACCACTTGGGGCGAAAGCCACGGTCCGGCGATCGGCGCGGTCGTCGATGGGTGCCCGCCGGGGATCGCCTTGAGCGAGACCGACATCCAGCCATGGCTCGACAAGCGCCGCCCGGGCACCAGCCGCTTCACCACGCAGCGGCGCGAGCCCGATCAGGTGCGCATCCTGTCCGGCGTGTTCGAGGGCAAGACGACCGGCACGCCGATCAGCCTCATGATCGAGAATGTCGACCAGCGCTCGAAGGATTATTCCGAGGTCGCGCTCGCCTATCGCCCCGGCCATGCCGATTACGCCTATGACGCCAAATACGGCTTTCGCGATTACCGCGGTGGCGGGCGGTCGTCGGCGCGCGAGACGGCGAGCCGGGTCGCGGCGGGCGCGGTGGCGCGCGCAGTGATCCCGCAGGTCAAAATCCGCGCCTGGGTCGAGGCGATCGGCGGCGACCGGATCGATTACGCCGCATTCGACGATGCGCAGATCGACGCCAACCCCTTCTTCTGTCCCGACGCTGCCGCCGCCGCCCGCTGGGAAGCGATCGTCGATGCGGCGCGCAAGGCCGGCTCGTCCGTCGGCGCGGTCGTCGCGTGCGAGGCGACGGGTGTGCCGGCCGGCTGGGGCGCACCGCTCTATGCCAAGCTGGACAGCGAACTCGCGTCGGCCTGTATGAGCATCAATGCGGTGAAGGGCTTCGAGATCGGGGACGGCTTCGCCGCCGCCGCGCTGACCGGCGAACAGAATGCAGACCCGATGCGCGCCGGCAATACCGGCCCCCGCTTCCTTGCCAATCATGCGGGCGGTATTGCGGGCGGCATCGCGACCGGCCAGCCGATTACCTTGCGCGTCGCGTTCAAGCCGACCAGTTCGATCCTGACCCCCGTCGACACGATCACGCGCACCGGCGAGGAGACGCAAATCGCCACGAAAGGCCGCCACGACCCCTGCGTCGGCATCCGCGGCGTGCCCGTCGTCGAGGCGATGACGGCATTGGTTTTAGCCGACCAAGCGTTGCTTCACCGGGGCCAGACGGGCGGCTGAGGCCGCGAAGGGCGGAACACTCTCCATGCTAACCCGTTGGGGTCAAGCAATTTTTGCAGGAGAGAACAATGCGTAAGGTCCTTCCGATCATGGCAGCTGCCATGCTGATCCCGACCGCCGCTTTCGCCCAGACTACGATGGGCGGTTCGACCACCGGCTCCATGGGTGGCCAGACGACGACCACGTCGCCGACCGACCAGAGCACCACCACCACGACGACGCAGAGCCGTTCGTCCAAGTCGATGAAGCGTGGCCGTAGCGGCACCGCCGGTATGAACGGCAGCACGACCGGCACGACGAATTCGACGACGACCACCACCCCCGCCCCGGGCACGACCGACACGATGGGCGGCATGACCGGCACCGGCACGGGTAGCACCACCGGTACGATGGGCGGCACCGGTACGACCGGCACCATGGGCGGTACGTCGACCACGGGTACGATGGGCGGCACCATGGGTGGCACCACCGGCACCACCACGCCGACCCCGTAATCTTTGGCGAATGCCTTAAAAAAAGGCCGGGTGGCTTGGCCACCCGGCCCTTTTTCTATGTCGTCAGTCGGCGAAGGGATCGCGGACCAGGATCGTGTCCTCCCGCTCGGGGCTGGTCGACACCAGCGCGACCGGGCAGCGGATCAGTTCCTCGACGCGGCGGATATACTTGATCGCCTGTGCCGGCAGGTCTGCCCAGCTGCGCGCGCCGGCGGTCGACTCCTGCCAGCCTTCCATCTCTTCGTAGATCGGCTCGACATTCGCCTGATCCGCGGCATGCGCCGGAAAATAGTCGAGCTCCGCGCCATTCAGGCGATAGCCGGTGCAGATTTTCACCGTCTCGAACCCGTCGAGCACGTCGATCTTTGTCAGCGCGATCCCGGTAATGCCGCCGACCGCCGCCGACTGGCGCAGCAAAACCGTGTCGATCCACCCGCAGCGCCGCTTGCGCCCCGTAACGGTGCCAAATTCATGGCCGCGCTGCCCCAACCGCTCGCCGGTCTCGTCGTCCAGCTCGGTCGGGAACGGCCCCGATCCGACGCGCGTCGTATAGGCCTTGGCGATGCCGAGCACGAAGCCGACCGCGGCCGGCCCCAATCCCGAACCGCCCGCCGCGGTGCCTGCGATCGTGTTCGACGAGGTAACGAACGGATAGGTGCCGTGATCGACGTCGAGCAGCACGCCCTGCGCGCCTTCGAACAGGATGCGCTTGCCCCGCCCGCGCGCCTCGTTGAGGTCGCGCCACACCGGCTTGGCGAAGGGGAGGACGAAGCCTGCGATCGCGCGCAGTTCCTCGAGCAGCCCCGCCCGGTCGATCGGCGCCGCACCGAACCCGGCCCGAAGCGCGTCGTGATGCGCCAGCAGCCGGTCGAGCTGCGGCCCCAGATCGTCGAGATGCGCCAGATCGCACACGCGGATCGCGCGGCGACCGACCTTGTCCTCATAGGCCGGACCGATGCCGCGGCGCGTGGTGCCGATCTTACCCGCGCCCGAGGCATCCTCCCGCAGCCCGTCGAGATCGCGGTGCAGCGGCAGGATCAGCGCACAGGTATCCGCGATGCGCAGCGTCTCCGGCGTCGCCGATACGCCCTGCTCGCCCAGCCGCTCGATCTCGGCCTTCAGCGCCCAGGGGTCGAGCACCACGCCATTGCCGATCACCGACGGCGTGCCGCGCACGATGCCCGAGGGCAGCAGCGACAATTTGTAGACGTTCTCGCCGACGACGAGCGTGTGGCCGGCATTATGGCCACCCTGAAAGCGCACGACCATGTCGGCACGCTCGGCGAGCCAGTCGACGATCTTGCCCTTGCCCTCGTCGCCCCATTGCGCGCCGATGACTGCTACGTTGGCCATGGATACAGGTCTCCGCCTGCCGGCGTGATCCCTTGCGCCCTTCGACAGGACTCGGCGCAACGGATGGTCCTGAAATGCGAGGGCGCAGCTACCGGGATGCGGACGGCGGGTCAACCGGGTAGTGGTGGATCACCTTCACCCTGCTGGGCTGGCAGAGGGCAAGGACGAGAACGAAACGATCGTCGGAACTAGAGCGCCCGCGCCGTACCGTCTGCGTACACATGCGTCGCCAGCTGCGCCTCGGGCGTATCGTTCGCCTCCAACGCCGCCACCGTCACCCAGCCGGCCGCGCGCATCGCCGCACCCGCGTCGGCCGGCGTGCCGAAGGGCAGGAAGAGGCGGCGGCGCTCGACCGGGCCGGCGGTCGCCAGAATTGCGTCGGCGTAGAGCGAGAAGCCCGTGGCCGCTTCTTCCGCCCCGCCTTCGTGCATCACGGTATAGGTCCCGCCGCGGCCCACCTCGCGCGGCGCCCCGGCGATGAACAGCGAGAACCCCAGCCACGTCTGATATTCGAAGCCATGCCGCTCGGTCGGGTCGAGCGTCAGCGCGACGCCCTCCCCAAGCCCGGCGGCAATCGCGGCGAGGCCGTCAAGCCGGCTCGCCAGCACGCCATCACGATCGAACGCGCGCAGTCGCTCCAGTGCCGATGCGAACGGCCCCGCCGCCTCGACCAGCGGCAGATAGTCGGGTGCCAGCGCCGCCACCGCGCCAGCATCCTTGGCGTCCAGCCGATCGCGTAACGTGTCGATCTTGTCCGCCGCGACCGGGAACGGCCCGGCGGCCAGCGTATCGACCAGATCGGGCAAGGTGAAGTCGATCGACAGCCCGCTCGCCCCCGCCGCGGTCAGCGCCGACACCGCGACCGCCACCACTTCCTGCGCCGCGGGAATCGAATCGAGGCCGATCAGCTCGCAGCCGATCTGCCGCCATTCGCGCGCCGGCGCGAGTTCGGGACTGCGCAGCTTCAGCACGGGGCCGGCATAGGACAGGCGCACGGGCCGGGGATGATGCCCCATCCGCGTTGCCGCGATGCGCGCGATCTGTGCGGTCACGTCCGGCCGGATCGCGAGCGTTCGCTGCGACACGGGATCGACGTAGCGCACCGCATCGGTCAGCGCGCCGTCCTTCAACCGCGATCCCAACGCATCGGCATATTCCACCAAGGGCGGATCGGCGCGCTCGTAACCATAGAGGCGCGCCGCCTCCAGCGCGCGCGCCTCGATCGCCGCGGCGGCATCGGCATGGGGCGGCAGGCGGTCGCGAAAACCTTCGGGAAGCAGGGGAGTCATGATCACGCCGCCCTATCGCCAGCCGCGGGACCGGGCAACGCCGTATCGCGGCGCTGCCCGGCCCATCATCAGAACGCCAAGCCCATTGCGGTCTTCACGCCGGGCAGCGCCTTCACCTTCGCGAGCAGGTCCGCGCTCACCGCTTCGTCGACCGACAGCAGCAGGACCGCCTCACCGCCTGCCGAACGGCGGCCGAGGTGGAAGGTGCCGATGTTGACGCCCGCCTCGCCCAGCGTCGTGCCGAGACGGCCGATGAAGCCCGGCGCGTCCTCGTTGACGACGTAGAGCATCGGGCCGGCCAGATCGGCCTCCACCTTGATGCCGAACAGCTCGACCAGGCGCGGCGCCTGATCGCCGAACAGCGTGCCCGCGACCGAGCGTTCGCCGTCCGCGGTCTTCACCGACACGCGCAGCAGCGTGTGGTAATCGCCCTCGCGCTCGGTCCGCACCTCACGCACCTCGACACCGCGATCACGGGCGAGCAGCGGTGCGTTGACCATGTTCACCGTGTCGGTCTGGTTGCGCAGGAACCCGGCGAGCACCGCACTGACGATCGGCTTGGCATTCAGGTCTGCCGCCGCGCCTTCGGTATGCACCGAGATGCGGCTGATCGCACCGGTGGTGAGCTGGCCGACGAGCGAACCCAGCTTCTCTGCAAGCGCCATATAGGGCTTCAGCTTCGGCGCTTCCTCGGCCGACAGGCTCGGCATGTTGAGCGCGTTGGTGACGCCGCCCGACACCAGGAAGTCGGCCATCTGCTCGGCGACCTGAATCGCGACATTGACCTGCGCTTCGGTGGTCGATGCGCCGAGGTGCGGCGTGCTGACGAAGTTCGGCGTGCCGAACAGCGGCGATGCCTTGGCCGGCTCCTCTACGAACACGTCGAGCGCGGCGCCGGCGATATGGCCCGAATCGAGCCCCGCCTTCAGCGCCGCCTCGTCGATCAGGCCGCCGCGCGCACAATTGATGATGCGCACGCCCTTCTTGGTCTTGGCGAGGTTTTCCGCCGACAGGATGTTGCGCGTCTGGTCGGTCAGCGGCGTGTGCAGCGTGATGAAGTCGGCGCGGGCGAGCAATTCGTCGAGCGTCACCTTCTCGACGCCCATCTCGATCGCACGTTCCGGCGTCAGGAACGGATCGAACGCCACGACCTTCATCTTCAGGCCACGCGCGCGGTCGGCGACGATGCTGCCGATATTGCCGGCACCGATCAGGCCCAGCGTCTTCGCGGTCAGCTCGACGCCCATGAAGCGGTTCTTTTCCCACTTGCCCGCCTGCGTCGAGGCATCCGCCTCGGGCAGTTGGCGTGCGAGCGCGAACATCAGCGCAATGGCATGTTCGGCGGTGGTGATCGAATTGCCGAACGGCGTGTTCATCACCACGACGCCCTTGGCGCTCGCCGCGGGGATATCGACATTGTCGACGCCGATGCCGGCGCGGCCGACGACCTTAAGGTTGGTCGCGTGCTCGAGGATATCCTTGGTGACCTTGGTCGAGCTGCGGATGGCGAGGCCGTCATACTGGCCGATGATCGCCTTCAGTTCGTCCGGCGTCTTGCCGGTGATCTCGTCGACCTCGACGCCGCGCTCGCGAAAGATCTGCGCGGCCTTGGGGTCCATTTTGTCGCTGATGAGGACTTTGGGCATAAGAGTGTCCTTGAAGAGATACGCCGTCACCCCGGCCTTGAGCCGGGGTCCCGCTTAATTGCAGCGGGCAGCGGGAAGAAGCGGGACCCCGGGTCAAGCCCGGGGTGACAATGAGGATTAAGCCGCAGCCTTGGCGGTCGCGTACGCCCAGTCGAGCCAGGGACCGAGCGCCTCGATATCCGCTGTATCGACCGTCGCGCCGCACCAGATGCGCAGGCCCGGCGGGGCATCGCGATATCCGGCGACGTCGAAGGCGGCGCCTTCCTTTTCCAGCGCGCCGGCCATCGCCTTGATGAACGCCTCGTCGGCGCCCTCCACGGTCAGGCACACGCTGGTCTTCGACCGCGATGCCGGGTCGGCGGCAAGATGGCCCAGCCAATCGCGTGTCTCGACGATCCGGTCGAGCGCCGCGGCATTGGCGTCCGATCGCGCGATCAGCCCGCCCGCGCCCAGCGACTTCGCCCATTCGAGGCTGGCGATGCAATCCTCCACCGCCAGCATCGACGGCGTGTTGATCGTCTCGCCCTTGAAGATCCCCTCGGTCAGCTTGCCCTTCGACACCAGGCGGAACACCTTGGGCAAAGGCCAGGCGGGCGTGTAGCTTTCCAGCCGCTCGACCGCGCGAGGGCCGAGGATCAGGACGCCATGACCGCCCTCGCCACCCAGCACCTTCTGCCAGCTGAACGTCGCGACATCGATCTTCGACCAGTCGATATCATAAGCGAACACGCCGCTGGTCGCGTCGGCGAAGGACAGGCCCTCGCGGGTTTCCGGGATAAAGTCCGCGTTCGGCACGCGGACGCCGCTGGTGGTGCCGTTCCAGGTGAACAGCACGTCGTTCGTCCAGTCGATCTGGCCGAGGTCGGGCAGCTGGCCATAATCGGCGCGGATGACGGTGGGGTCGATCTTGAGCTGCTTGACGGCATCCGTCACCCAGCCTTCACCGAAGCTTTCCCACGCGAGCGCGGTCACGGGTCGCGCGCCCAGCATCGTCCACATCGCCATCTCGAACGCGCCCGTGTCGCTGCCCGGCACGATGCCGATGCGGTGCGTGTCCGGCAGGTTAAGCAGCTCGCGCATCAGGTCGATGCAATATTGCAGGCGCTGCTTGCCGATCTTTGAGCGATGCGAACGGCCGAGCGAATCGGTAGCGAGCTTCGACGCATCCCAGCCCGGAGGCTTGGCACAGGGACCGGAGCTGAAGAAGGGGCGTGCCGGCTTGGTGGTCGGCTTGGTCGCACCCGTAACGTCGGGTGCGGTGGCGGTATCCGTCAATGTATCTCTCCTCACAGAGAGCGCGCGCCGCGTTGGGACGGCGTGGCCCGCCGACGGCCCTAGTGGCACGTGCCGACGCTGGCAACTCAAAAGGCGCGCAAAAGTTCGGATCGACCATTTGCGCGGGCTGCACGATACTAACCTGACAGTGCGAAGGGGGATGAGGCCATGGACATTGCGGCAGCGCCGAAGACAGGCGCGAAGGCGACCGTGGCGTGGCTATGGATATGGCTGGCCTGTCAGGCCGCGGTCGCGGCCTATGCCGTCTTTGCCCTGAACAGCGTGGCGGCCTTCGGCGGCACGCCCTCACCCGACCGTCTTGCCCAAGCGGCACCGGTCGGCGAGGCGATCGGCTTGGTCGCGATCCTGGTCCATCTCGTCACGATCGTGATGGTCCTGCGCTGGGTGTATCGCGCCGCCGTCCGTGCGCATGCACTGAGCGACCGGATCGCGGTGTCGCCGGGCTGGGCGGTCGGACGATTCTTTCTTCCCGTGCTCAACCTGTGGCGCCCGTTTCGCGGCATGGTCGAAATCTGGCGGACGAGCGTCGATCCGGTCGCGCCCGACACGGTGCCGGTGCCGGTGCCAGCGCTGCTGCGCTGGTGGTGGGGGTTGTGGCTGCTCGCCAATCTGTTCGGACCGATCGGCGGACCGCTGATGGATGAGGCGCACCGTGCGTCGCACCTCGCGGCCGCACGCTGGGCGGACGTGGTGCTGCTCGCGATCGACGTACCGCTCGTCATCCTGCTGGTGCGGATTGTCAGGCAGGTTTCGGCGCGACAGGCCGCGCTGCTGACGCAACGGGGCACGACCGCGCGCTGATCCCGGCCATCGCCGGGAAAGCCCCTCGACAGGGCACCCTCGATCGGAGAATGTTCGAATCGGACACATTGCCGATAGGAGCCGTCATGACGACCGACCCTAAACGCCCCGCGCGCCGCGCCACCATCCTCGTCTGGCTCTGGCTGGCCAGCGATATCGCCATCGCGCTGGCCAGCCTGTGGCAGATCAACGCCCTCGGCGGGTTCGGCGGCCCGATGCGCGATCATGCCGCCATCGAACTCTCCGACGATATTGCGGCGGTGACCGGCGGCGTGTTCATGCTGATGTTTCTCCTCAGCGGTGTCGCCGTCCTGCGCTGGATTTTCCTGGTCAACCGCAACGCGCATCAGTGGAGCGAAACCATGACCATTTCGCCCGGCTGGAACGTCGGCTGGTTCTTCGTGCCGATCGCGACGCTATGGAAGCCGTTCGTCGGCGTGCGCGAGAGCTGGGCGGCGACCGTGTCACCCGACGATCCGGAGGCGGTGACCACGCCCTATTGGATGCGCGTCTGGTGGGGTCTGTGGCTCGCGACCAACGTGTTCGGCTAGGTGACCTTCCGCGCGACGATGGCGGCGAAGGACGTCGCCACCGCGATCGAGGCCAATTGGCTGTATGTGCTCGGCCTCGCCATCGACGTCCCGCTCGCGATCCTGCTGGTGAAGCTGATGACCGAGCTGTCGTCGCTCCAGCGGCACCGGTTGTCGTAACCCCCCTATCGCCGAGCGTGCCGATCGCCGAACGTCCCCGGGCTGGGACTGGGGGGCATGTGCGTATTGCGGTAAACAGGGTTTGGACGGCGGCCGCCTTGCTTGCGCTCGCCGGTTGCGGCAGCCGCGAGCGGCCTGCGCCTGCGCCGGCGCGCGCACCCCGCGCGTCGATCGCGACCCCGTCGATTCGCGAGACCGCGCAATGCCTCGCCGACTTGCGCGCCATGAATGTCGCCTATCGCGTGCTGCCGGACAAGGATTACGGCAACGGCTGCGGCCTGTCGGGCGCGGTGCAGCTGGTCGAAATCGGCGTGCCCGTCCCCGGCCTGGGCGCGGTCCGCTGCGGCGAGGCACGCGCTTTTTCAGCCTGGGTACGCAATGCGGTGGCCCCCGCCGCTTACCAGATCCTGGGCAGCGAACTCGCGAGCGTGCAGAGCATGGGCAGCTATGCCTGCCGCAACGTCGTCGGCACGGCGCACGGCAATCGCCGCTCCGGCCACGCGATCGCCAACGCGATCGACATCGGCGGCGTCACGCTGAAAGACGGGCGGCGCGTCTCGATCCTCAATGACTGGACCTCGCCGGACCCGGCGGTGCAGCGCTTCCTGACGACGATCCACGCCTCGGCTTGCCGGCGGTTCGGCACGGTCCTGTCGCCGGCTTATAACGCCGCGCACCGCAACCATCTGCACCTGGAAGACGATCATGCCGGCCTGTGCCGATAGGCCGTTGAGCGGGCCGAAGCTTTGCTCTACTTCCCTCGGATGACCGATACACGCGTACCCGAGCGGGTCTTCCCCCGCGCCAGCCAGGATGCCGCCTCCGCCCAACAGGCGATCTCGACGCCGCAGACCGAGCACCCCGCCTACAAGCTCGCCTTTCAGGACATGGACTTCCTGCTGCGCGAGGATCTGCGCCCCGTCCGCTTCCAGCTCGAACTGCTGAAGCCCGAGCTGCTGCTGGAAGAGGCAAAGATTGCCTCCACCTTCGTCATGTACGGCTCGGCGCGCATTCCGGAGCCCGCCAAGGCGCAGGCGATGCTGGAGCTTGCCACCGACGACACCAGCCGCGCGATCGCGCAGCGGCTGGTCGACAAGAGCCGCTATTATGAGGTCGCACGCGAACTCGCGCAGATCGCCAGCCGCGTGCCGCGCGACCAGAAGGGGATGCGCCAGTTCGTCGTCTGCTCCGGGGGCGGCCCGTCGATCATGGAAGCAGCCAACCGCGGCGCGACTGATGTCGGCGCCGAATCGATCGGCCTCAACATCGTCCTGCCGCACGAACAGGCGCCCAATCCCTATGTCACGCCGTCGCTAAGCTTCCAGTTCCACTATTTCGCGCTGCGCAAGATGCACTTCCTGCTCCGCGCCCGCGCGCTGGCCGCCTTCCCCGGCGGGTTCGGCACGTTCGACGAACTGTTCGAACTGCTGACGCTGATCCAGACCGGCAAGATCAAGCCGATCCCCGTGCTGCTGTTCGGCCGCGAATTCTGGGAAAAGGTGGTGAACTTCCAGGCGCTGGTCGACGAAGGCGTCGTCAGCCAGCGCGATCTCGGCATCTTCACCTATGTCGAAACCGCCGAAGAGGCGTGGGACGTCGTGCGGGCGTTCTACGAAGAACAGGCCAAGCAGGAAGGCTGAGCGGGGGCGCGCCTGTCAGTGCGGCAACGCGCCATCTGACGGAGTACCCGTTTCCCTTCGACTTCCGCTACCCACCGTCACCCCGGGCTTGACCCGGGGTCCCGCTTTGGACGTCACGTAAGCCTGCGTTGCTGCCGGAGGCGAAGCGGGACCCCGGCTCAAGGCCGGGGTGACGGGTGATGGGTAACCGGGTCTTGCCGCCCCCTCGCGGCATGGTGGCCCCCGGAACCAGTCCGGGGTGACGGATCGCTTTCGGCAGACTTTTAGCCCAAAGATGCGGCTTACTTCCCCGCCTTCGCGCCTTCCTTGGCGGCATTGGGATCGACCGACGGTGCGCCCGATGCGGGCGTGCCGGTGTTGCCGAGGTTGTTCGCGGCGTCGGTGTTGGTGATCGAATCCTTGGCGGCGTTGGTCGCAGGCTTTTCCGCGCCTTCCTTCGCCGGCGCAGCGCCCGCGGCCGGTGCCGCCGGCAGCGGCAGGTTCGAACCCTGGCTGTTCAGATAGGCGATGACGTTGGCGCGATCCTGCGCATTGCCGAGGCCGGCGAAGGTCATCTTCGTGCCCGGCGCGAACTTGCGCGGGCTGGTCAGCCACGCGTTCATCTTGTCAAAGTCCCAATTGCCGCCGACGCCCTTCAGCGCGTCGGAGAAGGCGAAGCCGCCCTTGCCCTGGCCGATCGGTTCGCCGAGCGTCGCGTAGAGGTTCGGGCCGATGCCGTTCGCCCCGCCCTGGTTGACGGTGTGGCAGGCGGCGCACTTCTTGAAGACTTCGGCGCCCTTGGCGACATCGGCGGTCGGCAGCAGTGTCGCGATCGGCACCGCAGCGGCCTCGCCGCCGCCACCGGCTTCCTCGACGCCCTCGATCGCATAGCCCATCTTTTCGGGGCGCTCGCTGTGGAAGGCCATGCCGCCGACGATCGACAGACCGAGCGCGAGCCCGCAGGCTGCCAGCGTCCACCCGGCGATCGTATTGGTGCGGTTATCCATCTGCCTAACGCTGCCCCTGTTTTATACTTTGCGCAGCGAACCCATAGGAAAGCCGCGGGCCGTCCGCAAGCATCGCTTGCCGGTCGCGGCCCACGCCACTAGGCCCGCGGCCCCATGGAGACCTACGCCGCCCCCGCCCGCCCGATCGTCGCCGCGATGACCGCCGCCGCCGCCGCCGAGCCGGAACGCGCCGTCGCCTTTCAGGGCGCGCCGGGCGCGAACAGCCATGTCGCCGTCACCGAATCCTTTCCCGGCGGCCTGCCTTTGCCCTGTTTCAGCTTCGAAGATGCGATCGACGCGGTGCGCGACGGGCGTGCCGATTGTGCGGTGATCCCGATCGAAAACTCGCTGCACGGCCGCGTCGCCGACATGCATTTCCTGCTGCCGGAATCGGGGCTGGTCATCACCGGCGAGCATTTCCTGTCGATCCGCCACGCCTTGATGGGACCCGGCACGCGCGACCAGGTGCGCGAGGCGATGAGCCACCCGCAGGCGCTGGGCCAATGCCGTCACTGGCTGAAGGCGCACGGCATCGCGCAGGCCGCCTATCCCGACACCGCTGGTGCCGCCGCCTACGTGGCCGAGCTGGGCGATCCGGCGATCGCGGCGCTTGCCCCGCCGGGCGCGGCGGCGATCTATGGCCTCAACCTGCTGGGCGTCGATATCGCCGATGCCGAACATAATACGACGCGCTTCGTCGTGCTGGCGCGGGGCGGCAAGCTGCCGGTCGGCGAGGGCCCGTGGATGACGACGCTGATCTTCGAGGTAAAGAATATCCCCGCCGCGCTCTACAAGGCGATGGGCGGCTTCGCGACCAATGGCGTCAACATGACCAAACTGGAAAGCTATCAGCGCGGCGGCCAGTTCGTGGCGACCGAATTCTTCTGCGATATCGAGGGGAAGCCGGGCGACCCCGCGGTCGACCGCGCGCTGGAGGAACTGGGTTTCCATTCCAAATGGGTGCGCGTGCTCGGCACCTATCGCCGGGCGCGGGCGCGGGGCTGATCAGCCCGGATCGCGATCGACGATATCATAGTGGATGCGCACCCACGCACCGATCTGCGGCTTGCCGTTGATCCGCGGCGGACGGACCTTGAACTGCCACGCCGCCTCGCGCAGCGCGCGGGCCAGCCCCAGGCCGGGGCGCGAATCGCCCAGCTGGACGCAGTCCTCGACACGGTAATTGGGGGCGGTCTTGCACGCGATCTCGCCCCACGATCCCGCCGGCAGCTCGCGCGGCATGTACGGGCCGGTCTGCGATGCGCTGGGCCGCACATACCATTCGGCGGCATAGAGCCGCTGGCCGCCGGGGCCGATGCCCGCCGACGCGCTCGTCTCGCCCGCGTCGCCGTCACCCTGACCGTCCGCCGCGGCCAGCTGTTTGCCGGCGCTGCCGCCCGATCGGGTCGAGGGCATCTTGCCGACGTCGGACGCGCGAAAATCGTTCCGGCTGAGCACCAGATAGCCGGGGAACGGCGTCTCGACCGGGGGCGGCACCGGCGTGTCGTCGGCGGGCGTCCGGGGTGCGGCGGGCGGTTCGGGCGCGGTGCGCCGGCTCGCCCGCGCGGCGCGCGCAGGCGCCTTCGCACTTTTCGTCGCAGTCGACTGATTATCCCCAATCGGCAGCATGTTGACGGTGAGCGAGCGGCCCGGCTCCTTCTGCACGTCGAACACGGGAGCCAGATGGATCAGCAGCCAGACGAGCAGCAGGTGCGCGGCAATGGTCAGCGCCAGCGACAGCGCTCGACGACGGTCCGACGATGGCTGATAGGACCGCATCGAAGGCGGCGCCTAGCGCGCGGCGATGACGGCCGCAATGGGCCGGCCGCTCGGCAAACGAAAAGGCCTCAGCGCGCGGGCAGACGCGCGATGGCGATACCGCCGGCCAGCACGGCGGCATCCTCGACGAAGCCGGTCGCGGTCTGTCCCCAGCGCCGCATGCCATAGCGCCGCAGCGCGAGACCCGCATAGGCCGCGGCCACCGCGGTCGTGGCGGCGACGAGCGCGCTCGTCACGCGCCGCCGCTCCGCAAGCGCTGCCCCCGCAAATCCGGCGCTCATCGCGCGGGCGATCAGGCCCGGCGGGATCGTGCGGTCGGGGGCGGTCGCCATCTTGTCCCCCGTCATCTCCGCCGCCGCCATCGCAACCGCGCCCCCGGCGCCGACCGGATGCGCCAACAGGCGAGTGCCCGGCATCTCGGCCGACAGCGTCCCCCGCCGCGCCGCACCAGCGACCACCGCCAGCGGCGTCATGCCGCGCTGGCCCGCGACGAGGCCGATCAGGAAAGAGCGTAGCATGAAGGACATCCCATAATGGCGTTGCCCGGGTCATAACCCGCGCTACGCCAACGGGTTGCCCGGGGCTCAGCCGAGCGCCGCCATCTTTTCCTCGGCCTCGCGATCCATTTGCGCGCGGCTCTTCTTCTCCGCGGCGGTCTTCAACTGGCCGCAGGCGGCGTCGATGTCCCGGCCGCGCGGGGTACGCACCGGCGCCGAGATGCCCGCTTCGAAGATGATGTCGCTGAACCGACGCACCCGCTCCGGCGTCGACGTATCGTACGGCGCACCCGGCCAGGGGTTGAACGGGATCAGATTGACCTTGGCGGGCAGCTTGTACTTGCGCAGCAGGCGGACGAGCTCGTGCGCTTCCGCATCCGAATCGTTCTTGTCCTTCAGCATCACATATTCGAACGTGATGCGGCGCGCGTTGTTGGCGCCGGGATAGTCGGCGCACGCCTGCAACAACTCCTCGATGCCGTATTTCTTGTTGAGCGGCACGATCTCGTCGCGCACCTCCTTGGTCACGGCATGCAGCGACACGGCGAGGTTGACGCCGATCTCTTCGCCCGCGCGCGCCATCATCGGCACGACGCCGCTGGTGCTGAGCGTGATGCGGCGCTTCGACAGCGCCAGGCCGTCGCCGTCCATCACCAGCTTCAGCGCATCGCGGACGCTATCAAAGTTATACAGCGGCTCGCCCATGCCCATCATCACGATGTTGGTGAGCATCCGCCCCTCGGGCTGGCTCGGCCATTCGCCCAGCGCGTCGCGCGCCAGCATCACCTGCCCGACGATCTCGCCCGCGGTCAGGTTGCGGACGAGACGCATCGTGCCGGTATGGCAGAAACGGCAGTTGAGCGTGCAGCCGACCTGGCTCGACACGCACAGCGTCCCGCGATCGGCATCGGGGATGAACACCGCCTCATAATCCTGCCCGTCGGGCGAGCGCAGCAGCCATTTACGCGTGCCGTCGGTCGACACCTGCGCCTCGACCACCTCCGGCCGGCCGATGACGAAACGCTGCTCCAGCCAGGGATGCTGCGCCTTGGCGATATCGGTCATCGCCGAAAACTCGGTCGCGCCGCGATTGTACAGCCAGTGCCAGATCTGCTTGGCGCGCAGCTTCGCCTGCCGCGGCTCCATGCCGGCGTCGAGCAGTGTCTGGCGGAGTTCGTCCTTGCCGAGGCCGATGAGGTCGATCCGACCATCCTCGCGCAGCGTCTTCGCGCGCGGCACGGGCACAGGATCGATATGGCCCGGAATGGGCATGGGGGGCGCAACGCTGTCGAGCATCGCGGGCCTATAGCGGAAAACCGCGTCCATTTCCATCCCGCCGCCGGGACGGGCTATCCGACGCAGCCCAGGGTCGCCGCATCGATGGCGGTGGCGGCACCGGCGAGCGAGTAGACGTCGGCGAAGGGGCGCCCCCCGCCGCCCACCGCCTCGACGCTCATGCTGCGGCCCGAGCGCAAGGCGGCGACGATCGCGCGGTCGCTGGGTGCATCGGTCGCCCAGGCGTCGAGCCCGCCCGCGGCGAGTTCGAACCGGCGCTCGCCGATGGTCAGCGTGACGGGGGCGGAGCGGTCGCGCTCCCGCGACAGGCGGATGTGGAGCGAGGCGCTGAGGCCGCGGCCCGGCCAGCTCGCGACGCTCGCCCAGCCCGCGCTGCGTCCCCCCGCCGTCACCGGCCGAGCGATGGCATAGCAGCGGTGCGGCGCCGCATCACGGAACGCGCCCCAGCCCTTGTAGACGCCCAGCGTCTCGCGTGCCGCCGCGGGCCCCGCGACCGCCATCGCCAGCAGCAGGACCGCCCCCAGCCTCACGCGGGGGCGTGGCCCGTACCGCGGTGTACGAGCGTTTCGACGCCGCCTTCGATCATCACCAGCGATCCTTGCGCCAGGCCGTCGGCGATCGGCGCGCGCCATTCGGGGTGATCGGGCAGACCCGTCATGACACCCCGCAGCACCCGGCTGGAAATGCCGTGCATGATCACCAGCCGGTCGCCGGGATCGTCCGCGGTCGCTTCCAGCCATGCGGTCACGCGCGCCGCAATCGCCTCATAATCCTCGCCATCGGGGGCGGGACGCAGCAGGCCCTCGGGGGTGATCACCGGCCCCACCTCCCCAACGACATCGGCATAATAGCGCCCGCCCCAGCGCCCCATGCCGATTTCCACCAGCCGCGCGTCATGATGCGCGCCATGCCAGTCGAGTTCCAGACGCTCGGCGATCACCGCCAGCGTCTGCAACGCGCGGCCTGTCGGCGAGGCCCACAAGGTCAGCGCCGGCGCCGCCCCCAGCGTATCGCGCAGCGCCCGCCCCATCTCATCGGCCTGCGCAAAGCCCGCGCGGGTCAGCGGCGTATGCGGGGCATCGCCCTGCAACCGTCGGGCGGCATTGAACACGGTTTCGCCATGTCGCGCGATAAAGTCGCGGCCCTTGCGGACCGGCACAATGGTGGACGTCATCCCCGCTGTCTCGGATTGCTGTGGCGTAAAAGCAACGGTTTTCCGTGTTTAGCTGAGGTTCATGCAACGCCGTTCCGTCTGGGCCATTGACCCATCGCGCCCCAGCGTTCGGGGCGCCCGTCATACGGAGTAGCTTATGCGTAACCTGATTCTCGCCGCGGTGGCCACCACCGCCCTCGCCGCCCCCGCGTTCGCGCAGACCACCACTGGCGCCCCCTTTACCGGCCTGCGCATCGAAGGCGTCGCCGGCTATGACGCGCTGAAGGACGGCCACGACACCAGCGACGGCTTCGTCTACGGCGGCGCGGTCGGCTATGACGTGCAGCTCAACAATCTCGTCGTCGGCGCCGAGGGCGAGCTGACCGGATCGACCACCGACACGCGCACTGACAATCTGATCAACACCGGCGATCGTTTCCGCGTCGGCATGGGCCGCGACGTCTATCTCGGCGCGCGCGTCGGCGTGCCGCTCAACCCGACCACGCTCGCTTATGCCAAGGGCGGCTATACCAACGCCCGCGTCGACACCCGCTACACGCAAGGGACGACCGAGACGCGCGATCACACCGATCTCGACGGCTTCCGCCTCGGCGCGGGCCTGGAGCATCAGATCGGCGCGAACACCTATATCAAGGGCGAATATCGCTACTCGAACTACGGCAAGGCCGACAATTCGGTCGGCCGCTACAATATCGACGTCGATCGCCACCAGCTTGTTGCCGGCGTCGGCATGCGCTTCTGACGGTCAGCCCTCTCCCGCCACCCCGGCTCTTCGGCCGGGGTGACGGATCAGGGGCAGGACGGCACCGGATTTGCGGCCAATCCGCTAACCGGCTGTTAACCGGAATCGCCCGAGGGGTCGGAGTGCTTGCTCCGACCCCTTTTTCGTGGGTAGGACTGATGAGGAACACGCCCCGGACTCGGGGGACGGGGGATATCCATGAAGGCGACGATCGAACGTGCAACGCTCCTCAAGGGACTGAGCCATGTCCAGTCCGTCGTGGAGCGGCGCAACACCATTCCGATCCTGTCGAACGTGCTGCTCGAGGCGACGGCCGAGGGCCAGCTGCGGCTGATGGCGACGGACCTCGATTTGCAGATCAACGAATCGGTGCAGGCCGCGGTCGACCAGCCGGGTTCGACCACCGTGTCGGCACACACCCTGTTCGACATCGCGCGTAAGCTGCCCGAAGGCGCGCAGGTGCAGCTGACCGCCGCCGAAGGCCGCATGACGATCGTCGCCGGCCGCGCGCGCTTCAGCCTTGGCACGCTGCCGCGCGACGACTTTCCCGTGATCGCCGAGGGCGAGCTGCCGACGCAGTTCGAAATTCCGGCGGACACGCTGAAGCAGATCATCGACAAGACGCGCTTCGCCATCTCGACCGAAGAGACGCGCTATTACCTCAACGGCATCTTCCTGCACGTCCAGGACGAAGCATCGGAGCCGACGCTGAAGGCGGCCGCCACCGACGGCCACCGCCTGGCCCGCGTCACGCTGCCGCGCCCCGAGGGCGCTGCGGGCATGCCCGACGTGATCGTGCCGCGAAAGTGCGTCGGTGAACTGCGCAAGCTGCTCGACGAGATCGACGGCTCGGTCGGCGTCTCGCTGTCGGGCACCAAGATCCGCTTCGACCTCGGCAATGCCATCCTGACCAGCAAGCTGATTGACGGCACGTTCCCGGATTACAGCCGCGTCATCCCGACCGCGAACGACAAGATCCTGAAGCTCGATCCCAAGAGCTTCATGGAGGGCGTCGACCGCGTGTCGACCATCGCGACCGAAAAGACGCGCGCGGTGAAGATGGCGCTTGATCGCGACAAGATCACTTTGTCGGTCACCAGCCCCGAAAACGGCACCGCCGCCGAAGAGGTGCCGGGCGATTATGCCGCGATGCCGTTCGAAATCGGCTTCAACAGCCGCTATCTGCTCGACATCCTCGGCCAGATCGATGGCGATGTGGTGGAAGTGCATCTCAACGATGCCGCCGCCCCGACGCTGATCCGCGAAAACGACAAGGCGCCCGCACTCTACGTGCTCATGCCGATGCGCGTCTGATTCGGCTAAGCGGCGGGGTCTGCGCGCATCCTTGCGTGCGTCCCGCTGCTGCCCCATAGCGACGCGCATGGATACGCCGATCGAAACCCTGTCGTTCGAAGATGCTTTGAAGGAACTGGAACGCATCGTCAGCCGCCTCGAAAGCGGTGAAGCGACGCTCGACGAATCGATCCAGCTTTACGAACGCGGCGATCGGCTGCGCCAGCGCTGCGCCGATCGCCTCGACGCAGCCCAGGCCCGGATCGAGGCGATCCGCCTGGATGCCGAGGGCAAGGCTGCCGGCACCCGCCCCTTTGCAGCCGGCTGATCCGATGACCAGCGCGACCGCGCCCTCGCTCGAACAGGCGCTCGCCGCCGTCGCTGCGGATATCGACGCACGCTTCGACCGGCTGCTCACTGTACCCGACGATCCGCGCGCCGACCTCTACAAGGCTATGCGCCATGCCGCGATCGGTGGCGGCAAGCGACTGCGCCCCCTGCTGCTGTGCGCGACCGCCGACCTGTTCGGCGTCGACCGCGACTGCGCGGGCGAGGTCGCGATGGCGGTCGAGGCGATCCACGTTTATTCGCTGATCCATGACGATCTGCCTGCGATGGACGACGACGACATGCGCCGCGGCAAGCCGACGGTCCACAAGGCGTTCGACGAGGCGACCGCGATCCTGGCGGGCGACTGCCTGCACGCCCTCGCCTTCGAAGTGCTCGCCGATCCCGAGACGCATGCCGACCCCTTCGTTCGCGCCGAACTGGTGATGGAACTGGCGCGCGCCTCCGGCCCGTCGGGCATGGCGGGCGGGCAGATGATGGACTTGGTCGCCGAACGCATGACGTTCGACCTCGCCACCGTCACCCGGCTTCAGCAGATGAAGACCGGTGCGCTGATCGGCGTGTCGGTGGAAATGGGCGCAATCCTGGGCCGCGTTCCGCCAGAGGGACGCCGCAGCTTGCGCGGCTATGCGCACGACCTGGGCCTCGCCTTCCAGATCGCCGACGACCTGCTCGACGCCGAGGGCGACGAGGCGGTGGTCGGCAAGGCGCTGCGCAAGGACGGTGCGGCCGGCAAGGAGACGTTCCTGTCGCTGCTCGGCGTCGACCGCGCGCGCGACCAATGCCGCATGCTGGTCGACCAGGCGATCGCGCACCTGCATGGTTTCGGGCCTGAGGCCGATGTGCTCCGCGCGATTGCGCGCTACGTCGTCGAGCGGGATCGCTGACCGACATTCATCCAACACTATAATGATCGAACACAGGGGGCGGACATGAGCGAGCGGATCGGCGTCTATCCGGGCACCTTCGACCCCATCACTTTGGGGCACATGGACATCATCCGCCGTGGCGCCAAGCTGGTCGACCGGCTGGTGATCGGCGTGACCACCAACCCCTCCAAGTCCCCCATGTTCAGCCTCGACGAGCGGATGGCGATCGTCCGCCGCGAGGTGGAGGGGATCGCCGGATCGATCGACGTCGTTGCCTTCGATTCGCTGCTGATGGACTTCGCCGAGCGCGAGGGCGCGAAAGTCATCGTCCGCGGCCTGCGCGCCGTCGCCGATTTCGAGTATGAATATCAGATGGCGGGCATGAACCAGCAGATCAATCCGCGCGTCGAAACCGTCTTCCTGATGGCCGACGTCGCGCTGCAGCCGATCGCCAGCCGTCTGGTCAAGGAAATCGCGATGTTTGGCGGGCCGATCCAGCGCTTCGTCACGCCGACCGTGTGCGAGGAAGTGGTGGCACGGGTCGAAAAGCTAGGCCGCCGGGGCAGCTGACGCCCCCTTCCCCTCCCCGTCACCCCGGACTCGTTCCGGGGTCCACCGGACCGCGGGGGAATGGCAAGAGCCTCCAACCATCCCCCTCGCCGCAGAGTGGACCCCGGAACCAGTCCGGGGTGACGAAAGAGTGAGGCACCCGCCCGCCCCATTGCCGCCACGATGTTCAGTTTGGTGCAACCTGCGATTTGCTCTAAGCCGCACCGCATCACCTAGGTTGGGAATCTCATGCGCCCGTTCGCCCGTCTGTTTGCGTTTCTGTTGTGCCTGTTCGCCGCGCCTGCCTTTGCGCAGAGCGCACCCGGCACCGACGACGTCACCCAGCGTGCGACGCCGCCGCTGACCACCGATAAGGAAAACCTCTGGCTGCTCGACCTGTCGGACGGTGGCCGCGTCACCATCTGGCTGCGTCCCGACGTGGCGCCCAAGATGGTCGAGCGGATCAAGACGCTGACCCGCCAGCATTTCTATGACGGCCTCGCCTTCCACCGCGTGATCGACGGCTTCATGGCGCAGGGCGGCGACCCCAAGGGCGACGGCACCGGCGGATCGACGCTGCCCAACGTGCCGTCGGAGTTCAACTATCTGCCCCACGTCCGCGGTGCGGTGTCGGCGGCACGTGCGGACGATCCGAACAGCGCGAACAGCCAGTTCTTCATCGTCTTCCAGCCGAAGCTCAGCCTCGACAAGAAATATACCGTCTTCGGCCGGGTGATCGACGGCATGCAATACGTTGACGCAATCCAGCGTGGCGAGCCGCCCGCGGATCCGACCAAGATCGTCCACGCGTATATCGCCGCCGACAATCCTCCTGCCTACACCCCCGCGCCTGCTCCGGCCCCGGTGACGCTCGGCGCGCCGGTGACGCTGCCCGGCGGCGAATCGGCTGGCACCGCTGCGCCGAAGAAGGCGGTCGCCCCGGCCCGCAAGACGGCACCCGCCAAGAAGGCGCCTGCCCGCAAGTGAGGGTCGAGCTTTTCGATTTCGAGCTGCCGGCCGAGCGGATCGCGCTGCGGCCGGCATCGCCGCGCGATTCGGCAAGGCTGCTGGTGCTCGACGGCGATGCGACCCGCGACCGTATCGTCCGCGACCTGCCGGCCGAATTGCGTGCCGGCGACTGCCTTGTGTTCAACGACACGCGCGTGATCCCCGCGCAACTCGAAGGGCGACGTGGCGAGGCGAAGATCGGCGCGACGCTGCACAAGCGCGAAGGACCGCGCCGCTGGCGCGCTTTCGTTCGCAACGCGCGCCGCCTGCGCGACGGCGACAGCATCGATTTCGGGTCGGGAGTCACTGCCATCGCCACCGATCGCGGCGAGGATGGCAGCCTCGCGCTCGACTTTGCGGGGGACGAGCCGGTCGAACTGCTGCTCGAACGCGCCGGCCGCATGCCGCTGCCGCCCTATATCGCCGCCAAGCGCCCGACCGATGCGCGCGATGCCGACGATTACCAGACGATGTTCGCCGCCGAACCCGGCGCCGTCGCCGCGCCTACGGCGGCGCTGCATTTCACGCCCGATCTGATCGCCGCGCTGGATGCCGCCGGCATTGGCCACGAGACGCTGACGCTGCACGTCGGCGCTGGCACCTTCTTGCCCGTCAAGGCGGACGACACCGACGACCACCGGATGCACGCCGAATGGGGCCGCATCGACGCCGCCACCGCCGACCGCCTGAACGCGGTCCGCGCCCGCGGCGGCCGGGTGATCGCGGTCGGCACCACCTCACTCCGCCTGATCGAAAGCGCGAGCGGCGAAGACCAGGTGATCCGCCCGTTCGAAGGCGACACCGCGATCTTCATCACCCCCGGCTACACCTTCCGCGGCATCGACGGCCTGCTCACCAACTTCCATTTGCCCAAATCGACGCTGTTCATGCTGGTCTCGGCGCTGATGGGGCTGGATAGGATGAGGGCGGCCTACGCTTATGCCATCGAGAATGGCTACCGTTTCTACTCGTACGGCGATAGCTCGCTGCTGATCCCGTGAGAGTGGCTGTTCGCTGCCAAGTGCCGAGCGCCTGGCGGAAGTGGCTTTCGAATGGGTGAGCGGTGGGTGACCGGGCGGAAGATGCTTCCGGCACGGACATCGTTGCTGGACGAGAGACAATCTCTCGCTAAACGTTCAAACTGATGAGAGGGGGGGGCATGGCTCGCGGTCGACCAAAGAAAGCTCAGGTTGAAGCGGGAAGCTCCGGTTCACGGTCCTTCGAAGCGCCTCTGTGGGCGGCGGCTGATAAGCTGCGTGGCAACATGGACGCGGCGGAGTACAAGCATGTCGCGTTGGGGCTGATCTTCCTCAAGTACATCTCTGATCGTTTCAACGAGCGGCGCAACGAGATCGCGTGGGATCAGACCATCCCGGATTCAATCCGCGAAGAGCTGTTGGACGAGAAGGACTCCTACACCGAGGAGAGCGTGTTCTGGGTGCCCAAACATGCGCGGTGGGAATACCTCAAGGAGAACGCCACCAGCACCAAGCCGACAATCGGCGAGCTGATCGACACAGCAATGCTTGCCATAGAGGCCGAGAACCCGTCGCTCAAAGGCGTGCTGACAAAGAACTATGCCCGGCCCGAGCTGGACCAGACCAAGCTGGCCGAGGTGGTCAAGCTGTTCTCCGATCTGGCGTTCCGCGATGAGCATCACGGGCAAGACGTGCTCGGCCGCGTCTATGAGTATTTTCTTGGCCAGTTTGCCATCGCGGAAGGCAAGCGCGGCGGGCAGTATTACACCGCCGGTTGCGTGGTACGCCTATTGGTGGCGATGATCGAGCCGTTCAGGGGCCGCGTGTATGACCCCTGCTGCGGGTCAGGCGGCATGTTCGTGCAATCCGAACAGTTCATCGAAGCGCACGAGGGCGGGCGCAACGACATTTCGATTTACGGGCAGGAATCCAACCCCACGACATGGCGGCTGGCCAAGATGAACCTCGCCATCCGGGGAATCGAGGCAAACCTTGGCAGCAAATGGGCTGACAGCTTCCACGAGGATATGCACCCCAGCATCAAGGCCGACTACATCCTCGCCAACCCGCCTTTCAACCAGAGCGATTGGGGGCAGGAGAAGTTGCAGGGCGATGTGCGCTGGCAATTCGGCACACCGCCCGCTGGCAACGCCAACTATGGCTGGGTCCAGCACATCTATCACCACCTGGCCCCGCACGGGATTGCGGGCTTCGTGCTGGCCAACGGCTCACTGTCCAGCCAGCAATCGGGTGAGGGCGAAATCCGCCAGCGGTTGATCGAGAAGGACGTGATCGACTGCATCGTGGCGCTGCCCGGTCAGCTCTTTTCGACCACACAAATTCCGGTGTGCCTTTGGTTCGTCGCCCGCGACAAGTCGAACGGCATCGTAAAGGACAAGAAGCTGCGCGACCGGCGCGGCGATGTGCTGTTCATCGACGCGCGCAACATGGGCAGCATGGTTACGCGGACGCTCAAGGAGCTGACAGCCGACGACATCGCCACCATCGCCGACACCTATCATGCGTGGCGGGAGAAGGACGGCAAGTACGAGGACGTGCCCGGCTTCGCGAAGTCGGTGAGCCTTGCAGACATCGCCGCCAAGCGGTTTGTGCTGACGCCTGGCATGTATGTGGATCAGGCAGCGCAGGCCGATGATGGCGAAGCATTTGCGGACAAGATGGCCCGTCTCACCACCACTCTGAAAGCCCAAATGGAGCGCGGCAACGTGCTCGACATGGAGGTCCGCCGCCAACTGCAAAAGGTTGGTTATGGCTGGTGAGTGGCGCAACCACAAAGTCAGCGAATTTGCAGATGTTGTCGGCGGCGGTACGCCTCGGACGAACGTGGCTGCCAACTTTGGGGGCGGCATCCCTTGGATAACGCCGAAGGACCTCAGCCGGTCGCACGGCCGCTTCATCGACGGCGGGGAGCGTTCTCTGACCCAAGAGGGACTGTCTGCGTCTGGTGCACGCCTATTACCAAAGGGCGCAGTGCTGGTATCGTCACGTGCACCCATCGGATTGACTGCGATAGCTGCTGTGCCCTTATCGACGAATCAGGGCTTCCGCAGCTTGGTCGTCAAACCGCCGCATAATGCGCTTTTCATTTACTATCTCATTTCGTCATCAGTCGATTACCTCGAACGAGTATCGGTAGGCAGCACCTTCAAAGAACTGCCGGGAGGCGTGTTCCGTGAGCTGATTTTTGATTTGCCTCATCCAGATACACAGCGCTCAATTGCCAATCTGCTGGGATCATTGGACGACAAAATCGAACTGAACCGTCAGATGGCCGCGACATTGGAGGACATGGCGCGGGCGCTGTTCAATAGCTGGTTTGTTGATTTTGACCCTGTTCACGCCAAAGCCGAAGGCCGCGACACTGGCCTACCAGCCGACATCGCCTCATTGTTCCCAAACAACTTTGATGACGAAGGCTTGCCCAGCGGTTGGAAGAGCGGATCGCTGGACGATTTCGCTGACACCAATTCGGAAAGCTGGAAGGCATCTGCTCATCCCGATGTAATCGAATACGTTGACCTCTCGAATTGCAAATGGGGCAAAATTGAAGGCGTTTCGACCTATTCATGGGATGAGGCACCAAGCCGCGCCAGGCGTGTTGCTCGAACAGGGGACACGATTTTTGGGACAGTCCGCCCAGGTAACGGATCATACGCCTATGTCGGCAGAGATGGGCTGACTGTGAGCACTGGCTTTGCTGTGCTTCGGCCGAAAGCGAAACAATATCGAGAGATTGTCTATTTCGCTGCCACCGCCATCGACAACATCCGCTGGCTGGAACAGTTGGCGGCGGGGCATGGTGGCGCTTATCCTGCTGTGAACCCTGATAAAGTGTCCGCTACTACTGTGATTGTTCCGGGCGACAGAGTCGCGAAAGCGTTCGCTGCCGCCACGGCGGGCATGATCGGCAGGATTGAAACCCTCAAGCAGGAATCGGCTGAGCTGGAGCAGATGCGCGATGCGCTTCTGCCGAAACTACTTTCTGGCGAGCTTCGGGTTGCAGACGCCGAATCCGTGATCGCTGCGGCATAGAGTGGCGCATGGCATACGAGCTCCAGCTCCTTCGCAATCTTATCGAGCGCCACCCGGAACGGGCTGGCAATCTTGAGCTGCACGTCCGGGCGCTGGAACAGAGCATCGAAGAACTTCCCTTCACTTGCCTGTCCAATGTCCGATCAATGTTCGAGGCAATGCAGCTGAGTGTGAATGACGTCCTGAACATCACCTATGGCGACGGCGACGATTTCGCCAAACGAACGAGCTTGGTCATCAAGTCTCTCGATCTCGCATTGGGGGACCACCCGCAAAAGGATAAAATCGACCTCCACCTCAAGAGGCTGCTCGGCAGCATTAACGGTGCCGCTTCTTCGTTAGCTGCCTTGAGCAATATACCAAATTTGCGGCACGGCGGTGCATTGGACTGGCCGACGCTGGAACGTCAACATGCTTACATGCTGGGCGGTCTCTGTGATGCGTTGGTGTCGTTCCTGCTCGATATCGCATGGAGCCGACCTTCCGCGGAGGTCGAAGCGCCGCCCGGCCCTAGCTACGCCGACGAACGAGAGTTCAACGACAGTATCGATAACGATTATGACCTTGTTGAAATCGCCGGATCGATCTTCGAGCCCAGCCGCGTTCTCTTCACGTTGGACCCCACTCAATACGAAGCAGCGTTGGCCGAATGGCGGCTAACCAACACCGCCGAACATGAACGGGAAGCCGCCGCATGACATATCCAACCGGCGGCGCATCCCCTCCAAGCCGCTTCAATGAGGGCGCGGTTGAGTTGGCGGCGATGAGCTGGCTCGACCTGTCCGGCTGGAGGGTGCTGCCCGGCGATTATCTGGCCCCTGATGGGCCGATGAGCGCGCGCACTGATTACCGGCAAACCGTGCTGGAAGGGCAGCTCCGCGACGCGCTGGCAACGCTCAACCCGGACGCGAAATCGAGCACCATCGAAGCGGCCATGCGTGCCGTGCTCGCTGCGCCAACGCAGAATCTGCTGGAGAACAACCGGGCATTCCACGAACTGCTGGTGTTCGGCGTGCCGGTGGAGTTGAACGAGAATGGCGAAAGCCGGACCGTCCGGCTCCGACTGATCGACCAGAAAACGCCAGCCAACAACAGCTTCATCGCGGCCAACCAATTCGTTGTTCAGGCGGAGCGCCACACCATCCGGCCGGACATCGTGCTGTTCGTCAACGGCCTGCCGCTGGCCGTCCTGGAGCTGAAGAATCCGGCCGATGAAAACGCCACGATGGACCGGGCCCATGAGCAGCTTCAAAATTACAAGAACAAAGCCCCTGAGCTGTTCCGCTTCAATGCCGCGCTCGTCATCAGCGACGGGTTGGAGGCACGCATCGGCTCGCTGACCGCGGGGCTGGACCGCTTCCAGCCGTGGCGGACCATCGACGGCGAAAAGCAGGACGATTTTGGCCGGGCGGAGCTGGAAGTCCTCATCAAGGGCGCGTTCGATCGGGCGCGGTTGCTGGACCTGGCCTTCGACTACACCGCCTTTGAAATGGCCGATGGCGTGGTCAAATCGAAGAAACTGGCGGGCTACCACCAATTCCACGCCGTGCGGCGGGCGCTGGCATCGACGGTCAAGGCAGCGGGCGAAGGCGGGCATCGCAAGGGCGGCGTGGTGTGGCATACGCAAGGCAGCGGCAAATCGCTGACGATGCTGTTCTATGTCCGCCAGCTCCAACTCGCGAAGAAGCTGAAAAATCCGACAATCGTCGTGGTGACGGACCGCAACGACTTGGACGATCAACTCTTTAAGACCTTCGCCGCTCACGGCAGCGCCATTCGGGGCACGCCGCGCAATGCTGAAACGGTCGCGGCGGTGCGGGAGCTGCTCAAGGTCGATATTGGCGGATTGGTGTTCACCACCATTCAGCGGTTTCGCGGCGACGAAGGCGAGCATCCGTTGCTCACCGATCGTAGCAACGTGATCGTGATTGCCGATGAGGCGCACCGCTCCCAGTATGGCCTTAACCGACGCTTCGTGACACGCGGCGATGAAGTGCGGGAGGAAGTCGGCTTTGCCGAGTATCTCCGCCAAGCGTTGCCCAACGCGACCTTCATCGGCTTTACCGGCACGCCGATTGACGAAAAGGATCGCAGCACGGCGGCAGTGTTTGGCGACGTAATCGACACTTACGACATGACTCAGTCGGTCATCGATAAGGCGACGGTGCCGATCCACTATTCAGCCCGGCTCGCCAAGCTGATGCTGCGGCTGGATGCCAAACAGCGGGAAGAGCTAGACGCACTCGCCGAAGAGCTGACCGAAGGCAGTGACGTGCGCGCCGCCGAACAGCTGAAGGCGAAGTTCAGCCGGTTCGAGGAAATCGTCGGTTCGCCGGAACGCATCGCGACGGTGGCGGCGGACATCGTCGCACACTTTGAAGAGCGCAAGGTGGCGATGGGCGGCGGCAAGGGCATGATCGTTGCCATCAGCCGCCAAGTCGCAGTCGCCCTCTACGATGAGATTGCCCGATTGCGCCCGGAATGGGTTGGAGCTGCCCCCTCGGACGACAACGACGGCATGATGAAGGTCGTCATCACGGGCAACAATTCTGACCCGCAGGCGATGCAGCCGCATATCCGAACCAAATCGCGGCTGGAGGAAGTGGCAGATCGGTTCAAGAACCCGTTATCAGGGTTCGACATCGTGATCGTGCGGGACATGTGGCTCACGGGGTTTGACGCGCCTTCACTGCACACGCTGTATATCGACAAGCCGATGCGCGGACATGGCCTGATGCAGGCCATTGCGCGGGTCAATCGCGTGTTCGGTGCCAAGCCGGGCGGGCTGATCGTCGATTACCTCGGCATCGGCGCAGAGCTGCGGGCGGCGCTGGCGCAGTATAGCGCCCGCGATCAAGAGCAAGTCAGCCTCAATATGGATGAGGCGGTCCGGCAGCTTCTCAGCAAGGTTGAGTCGGCGCTGGCCTTGCTCGGCAACGTCAACTGGAAGGCGTTCTTCGGCGCTGATCCGGCTGCCCGGCTGACAATACTCAAGAAGTGCCTTGAGGAAATCCTGTCGAGCGACCGTCGATCCGAGTTCATCGACCTAGCCACGCAAGCCGAAGCTGCATTCGCCATTGCCGCCGGGGACGAGCGAGCATCCGCCAAGCGGCAGGAAGTGGCGCTGATCGTCGCCCTGCGAGCTAACCTCATCAAATACACGTCCGGCAAGGGTGGGCGCGGGAGGCAAGCCATTGAGCAAGAAATCCGCCAGCTCATGTCGCAGGCAGTCATGTCCGATGGCATCTTGGACGTTTTTAAGGACGCCGGATTAGAGCAGCCCGATCTCGCTATCCTTTCCGAAGATTTCCTCATGGACGTGCGAGAGGCGAAGCAGCCAAACCTAGCAGTTGAAACGCTGCGACGGCTGTTGCAGGGCAACATCAAGGCACGCGAACGGCTCAACATCGTCGAAGCCCGGAAGCTGAGCGAGCGGCTGGACGATGTGCTCACCCGCTACCACAATCGGGCGGTCGATAGCTTACAGGTCATTGATGAACTGATCTCTCTCGCGCGTGATGTCTCCGCGTCGGCAAAGCGCGGCGAAGAGCTGGGCATGGCTCCTGAGGAGCTGGCCTTTTACGACGCACTGGCTGAAAACGGCTCCGCAAGAGAGTTGATGGAGCGCGAGACGCTTCGCACCCTCGCCCAACTGCTGGTCAAAACAATCCGCAGCACCGTAACGGTCGACTGGACGCAAAAGGAAAGTGTGCGCGCAAAGATGCGGATCGAGGTTCGCAAGCTGCTCGCCCGTTATGGCTATCCGCCGGATTTGCAGAAAGCGGCTGTAGATCTTGTTCTGGAGCAAGCCAATACGATCGCAGTCGACTGGGGTCTCTAGCGGTATTCCTATCAGTATTCGAAGAAATCTTCGTCTATTCGCTTTACTGAAATGGTTCGGCTTACGCGAACGCCGACGTCATGCTCGACGAGCAGAGCGGCGAGGCTCTCTCCGTCTAGCAGTATCACGCGCTGAGGCAGACGCCTGACGTATTCCACAGCTGGCGCGCTGAAGGTCGACGTGGTGACGAACACTCCCTTGGTCGCACCTAGCCCAACGAGGCTACCGACAAAGCCCTGTATTTCCGGACGCCCAACCCCGACGTGCGGCGCGTAACGCTTCGCCTGAACATAGATGCGATCGAGCCCAAGCCGGTCCTCATCAATCACACCGTCCACACCCCCGTCACCACTCTTGCCGAGCTGGAGGGCCGCTCGGTCGTGGGTCCCGCCGTAGCCCATCGCGACTAGCAGGTCGACGATCAGCCGCTCGAAGAAGGCTGGAGTCTGCCCCAGCACCCGCTGCAGAAGGTCGGCCTTGAGCGCCGCCTGGATAGCCGCGTAAGCCGCGTCGATCTGCTCCTCCGGCGTTGCCTCAGACACCACCGCCGCCTTCGTGGCCGGCTCCTCCGCCCCCGCAGCCTCGCCCGTCTTCTGGTACCACTCGCGGAACGCCGGAAAAGTGCTCAGCACTTCTACGTCGATGGCGGGCGGCGTCCGCGCAAGGAGAGCGCGTCCCTCCTCGCTGGCAACGAACCGACCGCGGCTGGGGCTGTCGATCAGGCCCGCCTTCGTCATGTAGAACTTGGCCCAGTGCAGTCGGTTGTGCAGCACGCGCTGGCGGCCGCTGGGCAGCATCTCCTCCCGCTCCTCCTCGGACAGCCCGAGCTGGTCCGCGATCCGGTTGGCGGCGACGGGCACGCGCGTCTCGCCGGCAGCCGCCTCGCGCAGCACCGGCAGCATAAGCGCTTGGTAGTCGGGTATCGGCAACAGGTCCGCTCCACTCACAGTTCAGCAGCCATGCTTAGCCGACACGGCACACGATGTCGCAGCGGAGAACGCGCAGAAATCGGTATCTTTTAATGGAAGGGTTCAGAAGCCTCGCACCGGGCCTGAACAGGCCTATTGCGTGCGCCATCAAGCCTGACCATGATCGCCGCGCCCCTCGTGAAAGCCGGGGGGCGGGGCGTCGAAACCTCAACCAGTAGGAACTCGGTCGCGAACGCTTGTTCGAGGCCGGGTGGCATGCGCGTATGTCCAGCCGGCAACGGTAAAGGCGCATGCGCCTGTGCCTACGGTCAGGTTTCGAACATCCGGCTTCGGCCGCCGCTCCCGAGAGGTACATAGGGGCGGCACGAGGGTCTGAGCCGAAGGTCGCTCCCGACGAGGGGCGGCGACGCAAATGCGGAACACTCACGGCACGTCGGCGCGAATCGTTCGCCCCGGCGCGACGCCGCGCGTCCGCAGCACATCCACCACCAACACCAACGGGAGAACTCCATGCGTTCACAACGATGGGCGACGTGCGCCCTCACCATCCTTGCCGCCCTTGCCGCCGCTCACGCGGCAGCGCAGGACAGCTACTCCGAGGTCCGTCGCGAGGCGCAGGACTTCAACGCCCTTGCCGCGGCCGAGAACAGCAAGTCAGCCCTATGCAGGAGCTACGTCGGGCAGACGGTGGTGCCAACTCCGTTCGCAACGCTCACCCAGAAATTTGCCAGCGGCCTGTCAGCGACTTCTACAAGCAGCCCGATCATCCTCACGATCCCGGTCGACCGTGACCATCTGCGCTACGATGCGGGCGCTGGCGCGATATTCGTATCTGCCGGCGCCTTCCCGGCGGCTGGATTTAGCGCTGCCATCCAAGCCGAGGTCATCTCGGACATGGCCCTTCTCAGCGCCAAGATCGACGCGCCGATGACGGGCGGCATAAAGATCGCGCTCGGGGAGAGCCAGCGCGTCCTCGGCACTGAGATGGGGCGCAACATACTCGGTCAGCCCGTCAAGGTGTCCAACGTCGAGCGGCACACGCGGGGGCTGTATCTCGGCAAAGGCGCCATGTTCCCGACGGTTCAGGACGACGGCTCTCCGGTGATGGCGTTCGAGCTGGCGAAGGCTCAGGCAATGGCCGCAAGAACGAAGCTCCGGGCCGCCGTCGCCGTCGTGCCTCAGGCGCCCTACTTCCTGAGCGGGTCTGGATCAGGGGCCGCCGCCAACGCGCAACAGCCGGTGCACTACGTCGAGCGCTGGTCGATCGTTGTGGCCGAACCGAAGTGCGCGCTGATCCTGGACACCCGCAACAAGGTGCTGGCCTCGGCCGACGCGGGGCCGGCGAAGGGCGACGCCGGTGGCAAGTAGGGCCGCTGCCCTAGTCGTGTCGCACCTCGCCGTGGCGGGCGGGGTGTACGCGCTCACAGACCGCCGCCCGGTCGACACGGAGGTGAGGCACACCGGCTTCTTCACCGTGGAGACCACCAAGGTCCTTGCCACCACCGTCGAGAGCCTGCGCGACGAGAACAGGCTTCTCGTGTTCAGCTACAAGGGCGACGCGCGGGTCACCGCCGAGCGCACCCGCTTCTGGCTGCTCAGCGGCACTCAGGAGCTCAGCGTTCCGGCGGTGGTCAACTACTACCTCGACCTGTCCGAGTTGACCCTCGCCGACGTCAGCTACAACGACGCGGCGAGGGTCGTCACCGTGCGGCTGCCGGCGGTGACGCTGGGCGACATCGCGTTCCAGCCGGAGAACGCGAGCACGGTCAACGGCGGCGTCCTGACCTTCGGGGAGGGCACCGTCGAGGCGCTGCGTAGCCTCAACTACAGGAACGCCCGCCGCGCGATGGTGGCGCAGGCGCAGCAGCCCGGCCTGCTTAACGAGGCTCGCCGCCGGGCGCGGGAGAACGTCCAGAGCTACTTCGAGATACCGCTCCGCATCGCCGGGCGGCCCGATGTGAAGGTGGTCGCCACCTCCCGCTGACTTACCGCCGGCTCAGGCCGGCACTCACCAACATCAACCCTGCAAGGGCGCCCCGGAGCAATCCGCGGGCGCCTTTGTCGTTTCTGGAGAACCGACATGCTTTCGATACGTAGCTCCGCAGAGATGGAGGCGGCGCTGGGCTCCCTGCTCGACCCCGCCCTCCGCGCCCTGCTCACCGAGAGGCGCGACCAGCTCGTGGAGGACACCGGCCTGGACCTAGCCGACCTCGTGCACGTCATCGTCGCGCAGCGCGGCGACACCCTCGCCGCCGTCGAGGCGGAGGCGGGAGTGCCGATCGCCGAGGACCCGCCGTTCGAGTGGGTGCAGCGACACGGCCGCTGGCTGGAGGCGGTGATCGTCCTTTCGGACGACGGCTTCGGGGTCGCTCTGTTCGTTCCCGACTGCGTGACCACCGACCCGGCGCTGCTGCTCGCGCTGCTCGCCCACACCTGAACCCGAGCGACCTACCCTTCCAACGACCCGCGGCGCCCCGCGGGGGCGACCGCCCCCAAACGAGGAACCGCGATGATCCACCTGTACGACCGCGCCACCATGGCACAGGCCCTGACCCTCGACCTCGAACCGCGCCTCCGGGAGCTGCTCGCCGAGCGTATCGTCGGCTTAAAGACCGAGTACGGCGACCTGACCGACTGCACCGAGTTCCTGATCGTGGAGCCCGGGGACACCGAGGCCGACGTCGTGCGGCACGTCGGCTTCAGCCCACTTGTCGACGCTATCGACGGCCACCGCTGGCCGGACGCGCGCTTCCAGCCGGGCTGGGACTACATCGCCGACCACGGCGGCTGGTTCGAGCTGATCGTGACGTTCGGCTCGACGTTCGCCTACATATTGTTGATTGCTGACTGCCACGGCGCTTCTTCCGATCTGAGACTCCTCTGCCGATCATTCATTTCCCATGGAACCGGCGGCGGCGACGAGTGTTGAGCGCTCCGTCCGTCAGTAGACGGCGTAAGACGAGATTGGCTCCAGAGTTTGCCCGCCAATCGTTCAAATCGTCTCCGGCAAACTCCCCGCTTTGATAGCGGTGAACAGAATGACTAAGTTCCTGAATAGAATGCTGGACGCTGTTGCGTTTGGTTTGCTGATCGTCCTGCTTAAGGCAATCGCGGGCGTGGCACGATTTTACAATCGCGATGCGCCACGCCTTGAGCATCCGCTCCCAACGAGCGGCACAACCTCACCACGGCACCGTCTTGTTGGGGAGGCTCGCCTGTGAGCGGTCTGGCCCAAAACATTCGCGAAATCGCTGTAGGCGTCCGCCCCCTGCTGTCCCCTGTTACGGGCATACGCCCGAATTTTCGCGGCGCGGACCTGACAACCACCGCCGCTGCGATCAGGGTTCTTATAGAGAAGGGCGTGGATACGCCCGAAGCAGTCTACAATTACCTTCACAGCCGGGACTGCCCACACGACCTGGCGACCGTTCGATTCCTGCTAGATGTCTATGCCGGTTTCGATCGTCGGCAGTGCCTATGGTTCAGGACGGAAGCTGGACGCTATAAACCGCTCGACTGACCATGACCTGTTCTCCCCGTCGATCGCCTAGATCGGCGGGGAAGCAGCTGCTCCAGGTCGAGCGTCCGCCTCCCTCCCAATCGTTAGCCCGTTCGCTCAGCGGAGGGTCGCCCCTCTCCCTCGCCGTCAAGTGTGCCGGCGGGGGCGGGACGGAAATCTGAAAACTGAAAACTGCCGCCCCGTGTGCGCCGCCGTGCGCCGGGACCAAACGCAGGAGTAACCCATGACGACCAGTCACGCGGGATCACCGCCACCATCGCTGAAGAAAATCAACCCGTTGCTAAAGTACACGCTACAGGGCGAGGCAGCCGCCCTTGAAGAGAACGCTATAGCGCAGAAGCCGCTGCTCGGCTCCTTCTGCCTCATGGGACAAAGCACCGTGATCGCGGCGCCACCGAACGCGGGGAAGACGCTTCTCACCATCGCGACCCTGATCGAAGCGGTCGAGCAGGGTAGGATCAATGGCGAGGACGTGTTCTACGTCAATGCCGACGACAGCACTCAAGGCGTTGCCGAAAAGGTTCGTGTCTTGGACGAGTACGGCATTCACATGCTGGCTGAAGGATACAAGGACTTTCGCGCTAATCTGCTCGCACCCGCTCTCGAGAAGATGATTGAGAGCAAAACAGCCAGTGGAAAATTTCTGATCTTAGACACTTTTAAAAAATTTACGCAGCCGATGAGCAAGGCCGATACTAGCCGCTTTCTTGAGGGTATCCGACGCTTTGTTCTCAACGGCGGAACCGTACTCGCCCTGGCTCACGTCAACAAGCATCAGGACAGCAACGGCAAGAACGTCTTTGCGGGCGTCAGCGACATCATCGATGATATAGACTGCATGTACCTGCTGGACCTCAGAACCAAAGCCGACGGTGAGAAGATCATCCAGCTGACTAACAAGAAACGACGCGGGAACAACCCTGACGTGATTGCCTACGCCTACTCACCGGCGCCCGAAATCGGATACGCCGAGCGGCTGACATCGGTGCATGAGACGGACCCGCTAGGCGAGTTCTCCGACTCCGAGCTTGATTACCAAACCTCGGACGAAGAGATCCTATACTCCCTCGCCATGCACATTCATCACGGGCCTGACCGCGGCAAGATGGTGCTGGTTCGCACCACTGCGGCCCACCTCAGCGTTTCTAAGCAGCGCGTTCTCAAGCTCCTAGAAGCGCATACCGGCGACGACCCGCAGAAATATCGTTGGCGCAAGGTCGTCCAAGCCCGAGGTCTCCACTCGTTCGCGCTGCATGGCGACGTCCCTGACCCTCCAGCCTGACCCCCCGGCCGGGGCGGCGGCAGCGTCCAGTTTTCAGTTTTTCGGGGCCTGGACGCTCCGTCGTTTGGGATTGTTATCTCGTTGGAAAGTTTCGGAACTGAGCGAGCGCCCCTTACCGCTACCCTCCTTTGCCGGTCCAGAAGCGTCCACCCTGCTCGTTGCGGCTGATCAAGTTGCCCGCACGCCCGCTGCACCCAGTGGGCGGAACTTCCGAACCCTAGGGCGCAGACCGCGCCGCTCCGTACCCAACTCCCCGGTCGCCGCCGGGCGCCCCTCTGTGCGCCTGCGCCACCAGCCTTTCAGAAGGATATACCGACATGCCTGTTTTAAAATTGGACGCCGCTACTGTCCAGGGACTCTATTGCCCACCCGGCAAGGCCAAGGAGGTCTTCCGGGACGAGGCCATCACCGGCTTCTGCGTCGAGGTCCACCGTAGTGGCGCCGCCACTTACGCGCTCAAGTACCGCGACCCGAACGGCACGCAGCGCCAGTACAAAATCGCCAACGTCGCGGACCTCTCGTTCGCGGAAGCGAAGAAGGAGGCGATCCGCATCCGCTCGCGCGTCGTCGTGGGCAAGAACCCAGCGGAGGAGCGGAAGGTCGAGCGCACCGTCCCGACCCTCAACGAGCTCGCCGCGCGCTACCTCGACTACGTGAAGACGTATAAGCGAAGCCACGACATCGACACGCGCTACCTCAAGCTGCACCTGCTGCCCAAGTTCGGCCGCCGCCGGATCAACCAGCTCGACCAGACGGAGATCATGGAGTGGCTGAACGACAAGGTGAGAAAGGACGGCTACGCGCAGGCGACCGTCAATCGCTGGCAGGTGATCCTTGGGCACATGCTGCGGATGGCGAAGGTTTGGGGCGTCCCTGGATCGGAGGTGAACCCGCTTGAGGGCGTGAAGCAGAAGGACCCGAACAACAAGGTCGAGCGATTTCTCACGTCCGCGGAGACGCAGCGGCTAAAGCGCGCGGTGGAGGACAGCCTCAACCCGATGCTCGCGCCCATCGTCGCGCTACTGCTGATGACCGGCTGCCGCAAGCGCGAGCTGCTGGACGCCAAGTGGGAGGAGTTCCGGCTCGACCAGCGGCTCTGGCGCATACCGACGAGTAAGACGGGCAAGCCTCGGCACGTGCCCCTCAGCGAAGATGCGGTGGCGGTGCTGCAGTCATTGCCGCGGGTGGAGGGTTGCCCCTACGTTGTTCCGAACCCGAAGACCGGTCGGCCTTTTACTTCGATCTACAACTCGTGGAACACCGCCCGCACCGCGGCGAAGCTCCCCGACGTCCGGGTCCATGATCTTCGTCACAGCATGGCGTCGAACATGGCCAACTCGGGCCAGTCGCTGCTGGTCATCGGCGAGATACTCGGACACGCGCAGCCGAAGACGACCCTCAGGTACGCGCACCTGAGCAACGAGGCGCTGCACCGCGCCGCCAACGCCGCCTCCGCCGCCAGCGGCTGGGGAAGCTAACTACAGGCTGGCCCCTCGGGTGACCTCGCGGTCGCTCGGGGGGCCAGCATTCTTCTTTTCACCCCATTTTTTTTTGGCCGCTAGCTCTGTATGCGCGCGATCAGGTCGTCATGACGCTGGTAGAGAAGACGATCGAGGTCCCAGCCCTCCATCCCTGTGTCCGCCGCGAGCTTGTTTAGAAACGCTTCCATGCTCTCGTAACGATTTGGCCCCGTGTATCCCAGCACGGGCAGCAGCTTCTGGATGCGCGAGTCGATGGCAAAGTAATCCCGTCGGAAGCTCGGGTGATGGATGTCCATCATGATGTTACGAGCATACTTGGGACCTACGCCGTCGAACGCCGCCCAGAACGCAAGGATCTCGGGGCCGCTCATTTCTTCCAGCGTTGAACGGGAGCCCTCTGGTCCGCCCTCTTCTAGCAGGCGCCCGTACACGCGCTCCAAGAACGCTGACGTACGCCGCCAGTACCCCCCAACCTTGTTGAACCGTTGCCGCCGCTCCTCCGCCGTCAGCCCTAGCAGCGCCCTCCAGGACAGTTCCGCATCATAGATCGGCTGCACGCGCTTTTCCCAGCGCCATGAACCGCCCAGCGTGGCCGCGGACAACACAATCCCGTTCCACGGCCAATCGGAATGGCGGCCATGTTCTATGGCAGCCCGTTTCGACGCAGCCAACGCATCGGCATGCTCCACCGCCAGCTTTTTGAGGACTTCGACAACCCGCTCGTGACCCAATCCCACCTCCACTTTTGCTCAGGCCCGGTTGCCCTCGCGGACCTTGCAAATAACTTTTCAAGAATCGCCCATGATCGAGGAAGGGAGCTTTTGATTGCGGCGCAGCACCTGGGCGCTCAAGGCTGCGAAGTTCGCTAGTAAGCCGAGCGCTCTATCGGGTCTAGCATTCACCGCGGCTGCAAAAGGCCGATCGACTGGAGATGAGAAAGGGCAGCATCGTCTATAGAGTTTCTAAAATAGAAGCGATCTGCTCGACCAGGTCCGAAGAACCTTTTAAACCTATCTTCTGTATCCTTGGCTGATTCGGGGCCTCCTCCAGTTATAACAGTAATAGCTGCGGGTGTAGATCGAGCTAGCTGGACCCGCTTTAGCAAATATTTAAATTCAAAATCAGCGCTAGGCATCGAATATCCGATGAATGTCCAATGCGATGCCTCTCTCAAGTAACGCTTGGCAGTTTGCCAGCTAGCGGCGTGCATTGGAAAGTCTAATGCTTTTCTATAGCTGAAAGTAGCAAAGCGAGTCCCAAGTGCCGCAGCTCCACAATTCGCGCAGGATGGGCTATTCACCTTAGGACGTCGCGCTCCGATCGGTCCATATCGTTCGAGTGCTCTCCAGTCCTGCTCTCTAAAAAGGGTCCTCGCCACTTCCTCAAATTTGTTTGGCGGTAGCCAGAATGTTTCACGACAGCAGTCACAATAAAGCCAATTCACCGAGCCATGTGGCTTCAGTAAGTGCAATTTTTTGCTTCCAACGGACGGGTTCAGCGCCATCTTACCATCGTTTGAGTCTGCTCGATGAGCGTCACATCCATAATCGACGCTCCATATAGCTTGATTTCGGCCTATTCCTCTCTCAAATACCGAATCCCAGTTCATGCTTAACACCGCAGCCCCTCCAGTGTTAAACGCCTTGAAGAACTTCTCTAACTGTCGCCATGCATCATCAGGCGCCTTTTCCTTCTCTTGATAGCGCTGCTCTAGCATCCGTATCATCCTGACGATGATTGCCCGACGAACAACTCGCAGATCAGACGCTGAATATTCATGTCCTAGATGATGGCCAGTATTTGCGGACAGATCAACTACAGTAAATATGTCCTCAAGCTCCGGCCATTCACGAACTGAGCGAGACGATCCATTGCCAAAGCTTTTCTCTACGAAGTCTTTAATAAACCGAACTTGTAATCTACTCGGTCCGCTTTGAGCGGTCTTCACAAGGTAATCCGTAAAGCTTCTTGCGATGGGGAGGCCAGCATTAGCCGAGAAGCCCGCGCCCACGATTAGGAGGTTCTCCGGCTTCACCATTCATTCTCCACTCTCAGAAGCGGTAACAAGGCACAGGAGCGCGAACGATGTAAAGGACAAGCTGCTGCTACTCGATCAAGCCCCAAACCAGCTGCCTGCGACAGCGACAAAGTTAGTGACAGGGCGTTCGGAGTTGAAGCTCGAGGGGCGGGCGGGAGGCTGGATTTCGACAACGGATAAGCCCAAAGCGCGTCCGATAGGAAATCGCGCAAACGACGCCTCCGCGCGAAAATGGGAAATCGTTAGGAGCGGGAGGAAGCCTTCGCCACAACGGAGATAGAGCTTTGATTTTGATCGCTTTTCCTTCTCCGCCGCAAGCCCTGTTCATGCTGGTATCGGCGTTGATGGGGCGCGAGCGGATGCAGGCGGCCTACGCGCATGCCATTGCCGAGGGATACCGTTTCTATTCCTACGGCGACGCCTCGCTGCTGCTGCCGACGCGCGGATAGCGATGGCGCGCGGGGCCGCCCGCTGGCATGATCGCGGCCGATGCTGCTGACGCTTTTTCTTCAGGTGGCGACGCCTGTTGCCGCCCCGGCCCAGCCCCCCGCAACGCTGGTTGTCGAGCCGGTCGCGATGGCGATCGCCGCGTTCGACAGCGACGGCGACGGCCGCACCACCCGCGCCGAGCTTGCCGCCGGCGTGGCGCGCAGCTTCGCTGCGATCGACACCGCTCACACCGGCTCGCTCGGCTATATCGACTTCGCCGACTGGTCGACGCGCTGGCTGGGCGATCCCAATGCGCTGCCCAGCCCGTTCGAAGTGGATAGCGACGGCGACAATCGCATCACCCTCGCCGAATTGCAGGCGGCGATGGCGCGGGTGTTCGCGCGGCTCGACATCGACAGGGACGGCGTCGTCACGCGGAAAGAATGTTTGACGATCCGCAGCATGGCGACCCACGCCCCGGATCCGCGCGGCGGCAAGCGCAAGCGGTAGCGGCGGCTCGACACCGCTGATCGCTTTCGCCAAAGCGCAGGACATGTCTTCCCGTTTCGCCTTTACCATCGCCGCCACCGACGGCCGCGCCCGCACCGGCACGATCCAGATGCAGCGCGGGGTCATCCGCACGCCCGCCTTCATGCCGGTCGGCACTGCCGCCACCGTGAAGGCGATGAAGCCCGCCGACGTCGCCAACGCGGGCGCCGACATCATCCTGGGCAACACTTATCATTTGATGCTGCGTCCGGGCGCGGAACGGGTCGCGCGGCTGGGCGGCCTCCACGGTTTCATGGGCTGGGACAAGCCGATCCTGACCGATTCAGGCGGCTATCAGGTGATGAGCCTCGCCGACCTGACCAAGCGATCCGAAGAGGGCGTGTCGTTCAAGAGCCACCTCGACGGCACGCGCCACCTGCTCAGCCCGGAGCGATCGATCGAGATCCAGCGGCTTTTGGGCTCCAATATCGTGATGGCGTTCGACGAACTGGTTCCGACCACCTCGACGCGCGAGGTGCAGGCCGCGGCGATGGAACGCTCGATGCGCTGGGCGAAGCGCAGCCGCGATGCGTTCAACAGCGGTGGCGAGCATGCCGAGAACAATGCGATCTTCGGCATCCAGCAGGGCGCGCTCGACGAGGGCCTTCGCAAGGCGAGCGCCGACGCGCTGATCGACATCGGCTTCGATGGCTATGCGGTCGGCGGCCTCGCGGTCGGTGAGGGGCAGGAGGCGATGTTCGGCTGTCTCGACTTCGCACCCGGGCAATTGTCGCAGGACAAGCCCCGCTACCTCATGGGCGTCGGCAAACCCGACGATATCGTCGGCGCGGTGGAACGCGGCATCGACATGTTCGACTGCGTGATGCCGACGCGCTCGGGGCGGACCGGCCAGGCGTTCACCCGCAACGGCCCGATCAACCTGCGGAATGCGAAGTTCGGCGAGGATCAGGCACCGCTCGACCCGACGTGCGGCTGTCCGGTCTGTGCGACATGGAGTCGCGCCTATATCCACCACCTCGTCCGCGCGGGCGAAATTCTCGGTGCGATGTTGATGACCGAACATAACATCTGGTTCTACGAAGCCTTGATGGCGGACTTGAGAGCCGCCATTGCGGCTGGTGAACTGACCTCGTTCGCGAATGGTTTTCGCGCAGCGTATCAACGGGGCAAGGGAGAGTGAGTATGTCGGATCAGCCCAACGAGATCCTCGAAGCCGCCGCCGCCGCCAAGGCGCAGCAGGATGCCGCCGCGCAGGCGAAGGTGCAGGGCCGCAAGAGCCATTGGCCGATGCGCATCATCGGCGTCGGCATCGGATCGGCCGCGGTCGCCGCGGCGGTGCTGTTCGCCAATTCGGGGAAGAAGAAGGACTAAGGGGCGGCTGCCCGACTGTCGCCCCGTCATCCCGGCGCACGCCGGGATCCATGGACACGGGGAGCCTCATCGGTTGTGCACCATTCACGACCGCTCGCAACCATGGATCCCGGCGTGCGCCGGGATGACGAGCGGTACGATTGACACGGTCCCCAAGCTCCGGTTCAACCGACGGCATCATCCCGTCCTAACCGGAGCATCCCATGCGCCTCGTTCGTGCCGCCCTTCTGCTCGGGGCCGCGCTGCTCCCCCTCGCTGCCACCGCGCAAACCGCCGCGCCGGTGGCGACCGCCGTCAAGCCGATCGCCTATACCGAACGCACGCTGGCGAACGGCCTGCGCGTCTATGCGCTGCGCGATACGTCGACGCCCAATGTCGCGGTGCAGGTATGGTATGACGTGGGGTCGAAGGACGATCCCAAGGGCCGGTCGGGCTTCGCGCACATGTTCGAACATCTCATGTTCAAGGCGACGCGCAACCTCGTCTCCGAACAGATGGACCGCCTGACCGAGGACGTCGGCGGCTATAACAACGCGTCGACCAACGACGATTACACCAATTATTACGAGGTCGTCCCCGCCAACCATCTGCAGCGGCTGCTGTTCGCCGAGGCCGATCGCATGGCGAGCCTGGTGGTCGAGCCCAAGAGCTTCGCATCCGAGCGCGACGTAGTGAAGGAAGAGCTGCGCCAGTCCACGCTGGCCCGCCCCTATGGCAAGCTGTTCTCCACCTATCTGTCGGCCGCATCCTACACGACGCACCCCTATGCGCGCTCGACGATCGGCAGCATCGAGAATCTGGAAGCGGCCTCGATCGACGACGTCCGCGCCTTCCACGCCACCTATTATCGCCCCGACAATGCGATCCTGGTCGTCGCCGGCAATTTCGATCCCAAGCAGCTCGACGCCTGGGTCGATCGCTATTTCAGCAAGATCGTCCGGCCGACGACGGCGATCCCGCGCGTCACGGTGCAGGAGCCGATGCGCGCCAAGCCGGTGAGCTACACCGTCTACGAACCCAACACGCCTTTGCCGGCGGTCCTCATGACCTGGCACGTCCCCGCTGACCGGAGCGCCGACATTCCCGCGCTGACCGTGCTCAACACGATCCTGTCGACGGGCGAGAGCAGCCGGATGTACGAAAGCCTCGTCTACCGCGACCAACTGGCGCAGGATGCCTCGTCCTTCCTCGACAGCAAGCAGGGGACGGGCAACCTCGTCGCCTATGCGATCCTGGCCGACGGCAAGACCGCGGACCAGGGCGAGGCCGCGCTGAAGCGCGAGATCGCGCGGTTCCGCGACGCACCGGTCAGCGCCGCCGAACTCGCCGAAGCGAAGAACGAGATCGTCACCGCCGCGATCAAGAGCCGCGAAACCGCGGAGGGCAAGGCGCGCCTGCTCGCCTCGTCGGTGATCATCGATGGCGACCCCCGTGCCGCCGATCGCCAGCTCGCCGCAATCCAGCAGGTCACCGCCGCCGACGTCCAGCGCGTCGCACGCCAGTATCTGGGCGACGCCCAGTCCGCGACGATCCGCTATCTGCCCGATAGCGCCAAGCCCGCCGGCCAGACTGGCGACAGGATCACGGTCGCGCCGACCGTGCAGACCGAAGCGCTCACCCCGCCTGCCGACATCGCGATCGTCACGCCCGCGCCCGAAGGCCAGCGCATCCTGCCGCCCGCCCCCGGCGCACCGGTTTCCGCCAATTTGCCGCAGCCGGTCGAGACGCGGCTCGCCAACGGCCTGCGCGTCGTCACGGTCGAGCGCCACGACCTGCCGATCGCCACCGCCTATCTGGTCGGCACGGGCGGCCAGGCGCTCGATCCGGCAGACCGTTCGGGCGTCAGCAGCCTCGCCGCCAATCTGATGACCAAGGGCACGACGACCCGCTCGGCGACCGAGATCGCGCGCCAGGTCGAAAGCCTGGGCGGCTCGATCGGCGCCAATGCGGCAAGCGAGGGCGGCAGCGTCGAGGTGACGGTAAAGTCCGACCAGCTGGCCCCGGCCCTCAACATCCTCGCCGACGTGGCGCAGCATCCCGTCTTCGCGCCCGAGGAACTGGAGCGTGCGCGGACGCAGCAGGTCGATGCGGTGAAGGTCGCGATGAAAAACCCGGCGCAGCTCGCCGCGCTGGTCGCCGATCGCGCGACCTTCGGCGCCTCGCCTTATGGCGCGCCCGGATCGGGCACGCCGGCCTCGCTGAAGGCGATCACCCGCGCCGACGTCACCGCCGCCTATGCGCGCACATGGCGGCCCGATCAGGCGACGCTGATCCTGGTCGGCGACGTGACGCGGGCACAGGCAGAGGCGCTGGCCAAGGCGCAGTTCGGCGGCTGGCGTGCGCCGGCCGGCGCGCCGACGCCACTGCCGGCGGTCGGCACGCTGCCGGCACCGCGTACCGTCGTCGTCGACATGCCGGGCGCGGGCCAGGCGGGCGTCGTCGTCGAACGCGTCGCCATCCCGCGGTCCGATCCGCGTTATTATCCGTTTGCGGTCGCCAACACGGTGCTGGGCGGCGGCTTCTCGTCGCGGCTGAACCAGGAGGTGCGGATCAAGCGCGGCCTTGCGTATGGCGCGGGCAGCAGCGTCGATGCGGCACGAACCACGGGCAGCATCGCGGCGCGGACGCAGACCAAGAACCAGACCGCGGCAGAGGTCGTCTCGCTGATGACCGCCGAAATGGCGCGGATGGGCGCGACGCCGGTGCCCGAGGCGGAGCTGTCGACGCGCAAGGCGGTGCTGGTCGGCAATTTCGGCCGTGGCGTCGAGACCACCGACGGGATCGCCGGAATCATCGGCGAATATGTACTCGACGGCGTGCCGCTGACCGAATTGCAGCGCTACACTGCAAAGGTGGAGGCGGTGACGCCGGCGGCGGTGCAGGCGGCATCGGCCGCGCTGCTCGATCCCAAGGCGGCGAGTGTCGCCGTGGTGGGCGACGCCAAGCAGTTCCTCACGCCGCTGAAGGCCGCGCGTCCGGCCACAGAAACGCTGACCGAGGGCGAGCTGAATCTGAACAGCGCGACGCTCAAGTAAGAGCGCGGGTGGGCGGGGCAGCCGACGTCTGCCCCGCCCATCTGGTCAACCAGACATATTCCAGTCACGCATTCGCGGGGACGCCGTCCCAAAAGTCCTACCGCACCGCCCCGTCGTACCAGTCCGGCACGTCCGGAAATCCATGGCGGACGCAGCACGTGCCTTACGCTATGGCGGCGGCATGCAGGTCCGCAGGCAGACGATCCGGAGGTTGACGCGGGCGTGGATCGCGCTCGTGGCCATCGGGCTCGGTATCCTCGCGCTGCTCGCGGCACAGGGCGCATGGCGGGCGATCGTAGCGCATGGGGCAGGCGATCCGCCGCCGATGCCCGCTCCCGCCGGCTATGAGGCGGAGGATCATTTCCCCGGCGCTGCCCTGCTCTACACCGATGTCGCCATGCCCGTCGCGTCGACGGCGAGCGACGGCGCCGCCCCCGCACCGGGCGTGACCGGTACGATTGCGCTGCCCGCCACGCCGGTCTCGCCGTCGCTCGCAGCTGCAGCGATGCGCGCCGATGCCGGCGTGGTCGCCGCGGCCCCCTTTTCCACGAAAGCCGCCTCCAGCGTCGATCGCGCCCGCGCGCTCGAATGCCTCACCGCCGCCATCTATTACGAGGCCGCGTCCGAACCCGACGCCGGCCAGCTCGCCGTGGCGCAGGTGATCCTGAACCGCGTGCGTCATCCCGCCTTCCCGCACACGGTGTGCGGCGTCGTCTATCAGGGGTCCGAGCGGTCAGGCTGCCAGTTCAGCTTCGCCTGCGACGGCGCCATGGCCCGGATGCCGTCGCGGGCGGCCTGGATCAGGGCAGCACGCCATGCCGGCATGGCGCTCGCCGGCTATGTCTACGCACCGGTCGGGCTGGCAACGCACTACCACACCTATGCCGTGACCCCCGCCTGGAACCGCAGCCTGGTGATGACCGACGTGGTCGGCGCGCATCTGTTTCACCGGTGGAAGGGCTATTGGGGCACCAGTGCCGCGTTCAGCGCGCCCTATCGTGGCGGCGAGCCGGTCCCCGGCCCGCACATGCCCCTGATCGCGCCGCCCGTCGCGACGTCGCCGGCGCTGATTGCCAGCGTCGCACCGGTGCCGCCGATGACGCGGCCCGAGCAGGTCCAGCCCGGCTATGTGGCGAGCGGCAGCCCTATCGCTCCGCCCGCCGCCACACCGGACAAGGCGCGCCCGACCGACAACCTGCCCGCCGCACCCCAGGTGCTCGACCGGTTCAAGGATTCGGGCAAGCCCCTGCTCTGACGCCTTACTTGGCGTTCTTCACGTATGTGTCGAACCACGCGATCGCCCGCGCGCGTACGTCGGCGGCCTGCGCCGGCGCGGTCACGCAATGGCCGGCATCGGGATAGATCACCAGGCTGACCGGCACGCCCTTGGCCTTCAGCGCGTGCCACCATTCGACCGACTGGGTCGGCGGCACCTCGATATCGCGCTCGCCGACATAGATGAACGTCGGCGTCTGCGCGCTCTTCAGGCGATACACCGCCGACACGTCCTCATAGGCCTTCATGTCGTCGTACATCGACTTGCCGAAGAACGGCAGCATCCACTGGTCGATGCCGTTGGTGCCGTAATAGCTGATCCAGTTGGAAATGCCGGCGCCCGCGACGATGCCCTTGAACCGGTTCGTCTGGGTGTTCGCCCACATCGTCATGAAGCCGCCATAGCTGCACCCGCCCAGCCCCAGCCGGTTGTCGTCGATCGGCGCGACGCGCTCCACCGCGTCGATCCCGGCGAGGATATCGCGCAGATCGCCGCCGCCGAAGTCGCGCTTGTTGGCGGCGGTGAACGCCTCGCCCTGACCGAAGCTGCCGCGGGCATTGGGCAGGAAGACATAATAGCCCGCCTTCAGCAGCGCGCCGTTCATCGAATTGGGCGTGACATAGCCCGGCACCGACGCCGACGAGGGGCCGCCGTGGACCATCGTGATCATCGGCGCCTTGCCGGTGGGCGCATTCAACGGCGCGAGCAGCCAGCCCTGCACGTCGTAGCCCTCGTTCTTCCAGCTAACGCTCTTCGCGCGGGTCAGTGCGGGCGCGGCGTCATTGTCGTGCGTGACCTGCCGTACCGCGGCGATCGGCCCGGCGTAGATCGCCGGCGCATGTTCGTAATCCTGCACCACCGCGGCGACCGAGCGCCCGTCCGCGGAGAAGGCGGCGCGGCCGTCGCCGGCGCTGGCCGTGGCAGGCTTGGCGAAACCGGGGGCGACGGGCTTGCCGGGCACCAGCGTGCCGAATTGCGTCGCGTCACCCGCCAGCGTCACCGTACGCAGGCCGCCCGCAGTCCAGTCGAGCGTCGTCACCGTCGACTTGGCGCCCGCGGTGATGTTGGTCGGCGTACCGCCCGCGAGCGGTACGGTGAAGACGTCGCCGCCGATCGAGCCGTAATCGCTCATCAATCCGCCGATATAGGCCACCGTGCGGCCGTCGGGCGAGACGCGCGGATGCTTGATCTGCGTCGCGGGCTTGGCGATCGAGCGGACCGCGCCGCTCTGCGCGTCGATCGCGTCGAGCGTCGCCACCCACCAATTGTTGTCGCCATTGCCCAGCGCCGTCGTCGCGACGAAGCCGCGCCCGTCGGGCGTCCAGTCATATTCGTAGACGTAGCGGCCGGCCGGCGACAGCGGCGTCACCGTCGACGACGGGCTGGCGACATCGAACACGGCGAGCCGCTGTTCGTCGTTCTTCTCACCGATCTCGCCGATCATGCGCACGCCCGGTTGCGTCGCGCCCGCTTCCTTTTCGGCGCCCAGCGTCACCAGCAGCGCGATGCGCTTGCCGTCGGGCGAGACGCGCGGCGTCTGCGCGATGCCGGGGACGGTCGCGATCGTCCGCGTCGCCGTGCCGCTCGCATAGTCTAGCATCACGCCCTTGCTGGCCGGATCGCGCGCAAGGAAGACGAGGTCGCCATTGGGCGCGAAGCTCAGGTCCGAATAGCCGCAGGTCGCGCAGGGATCGATCGTTCGCAGCACGCGCCCGTCGGTCGCATTGCGCAGCGTGATGACGTTGTGGCCGCCGCTGCTTTCGATCGTCGCGGTACGGCTGCCGTCGGGGGCCATGGCGAGGCCGTAATATTGGTGAAGCCCCTGCGCGACGGCAGGCGCAGCGACGGCGGTGGCGAGCAGGGCGGCGAACAGGGTCTGACGCATCGGAACTCCGGGCAAGGCAGGATATTCCCGCCATGCTTAACCGAAGAGCGCGGCGCGGCAAGCGGAACGGCGCCCTGTCGCCGGCCGTTCGTGCCGGCATAAGGAGAGATAGCATGCCCCATTCGTCTGACGACGCCACCGCGCCCACCACCGAAACGCGCGCGCCCAATCTGTCGACCGAGCATCAGCGCGACGGCGACGCACGCCGGCCGAGCGAAACGCTCGACAAGGGACAGCCCAAGGGCGAGACGATCCCGCGGAAATCCTCATTGCTCGGGAACGACTGACACGAAAAAGGGCGGCCCGCCAAGGCCGCCCTTCGTCGCGTCAGCCGCCGTCGATCAGCGGCAGCGCACGTTGTTGCGGTCGACCGACTGACCCAGCGCCGCACCCGCTGCGCCGCCAAGCAGCGCGCCAAGCAGGCCCGATCCACCCGGCGCGATCGCCGCACCAAGCGTACCGCCCGCGGCCGCGCCGACGATCAGGCCGGTCGTGCCATCGTTGCGACGGCAATAATAGCGCCCATCCTGACCGCGATAGATGCGATCGTTCGACGACAGGCGGCGTTCGCGATAGCGCGCATTATCGACGTAATAGCGATCGGCGTAATAGCCGTTATAGCTCGGATCGACCCGGTCATAGTCATAGGCCGAATAGCTCCGATAGCGATCGTCGCCATAGGTCGCGCATCCCGCCAGCGTCGTCGCCGCCGCCATTACCGCCAAAATCGCTGTCCGCATTGCATCCTCCTGTTCCCCGCAGTGAGGCCAGAATGTCCCGGCCCCCTGAAAGGTTTCACGCGATCAGGCCGCTCCGGTCGCTTCGCTGAAGCCGCTGCCGCGATCAGCCACCAGTGTCGGGGCGGGGCCGGTGGCGGGGCGCAGCGCCTCTTTCTCATCCTCGGTCGGCACCGCGGTGGGATCGGGACGGAAGGGTTCGGCCGCCCGGCTGTCATTGCCGGGGTGCGTGTCGCCCATCAGATCGGTCGGCACATGCTCGGCCGCGGGATTGCCGGCACGTTCGGTGAAATGCTTGTCGGTCTCCGCCATGCCGACCGGGGCCGCCGCCATCGTCGCAGGGCGCGGCGCGATCGGGCTAGTCGTGCTGTCGCCCGGCACGGCGCCCGCGCCTTCGTCGTCGTTGGACGCCGCGCGCCGTGCCCCGACCTTCGGGCCGATCAGTGCCGTCCCGGCGGTCCAGGCCGCCGCGCCCACTGCAAAGGCCCCGAGCCCAAAGCCGATCTTCTTGTAATCCATGGCATATCGTCCCGTCGTTGCTCGCAATCTCAGATCCAACCAACCACAGGCTGCGACCGCTTGTTCCGATCGATGTGCGATCGGCCGCATCATCGGTGCAGCAACCGCTTGCCAAGCCACGACTTCCGCGCCATGCTGACATCATTGTCAGTAAAGGAGTCGGTCCGATGGCCAAGCTTCCTCCCTTCCCCGGCACGACCGGCCGCCGCGACTGGCGCACCGCCTTCGGCGCGTTGCGCAAGCTGCTCGCCAATGGCGACGACACCGGCCAGGTGTTCCGCATCATGCGTTCGCTGAACGTGGGTGACACGGCAGAGGCCTATGCCCGTCTGATCGCGACGCCCGAGGGCGGCCGCATGGCCTATGAGCGGGTCGAGCTGGCACGCCGCTTTGCGGACCGCGACTGGGTGAACGGCTTCGCGCCCGGCACGGTGGGCGCCGCCTATCGCGAGTTTCTCGACACCACCGGCTATTCCGCCGACGGACTGGTCCAAGTCAGCCGGCTCGATCCGTCCGAAACCGACGTCATCCACCCTTATGCCTGGATGGGGCGGCGCACCCGCGACGTGCATGACATCTGGCACGTCCTCACCGGTTACAAGGCCGACGAAACGATGGGCGAGGCCTGTCTCGTCGCCTTCTCCTACGCGCAGACGCGGGGCCTCGGCTGGGCGTTCATCGCCACCGGCGCGGCGTTGAAGTCGATCCGCGAGACCGGCGGCACCCTGCTCGCGAAGGCGGTGCGCGAAGGCTATCGCAACGGCAAACGCGCCGCGTGGCTGCTGGGCGAGGATTATGAGGCGCTGATGCACGAACCGCTCGACGCGGCGCGCGCGCGGCTGGGGATCGCCGATCCGGTGATCTATCGCCATGCGCAGGTCGCGCTGGGGCCGCAACTCGCCTCCTACGCCTCCACGCAAAAGGCGCGGGCGCAAGCCGCGCTCGCCTAAGCGCTTCAGAACCTGCTAGGCGCGACCGCGATGCTGTCGCGCCTGATCCTCACCGATTTCCGCAACCATGCGGAGCTGGTGCTGGCGCCCGCCCCCGGCTTCGTCGTGCTGACCGGAGAGAATGGCGCGGGCAAGACCAACGTGCTGGAAGCGGTGTCGCTTCTGTCCCCCGGCCGCGGCCTGCGCCGCGCGTCGCTGTCGGCGATGCAGCGGCAGCACGGGCCGGGCGGATTCGGCATCGCGGCGACGCTGGCGCTGCCCGATGGCGATGTCGAGATCGCGACCGGCACGCTGGCGGCGGCGCCCGAACGGCGCCAGCTGCGCATCCAGGGCGCCGCCGCGACCGCCAATACGCTGGCCGAATGGCTGACCGTCCTGTGGCTCACCCCCGCGATGGACCGGCTGTTCGTCGAGCCGGCGGGCGAGCGGCGCCGCTTCCTCGACCGGCTGACGCTGGCGCTGGTGCCGGCGCATGCGCAACATGCCGCGCGCTACGACGCCGCGATGCGCGCCCGCACCCGGCTGTTGACGGCGGACGAGCCGGCCGATCCGCAATGGCTCTCCGCACTCGAGGCGCAGATGGCGCAGCATGGCGCGGCGGTCGATGCCGCGCGGCGTGAGACGGTAGCGGCGCTCGGCGAGCGGCTGGCGGAGCAGCCCGACGGGCCGTTCGCGCGCGCGGCGCTGCTGCTGGAGGGGTGGAGCGGCACCGCCGACGCGCTGCTTGCCGATCTGCGAAGCGGCCGCGCCCGCGATGCGGCGGCCGGCCGCGCGCTTGCCGGGCCCCATCGCGCCGACCTTGCGGTGACACATCTTGGCAAGGGACAGGCCGCGGCGCTTGCCTCCACCGGCGAACAGAAGGCGCTGCTGCTCGGCATCGTCCTCGCGCATGCCGAACTGGTCGCCAGCCGCACCGGCCATGCGCCGATCCTGCTGCTCGACGAGGTGGCGGCTCACCTCGACCCCCTTCGCCGTGCCGCACTGTTCGAACGGCTCGCGAGCCATGGGCAGGTGTGGATGACCGGCACGGAGCCCGCGCTGTTCGCCGCGATCGGCGCAGAGGCGACGCGCATCGCGCTCGGCTGAGCGGCCCTCGGAGGCGCATGCGCGGCTGAACCCCGGCTGTCGGCGCGGCTCACGGAACGTTCAAGCCACATCGGCCATTCGGCTCGCCATCGGGCGTGGGGCCAATGGAGAGTATCATGAGCAAATCCATCATCATCGCCGCCATGCTGGCCGCCGGTATCGCCACCCCGGCTCTGGCGCAGGACCGCTGGGACTGGAGCGGCGGCCGACCGGGCGATCGCCCCTATCGCCTGATCGGCGCGGGCGTGCAGGGCCTAATCCCCGAATTGCGCGACACGCCCCGCGGCCGCGCGTTCGTGATGCGCAATTTCGACCGCAATCGTGACGGCCGCATCTCGCCCGCTGAGGCGGCCGACGCCAACGGCGCCTTTCTGCGGATCGCCGGCCCGCGCCGCGATCGCTTCGACTGGGATGCGCGCGACCGTACCGTCGTGGTCGAGACGCGCGAGGTGCTCGCCCCCGGCTGGGATCGCCGCGCGATGCATGACTACGGCTTCCGCCAGACGCCGCGCGGCGCGACGCTGACGCTGTCCGAAGACGTGCTGTTCGCCACCGACAGCGATCGTCTGCGTCCCGGCGCGATCGAGAAGCTGCGTCCCCTCGCACGCTACCTGCGCGATAATCCGGGCGTCCGCGTCGCGATCGACGGCTACACCGATTCGCGCGGCACCGATGCCCACAACCAGGATCTGTCGGAACGCCGCGCCGCCAGCGTCCGCGCCGCCTTTGACGCGATGGGCGTGACGCGCGCCCGCTTCAGCGTGGTCGGCCATGGCGAGCGCGATCCCGTCGCGACCAACGCCACCGCTGCCGGCATGCGCCAGAACCGCCGCGTCGAAGTAACGCTGCTCGGCCGCCGCGCGACCGAATTCGCGCGCTATTGATCGGCCAGTTCCTCCCCCGCCAGGGGGAGGTGGCAGCGCTCAGCGCTGACGGAGGGGGAGGAAAGGGTAGAGCTCAATCGGTAAGCGTGACCGCCGCCCGCCCCCTCCACCATTCGGCTCACGCCGAATGGTCGCCCTCCCCCTTGCGGGGGAGGACCTTGCCCACCCCATTTCGCTTTCGTTACAGCCGTCCCGCCCCTATATCGGCACGATGGCAGAACCCCAGAATGCGAACGAATACGGCGCCTCGTCGATCAAGGTGCTGAAGGGCCTGGACGCGGTGCGCAAGCGGCCGGGCATGTATATCGGCGACACCGACGACGGATCGGGCCTCCACCACATGGTGTTCGAGGTCAGCGACAATGCGATCGACGAAGCGCTCGCCGGCCATTGCGACCGGATCGATATTCAGTTGAACGCCGACGGATCGGTCAGCGTGACCGATAACGGCCGCGGCATCCCGACCGGCATCCACCCCGAAGAGGGCGTATCGGCGGCCGAGGTCATCATGACCCAGCTCCACGCCGGTGGTAAGTTCGAAAACACCAGTGACGACAACGCGTACAAGGTGTCGGGCGGCCTGCACGGCGTCGGCGTATCGGTCGTCAACGCATTGTCCGAATATCTCGACCTCACCATCTGGCGCGATGGCGAGGAGCATTACATGCGCTTCGCGCACGGCGACGCGGTCGCACCGCTCAAGGTCGTCGGCCCGTCGGAGGGCAAGAAGGGCACGCGGGTCACCTTCCTGCCCTCGCCCGCCACGTTCAAGATCACCGAATTCGACTTCGACAAGCTCGAGCACCGCTATCGCGAGCTCGCCTTCCTCAATTCGGGCGTGCGCCTGTTCCTCACCGACGCGCGGCATGACGAGCCGAAGACGGTGGAGCTCTATTACGAGGGCGGCATCGCCGCGTTCGTGAAGTGGCTCGACCGCGCCAAGACCCCGCTCTTCCCCGAACCGATCGCGATCAACGGCCAACGCGACGCGATCGGCATGGACGTGGCGCTGGAGTGGAACGACAGCTATTACGAGAACGTCCTCGCCTTCACCAACAACATCCCCCAGCGCGACGGCGGCACGCATATCGCTGCCTTCCGCGCGGCGCTGACCCGCACGCTCAACAATTACGCCGAAAAGTCGGGCCTTCTCAAAAAGGAGAAGGTGACGCTGACCGGCGACGACATGCGTGAAGGCCTGACCGCGATCGTCTCGGTCAAGCTGCCCGACCCCAAGTTCAGCAGCCAGACCAAGGACAAGCTGGTCAGCTCCGAAGTGCGGCAGCCGCTCGAAAGCCTGATGGCAGACAAGCTTGCGGAATGGCTGGAGGAGAATCCGGCGCACGGCCGTTCGATCGTCGGCAAGATCATCGACGCCGCCGCCGCACGTGAGGCGGCCAAGCGCGCGCGCGAATTGACCCGCCGCAAGGGCGTAATGGATATCGCCAGCCTGCCCGGCAAGCTCGCCGATTGTCAGGAGAAGGACCCCGCCAAGTCCGAACTGTTCCTCGTTGAGGGCGATTCGGCAGGTGGATCGGCAAAGCAGGGCCGTGATCGCCACTTCCAGGCGATCCTGCCCCTCCGCGGCAAGATCCTCAACACCGAACGTGCGCGTTTCGATCGGATGATCTCGTCGAAGGAAATCGGCACGCTGATCCAGGCGATGGGCACCGGCATCGGCCGCGACGACTTCAACGCCGACAAGCTGCGCTACCACAAGATCGTCATCATGACCGACGCAGACGTCGACGGCGCGCATATCCGCACGCTGCTGCTGACCTTCTTCTACCGCCAGATGCCCGAGTTGATCGAACGTGGGCACCTCTTCATCGCCCAGCCGCCGCTATACAAGGCGACGCGCGGACGGTCGGAAGTGTATCTGAAGGACGATGCCGCACTCGACGATTATCTGGTCGAGGCGGGCGCATCCTCGATGGTGTTCGAGGCGCCGGGCGGGCCGAGGTCGGGGGCCGACCTCAAGCATCTGGTCGACCATGCCCGCCGTATGCGCACGCTGATGCGCTACGTGCCGCGCCGATACGACGCCGGGATCATCGAGGTGCTGGCGCTCGCCGGTGCGCTCGACCCGACCTTCACCCGTGACCAGCGCGCCGCGACCGTTGCGGAGGTGACGCGCCGGCTCGACGCGGGCGATGAAGAAGCCAAGTGGACCGCGCGCCTGACCGAGGACGGCGGCATCCACTTCGAACGGCTGTGGCGCGGCGTCACCGACCACCACATCGTCGAGGCGACGTTCATCGCCAGCGCCGAGGCGCGCAAGCTCCACGGTCTGGCCGCGGAACAGGCGGAAAGCTTCGCCCATGCCGGCAAGCTGATCCCCGCCAAGGGCGCGGCCGCCGTAGAGGCGGACCCCGTCGCTGACGGAGACGGCCAGATCGGCAGCGTCAACACCACCGTCGGCCGCGGCGAAAGCCTGGTCGCGCGGCCGTCGCAGCTGCTTGAGGCAATCCTGGCGGCGGGCCGTAAGGGCCTTGCGATCCAGCGCTACAAGGGGCTGGGCGAAATGAACGCGGAACAGCTATGGGAAACCACGCTCGACCCGTCGAACCGCACCATGCTGCGCGTCACCAGCGACGACGTCTCGGCCGCCGACATGATCTTCACCCAGCTGATGGGCGAAGTCGTGGAGCCGCGCCGCGAATTCATCCAGGACAATGCGCTGAACGTCGCGAACCTGGACGTGTAATCCGTCAAATTCCTCCCTCGCTTTAGCGGGGGAGGGGAACCGTTCGCGCAGCGAATGGTGGAGGGGGCGTTTCCGCGAACGCGGCGCATGCCGTATCCGCCCCCTCCGTAGCGCCTTCGGCGCGCCACCTCACCCTGGCGGGGGAGGATTTGGCTATACGAACCGCCCCCGCTGCGCCGTCACCAGCGCGGTCAGCCACTCCCGAAACGCGCGCACCCGCTTCGCCCCACGCGTGTCCTGGTGCGTCACCAGCCAGAACGACCGGCGGATCGTCCGCTCGGGCAGCACGCGCCTGAGCGACTTGTCCGCGTCGCCGATGAAGCGCGGCAGCACCCCCAGCCCCGCCCCCGCGGCGATCAGCCGATATTGGCCGTTGATGCTGGAGCTGCGGATACGCGGGGACAGCCCCTCCTCGATCTCGGCGAGATAGCGCAGTTCGGGCGCGTACAGCAGATCGGGGACGTAGCCGACCAGCGGATGGTCGCGCACCTCCGCCGCAGTCGTCGGCAGCGCGTGGCGGGCGGCATACAGCTCGCCGGCATATAGCCCCAAGGTGTAATCGGTCAGCTTGCTGCTGACGAGCGGCCCGGTTTGCGGCCGGGCGAGCAGGATGGCGACATCCGCCTCACGCCGCGATGGATTGAGGAAACCGCTCGACGCGACGAGGTCGATCGTCAGGTCGGGATGGCGCGCGGTGAAATCGGGCAGGTGATGTGCCACGAACCACGTGCCGAACCCTTCCGATACGCTCACCCGCAGCACCCCGGACAGGCGGTCGGGATCGTCGTCGGTCGGCACGATCCCTGCCGCCGCCTGCCCCATCGCCTCCACCGCGACCAGCAGCGCCTCCCCCGCCGCGGTCAGCACCTGCCCCTCCCGCGACTGCTCAAACAACGTCTGGCCGAGCGCGCCCTCCAGCCGGCGAAGGTGCCGCGCCAGCGTCGTCGCATCGACCCCTGCTGCAGCCGCCGCACGCGCGATCTGGCCGGCGCGGGCGACGCGCAGAAAATCCTGAAGGTCATCCCAACGCGGCTGCATAATTGCAGCTATGGGTCGCACTTTACGCCCTTGCCTGCAATCCTGCGCAGGCCGATCCTATACACAAACGGAGAGGCATCATGCGCGACATCGACCATTTCATCGTCGGCCATGCCGGCGGCACCGCCACGCGCCACGGCGACGTATTCGATCCCAATAGCGGTAGCGTGCAGGCTCGCGTCGCGCTCGGCGAGCAGGCCGACCTCGACCGTGCCATCGCCGCCGCGCAAAAGGCGCAGCCCGGCTGGGCGGCGACCAATCCGCAGCGCCGCGCCCGCGTCATGTTCCGCTTCAAGGAACTGGTCGAGGCGAACATGGACGCGCTCGCCCACCTGCTCAGCTCCGAACACGGCAAGGTGATCGCCGATGCCAAGGGCGACATCCAGCGTGGCCTCGAAGTCATCGAATTCTGCTGCGGCATCCCCCACGTGCTGAAGGGCGAGTACACACAGGGCGCCGGCCCCGGCATCGACGTCTATTCGATGCGCCAGCCGCTCGGCATCGGCGCCGGCATCACGCCGTTCAACTTCCCGGCGATGATCCCGATGTGGATGTTCGGCGTCGCGATCGCCTCCGGTAACGCCTTCATCCTGAAGCCGAGCGAACGCGATCCGTCGGTGCCCGTCCGCCTCGCCGAACTGATGCTGGAAGCGGGTGCGCCCGAGGGCATTCTGCAGGTCGTCCACGGCGACAAGGCGATGGTCGACGCGATCCTCGATCACCCCGCGATCAGCGCGGTCAGCTTCGTCGGCTCGTCCGATATCGCGCACTATGTCTACCGCCGTGGTGTCGAGGCGGGCAAGCGCGTCCAGGCGATGGGCGGCGCGAAGAACCACGGCATCGTCATGCCCGACGCCGATCTGGACCAGGTCGTCGCCGATCTGTCCGGCGCGGCCTTCGGCTCGGCAGGCGAGCGGTGCATGGCGCTGCCGGTGGTGGTGCCGGTGGGTGACAAGACGGCGGATGCACTGCGCGAAAAGCTGATCCCGGCGATCGAGGCCCTGCGCGTCGGCGTCTCGACCGATGCCGAGGCGCATTACGGCCCGGTGGTGAACGCCGCGCACAAGCAGCGCGTCGAAAACTGGATCCAGACCGGCGTCGACGAAGGCGCCGAGCTGGTCGTCGATGGCCGCGGCTTCACGCTGCAGGGACATGAGGACGGCTTCTTCGTCGGCCCGACTTTGTTCGACCGCGTCACGCCCGACATGTCGGCCTATAAGGAGGAAATCTTCGGCCCCGTCCTCCAGATCGTCCGCGCGGCGAGCTTCGAGGATGCGGTGCGCCTGCCCAGCGAACACCAGTACGGCAACGGCGTCGCGATCTTCACCCGCAACGGCCATGCCGCGCGCGAATTCGCCGCGCGCGTCAACGTCGGCATGGTCGGCATCAACGTGCCGATCCCGGTGCCCGTAGCCTATCACACCTTCGGCGGCTGGAAGCGCAGCGCGTTCGGCGACACCAACCAGCATGGCATGGAGGGCGTCAAATTCTGGACCAAGGTAAAGACGGTGACGCAGCGCTGGCCCGATGGAGCGGTCGAGGGCGGCAATGCGTTCGTCATTCCCACCATGGGATGAAGACAATGCGTACGACACTGATCCTCGCCACCGCGCTGACTCTCGCCGCCTGTTCGGGTGGCGAGAACCTCGACAATCAGTCGGGCGGCAGCGCCGCGGTCGAGCCGACGCCGTCCAACCTGACCGACGATCCGCAGAACATGGTCGTGCCGCTCGAGGCGCCGGGCAACCAGGCGGCGCCGGTGCCGCTGCCCACCGCATCGCCCGTGGCGCTGACCACGATCCCGCAAGGGTTCCAGGGCCGCTGGGGCGTCAACGCCGGCGATTGCGATCCGTCGACCGGCGCCGACAAGGGCAAGCTGACCATTACCGGCAATACATTGTCCTTCTTCGAATCGCGCGGCAACGCCAAGACGATCACGCGCACCCAGGCCGACCAGATCGCCTTCGACCTGCCGATGAGCGGCGAAGGCATGACGTGGAGCGAACCCACCACGCTCACCCTGCTCGACAACGGCAAGACGCTGGTCCGCGTGGTGAAAAGCCCCGCCGATCGTGCCACCACCGACCGCTACAGCCGCTGCCCGGCCTAGGACCATCATGACCGACCAGTTCGACCTGACCGCAGACCAGCGTGAGATTCAGGATCTCGCGCGCCGCTTCACCGCCGATCGGATCACGCCGTTCGCAGCGGAATGGGACGAGACGCACCATTATCCCGTCGACGTCTGGAAGGCGGCGGGCGACCTCGGCTTCGGCTCGATCTACGTCAGCGAGGAATCGGGCGGGATCGCGCTCGGGAGGCTGGAGGCGGCGCTGATCATGGAGGCGATGGCCTATGGCTGCCCCGCCACATCCGCGTTCATCTCGATCCACAATATGGCGGCGTGGATGATCGACCGCTTCGGATCGGCCGAGCTGAAGGCGCGATTCCTGCCCGATCTCGTCAGCATGGAAAAGATCGCCAGCTATTGCCTGACCGAGCCGGGTTCAGGCTCCGACGCCGCCGCGCTGAAGACGAGCGCCCGCCGCGACGGCGACGATTTTGTGCTGAACGGCACCAAGCAGTTCATCTCGGGCGCCGGCTATAACGACGTCTATGTCGTCATGGTCCGCACGGGTGAGGAAAAGAGCCGGGGGATCAGCGCGCTCGTCGTTGAGAAGGACACGCCCGGCCTGTCGTTCGGCGCGCCCGAGAAGAAGCTTGGCTGGAACGCCTCCCCCACAGCGCAGGTGATCTTCGAGGATTGCCGCGTGCCGGCCGCCAATCTGGTCGGCGGCGAGGGTGAGGGGTTCAAGATCGCCATGGCGGGCCTCGACGGCGGCCGGCTCAACATCGGTGCCTGCTCGCTGGGCGGCGCGCAGCGCTGCCTCGACGAGGCGATCCGCTACACCAAGGAACGCCAGCAGTTCGGCCAGCCGGTTGCGGAGTTTCAGAACACACAGTTTACGCTCGCCGACATGGCGACCGACCTCGAAGCGGCGCGCGCGCTGCTCTACCTCGCCGCCGCCAAGGTGACCGCCAACGCCCCCGACAAGTCGCGCTTCTCGGCGATGGCCAAGCGGCTGGCGACCGACAACGGCTCGGCGATCGTCGACGCGGCGCTTCAGCTCCACGGCGGCTATGGCTACCTCAAGGACTATCCGATCGAGCGCTTCTGGCGCGACCTGCGCGTCCATTCGATCCTGGAGGGGACCAATCAGGTCATGCGCATGATCGTCGGCCGCGACCTGCTGCGGCAGTAAGACAACAGAACACCATCCGACCGTTCGTGCTGAGCCTGTCGAAGCACAGGTGAGTCTCAGGGCCTTCGACAAGCTCAGGCCGAACGGCACACTTGAGGAGAGCATCAATGGCACGCGTCGCCTTCATCGGCCTGGGCAACATGGGCGGCGGCATGGCCGCGAACCTTGCGAAGGCGGGGCATGACGTTCGCGCCTTCGACCTCAGCCAGGATGCGCTCGACAAGGCGAAGGCGGCCGGCTGCCTGCCCGTCGCCAGCGCCGCCGAGGCGGTCGAGGGTGCCGAGGCGATCGTGACGATGCTGCCCGCCGGCAGCCACGTCGAGGGCGTCTACAATGATGCGGTCTTCGGTCGGGCGCAGCCGTCGGCGATCCTGATCGACTGTTCGACGATCGACGTCGCCACCGCACGACGCGTCGCCGAAGCCGCCGCGGCCAAGGGGCTGACGGCGGTCGACGCCCCCGTCTCGGGCGGGATCGCGGCGGCGAATGGCGGCACGCTCACCTTCATGGTCGGCGGCAGCGCCGAAGGGTTCGATCGCGCGCAGCCCTATCTGGCGCAGATGGGCAAGGCGGTGATCCACGCCGGTGCCAGCGGTTCTGGTCAGGCGGCCAAGATGGCGAACAACATGCTGCTCGGCGCGACGATGATCGCGACCTGCGAGGCGTTCCGCCTTGCCGAACGGCTGGGCCTCGACCCGCAGACCTTCTACGATATTTCGTCGGTCAGTTCGGGGCAGAGCTGGTCGATGACCAGCTATTGCCCGGTTCCCGGCGTCGGTCCCGAGACGCCGGCCGATCGCGACTATCAGGGCGGGTTCGCCGCGGCGCTGATGCTGAAGGATCTGCGCCTCGCGATGCAGGCGGCGGACGAGGCCGGCGCGTCGACGCCGCTCGGCGCGCACGCCGCACAGCTTTATGAAGCGTTCGTCGCCGACGGCCACGGCGGCACGGACTTTTCCGGCATCATCAAGACGCTGTAAGCCTGTCCGCCCGATCGCGCAGCTGTTCGTGCGCCACGCGTTGCAGCGACGCGGCGAGATCGGGCGACAGGCCCAGTTCGTCGGCCGCCCGCTCGCCCCGGCCCAGGCTGCGCGGATCGACGCCGGTCACCGCGCCGAAGACGGTCAGCGCCTCGAGATAATAACCCGCGGTGCTGGCGTGATATTGGTCGTACGACCACAGGTTCGCCTGGCCAAAGGTGATCCCGTCATAGGGGTTGGGATCGGCGATGCCGAGCGCGAAGGCGCGGGTCCAGGCCTGCCCCACCGGCACGACGCCCGCCACCCAGGGATGCGCGCGGCGGGCGCGATCGGCGGCGCGGCGCAGATCGTCGGCCATTGCCGCGATCGGCCGGCCATACCAGCGGCCCGCGGTCAGGTAGGTCAGGTCGGCGCGGCTCCACGTCGCGGTCAGATGGACGCGCACCGCCGGATTGCGCGCCCGGAAGAGCTTGCCGAGCAGGCCCACCGCGCGGATATAGGCGGCGGGATCGCCTGGCCGGTCGCGGTCGAGTGTGCTATATTCCTGCAGGACCACCGCATCCCACGGCCGGTCGAACAGCTGGCGCCGCTGGTCGTAGTGGAAGGTGAGGCTCTGCCCGCCCTGCGTTTCCAGGCTGACGGCATAGTTGAGGCCGGATTCGTCGGCGAATTCCTTGAACAGCGCCGGCACGCCGCCATAGCCTTCGCGGTTGATATCGGTGACGCGGCTCGCGTGCCAGTTGCGCACCGCGGAATGCGCGCCCTGGGTGAAGCTGTTGCCGAGGAACAGGATCGTCCGCGGCGCCGCGGCGACGGGGACCTGTTGCGCCCCGCCCTTCGCATCGGCCGCCGCCGTATGACCCGCCAACGCGATGGCCAGCATCGTCCCCAGCAGCCGCATCCTCGCCATCATCATCCACCCTGCCGTGACATCGCCCGCCGCCTACCGGATCGCGGCCCCACAAGGCCAGCCCCGTCGTCGCGGACTGGAACGGGACGGCCGAGTTGCTAAGGCGGCGCGATGCTGGACTTCTACCGCGACGATTTGTCCCAACTCGATGGCGCCGGACGATTGCGCCGGCTGTGCGGGCGGACGGGCCGCGACTTCACCTCGAACGACTATCTCGGCATCGCCCAGTCGGCGCGGCTGCGGGACGCCGTGGCCGCAGCGCTCGACCGCGGCGTGGCGGTGGGATCGGGCGGATCGCGGCTGTTGCGCGGCAACGATCCCGAACATGAGGCGCTGGAAGCAGAGGCGTCGGCGCATTTCGGCAGCGAGGCGGCACTGTTCTTCGCCAACGGCTATGGGGCCAACATGGCGGCGCTGGCGACCTTGCCGCAGCGCGGCGATATCGTCCTGCATGACGCGCTGATCCACGCCAGCGCGCATGACGGCATGCGGCTGGGCCGGGCACCCGTCCGGTCGGTGGCGCACAATGATGTCGGCGCGTTCGAGGATGCGATCCGGGCGTGGCGTGCCGATGGTGGCACGGGCCTGCCCTGGATCGTCGTCGAAAGCGTGTATGGCATGGACGGCGACCGCGCGCCGCTGGCCGAACTCGCCGCGCTGGCTGACCGGCACTGCGCCATGCTGGTGATAGACGAGGCGCATGCGACCGGCGTGTTCGGCGCGGGCGGGCGCGGACTGGCGGCCGACCTTCATGGCCGCGACAATGTCGTCAGCTTGCACACCTGCGGCAAGGCGTTGGGCGCGGAGGGCGGGCTGCTGTGCCTGCCCGCCGTGCTGCGCGACTTTCTGGTCAACCGCGGGCGGGGCTTCATCTTTTCGACCGCGCCGTCGCCGTTGGTGGCGGCCGCGGTGCGCGAGGGGCTGCGGATGATCGCCGACGAGCCCGAACGGCAGGCGCGGTTGTGGGCGCTCGTCGCACTGGCCGAAGCCGCATTGGGCTTTGCGACGGGATCGCAGATCCTGCCGGTGATCGTCGGCGACGACGGCGCGGCGGTGGATCGGGCCGCACGGCTGCAGGCGGCGGGATATGACGTGCGCGCGATCCGGCCGCCGACGGTGCCGGTGGGCACGGCACGGCTGCGACTGTCGATCACGACGCAGGTCGACGCGGCGGCGATTACGGGACTGGCGGAGGCTTTGCGATGACCGATACGATCGTGGTGACGGGGACGGATACCGATGTCGGCAAGACGGTGTTCGCCGCCGCGCTCGCCGCCGCGCTGGGGGCGACCTATTGGAAGCCGGTACAGGCGGGGCTGGCGGACGGCACCGACGAAGGCACGGTGCAGCGGCTGGGCGTGACCCGCGTCCTGCCCGAGGCGTATCGGCTGGTGACGCCCTGTTCGCCGCATCGCGCCGCCGCGATTGACGGTGTGACGATCGATGCCGATCGGCTGGCGCTGCCGCAGGTCGCCGGCCTGCTGGTCGTCGAGGGCGCCGGCGGCGCGCTGGTGCCGTTGACCGACGACCTGCTCTACGCCGACCTGTTCGCCCGCTGGGAGGCGCCGGTGGTGCTAGTCGCGCGCACGCAGCTCGGCACGATCAATCACAGCTTGCTGAGCCTGGAAGCGTTGCGCGCCCGCGGCGTGCCGGTACTGGGCATCGCGTTCAACGGCCCGCCCGAGCCGGACAGCGAGGCGACGATCGCGCGCATCGGACGGGTCAAACGGCTGGGGCGGCTCGACCGGGTGGAGCATCTCGACGCCGCCAGCCTCGCTGCCGCTTTTGCCGCCGGGTTCGACGTGGAGGATTTCCGGTGAGCTCGTCGATCTGGCACCCCTTCACGCAGCATGGTCTGCGCGAACCGATCCCGGTGGTCGCGCGGTCGGAGGGCGCGGCGCTGTATACCGTCGACGGGCGGCGGATCGTCGATGCCATTTCCAGCTGGTGGGTGACGACGCACGGGCACCGCGAGCCCCGGATCATGGCGGCGATCGCCGAGCAGGCGGGGAAGCTCGACCAGATCATCTTTGCCGGCTGGAGCCACGAGCCGGCCGAGGCGGTGGCGGCGGGCCTCCGGCGGATGATGCCCGCCGAGCTGACGCGGGTGTTCTTTTCCGATTCGGGATCGACCGCGGTCGAAGTGGCGCTGAAGATGGCGCTGGGCTTCTGGCTTCACCGCGGCGAGGATCGGCACCGTATCCTGGTGCTGGAACATGGCTATCACGGCGACACGATCGGCACGATGTCGGTCGGCGCGCGCGGCGCGTTCAACCGCGCATACGAGCCGCTGCTGTTCGACGTGGAGACGATCCCCTTCCCTGGCGCAGGCGCGGAGCAGGCGACGCTGGACGCGCTGGAGGCGGCATGCCGCGCCGGGCCGGCGGCGCTGATCGTCGAGCCGCTGATCGTCGGTGCGGGCGGCATGCTGATCTATCCGCCCTGGGTGCTGGCCGAGATGCGGCGCATATGCGCGCGGCACGACGTGCTGTTCATCGCCGATGAGGTGATGACCGGCTGGGGTCGGACGGGCACCCTGCTCGCCTGCGAACAGGCCGATGTCGTGCCCGATATCCTGTGCCTGTCGAAGGGGCTGACCGGCGGCGCGGTGCCGCTGGCGGTGACGATGGCGCGCGAGGATATCTATCAGGCGCATTATTCCGACGATCGCGCGAAGATGTTTTTCCATTCGTCGAGCTACACCGCCAATCCGATCGCCTGCGCGGCGGCGGCGGCGAATATCGCGATCTGGGAGGACGAGCCGGTGCTGGCGCGGGTCGCCGATCTGGCGGCACGGCAGGCCGAGCGGCTCGCGGCGCTGGAGGGCGTGCGCAACACACGCGCGCTGGGCACGATCACCGCGGTCGACCTGGGGACCGAGGCGGCAGCCTATCTGTCGACGCTGGGGCCGCGATTGCTGGCATTCTTCCGGGAGCGCGACCTGTTGCTGCGGCCGCTGGGGAATACGGTGTACGTGATGCCGCCCTATTGCATCACGGATGCCGATCTGGACGCGATCTATGCGGCGATCGGCGAGGCAGCGGCGCTGGCGTGAGCCCCGAGTCGCGACGTACCGCAATTTCCAAAGTGGACGATGTTGACGGCACGTCACCCTTTGGTGGGGCGGGGTGGATGTTCGGACCGGTTGCTGGAAGAATGCGGCGGGTGAGGACGCGCGCGGCATACTGCCGGGCTGTCACAGCTGTTCCAACATTGCCAGCGGTTTTTTGGTTCGCGCGAAGCCGCAAAGCCGCGAAGAGAAGAAGGTTGGTTCGCGCGGAGACGCGGAAACGCGGAGGGGTTTCGCCCGGCGCCGACGGCGCCCTTCCTTACCAACCGTTCCGCTTGGCCGAGCGTCCGAGGGAGAAAGCGGCTTCGCCGCAAGAACGACATCTCCGCGTCTCCACGTCTCCGCGTGAACAAACCTTCTTCGCGCCTTCGCGTCTTCGCGCGAAAACCTATTCGATAAATGCATCCACCACGTTGCGTGTGCCGCGGAGGAAGGCGTCGGCGACGTGGCGCAGGGGGGCGATGTCGACGTCGCTCTCCCCTGCCCGCACCAGTTCTGCAAAACGCCGGTAGAGGCCGGCATATTCGCCGTGAAGCGCGGCCGCCTTTGTCGGGGAGCTGCCGTCGGGTAGCACTAAGCGCGCGCCGCCGTCGTGGAGCGTCAGCGTACCCCTGTCCGTCTCGACGACGATGTCCCAGCTTTGCGGGCCTTGCTGGCGGAAATCGAAGTCGGCGGCGATGTGGAGGCCGGCATCGTCGGTGAAGGCGATGCGCGCGGCGATCGGGGAATCGCGGTTTTCGGGGTAATCCAGCTCCGCCTCGGTGACGAAGAACGGGCGCGGCAGGATGCGGGTGACGATCGAGAGGGCGTTGATGCCGGGGTCGAACACGCCGAAGCCGCCCGCGTCGAGGATCCACGCCTGGCCCGGGTGCCAGACGCGAATGTCCTCGCGCCACGTCACCGTCACCCGGTCGATCCGCGCGTCGGCCAATGCGGCGCGGGCGGGTTCGACGCCGGGGGCGTAGCGCGAATGCCAGCTGGCGAAGAGGGTGACGCCCGCCGCCCGCGCGGCAGATTCGAGATTGGCGACCTCTGCCAGCGTCGCGCCGGGTGGCTTTTCGAGGAAGACGTGCCAGCCGGCCTGGATCGCCTGCATCGCGATGGCGCGGCGCACCTGCGGCGGCGTGCAGAGCGCGACGGCGTCGATCCCCTGCCCGCTCGCGATCAGATCGGCGATGTCGTGGAAGTGCGGCACGCCCTCGACGCCTTCGCCGTTGCGGCTGACGGTCGCGGCGAGCGCGATGGCGGGCTCGCCGGCGATGGCGGGGACGTGCTGGTCATGGGCGATCTTGCCCATGCCGATCAGCGCGAGGCGGATCGGCGCGCTCACAGCGGCTTCACCGTGACGGTGTCGGCCGGGGCGGTGGCAAGGGCGTTGCGCAAGGGCAAGGTGAAGGGTGCCGCCTCGATTTCGAAGACGTCGCCGTCCTGCGTCTGGACGCCGTCCGCGCACGACAGCGTTGCGGTGCCGAAGAAGTGGACGTGGATGTCGCCCGGCCGGCGGAAGGCGGCGTATTTGAAGTGATGGTGTTCGAGGTTGGCGAGGCTGTGCGACATGTTCGCTTCGCCGGTGAGGAACGGCTTTTCCCACAGCGTCTTGCCGTCGCGGACGATACGGCTGGTCCCGCGGATATCCGCCGGCGGTTCGCCGAGCAGCAATTCGGGGCCGAGCGACGCCTGACGCAGCTTCGAATGCGCGAGCCACAGGTAATTGTGGCGTTCGGTGACGTGGTCGCTGAATTCGTTGGCGAGTGCGATCCCGAGGCGGAAGGGTGTGCCGTCGTCGCCGATCAGATAGATGCCGGCGAGTTCAGGTTCCTCGCCGCCGTCCTGCGCGAAGGCGGGCGAGGCGAAGGGCGCTTCGGGGGCGACGAGGCCCTGGCCGTCGCCCTTGTAGAACCATTCGGGCTGCGCGCCGATCACGCCCGCGGCGGGGCGGCCGCCCTCCATGCCTTCGAGGAACAGGCGCATCGAATCGGTCTGCTTCCCCTCGGCGGCGGCCTTGTGCATCGCATCGCGGCCGGCGGCGGAGCCAAGATGCGTCAGGCCGGTGCCGGCGAGCATCAGCCGGGCGCTGTCCGGGTGGTCGATCGCGGGGAGCAGTTCGCCCGCTTCGAGGGCGGCCATCAGGTCGACGCTCTCGTCCGAGCGGCGCGCGCGGGCGGCGTCGAGCAGGCTGACGCCCTCGGCGATCGCGGTCTGGGCGAGGTCACGGGTGGTGGCGACGCCGGTGAGGACGTGCGCGGCCTCTTCGGCCAGGATCACGCGGCGCGTGCCGTCCGGGAGGCGCTGTTGGAGCAGGCGGGCAGCGGTCATGCGAGATCCTTTGCGGCTTGGACGAACGCCGCGGCATCACGCGCGACGTCAGCGGCGGACTTGCCGGCGCGGTAGAGGTTGGAGCCGAGGCCGAAGCCGTCCGCACCCGCCGCGCGCCATGGCGGCATCGTGTCGGGGGTGATGCCGCCGACCGCCAGGACCTTGGTCGTTTTGGGCAGGACGGCGCGCTGGGCCTTCAGGAAGGCGGGCGCGGCACCTTCGGCCGGGAAGAGTTTCAGGCCGTGCGCGCCAGCGTGGAGCGCGGCAAAGGCTTCGCTGGGGGTGAAATAGCCGGGGAGCGAGATGAGGCCCCGCTCCACCGACGCACGGATGACGGCCGGGTCGGTATTGGGCGAGACGATGAGGGCGCCGCCCGCGTCGGCGACGGCGACGACGTCCTGCGGGGTGAGGACGGTGCCCGCGCCGACGATCGCGCGCCCAGCGTAGCGCTTGGCCATGGCGGCGATGCTGGCGAGCGGGTCGGGCGAGTTGAGCGGGACTTCGAGCAGCGTAAAGCCGGCATCGACCAAAGCGTCGCCGATGGGGGCGGCTTCGTCCGGCTTGAGGCCGCGGAGGACCGCGACGAGCGGACAGGTGGCGAAGGCTGCGGCGAAGCGGGTGGCGGGGTCGGTCATGCTTGGGGCTCCGGGTGGAATGCGGGGCGGTTGCCGACCCACACCGTCACCCCGGGGTTGGGCGGGGGTCCCGCTTTTTTTGTCACCGCCCGGATGAAGCGGGACCCCGGCTCAAGGCCGGGGTGACGATGCGGGTGGGGCAAGGAAAGCGTCACAGAAACGCCCGCAGGTGGTGGATGCCGGCGACGAACGCCTGCGTCGCGTCGATCGGCACCACCGCGCCGCCACGCGTCACGATCGCGGCGGCGTAGAGGTCCGCCAGCGCGCCGGTGGCGAGCAGGTGGACCGCGCGGCCGGCCACATCACGGGCGCCGACGTCGTTGCCGATCAGCACGCCGCTGGCATAGGCGGCGGCCTCCACCGCCGGGAGACGGCCGAGCAGCACGCCGCTGCGCACTTCGAATAGCGCAGCACCGAGGTCGCAGGCCCCTGCCCCGCGCGCGATGCCGTCGCGGAAGGCCGGCCCCTCCGCCACCGCGCCGTCGAGCATGCCGGCGAGGATGCCGTGGCTTTTCAGCAGCGCGAACAGTTCGCCGGTCATCACCGTGGCGATGTCGGTAATGCGGCCGCCGTCGGTCGCGACCCATTTGTTGTGCGTGCCGGGCTGGCAGAACAGCGCGTCGGCGGGCGCGAGGCCGGCGGCGATAGCGCCCAGCACCTGCACCTCTTCGCCGCGCATCACGTCGGCGCGCGGACCGTCCAGCAGCGCGACGCCGGGGACGATCGTCGCGCGCTCGGGCTCGATACGGAGCGCCGCCGCGGCGAGCGCGGCGAGGTCGGCGGGCGCGGCCGCATAGGGTGCTTCGTGCCAGCCGCGCGTCGAGCCGACCATGCCGGCGGCGATCACCGGCAGGTCGCCGAGCCGCGCGCGCAGATCGGCGAGCGCCGGGGCATAGTCGCCCGGCGCCAACCCGAGCACGCCCGCGCCGCCCTCGACCCGGTCCCCGATGCGGCCATCGGGCTCGATCCGATAGGCGCGCCGGTTGGTCGTGCCCCAGTCGATCGCGATCACCGCGCCGTTGGTCATGCCCTGCGTCATCGCTTCAGACGGTCGGCTCGACCGTCTCCTCGATGACGTGCGTCGGGGCCTTCAGCGCCGCGCGCGCATACCAGAGGACGTAGAGGTAGCAGACCAGCGGCACGACGAAGGCGAGCGAGCGTGCGCCGTCGGGTGCGAAGCCGGCGAAGGCGTCGATCACCGCGCCGTACAGGATCGACACGAAGCCGCCGCCGCAGATCGCCATGCACATCAGACCCGACGTCGCCGAGGCGGGTGCGGTCGATCGCTCCAGCGTCAGCGTGAAGATCGTCGGGAACATGATCGAGTTCATCAGGCCGAGCAGCAGCGCCGCGACCGCGGGGACGAAGCCCATGGTCAGCGGCGCGACATAGCCACCGGGCAATGTGATCGTGCCGCCGAGCGGCGTCGCCGCCATGTCATAGGTCGCGATGATGACGAGGCACAGGATCGATGCGCCCGCACCGACCAGCGTCAGCAGCGTCGTCGCCTTGGCATAGCGCAGCAACACGCTGCCGCCGAAGCGGCCGATCATCGCGAGCAGCATGAACAGCGGCGCGATATAGCCGGCGATCTGCGCCGGCACGTCGAGGATGTGGCGCTGTTCGAGGAAGAAGATCATGCCCGAAATCACGCAGACCTCGGCGCCGACGTACAGGAAGATGGCAACCGAGCCGAGGTTCGCCCAGCGCGAGCGCAGCGCCGACAGCGGCGATTCGACGTTGGTCGCAAGCGCGGGCGCATGTGCGTTGATCGTGCGCTTGGCGAAGAAGACGAGGCCGGTGAAGACCGCGAGGATCACCGCGATCATCAGATAGACGTGGGTGACGAAGCCGAGGCTGTCCGCCTTCAGCGCCGGCGTCAGCACCGCATCCTTGGCGAACAGGTCGCCGCGCAGCAGATAGGCTGCGCCAAATGTGCCGCCGACATAGGCGCCGAGCGAGTTGAACGCCTGGCTGAGGTTGAGGCGGAAGTGCGAGCCCTTCGGATCGCCCATCGACGCGATCAGCGGGTTGGCCGCGACTTGCAGCAAGGTGACGCCCGACGCGGCGACGAACAGCCCGAGCAGCACGGTGACGAAGCTGTTCGACCATGCGGTCGACCAGGCGACGAGACAGCCGGCGACGACGCCCAGCAGGCCGAGGACGATCGAATTGGCGTAGCCGCGGCGCGACAGATACCAGGCCGACGGAATCGACATGACGCCATAAGCGATGAAGAAGGCGAACTGGTTGAGCTGCGTTTCGAAGTCGCTGAGCGTGTAGATGACCTTCATGCTCTTCACGAGCGGGTCGATCAGGTTCGTCACGAACGCCCAGATGAAGAACAACGTCGTCACATAGACGAGCGCAAGCGCGACGCCCGCCTTGCGTCCGCCCGCCACGCCGCTGCCTGCGGCCGCGGGCGGTGGTGCCATCATCGGTCCAGCCATGTCCTCTCCCCTATTTGTATCGCTACCACAGGCTGCCTTGCGCCCCGGCTATTTGTCTGACTATATAGCGAAGAACCACCGGGTCAATGCCGGGGACGAACGGGGAGAGGCGCAACATGAAAGTGGGTTTCGCGTTCCAGATGGCCTGTGCGGGGATATTGACGATCGCGGCGGCCGATGCCGCCTGCGCCGCGACCGCGACGCGCGCCGATTTCGGCCGACTGCCCGACGGCACCCGGATCGAGGCGGTGACGCTGACCGGGGCGAATGGCGTGCGTGCGCGGGTGATGACGCTGGGCGCGACGTTGCAGGCGTTCGAGGCACCAGACCGCAACGGCACGCTCGCCGACATCACGCTGGGCCATGACACCGCCGCCGCGTATGTCACGCAGCCCAATTTCTGGGGCCAGACCGTCGGCCGCTACGCCAACCGGATCGCCGGCGGTCGTTTCACGCTGGACGGCAAGACGTATCAGCTGCCGCTCAACGACAAGACCAACTCGCTGCATGGCGGCACCACCGGCTTCGACAAGGCGGTGTGGCGGATCGTGTCGGTCACGCCGAGCGGCCCCCGCGCGAGCGTGACGATGGCGCTGACCAGCCCCGCGGGCGATCAGGGCTATCCGGGCAAGCTCGACGTCGAGGTGACCTATGCGCTGGACGACGCGGGCGCGCTGACGATCGATTTCACGGCGAAGACGGACGCGTCGACGATCGTCAATTTGACCAATCATGCGCTGTTCGATCTGGCGGGCGAGGGATCGGCGGGCGGCATCTACGCCCAGCGGATGACGATCCCCGCCGCGCGCTACACACCGGTCAACGCGGCGCTGATCCCGACCGGCGAATTGAAACCGGTGGCGGGCAGCGTGTTCGACTTCACCAGGCCGCGCGCCATCGGCCAGAGCATCCGCGACGGCCGCGATCCGCAGATCGTGATCGGCCGCGGCTACGACCATAATTTCGTGCTCGATGCCGGCCGCACCGCGCAGCCCAAGCTCGCCGCGCGGGTCGAGGATCCGGTATCGGGCCGCGTGCTCGAAGTGCTGTCGACCGAGCCGGGCGTGCAATTCTATTCGGGCAACTTCCTCGACGGGACGTTCGTGGGGAAGCAGGGCCACGTCTATCGCATGGGCGATGGCTTCGCGCTGGAGCCGCAGAACTTCCCGGACACGCCCAACCAGCCCGCGTTCGGATCGGCGCGCGTCGATCCGGGCAAGCCGTACCACCATCAGATGATCTATCGCGTCTCCGTGGCGCGCTGACCGGAGCTTTTATGACCACCGACACGCCCAAACGCCCCAGCGCCCTGCGGTCCCGCGCCTGGTTCGACAATCCGGACAATATCGACATGACGGCGCTGTATCTGGAGCGCTATCTGAACTTCGGCCTCAGCCTGGACGAGCTGCGCTCGGGCAAGCCGATCATCGGCATCGCGCAGACGGGCAGCGACCTGTCCCCTTGCAACCGCCACCATCTGGTGCTGGCGGAGCGGGTGCGCGAGGGCGTGCGCGAGGCGGGCGGCATCGTGCTGGAATTCCCGGTCCATCCGATCCAGGAAACCGGCAAGCGCCCGACCGCGGGGCTGGACCGCAACCTCGCCTATCTCGGCCTGGTCGAAACGCTGTACGGCTATCCGCTCGACGGCGTGGTGCTGACGATCGGCTGCGACAAGACGACGCCCGCCATGCTGATGGGCGCGGCGACGGTGAACATCCCGGCGATCGCCTTGTCCGTGGGGCCGATGCTGAACGGCTGGCACAAGGGCGAGCGCACCGGATCGGGAACGATCGTGTGGAAGGCGCGGCAGATGCTGGCGGCGGGCGAGATCGACGATGCCGAGTTCATCCGCCTGGTCGCCAGCTCGGCGCCGTCGACCGGCTATTGCAACACGATGGGCACGGCGACGACGATGAATTCGCTGTGCGAGGCGCTGGGCATGAGCCTGCCCGGATCGGCGGCGATTCCCGCGCCGTATCGCGACCGGCAGGAGGTCGCGTACCTCACCGGCAAGCGTATCGTCGCAATGGTGGCGGAGGACCTCAAGCCGTCCGATATCCTGACGAAAGAGGCATTCCACAACGCGATCCGCGTCAATTCGGCGATCGGCGGATCGACCAACGCGCCGATCCACCTCGCGGCGATCGCGCGCCATATCGGCGTCGATTTGCCGATCAAGGATTGGGAGACGGAGGGCCACAAGGTGCCGCTGCTCGTCAACCTGCAGCCCGCGGGCGAATATCTGGGCGAGGATTATTACCGCGCCGGCGGCGTGCCCGCGGTGGTCAACCAATTGATCGGCCAGGGCCTGATCCATGAGGGCGCGCTGACCGTCAACGGCCGGACGATGGGCGACAATTGCCGCGGGGTCGCGATCGAGGACGAGAAGGTCATCCGCCCGTTCGACCAGCCGCTGGTGACGGATGCGGGCTTCATCGTGCTGTCGGGCAATTTGTTCGACGCGGCGGTGATGAAGACCAGCGTGATCTCGAAGGAATTCCGCGACCGCTATCTCTCCAACCCCGACGATCCCAATGCCTTCGAAGGGCCGGCGGTCGTCTTCGACGGGCCGGAGGATTACCACCACCGGATCGACGATCCCGCCACCGGCATCACGCCGGAGACACTGCTGTTCATGCGCGGCGCCGGGCCGATCGGCTATCCCGGCGCGGCCGAGGTCGTGAACATGCGCCCGCCGGCGTATCTGATCACCGAAGGCGTGCATGCGCTGCCGTGCATCGGCGACGGCCGCCAATCGGGGACGAGCGGATCGCCGTCGATCCTCAACGCCTCGCCCGAAGCGGCGGCGATGGGCGGCCTTGCGCTGCTCAAGACGGGCGACCGGGTGCGGATCGACCTCAACACCGGCAGCGCCAACGCGCTGATTTCGGACGCGGAACTGATGGAGCGTCGCGCCGCGCTGGAGGCGGCGGGGGGCTATGCCTATCCCGCGTCGCAAACGCCGTGGCAGGAGATCCAGCGCGCCGTCGTCGGTCAGATGAACACCGGTGCGATTCTGGAGGGCGCGGAGAAGTACCAACGCATCGCGCAAACGATGGGCCTGCCGCGCGACAACCATTGATGCGGGTGGGGGGCCCCTTTTTGATGCACGCGCTCCCACCCCGTCGTCATTCCCGCGAAGGCGGGAATCCATAACCGCTACCGCTGCTGATGGAGCCGAAACGGCAGCGCGTCTAGATTCCCGCCTCCGCGGGAATGACGATTGGGGGGGGTACAGACCGTGCGCCCTCTCCTCCAGTCATCCCGGCGGACGCCGGGATCCATGGACCCGCTCGGCTGATGGTTGTGCGCCTACGATAGCCCACCGCGTCCATGGATCCCGACGTTCGTCGGGATGACGAATGGGGTAGCGACCTCTCTTTCTCAGCGGCTGCGGGTCCGGCGTTAATGGTGCGGCGGCAGACCCGCACCCCGTCATTCCCGCGAAGGCGGGAATCCATAATCGCTACCGCTGGTGATGAAATCGAAACGGCAGCGCGTCTGGATTCCCGCCTGCGCGGGAATGACGGTTGAGGAAGGGTGCCCCGCTCCTCGTTCGTCATCCGACGTTCGTCATCCCGACGAACGAGGGGGAGGATAGCCCCCCCTATTCCAGCAGCGAGCGTTCCGTGTCTTCGTGCGCCTGTTCCAGCAGCACGAGCGTCGCGGCGCGGGCCGATACGGTGTCGCGGGCGCGGATCGCTTCGTACAGGCGGTGGTGCTGCGGCATCGAATCGCGCGGCTTGGTGCGGCGGCGGAACTTGAAGATCGTCGTCCAGCGCACCGCGGCGCCGATGCTGCCCGACAGGCTGACGAGCAGTTCGTTGTCGGTCGCCTCCAGGATCGTATTGTGGAAGCTCTGGTCGGCCGCCTGCCCCTCGGCGGTGCCCAGACCATGACGCCGCATCCCGTCGAGCGCCGCCGCCATCCGCGCGAGCTGTTCGTCGGTCCGGAAGGTCGCGGCCATTTCGGCGGCGGCGGGTTCGACGATCATGCGCAGCTGGAACAGGCTGCGCACGAAGCTGGCGGGCGGTTCGCCTTCGAACATCCAGGCGAGCAGGTCGGGATCGAGCAGGTTCCACTGCGCACGTTCGCGCACCCGCGTGCCGGCCTTGGGCCGGCTTTCGACGAGGCCCTTGGCCGACAGCATGCGCAGCGCCTCGCGCACGACGCTGCGCGAAATGCCGCGCTGCGCGGCGAGATCGACCTCGCCGGGGATGATGCCGCCGGGCGGATAGCGGCCGGTGACGATCGCGATGCCGAGGTCGCGGGCGATCAGCGTATGGGATGGCTCGCGCCGTTCGGTCTTGGTCAACTCGCGGCTCTCCCCTCTCGTCGTGCGTGCGTAAGCGGTGGCGGTGCGCTTGGGAAGAGCGTCGCTCCTAGCCCGGCCGGCGCATGGCGAAGCGATTGGCCTCGGTGATCTCGAAATAGTCCGCCGGGCCGCCGCCGCGCAGGATCGGACGCGCGCGGGCGGTCTGGTAGACGCCATCGTCGAGCAGCGCGGTATCGATGTGGATGCCGACCGCTTCACCGATCACCAGATACTGGTCGAGTTCGCGCCCCTCCTTGGTCTGCAGGCGGACGATCTGGGTGAGCTTGCATTCGAACGCGACCGGGCTGGCCACGACGCGCGGCGGGGCGACGAGGCGCGAAGGGGCGGTTTCCAGCCCGGCGAGGGCGTGTTCGTCGACGTCCGGTCCGACGCCGGCCGAGGTCGCATTCATCGCCTCGGCCAGGTCACGCGTCGCGAGGTTCCAGACGAACTCGCCCGTCGCGTCGATATTGGCGACGCTGTCCTTCCACCCCATCGACGAAAAGCCGATCAGCGGCGGCCGATAATTGAGCAGATTGAAGAAGCTGTACGGCGCGAGGTTGGGCACCCCGTCCGCCGACACGCTGCCGATCCAGCCGATCGGGCGTGGCGCGACGATCGCGTTGAGGGGGTCGTGGGCCAAGCCATGGCCGTTCGCGGGTTCGTAGAAATGCCAGCTAGTCGTCATGGTGCTGCCCCTGCTACACGGATGATATGGCTGCGCAAACGCCCGGAACGACGATCCTGCGCCACGCGCTCACGACGCGGATATGGCATTGGGTGAATGCGGTGTCCGTCTTCATCCTGCTGGGCAGCGGGCTCGGCATCTCCAACGCCCATCCGCGGCTGTATTGGGGACGCTACGGTGCCAACTTCGACCATGCCTGGGCGCAGCTGCCGCGCTTTCCGGCGTGGATCACGATTCCCGCGAATTACAATCTGGCGATCTCGCGGCGCTGGCACCTGTTCTTCGCCCTGGTGTTCGCCTTCGGCCTGCTGGCGTTCATGATCGTGAGCCTGCTCAACCGGCATTTCGCGCGGTTGAAGCTGACCCGCAAGGACGTGAGCGCCGCGCATCTGGCGGCGGACGTACGCGATCACTGGAACTTCCGCTTCCACGATGCGGACGATCCCAAGGCGTACAACAGCTTGCAGAAATGGAGCTACATCCTCGTCCTGTTCGTCGCGTTGCCGGTGATGATCTTTACCGGTCTCGCGCTGTCGCCGGGGATGGATGCGGCGTGGCCGTGGCTGCTCGATGTGTTCGGCGGGCGGCAGTCCGCGCGCTCGATCCACTTCATCGCGGCGAGCCTGATCGGCGGGTTCATCGTCGTCCATCTGGTGCTCGTCATCCTGGCGGGCGCGTGGAACGAGGTGCGATCGATGCTGACCGGCAAATGGCGGGTGCCCGAATGATCCCGAAACTGGATCTCGCACGGCGCAATCTGATCGTTGGATCGGCGGGGCTGCTGCTCGCCGGGTGCGACAAGGTCGTGGCGAACCCGCAGGAGCGCAAAATCCTGTTCGCGGGCGAGGACATGCACAAGGGGCTGCAGCGTGCGCTGATGAACCGGGGCGCGCTGGCGCCCGAGTTCACGCGCGAGCAGATGTCGCCGGTGTTCCGCGCCAACGGCACGCGCGATCCGGGGACGCCGGCCTATGCGGCAATGGTCGCGGACGGGTTCGCGAGTTATCGGTTGCAGGTCGGCGGATTGGTCGACCGGCCGCTGTCTTTGAGCCTCGCGCAACTCGCGTCGATGCCGTCACGCTCGCAGATCACGCGCCACGATTGCGTCGAGGGGTGGAGCGCGATCGGCCAGTGGCAGGGGCCGATGCTCGGCACGGTGCTGAAGGCGGCGGGGATGCGCCAGAGCGCGCGCTACGTCGTGTTCACCTGCGCCGATCTGTACAATGGCGAGCCTTATTACGAATCGATCGACACGATCGACGCCTTCCACCCCCAAACGATCCTGGCGCTGAAGATGAACGGCGCGCGGCTGACCGTGCCGCATGGCGCGCCGGTGCGGCTGCGCGTCGAGCGGCAGCTGGGCTATAAGCACGCCAAATACGTCACCGGAATCACCGCGGTCAGCGATCTCAAGAGCATAGGCAAAGGCAAAGGCGGCTATTGGGAGGACAATGTCGATTACGATTGGTATGCCGGCATCTAGGGCATAGTAGCTTCCTTATGGCGCTGATCGACATGTTCCTCAGCCGCGCCGTCAAGCGTGGCCAACTCACCCTCCATCGGCCCGGAAAGGCCCCCGCAACCTTCGGAACGCCCGACCCGGCGTTCGGGCACATCACCATCCGCTTCGCCGATTCGGGCGTCGCCGGCCGCATCATCCGCAACCCCGCGCTCGCCGCCGGCGAGATGTACATGGACGGGCGGCTGACCGTCGACGGCGACGACATCATGGGGCTGGTCAAGCTGATGACCGGCAATTCGCCCTGGGAGCGCGGGCAGAACGCCTTACAGCCCTCCGCCTTCGTGCGGGGTCTCGGCGCGGTGAAGCACCGGCTCGACCGGATCAACATGGAGCGCCGATCGAAGCAGAATGTCGCGCACCATTACGACCTGTCGGCGCGGCTGTACGACCTGTTCCTCGACGCCGACAAACAATATAGCTGCGCCTATTACACCGACCCTGACAACAGCCTGGAGCAGGCGCAGAGCGACAAATTGGCGCATATCGCCGCCAAGCTGGCGCTGCGGCCGGGCATGCGCGTGCTCGACATCGGCTGCGGCTGGGGCGGGATGGCGCTATACCTCAACCGGCATTTCGGCGTGGAGGTGCTGGGCGTCACCTTGTCCGAGGAACAGCTGAAGATCGCGCGGGAGCGGGCCGCAGCGGCCGGCGTCGCCGACAAGGTGAAGTTTGAGCTGATCGATTACCGCCGCGTCGAGGGGCGGTTCGACCGGATCGTGTCGGTCGGCATGTTCGAACATGTCGGGCCGCCGCAGTACAAGACGTACTTCCGCAAGTGCCGCGATCTGCTGACCGACGACGGCGTTGCGTTGGTCCACACGATCGGCCGGTTCGGGCCGCCGAGCATCACCGACGACTGGACGACCAAGTACATCTTCCCCGGCGGTTACAACCCGGCGCTGTCGGAAACGATCGCGGCGTTCGAGGGATTGTCGATGTTCCTCACCGACGTCGAGGTGCTGCGGCTGCACTACGCCTATACGCTGCACGAGTGGTATGCGCGGACGCTGAAGGCGCGCGATGCGATCGTCGCGCTGTACGACGAGCGTTTCTACCGGATGTGGACCTTCTACCTCGCCGGCGCCGCGATGGCGTTCGAGAATGGCGGGCTGTGCAATTTCCAGATCCAGTTCAGCCGCAGCCGGACGGAGCTACCGATCGTGCGGGACTATATGGTCGAGGGCGAGCGGGCGTTGCGCGGGCGGTAACGCCCTCCACGTTCGTCATTCCCGCGCAGGCGGGAATCCAGACGCGCTACCGTAGCGCCTCTTGCCGAGACGTCAGAGGTTATGGATTCCCGCCTTCGCGGGAATGACGGGTGTGGTGGTCATGCCCCCTTCCCGTCACCCCGGCCTTTGAGTCGGGGTCCCGTTTGATCCGGCGGCGAAGAAGAAGCGGGACCCCGACTCAAGGCCGGGGTGACGGATGGGATTTGGGCGACCGGAGCGCGCCCTCACCGCCCCTGCGGCAGCGCCTTGGCGGGGCCGCCCATCACCGCGGCGCGGGCGGCGGCGCGTTCGTCGAGGCTGATGACGCCGTCGTGGTTGAGGTCGTAGCGCGAGGCGATCGCGCGGAAGAGGCCCTGCATCTCGGCAGGCGAGACCTTGCCGTCATGGTTGGCATCGGCGGTGTTGAACCAGGCATCGGCCATCGCCTTCGCCTTGGCAGCGGGCATCTGCGTCTTGCCGACATCCATGCGCGCGACGCGGGCGTCGACCTCTGCGCGGCTGATGAAGCCATCATGGTTGGTATCGGTCTTGTCGAAATCCGCCTTGATGCGCGGATCGATCTTCGCCGCCGCCTTGGGATCGGCCTTGCCCGCGGCGAGCGCCGGCGTGGCGATGAGCAGCGGCAGGATGACGAGTGCGGTGCGGATCATGGGAACTCCGGAATACATGTTCGAAACGGGCCTGTAGGCCGCCGCGCCTAAACCCGCGGTGAACGCAGACGTTGCACCGCAGCGCTGTGGGCCGTAGGGGCGCGGCCATCCATTCCATGGTCCAAGGAACCCGTGCCGTGACCGATCAGATCAACCGCGTCGTCCTCGCCTATTCGGGCGGTCTGGATACGAGCGTGATCCTGAAATGGCTGCAGCAGACGTATAACTGCGAAGTCGTCACCTTCACCGCCGATCTGGGCCAGGGCGAGGAGCTGGAGCCGGCGCGCCAGAAGGCGCAGATGGCGGGCGTCAAGCCGGAACACATCTTCATCGACGATCTGCGCGAGGAATTCGTCCGCGATTACGTGTTCCCGATGATGCGCTCGAACGCACTGTACGAGGGGCTGTATCTGCTCGGCACGTCGATCGCACGCCCGCTGATCGCCAAGCGCCAGATCGAGATCGCGAAGATGGTCGGCGCCGACGCGGTCAGCCACGGCGCGACCGGCAAGGGGAACGACCAGGTCCGCTTCGAGCTGGGCTATTACGCGCTGAACCCCGACATCAAGGTGATCGCACCGTGGCGCGAATGGGACCTGACCAGCCGCACCAAGCTGATCGAGTTCGCCGAACAGCACCAGATCCCGGTCGCCAAGGACAAGCGCGGCGAATCGCCCTTCTCGACCGACGCGAACCTGCTGCACACCTCGTCCGAAGGGAAGGTGCTCGAGGATCCGTGGCAGGAGGTGCCCGATTACGTCTATTCGCGCACGGTGAACCCCGAGGACGCGCCCGACGCGCCTGAGTATATCACGATCGACTTCGAGCGCGGCGACGGCGTGGCGCTGAACGGCGAGGGCGTCAGCCCGGCGACGCTGCTGACCAAGCTCAACGAGCTGGGCCGTCGCCACGGCATCGGCCGGCTCGACCTGGTCGAAAACCGCTTCGTCGGCATGAAGAGCCGCGGCATGTACGAAACGCCGGGCGGCACCATCTATCACCTTGCCCACCGCGGCATCGAGCAGATCACGCTGGACCGCGGCGCCGCGCACCTGAAGGACGAACTGGCGCCGCGCTATGCCGAGCTGATCTACAACGGCTTCTGGTTCTCGCCGGAGCGCGAGATGCTGCAGGCGGCGATCGACCACAGCCAGGCGAAGGTCAGCGGCACCGTGCGGCTGAAGCTGTACAAGGGCGGCGTCTATATCGTCGGCCGCAAATCGCCCAATTCGCTCTATTCGGAAAAGGTCGTGACGTTCGAGGACGATCAGGGCGCTTACGACCAGCGCGATGCGGCCGGCTTCATCAAGCTGAACGCGTTGCGCCTGCGGCTGCTGGGGCGGCGGGACGCGTAAACCGTCGCTCGTCGTCATTCCCGCGCAGGCGGGAATGACGGTTGTTTGGGGGTGAGGCCTTCGCCACGCACCCCGCGTCACCCCGGACTCGTTCCGGGGTCCACCGCGCCGCGAGGGCGCGGCTGGAGCCTCTGCCCCCCCCACGCCGCGAAGTGGACCCCGGACCAAGTCCGGGGTGACGGTGTAACTGGGGCGAGGCGCATGCCCTCCCCCTCCCGTCACCCCGGGCTTGACCCGGGGTCCCGCTTTTTGGAGTTCGCCGGCGGAAAGAAGCGGGACCCCGGCTCGAGACCGGGGTGACGGAGGAAGGCCCGCGTCCCCCCAACGCAGATCAACAAAATCCTCGCTTCATCGCACGCGTGCGGGAACTTTTTGCGACAATGCTTGTCGTGGCCACCCCGTAGCCCCTAAGGCGGCGCGATGCAGGGGCCTAGGCTGCACTGGTGGCAAACGCGAACGTTCGTCGTGGCGGTGGTGATCGCGACGATGATCCCGCTCGTGTGGCCGACGATCCCGCCGCTGGTCGACCTGCCCGGCCATATGGGCCGCTATCGCGTGCAGCTGGACGATGGCGCGCATCGCTGGTTGTACGACTGGTACAACTTCCAGTGGTCGATGATCGGCAATCTGGGCGTCGATCTGCTCATCGAGCCGCTCGCGCCGATCTTCGGCCTCGAACTGGCGGTCAAGCTGATCGTGATGGCGATCCCGGCGCTCACCGTGTCGGGCCTGCTGTGGATCGCGCGCGAGGTGCATGGGCGCATCCCGGCGACCGCGCTGTTCGCCCTCCCCCTCGCCTATTGCTACCCCTTCCAGTTCGGCTTCGTGAATTTCGCGCTGTCGATGGCGCTGGCGCTCAACCTGTTCGCATTGTGGCTGCGCATGGGGCGGCTGGGCAAGGTGCGGCTGCGCGCGGTGCTGTTCGTGCCGCTGTCGTGCGCCTTGTGGATCTGCCACACCTTCGGCTGGGGCGTGCTCGGCATCCTCGCCTTCTCGGCCGAGATGATCCGCCAGCACGACCGGCGCAAGGACAGCCAGAGCGGCCATTGGCTGGAAAGCTGGGTGCGTGCGGGCATCGGCTGCCTGCCGCTCGCGCTGCCCTTCCTGATGATGGTGCTGTGGCGCTCGGGCGATCACGTCACCGGCAAGACGATGGACTGGTTCAACTGGCGCGCGAAGGTGGGCTGGGTGATCATGGCCCTGCGCGACCGCTGGATGGCGTTCGACCTCGCCTCCGTCACCGTGCTGTTCGTCATCCTGCTGAAGGGCGTGCGCGACGAGCGGATCGAATATTCGCGCAACCTGCTGCTGTCGGCGCTGTTCCTGTCCGTGATCTACGTCCTGCTGCCGCGGATCGTGTTCGGATCGGCCTATGCCGACATGCGGCTCGCGCCGTTCGTCCTCGCCATCCTGCTGATCGCGCTGCGGCCGAAGCGCGGCCTGTCGTTCCGCGGCGCCGCAACGCTGGCGGCGCTGGGCCTCGCCTTTTTCGGCGTGCGGCTGGCGGCGACGACGATCAGCTATTGGCAGTTCAGCAAGGAATACGACCGCACGCTGACCGCGCTGGACCATGTGCCCCAGGGCGCGCGGCTGCTGACCATGGTCGGGCGCACCTGCCACGACGAATGGCTCTATTCGCGCGAAGAGCATATCGCCGGCATCGCCCTGGAGCGGAAGCTCGCCTACGCCAACGACCAATGGTCGATGGCCGGCGGGCAGCTGCTGACCGTGCGCTACACGCCGGCCGGCGCCTTCGCGCACGATCCCTCGCAGCTCGTCACCGACCGGCGCTGCCGCGGCGAATGGTGGCGGCCGTTGAAGGTGTCGCTCGCCTTCCTGCCGCGACAGGCGTTCGATTACGTCTGGCTGGTCAACCCGCCGCCCGTCGGGCCCGAGTTCCTGACCGGCCTGACGCCGATCTGGCGCAGCGGCAAGGACGTGCTCTATCGGATCGACGATCGCACGCCGCCGGCCGTGACGCTGGACCCGGCGCTGCTGCCGCCGCGCCGCCGGGTGATGCTTACGCCCCGCCCTTCCTGAACGGGGCGAGCTCCACCAGATACGCCTGCTCTTCGGTGACAGCGGCCCGCTCGCGCACCAGGAAGCCGGCGACCGCACGGCGGAACCCCGCATCGGGCAGATAATGCGCCGACCAGGTCGGCACCGGCACATAGCCGCGCGCGAGCTTGTGCTCGCCCTGCGCCCCCGCCTCGACCGTCTTCAGCCCGCGTGCGATCGCGGCGTCGATCGCCTGATAATAGCAGAGTTCGAAATGGAGGAAGGGCACGTCCTCGGTGCACCCCCAATACCGGCCGTACAGCGTGTCGGCGCCGATCAGGTTGAGCGCGCCCGCGATGGGCTCGCCGTCGCGCATCGCGAGGATCAGCAGGACGCGGTCCCCCATCGCTTCGCCCAGCAAGGGGAAGAAGCTGCGCGTCAGATAGGGCCGACCCCATTTGCGGCTGCCGGTGTCCTGGTAGAAGGTCCAGAAGGCATCCCATTCCGCCTTGCCGATCTCCGCCCCGGTCAGGTGGCGGATGGTGAGGCCCTCGACCGCCGCCGCGCGCTCCTTGCGGATCGCCTTGCGCTTGCGGCTGGCGAGTTGCCCGAGGAAATCGTCGAAGCTGGCGTAGCCCTGATTCGCCCAGTGAAATTGCGTGCCTTCGCGGATCAGCCAGCCCGCCGCCTCGAACGCCGCCACCTGATCGGGCGCGACGAAGGTGGCGTGCGCGGAGGACAGGCCGTTCTGCTCGGTCACCGCCTCCAGCGCGCCGATCAGCGCGGGCGCGGCGGCGGGATCGCGCAGCAGCAGGCGCGGCCCCGGCACCGGGCTGAACGGCGCGGCGACTTGCAATTTGGGGTAATAGGCCCCGCCCGCCCGCTCCCATGCATCCGCCCAGGCATGGTCGAAGACATATTCGCCCTGGCTGTGGCTCTTGGCATAGGCCGGCGCGATCGCGACCGGCGCGCCGTCCGCCCCATCGACCACGATCGGCACAGGCTGCCAGCCGGAGCGCCCGCCGACGCTGCCCGATTCCTCCAGCGCGGCGAGGAACGCGTGGGACACGAAGGGATTGGCGATGCCGGCGCACGCATCCCATTGCGCGGCCGGGATGGCGCGCACGCCCTCCACCATGCGGGCGGTGAGCGCGGTCATGCGGCGACGGGACAGACAATCATCGCCGCCAATATAGGGCGCGACGGACGCTTGCCGAGGGGGTGGTGCGTGTCGCGGGACGATCGGATCCTCTGACAGACGCGAAAAATTGCACGTCGCACCGCGATCGATCGCTCGGCCATCGTCTTGCATTTCCTGTCGGTTAGCCGCCCGTGCGAGGCGCGACGTCCGGAACGATGCCCGATCGGCCCGTGGCAGGGGATGGACGCCGCGCGATAATCCGGCGACGGGGCGTCCGATGCTTTCCCGTTTGCTTGTACGCGCGGCATGGCCGGCGGCTGTCATAGCCGGCTACGCCCTGGCCATGACGCTGGTCTGTCGCACGATCCTGGCCAGCGGATTCGACCTGGGGTTCGGCGAGCGCGGCGATGCGATCATCGAGATCAGCATCCTCGAGCACTGGCGCAACGTGCTGACCGGCGTGTCGGCCTGGGACAGCACGCTGTATTTCCACCCTTATGGCGGCACGCTGGGCTATAACGACGGCTATCTGCTGTTCGGGATCGTCTATGCGTTCTGGCGGCTGTTCGCCGACCCCTTCGCCGCCGACACGCTGAACATCCTGACCTTCAAGACGATCGGATTTGCCGGGGCCTACCTGTTGGTCGCGCGGACGCTGCGATGGGGCCGCGCGCCCGCGCTGATCGTCGCGCTGTTGTGGACGGTATCGAGCAACATCTGGCTGCAGGCGGTGCATGCGCAGTTGCAGAGCGTGGGGCTGCTGCCGCTGGCGATGATCCTCGCGATCGGCGCGGCGCGTGCCGAGCGGGACGCCCGCCACGGCGGCGCACGTGTCCGCGCGATCCTGCTGGCGCTGCTGATGGCGGCGTGGTTGCTGACGTCCTATTACATGGCGTGGTTCACGCTGTTTTCCGCGTGTCTCTACGTTGCCTGCTGGGCCGGGCTCAGCGGCCATTGGCGGCCGGGCGCCATGCTGGGCCTGATGCGGCGACATGCGGGTACGCTGCTGATCGGCGGCGGCACCTTTGTTGTGGCCGTCATGCCGTTCCTGCTGCTCTACCTTCCCAAGATGCGCGAGACGGGTGGCGAGCCCTATGACGAGATGCTCGGCTATCTGGTGACGCCCCTGATCGACATGATCAACGTCGGCGCCGGCAACTATCTGTGGGGCTGGATCTTCGTGCCGCTGCTGGCGCTGGTCCATGCCGTCCTGCCCGACGATCCCGCATTGCCGGGCCGGGTGCTGGGCGGCGAGCATTCGGCGGGATTTCCGCTGCTCCTGTTCGGGCTGGTCGTGACCGCCTTATGGACGATGTGCGTCCGCCGCCGATCACCCGATGGCCGCGCTCCCACGATCGCGATACGGGCCTTCGCATTGGCGATGGCGATCGCGTGGCTGCTGACGCTGCAATTCTGGATCGCCTCGCCCTGGGGGGTCATCTTCCACCTCGTGCCGGGCGCAAAAGGCATGCGGGTCGTCTCGCGCTACCAATTGTGGCTGACGCTGCCGTTCCTGCTGATCGTCGTGGCCGCATGGCGAACCCATGCCGTACGGATGGCGCAGCGGCGGCCGTGGCTCGCCGCCGGTCTGATGACGCTGCTGGTTGCCGAAAATCTCAGCGCCGAAACGCCGACGCGCCTCAGCCGTACCGATCAACGCCGCGCGCTGCTATCGATCCCACGCCCGCCGGCGGGCTGCGCCAGCTTCTACGCCGTCGCCACGCGGCGCACCGAACCGCTGTACATCAACGACGAATTGCACGCGCTCTATCCGCATAACGTCGATGCGATGCTGCTCGCCGAACTGTGGCGCGTGCCGACGGTCAACGGCTTTTCGACCTTCAATCCGCCCGACTGGAACTTCTCGAGCCCGCTGACTCCCGATTATGACGCGCGCGTGCTGCGCTATGCCCGGGCGCACGGGCTGCGCGGCCTGTGCCGGCTCGACGTCCGCCACAGGAAGCCCTGGTCGCGACTGACCGGTTAGACCGGGCGGCTATACCGCCCGGTCCGCCCGTTCTTACACCCGCACCAGCATCTTGCCGGTGTTGCCGCCCGAGAACAGGCCGAGGAAGGCGTCGGGGGTCGACTCCAGACCGTCGAACACCGTCTCGTTGCGCTTGAGCTTGCCGTCCTTCAGCCAGCCGCCCATGTCGCGGTAGAATTCGCCCGCGCGGTCCATGTAATCGCTGACGATGAAGCCCTGGATGCGCATCCGCATGCCGATGAGGCGCGCAAGATAGCGCAGCTCGGTCGGCTTGGCGCTGTTGTACACGTCGATCATGCCGCAGATCGCGAAGCGGGCGTGCAGGTTGCCATGCGCCAAAGCGGCGTCGAGATGGTCGCCGCCGACATTGTCGAAATAGACGTCGATGCCGTTGCGCGCGACCTCGCCCAGCGCCTTCACCACCGGCGTGCCGCTCTTATAGTCGATCACCGCATCGGCGCCGAGCGACTGGACCCAGGCGCACTTGTCCGCGCCACCGGCCGACCCGATGACGTGGCAGCCCTTGGCCTTGGCGATCTGCACCACGGTGGACCCGACCGCGCCCGCCGCCGCCGAGACGAAGACGGTGTCGCCTTCTTTCGCGCCCGCGACCTCGAGCAGGCCGAAATAGGCGGTCATCCCGGGCATGCCGAGCTGGCCCAGGAACGCCTGCGGATCGACGTCGAGCTGGGGCAGCGCCTGCACCTGATCGGCGGGCAGGATCGCTTCGTCGCGCCAGCCGGCGAAATGCTGGACGGTGTCGCCCTGCTTGAACCGGTCGGACCGGCTTTCGACGACGGTGCCGATCGCGCCGCCCTGCATCGGCTGGTCGAGTTCGAACGGCGGCGTGTAGCTCTTCACGTCGTTCATCCGGCCGCGCATGTACGGGTCGACCGACAGCCACGTGTTGGCGATGCGTACCTCGCCATCATTCAGGTCGCGCGCGGGCAGATCCACCAGCGCGAAATTGTCCATCGTCGGCAGCCCCTGGGGGCGTGAGGTCAGCGTCCAGGCACGGGCCATCATGTCTCTCCTGCAAGAATCTCAGCATGATCTGGCGCAACAGGTTGCAATATGCAACGCAAAAAGGCCCGGGATCGCTCCCGGGCCTTTCCTGTCGTTACCGCTCGGGATCAATAGGTGCCCGAGAAGCTCCGGTTGAGCGTCTTGCCATCGGCATCGGCGGAACCGCTCGTTCCCGTCGTGCCGGTGGTCGTTGCGCTGGACGTCGTGGTGCTGGTCGAGCCGGTCGACTGGCCGCCGTACTGATTGGTCGTACGATTCTGGTCGCGGTCACGATCGTCACCGAACATGGCGCCGTTGCGCTCTTCATCGCGCCACGCGGCCTTCGCCTCGCTGGCGGTCTTGCGCAGCGTCACCTTGCCGTCGACCGAGTCGAGCCAGCTCGACGGGATCGAATGGTGGTGGCCGCCGGCGGCGGGATCATTCTTGGTCAGGATGATGCGATCGCCGCGCACCTTGTCGACCGTACCGACATGCTCACCATCCGAGCCGACGACGTCCATATGCTCGTCGACCTTGTTCAGCAGGTCGCGCTGGCCCTGACGGCTGGTGCGCCACGCGCTGAATTCATTGCTGAACTTCGTGCGGTTTTCCTGGCGATATTCGTGATAGTCGCGATCAAGGGCGTCGATCTGGCCACGGCGCCAGCTGTGGTAATCGTCGTCCTGCGCGCCATAGGAACGCTCGTCCAAGCGCGAATCATATTCGCGGCGACGCTCCGCCTCCTCGTCACCGAACCACGAGCGGACCTCGTCCCCGGCGCGCGCGAAGAAGCCGCGCTCTTCATAGTCATAGCCCTGCGGCTGACGGCCATAGCCCTGCTGCTGCGAGCGGCCATAGGCCTGCTGACCGCGATCGCCGCGGTCGCCACGATAGTCCCGGCTATAGCGGTCGCGATAATTGTCGTCGTCGGCATGCTTGGAGGCACCGAAATCCTCGAACCGGCGGCCACCCGAACCGTAGCTGCCGTGATATTCGCTGGAATAGCCGCGGTTCGCATCCGCGCCGTAGCGGCCACGCTCGCCGTAGCGATCGGTCTGCATGCCATAGCCGCCACCGCTGCGGCCGGTTTCGTAGCGCGACTGCTGATCGCGCTGGCCATAGCGCTGGTTGCCATAGTCGCGGCCGCCATAGGGACGATCATCGCTGGATTGGCGATCGCGGTTGCCCATCATGCCTGCGGATTCGTAATCGCGTGCGCTCGAATAGGTGTAGTCGCGGCCTGAGCCATAGTCCCGGGTGTAATCGTCACCACCGGAAAAACTGGCGCCGGGATAGCGGTCGTAGCCCATGATCGTCTCCTTGAAAGCAAACATCCTGCGGGGTGGGCACATCGTGTCGCGTGCGCCTGCTCCGGACCTAACAAGCATCAAGAGAGGGCTTCGTTCCTGTCATTAAACCTGCGGAACGACTTTGCGTCACGCCGGACGAACGGGCTGCCGCAGGCGGGATCGACCGCATTTTTTGTGGGGACACGTATCGCCGTTGTTGCATCGCCCGAATGGGGCGGCTAAGGGCAGCGCTCCCGGGCGCGACCCGGGCCCGGGGTGCGGGGCTGTAGCTCAGATGGGAGAGCGCTGCAATCGCACTGCAGAGGTCAGGGGTTCGATTCCCCTCAGCTCCACCACCACCCCGTATATTGCTTTCCCACGATCGCCGGCTCCCATCGCACGCATGACGCGTTAGGATGCGCGATGGCCGACACTCCCATTCCCGCCGCTACCCTGGTCCTGTTCCGCGAACGGGCGGAGGCGCCGCCTGAGGTGCTGATGACCGAACGCGCGCGGGCGATGGCCTTTGCCGGCGGCGCGATGGTGTTTCCGGGCGGGCGGATCGATCCGGGCGACCATGCGCTCGCGACGCTGATCGGCGGGGGCGCGGATGCCGCCGCGCGAATCGCCGCGATCCGCGAGACGATCGAGGAGGCGGGCGTCGCGGTGGGCGTCACGCCGGCGCCATCGGCCGAACGGCTCGCGGCGATGCGCGCGGGGCTTCACGCGGGCGAGGCGTTTGCCGACATATTGCATGCGGCCGGCCTGACGCTGGATCTCGAGGCGCTGGTGCCGTTCGCGCGCTGGCTGCCCGACCATCCCGGCATCCGCATTTTCGACACGCTCTTCTTCCTCGCCCGCGCGCCGGACGATGCCGCGCCGACGGTGGACGCCACCGAAACGGTGCGGCTGCTCTGGACGACCGCGGCGGACATGCTGGCAGCAGCAGACAGAGGGGAGGCCGCGATCATCTTCCCGACGCGTCGCAACCTCGAACGCCTGGCGCAATTCGACAGCTTCGATGCGGCCGTAGCGAATGCCCGCGCCTATCCGGTGCGGACGATCACGCCGCATATGGAAGTGCGCGACGGCGTGCCGCACCTCTGCCTGCCCGAGGATAGCGGCTATCCCGTCACCGCCGAACCGATCCAGGCGGTGCGGCGCGGGTGAGCGCCCAGCGCGCCCTTCGCCGCACGGTCGGCTGGATCGCCGCGGTTGCGGTGATCGGCACGGTGGCGCTGCTGCTTTGGGGCATGGCGCGCGGCCGACCGCAGGATCTGCCGTGGACGCCGCTCGACCTTGGGGCGCCGATCGGGATGTTCACGGGGGCGAAGCTCGCCGCGCTGGGGCGCGACTTCCCGCAGTGCCGCGCCAAGCTGGACGCAGCGGGCGTCCGCTACACCGCCCTGCCGCCGCGGCGCGACGGCGCGCAATGCGGTTATGACGATGGCGTGCGCTTTACCGCGGGCGGCGCGCGGCAGATCGGGTTTCGCCCGTCGGGCCTGGGCATCGCCTGCCCGGTCGCGGCGGCACTGTCGGTGTGGGAATGGCAGGTGGTGCAGCCCGCGGCACAACGGCATTTCGGCAGCCGGGTCACCGCCATCGACCATTTCGGCAGCTATTCCTGCCGCCGCATCTATGGGCGTGACGCGGGCACGTGGAGCGAACATGCCACTGCCGATGCGGTCGATATCGCGGGCTTCCGCCTCGCCGATGGCCGGCGGATCACCGTCGTCGGCGACTGGACAGGGTCCGGGGACAAGGCCGCCTTCCTGCGAGAGGTGCGCGACGGGGCGTGCCGGCTGTTCGCGACGACGCTATCCCCCGACTATAACGCCGCGCACCGCGATCACCTGCACCTGGACCAGGCGGACCGCGGCGCGATGGGCTGGCGTGCCTGCCGCTGAGGCCGTTACCGGCCCTCAGTGCGGCAGCGCGGCGGAGCCGTTGTCGACCTTTTCCACCCAATGCGGGAAGAACGCCGGTTGCCGGTTCGACCAGCCCGATGCGGTCGCCGCCGCCTCGCTGATCGACTGGAGCAGCTTGCGCCGCAATTCCGGATGGAGGTGCGGCAGCGCCGCCGCCGCGCAGAAGGCGCTGGGCAGCCACGGCCGCGCTTCGGCGCCGATCAGCCGCTCGTAGAGGAACCGAAACGCCGAGAAGCTGGTCAGCCGCCCCTGCCCCAGGTCGAACCCGGCCAGCGTGACCAGCGGCGCGAGGAACGGTTCGACGAGGGCAAGATCGGCATCGTCGGGCACCATCTGGCGCAGCGCCGGCAGGCCGCGGTACAACCGCGCCTGCGCGCGGATGCTCGCCGCCTCCACCACGTCGCGCGACCAGCGCGCCATGGCGTCGTCGCGATCCAGCCCGATGTCGAGACTGCGCCGGATGTAGCGCTGCGTCGCGGCCGGAAAGCTCGCGAATTCCTTCATTTCAGCCAGCGTCATCGCGCCTTCGGCTCTCTTGGCACCCATGATCCGTCTACCCCGCCCCATGCCTTACCAATCGCCCGACCTTGCCACAGGTTGGTTAACAACCCGATGAATGGCGGGGGTCGAAGCAGTCATAAAAGCATCATGAAACGCGCTGCATCGCAACATGCTTTGCGATGGGTGGAGTGCGGCTCGTCGCAAAAGCAGATTTGTGTCGCCGTGGCGTAATTATCGTGCGCGGCACTACCTTCCGTCACCCCGGACTCGTTCCGGGTTCCACCGGGCCACAGGGGGGAGGCAGGAGGCTCCAACCACCCCCCTCGCCGCAGAGTGGACCCCGGAACAAGTCCGGGGTGACGGAGTGGGTGGGGCTAGGGTTCGGCCCAAACAAGAACGGCGGCCCCTTCCGGGACCGCCGCTCCTTACACCAAAGCAAACCGCGTCACTTCTGCCGCGCGCGCTCCGCGTCTTCGTCATAGCCCGACGAGGGCGCCGGCTCCTGGCTGTGGACCGGCTGCGTCGACGACAGCGGATCGCTCGCGTCCATCGACTGGTCCAGCCCGGCGTCGAGCCGTGCGTCCTGGTCTTCCGGATTCTCTTCCAGACGCGCGTTGATGGCTTCGTCCTGCCCGGCATCCTGCCGCGGATTGCGTTCCTGGTTGCTTGCCTGTTCGCCGTCCGGCGCCACCGACAGGCTGTCGAGCGCGCGCTCATCGATCCCGTTCGTCATCCCATCCTCCTGTGAATACGGGGGAAGAACGATTGCCCGATCGTTTCCGTTCCTAGCCGGCGGACCGTCAGCCCTGCGTCACGCGCACGGCCTGCGCGACGAACTGCGCGGTGCCGAACACGGTCATGAAGGCGATATCGGTGGCGTCGCGCCCCGCGCACACGCGCGCGATCGTATCGGCCGTCGCCATGCCGGTCGCATCGACCAGCCGCCACGCGCCGTCCAGCCACAGCTCGGCGACCGCATGGAAATCGGGCGGATCGACCCCCGGCGCATAGGCGGCAACGCAGCGCGCCGGAATCTCCCCCGCCCGCGCCAATGCGACGAGCAGATGCGCATAATCGCGGCACACGCCCGACCGGCTGGCGAAGGTATCGAGCGCGGTCGTTTCGCCGCTGCTGGTGTTGCTGCGATACTCCAGTTCCGCCTGCACCCAGGCGGCGAGCGCGGCGGCGAGCGCCCCGCCCTCCAGCCCGGCGAAGCGGCGACGGACGAAGCCCTCCAACCGATCTGACTGGCAATAGCGGCTGGGCAGCAGATAGGGGACGAGCGCACCGGCGAGTTCGCGCACCGGAGTCGCGCGCAGCGGTGCGAGGTCGACCGGCGCCCGCTTCACGTCCACGGTCGCGCGATATTCCGCCTTCAGCCATTGCTCGGCGCGGATCCAGCAGCGCTGGCCGACGCCATCCTCGCCCGCCACCGCGGCGATGGGATGGTCGCTCCAGATCGTCAGCCGTTCGGCGACGATGCGCTGGTCGGGCGTTGCCGCCGCCTCGATCTGCAACAGCACGTCGGTCGGCGGGCCGATGATCGCATAATCGAGATCGACGGCGATAGTGAGCCGCATCGCTTGGCGTCCTTCACCCAAAAGAAAAGCCCGGCGGCAGCGCCACCGGGCTTGTATCCGTTACGCCGGACCGTCGATCAGTTGCGCTGCGAACCGAACAGGCGGAGGACGAAGAGGAACATGTTGATGAAGTCGAGGTACAGCGACAGCGCCGACATGATCACGGCCTTGCCGACCATGTCCGTACCGGCGACCTGGAAGTACAGGCTCTTCGTACGCTGCGTGTCGTAGGCGGTGAGGCCAGCGAAGATCAGCACGCCGACCGCGCTGATGACCAGGCTCATGACGCCCGACTGCAGGAACAGGTTGATCAGGCTGGCGACGATCAGGCCGACGAGGCCGACGATCAGGAACGTGCCGAACGCCGACAGGTCGCGCTTCGTGGTATAGCCGTAGAGGCTGAGGCCGGCGAAGCCCGCCGCGGTCGCGAAGAACGCACCGGCGATCGAGGTGCCACTGTAGACGAGGAAGATCGTCGAGAGCGACATGCCCATCAGCACCGCAAACGCCCAGAACAGCAGTTGCAGCGTCTGCGTCTTCATCCGGCCCTGACCGAAGCTCATCGCGAACACGATGGCGAGCGGCGAGAAGGCGACGATGAAGCCCAGACCGTTGGTACGGCCGGTCGGGCCGATCAGCGCGTTCACCGCGCCGCTAGTGGCGAACAGCAGGGCGACGATGCCGGTCAGCAGCACGCCCGAAGCCATGTAGTTGTACACCGACAGCATGTACGAGCGCAGACCCGCGTCATATGCGCCGCTGCGCGCGGCATCGGCGCGTGAAGCCCCGAACGGCGCGGCGCTCTGCCGGGGGTCGGACCAGTTGGCCATGGTATCCAAAACTCCTTTGCCGGCGACACTGCCGGCTATCCGAAATATCGGCCCCGACCCGTCCCATTTCAAGCGAAACCGGCTAGGATCGATCGATACGGCAACAGAACATTACAAAGGGCTTTTCGTTCATCATGTTGCGTCTCTTCGTCGCGCTCCGCCCGCCCCGCGCCATCCGTGAATCGCTGATCGCCGCGATGGGCGGCGTGCCGCATGCGCGCTGGCAGGACGACGAGCAGTTGCATTGCACCCTGCGCTTCCTCGGCGAGGTCGACCGACCGCAGGCAGAAGACGTCGCGGCGGCGCTCGGCGGCATCCACGCGCCCGCGCCCGTGGCGCGGATCGCGGGCGTCGGGCGGTTCGAGCACAAGGGGCGGACGGACACCTTATGGGCCGGCCTCGCCCCGCACGAAGCGCTGCGCCATCTGGCGCGCAAGGTCGATCAGGCGTGCGTACGCGCCGGGCTGGCACCGGAACGCCGCGCCTATCTGCCGCACATCACGCTCGCCCGGCTGCCGCGTAGTGCGGGCATGGCGCCCGAGATCGAGGGCTGGCTGGCGGTGCATGCAGGCCTTACCAGCGCCGACTTCGCCTGCCCGCATATCGTGCTGTACCAGAGCCACCTGGGCCATGGCGGCGCAAGTTACGAACCCGTCGCCCGCTGGCCGCTGGTGACGGCGGCGGAACCGGCACTGTCGCTGCCGGGTTCGGCCGGGTAAGAACCGGACAACTTTCAGGGAGAATTTCGATGCGCGCGATGCTGATCCTCGGCCTGTCCACGGCGGCGCTGGCCGCCTGTGCCCCCAAGGACGAGGTGGCGGTGGGCAGCCCCGTAGTCGGCGGCGCGCGCGCCGTCGCGATGCTGAAGACTGCGACCGGCGCCGATGCCGGCCGCGCGACCGCGACCGAAGTGGCCGGCGGCATCCGCTATACGCTCGACGTGAAGGGCCTGCCCGCCGGCACGCATGGCGCGCATATCCACACGGTTGGCCGCTGCGACGCACCAGACTTCACCACGGCAGGCGGCCACTGGAATCCGACCGCGATGAAGCACGGCAGCATGAATCCGCAGGGGCCCCACGAAGGCGACCTGCCCAATCTGATCGTCGACAGCGCCGGCCGCGGCACGATCGGCATGACCGTGCCCGGCGCGACCATGGCGCAGATGCTGGATGCCGACGGCGCCGCGATCGTCGTCCACGCCGGCCCGGACGACCTGATGACCGATCCGTCGGGCAACAGCGGCGGCCGCATCGCGTGCGGCGTGTTTACCGCGGCATAAAACGCAAGCCCAGGGCCCCAGCCCTCACCCTTCCGCGGCTGCGCCGCCCCTTCCCTCTCCCGCCGGGAGAGGGAAGGGGCCCGCGACCGAGGGTCGTGGGAAGGGTGAGGGCGTGGCCGGTCAGGGCCAGTTAGTCAGCCACCGACACCCGCCGATACGCCGCGACCGCGATCAACACGCCCGCGATCTGCGCCAACGTCGCCACGCCCGCCGCGAACGCATGGACGATCGCGACGGCCAACGGATTGGCCCCGCCGCCCTCCGCCGCGGTGCCGCCCAGCCAGCGCGCGACCAGCATGAACGGCTGGCCTGCCAGGACCGCGCCCAGATAGACGGTGACGATCGCGCCGAGCAGCGAGAATTGCGCCTTGCGCGTCAGCCGCCACGATCGGCCGACCGCCGCCATCGCCCCCACCGGCGCTTCGGCGAACAGGATCGGGCCGGCCAGCATGAAGCGGCTCATCAGCCACAGACCGGGCAGCAGCAGCAGATACATGCCCGCCCCCGACGGGATCGACACGACCACCATCGCCAGCAGGTAGCGCGGAAACATCACCGCGGTCCGCTTCAGCGCCTCGCCCACCGTCGGCCGGTTTCGGTCGAGCAGCAGGCAATAGAGCAGCGCCGTACCGAAATAGGTGATCGCATAGGCGATGACCGACCCGAGACCGTAATCGCCGACCCATACGTCCAATTTGTCCATCCACGCCTGCGCGCGCGCCTGCGTGTCGGCGATGTCGGGATCGGGGAATGGCAGCGGCCCGACCAGCAGCAACAGCGCATAGGTCGGCACGAACAGGAACAGGCCGGCGGCGCGCACCAGCAGGTCGGCCTCCCGCCGGAACAGCGCCCAGGCATCGCTCAGCAAGGCGGCAAGCGTGATCCTCACGCCGCGGCCCGCGCCCGCAGCATCGCGTCGCGCGCAACGAACGCGACATAGGCCTGCGCCGAGAAGACGATCGCCACCAGCGTCAGCGCGGTCGATGCCGCCTGTGCCGCCACGGTGCCGACGAACCGCACCGTCGCCACGGCATCGCCGCCCAGCACCAGCGCGGTGACGAGGCCTGCGACCGCCTGCGCCGCCCAGCTCGCGATCATCACGACGATCATGAACAGCAGCACCGCGCCGACCAGCCGCCACGTATGCCGCCGCGTCAACCGCCACGCGCGGCCAATCGCGCCCAGCCCCAGCCGCTCGCGCAGCACCACCGCGTACAGCGGCAACAGGCGCGCGCCCACGAACAGCAGCACGACAAAGGCGACCAGCATATACAGGCCGGCGAGCAGCAGCGGCCCGGACGCCTCGGGGCTGGCCGGCGGCGTACCGTTCGCCATGGCGGCAAAATCCAAGTGCGACATCACCAGCAACACGATCGCCGGCAGGAAGGCGAAGGTGGCGACAATGCCGAGCACCAGCATCACACCCAGTGCGGGCAGCAGCCGTTCAGTCGCCTGCCGCTGCGCCGCGGGGCGCGTCGTCGCCGGATCGGTGGCGGCGGCGATGATCGCCAGCTGCCCCCAGATCGACGCGATCGTCACCGCGATCAGCAGCAACACGACGATCGCCGATCGCAGGGCGCCGGCCGGCGCATAGGACGTATAGGCCGCATTGATCACGCCCGGCACGAACACGGTCAGGATCGCGATGCCGGCCAGCACGCCGCCACGCCCACCCAGCACCTCGCTGGTCCGGTCCCACACGTCACCCATCTTGACCATCGGCTCGCCCCCTTCGCGGTTCGCGCGCCGGACTAGCCCAACGTCCGCGGCTTGGCCACTCGCAACCGGTCCCGCACGACTTGCCAGCGTGCCGCCGCTGCCACACATGGCGACGATGAGCGAGATCGACGTCGGCACGATGAATTCCAACGCTATAGACGGGGGCCGCATCGAATGGCGCGTGTCGCCCGGCCTCACCCCCTATGACGTGGCGCTGGCCGAAATGGAGGCGCGCGCCGCCGCCGTCCTGGCGGGCGAAGCGCGCGAGCTGATCTGGCTGCTCGAACACCCGCCGGTCTACACCGCCGGCACCAGCGCCGCGCCCGGCGACCTGATCGACGCACGCTTTCCCGTCGTCGCGACGGGCCGTGGCGGCAAATACACCTATCACGGGCCGGGTCAGCGCATCGTCTATATGGTGCTCGATCTCGGCCAGCGGGGGAAGGACGTGCGCTGCTTCGTCCATGGCGTCGAAGGCTGGGTGATTGCGGCGCTCGCGGAACTGGGCGTCTCTGCGTTCCGCGCGGAGGGGCGCGTCGGCATATGGACGACGGACGGCGGCCCCGAGGCGAAGATCGGCGCGATCGGCGTGCGCGTGCGCCGCTGGATCACGCTGCACGGCCTGGCAGTGAATGTTGCGCCCGACCTGTCCCATTTTGGGGGCATCGTTCCCTGCGGCCTGCCGGAATTCCCCGTCACCAGCCTTAAGGCCCTGGAACGCAACGCCGATCTCGCAACCTTTGACGCCGCCCTCGCGTTGACCGCCCCGGCCTTCCTGTCCTCCCTCGCCTGCCCCGCATCCCCCCGGGGAGAAAACGAGGCTTGAGGGCGGGCCGTTATGCGATTAATGTCTACCGTGATTTGGGAATTAAAGGGCCAGCAAGCCGTCCAAATCCTATTCTAGGGAGCTTCCAATGCGTGCAACCATCTCCAAGATCCTGACCGGCTCGCTGATCGCCGGCGCCGCTCTCGCCGTGTCGGCCTGCGGCCCGAAGACCGAGACGACCACCGAGAACACCATGGTCACCGACATGAACTCGACCGACGACATGGGCACCATGAGCGACAACATGACCGCCGTCGACGGCGCGTCGAACGGTGGCATGATGGCCAACGACACCATGATGGCGAACGACACCATGATGACGTCGAACACCACCACGACCACGAACGCGATGTAAATTCCCGCTTCGGGTTATTTCATTTGCGAAACGGCCGTCCGGGCAACCGGGCGGCCGTTTTCGTATCGGCGCGCCTGGCGGCAGCTTTGGCACAGACCCATGGCCGAACAGGGCAACGCTTTGGCGCATTCGCGACGAAATTTGGCGGAACATGCTTAATCAGGGATTGGGTCGCCCGCCAAAACCATCTAGAATTGCCCGATATTGCTTCGGCGAGGATGGGTTCAGATGAGTAAGTTGCGGATGGGGCTCGCGCTGGGATGCGCGGCGACCAGCCTGGTGGCGGCGGCGCCCGCGTCGGCGCAGTTCTTCCTGCGATCGCACGATTATCACGGCGAGGAAGTGACGGGGACGGAAGCCAATCTGGGCCAGGTTCTGCCCGGCGCCACACCCGTGGAGCTGCGCGCCGCGATGGCGTGGAACCTGCGTGCGGCGCTCAACGTCGCGGCGCTGCAATGCCAGTTCGAACCGACGCTGCTGACGCGCGAAAACTACAATGCGGTGCTCCTCGACCATAAGGATGAGCTCGCCGGCGTCTGGCAGACGCTGACGAAATATTTCACCCGCACGTCGAAGACCCCGCGCGACGGGCAGAACGCGCTCGACCAGTTCGGCACGCGCACCTATTCGAATTTCGCCACCGTCTCCGCCCAGCTCAACTTCTGCCAGACCGCCAGCGAGATCGGCCGCGATGCCGTCTTCGCGCCGCGTGGCGGCTTCGGCCCGCTGGCGCTGTCGCGCATCCGCGAATTGCGCAACAGCCTGACCCCCTACGGCGAACAGCATTTCCAGCGCTACCTGGGCCGCGATTACGCCTCCAAGCCGCGGTTCGACCCGATCTGCTGGAACAAGAAGGGCGAATGGGTCACCAAGAAGTGCGGCGCCTTCGCCTGGCCGCCCGCCGCCCCGACCACGGTCGCGGCCACCGCAAAGGGCACCGAGACGGCGCAGCGATGAATTGACCACCGGCGTCGATGTTGAGGGCGGCGCTGGTGTTATTCGCGCGCGATGACCGGCGCGCCGGCTTGGCATGCCGCCAGCGCCTGGCGGGCAAGGTCATCAAGATAGGCGTTGTCCGATGGCTCGGTCCACGGGCGGAGCAGGTCCACCAACGACGGAGCGGCGATCGTCGCCGCCGCTTCGAACACCGGTGCCGGGACACAATCACCCGACAATGCTTCAATAACAAAGGGTAGCGCGACCGACGGATCGCGCAGCGCCAAGCCGGCCAGCGCTTCGGCGCGCACGGCCGCATCCGGATCGGCAACAGCAGCCAGCAGCGCCTGCCGGACCTCCCACGTATCGGCATCGTCCTGCGCCAAAAGCATCGTCGCCCAGTCGCGGTTCGACAGATCGTCATCCTGCGTGAGCGCGATAAGCCGACGCATGTTGGCGTCCGCAAAAGGCGAACCGGACAGCGGAATGTCGTCGGCAATGACGGCTTTTAGAAAATCGGACGTGGGCTCATAACGCGTGGTCATGACTGCCTTCTAGCAGAGGCTGGGTCATGTCCGATATGCGGTGCCCCAGCCCCCCGCCCCTATCGCAACCCCAGCAGCTTGTGCGTCTGGAGCGACAGCCGCCAGTGCGGGCGCTCCATCACCAGCGCGATCGCAGCGTCGACGTTCGCCTGGCCGGCGGCATCGTCCATCGGCTGGAGCAAACGGTGCGCAAAGTCCCAGGTTTCGATCGCGTCGATGTCCGTGCCCGGCTGCGGCCAGACGAGCTTCAATTCGTCGCCCGATCGCTGCACCACCTCGCTCCCCGCCTTGGGGCTAATGCACACCCAGTCGATACCGGGGTGGACGGGCAGCGTGCCGTTGCTCTCGATCGCGATGCGAAAGCCCGCATCGTGCAACGCATCGACCAGCGCATCGTCGACCTGCAACATCGGCTCGCCGCCGGTCAGCACGACGAAGCGATGCGCCTGCCCCGCGCCCCAGAAGCCCGCGACCGCCGCGACCAGCGCGCCTGCGTCCGCGAACTTGCCGCCGCCGAGGCCATCGGTGCCGACGAAATCGGTGTCGCAGAAGCGGCAGATCGCGGAGGCGCGATCCTGCTCGCGCCCGCTCCACAAATTGCAGCCGGCAAAGCGCACGAACACCGCGCGCCGGCCGGCGTTGACGCCCTCGCCCTGGAGGGTGAGGAACATCTCCTTGACCGCATAGCTCATCGCATCACACCCGGACGGCGTAGACCGTGGGATCGGGAATCCCTGCGTCCTCGAACCCCTTGGACCGCAGGCGGCAGCTGTCGCAGGTTCCGCAATGCACGCCGCCCGGCGCGGGATCGTAGCACGACCAGCTCAGCCCCATGTCGACGCCCAGCCGCTGGCCCTCGCGCACGATATCGGCCTTGGTCATATGCTGGAGCGGCGCGTGGATCGCGAAGCGCTGGCCCTCGACGCCCGCCTTGGTGGCGATCTCCGCCAGCCCTTCGAACGCCGCGATGAACTCCGGCCGGCAATCGGGATAGCCCGAATAATCGAGCGCGTTGACGCCGATGAACAGGTCGCGCGCGCCCGCCGCCTCCGCCCAGCCGAGCGCGAGGCTGAGGAAGATCGTATTGCGCGCAGGGACATAGGTGACGGGAATGCCGCCGCCCTCCTCGGTGCCGACGCCGTCCTTGGGCACGGCGATATCGTCGGTCAGCGCCGATCCGCCGAAGGCCGACAGGTCGAGCGGCAGGATGATATGGCGTTCGGCGCCGAGCACATTGGCGACGCGGCGCGCGGCCGCCAGCTCGACACGGTGGCGCTGGTTATAATCCACCGACAGCGCGAGCACGCGATACCCCTGCTCGCGCGCGCTGGCGGCGGAGATCATCGAGTCGAGCCCGCCGGAGACGAGCACGACGGCCAACGGTGCGGCCTGGTTCTGGTTCATCATGATCCGCCGCCCGCTAGGCGAATCGCGGCCAAAAGAAAAGGCCCGCACGGGGGGCGCGGGCCTCAAAGGGAAGGGCGCAAGCGCCCTTTTAGGGAGAAAAGCGTGCGACGCTGAAGCATCCACACGCCTGTATTAGCGGGAAATCCTTACCATCCGGTGCAGATTCGCCCCATGGCTCACGCCACCGCGGCGGCATCCGCCGGAATGGGGAATTTGGTCGCGCAGAACGCGCAATCGACCTGGATCAGCCCATTCTCGTCCGCCATCTCGCGCCGTTCCTCGGGCGTGAATTTGGCGAGCACGCTGGCGATATAGTCGCCGGTGCAGCGGCAGCCGCGCGACAGCGGCGTCGAGGCGAGTGCGCGCACCTCTTCCTCCTCGTTGAACAGGCGCCAGACCAATGTTTCGAGCGGCAGCGCCGGATCGGCGAGTTCGTCGACGCCCATCGTCCGGCCCAGCGCCTCGACGTGCTCCCATTCGGGATGGTCGAGCCGCGTGTGCAACCGCTCGCGCCCCACCTCGCCCTCGGGCAGGTGTTGCAGGAACAGGCCGCCGGCGATCGTATGCCCATCGCCGTCGCGCGCGATGCCGACGCTGACCAGGCTCGGGATCTGCTCGGACTGGACGAAATAGCTTTCGGCCGCCTGCGCCAGCGTGTCGCCGTCCAGCGGCACGATGCCCTGATAGCGCTCGCCGGTGGTGGCAAGATCGAAGGTGATGGCGAGATAGCCCTGGCCGAACAGCGCGAACAGCGTCGGCTTTTCCGGCATTTCAGCGAACTTGTCCGCGTCGTAATCGATATAGCCGCGCACCTCGCCACCGCGATAGTCGCACACCAGCAGGCGGACGACGCCGTTTTCGGTGCGCGTCTGCATCGTCAGCTGGCCGCTCGGGTCCTTCAGCGTCGAGCCGATCAGCGCGGCAAGCGTCAGCGCCTCGGCGAGCAGCGCCTCGATCGCGGGGGGATAGGCGTGGGCGGCAAGCACGCTGTCGAGCGCCGGCCCAAGCCGCAAAACACGGCCGCGCGCCGAGCGGCTGGGGATCGCGAAGCCGAGCGCGCGATCGAGATCGGTAGTGGATTGTTGCATGCTCGCGAGATGGGGCGTGGCACGGCGAGGGTCAACCGGGGGGCCGTACCGACCCTCAACCTTCCGCGGCTTCGCCGCTCCCTCCCTCTCCCACCGGGAGAGGGAAGAGGCGCGCAGCGCCGAAGGGTGAGGGCGGGTGCGGAGCGGTGGTTACAGCCTTACCGCCGCACGGCCTTCGCCAGCGCCCGCAGCCGCGGATGCCCCATCGCCCGCTTCGCCACCGCCACCGCACCATCGAACCCCGCCAGCGCCGCCAGAGTCGCGCGATTGGCCAGCGTCGGCGTCAGCACCAGCAGATCAACGCATTCCACCCCGCCGGTCGCGAACAGCCGCTTGTGCTGCCCCTCCCCTTCGGTGAAATCGAATCGCGCGAACCGATCGTGGAACAGGTCCTCGAACGCCGCCGCCTGCAGCACCGTGCCCGGCGACAGATCGCCGAACGCCGGATCGTGGCCGACATAATCGTAGCGCAGCGCGTGCCCCTCGGCCGTGCAGCATAGATAGGCCGCCGGCGCTCCGCCGATCAGCAGCAGCCAGGCGCGCAGGCCATCCGCCGCCGCCAGCGCGCGCAGCCGTGCGACCGCCTCGGGCGCGGCGGGCAGGCCCGAATCGAGCAACCGCTCCTGATAGGTTCGTGCCGAAATACCGCGCGCGATCGGGTGAAAGGCATCGAAGTCCGCCGCGTCGCGATAGGCACGCACCGCCATCCCCGCCGCCGCCACCTTCTTGGCCTTGCGCCGCAGCGTCGCGCGCGCCGATCCCGACAGGCTCGCCAGCCACGCCGCATGCCCGATCGACAGGTCCGTGTAATAGCGCGTGTAGCGCTGGCGCACCCGCACGATCCGCCCGCTCGCGGGAAGCGTATCGGCGAGTGCCGCGGGCAGCGAGGTCACCAGATAGCCATCGCCCTGCGCCGGCGGCAACGTCGGCAGCGCTCCGGCCAGCACGTCATCCAGCGCCAGCGCCACGCGCACCAGATCGCGCCGCACAGTGGCGAGCGTCCGCGCACCCACCTGAAACCGTAAGGCAATCGCGCTCACCGGCGCCGTTCCGACACCCAGTTCGACCAGGCCTGCTCCGCCTGCCGCGCCCGGCGGCGCCACAAGGCCGGGCCCAGCGGCCGGTCGTCCGCATCCAGCGCCAATACGGGCCGGTCCGCGAAATGCCGCGTCGGCAGCTCCGCCGCGCGCTCGGCCAGCCGCCGGCACAGCGCATCGAAGCGCCGGACATGCACCGCATTGGCATGCGTGCCGGCGCGATTGGCGAGTTCGAAGCCATGGCTGACGATCGTCACCGCCTGATGCGCCTCGGCCATTGCATGATCCAGCGCCGCCGCCGCCTCATGCCGCGACAGCGCGCACAGCTGGAACGTGCGCAGCCGCCCGGGCAGTTCCTCGATCACCGTCACCGGCACCTCGACCAGCTGCCGCATCACCGGCGCGATCTGCGTCGGTGCCAGCCGGATGCGGCTGACCTGCGCCTCGCCGCCATTGTGGCTGCTGTCATAGACGAAGCCCAAGTCGGCAAGCGCACGCAGCGTGTCGTCGTTCGCGGAATAGCTGCCCGCGCGAAACGCGATCGGCGGCGGTGCGCCAGCCGCGACCAGCAGCTCGGTCGCAGTGACGAGCAAGTCGCGCTGCTCGTCGGCTCCATATTCGTGCAGCTGGAACCGGCCGTAACGGGTCTTGCGATCGCTCTCGTCGGCCCCGCGCCAATTGGGGTGGATGTGCAATTGCACCTCCTGCCCCGCCGCCAGGATCGTCTCCACCATCCGCCGCACGGGATCGATGCCGAATACCAGCGCCGGCATCGGATCGACGAAGAAGCACGCCTTCAGCCCGTGGCGGGCCAATTGTGCCAATTGAAAGGACAGCCCCACCCCCGCCGGCTCGATCGAACGGGCATAGATCGTATCGACGTCATATCCCGCGGCATAATGGCGCCACGCAAATTCGACATCGACGGTCAGGAAGACGGAGGTCGTCATCCCCTCCGCCCTACCCGTAGCCGATGAACAAATGCCTAGGCCGGGTCATATATCAGACCAAAATGGCCGTAACAAATTATGTCTCGGCCGCTCTTGCGCCGCCCCCCATCGGCTTGCCATGCACCGATCACGCAAAACCACCATCGTGGACCCGCTTGATCGCGTAGGGCGACCCGGCCCGGTCGCCCTCCCGCGTGGCGGCAAGAGCCATCACGGCTGGATGCCGTAGCGCTTGTAATCCTCGTCGATCCGCGGGTTGATCAGGCGCGCGGCGGCGAGATCCGCCTTGCCTTCGGCCTTGCCCTGCCGCCCCAGGATCAGCCCGCGCATGTACAGGCTCGCCGCCAGCCCCGGCGCATTGTCGAGCGCGGCGTTGAGGTCGGCGAGCGCATCGTCGAAGCGGTTCATGCGAAAGAACACCATCGCCCGGCTGTCCAACGCCGCTGTGGTCGAATCGCTGAGCTCGATCGAGCGCGTGCAATCCTTCAATGCGGTATCGAGCGCGACGTTCAGCGTGCCCTTGATCCAGCATCGGCTGTTGAGCAGCCGCGGATTGCCCGGCCCTGCCGCCACCGCCTGGTCGATCGCCGCAATCGCTCCGTCCTTGTCGCCGGTGCGTGCGAGCACGTCGGCCTTCAGCGCGATCATGCCCGGCTTGCTCTTGCCGCCCGCGTCGATCCGTTCCTGCACCAGCTCGATCGCCGCGTCCTTCTCGCCGCGATCGGCGCGCAGCGTCGCCAGCGCCTCGACGGTATCGTCGTCCGACGGGTCGATGCCGCGCGCGGCGGTCAGATCGGCGAACGCCTTGCTGAGGTCGCCGGTCTGCCGATACAGCGCGGCGCGCCGGGTATAGGTGCTGGCATCGGGCGTGATCGCGATCGCGCGCGTCAGATCGGCGATCGCCTTGGGCCGGTCGTACGTCTGCTCGTAGAACCAGGCGCGATTGGTATAGACTTCCGCCTTGTCGGGCTGGTCGGCGACGCCGCGATCGTACAGCGCGGCGAGCTTGGCGAACCCACCGGCGCGTTTCGTCGCCTCCACCCGGGCGGGCAGGTTGGGCAGATCGGCGGGCGCGACGACGCTCAGCAACCGGTTCTTGGCGGCGCTGATCGCGGCCCGGTTGGCGGCGATCTCGTTGGCGGGCACTTCGGCGCCCGACAGGACCGACCGGTCGTCGATCGTCACCACGCCATTCGCCTCCGCAACGGTCCGCGTCACCGTCACCCCCGCCATCGGCTTGGCGAAGCTGCGATCGCCCTCCAGCGTATAGCCCTTGCCGCTATCGGGCAGGCGGATGCGGGTGAGGCTGCGGTAATAGGCCGCGTCGCCCGTCGCAACCGGCATCGCCGCCCAGGCCGCGCGCGCACGATCGGGTTCGAACGTCATGCCCGCCACCGTCCGGTCGATCACGCTGCGATAGCGTTGGTCGACGCGATTCCAGTCGGGATAGGCGATGCCGGTGACGGTCACGGTGGCCAGGCCCGTCGCGGCGTCATATTTCAACGTGCGGTCGACCACGGTCGCGGAGCCAATGATCCCCTGCGTCATCTTGTCCGCCATCTTGCGGATATCCTCGCGGCTCGCCTGCGCCTGCGCCGCCTGCAGCATCTGGCCGATGCGACCGCGCAGGTTGACCGTCGCGGTCAGCACCGCCGGCAGGTCGACACCCGCACTCTCATCCAGATCGATCGTCGCCTCGATATGCGGCCGCGCCGGCGTGCGCATCGGCAGCGCGAGCAGCGGCGCTCCCGCCGCACGCACCGGCAGCGTCCAACGGAACGGCGGTGTATCGCGCAGGTCGGCCAGCCGGGCGCCGGCATCGGTGCCGTCCAGCCACAAGGTTTCGCCGTTCACGCTCGCGCGCACCAGGATATGATCGAACGCGCCAGGCGTCGGCAGGCGATCGGGCAACAGGTCGCCCAGCTTGCTGCTCGCCAGCACGGGCTCCGCCTCGATATCCAGCGCGCGCAGGATCGACAGCAGCAGCAAGGTCTTCGCCTTGCAGTCGCCATAGCGCAGCTGCCACGTCTGCGCCGGGCTCTGCGGCTTGTAATTGCCCTGGTCCATGCCGTTGAACAGATAGCGGACCTGTTCCTGCACCAGTTGCAGCGCCGCCGCCGTCCGCTGCATCGGGTCGCTGCTCGCCGCCTTGATCTTCGCGACCTCCGCGGACAGCGCCGGATCGGCGGCGATCAGCCCGTCGGTCGTATAGAGCGGCGCCATCACCTTCGACACCGCCGCCCAGTCGGCAAAGCTCGTCGCCTCCAGCAGCCCCAGACGCTGGAACCGCACCGGTACGTCATTGGGCAGGTCGGACTGCTTGGCCAGCGGCAGTGGCACGCTGATCTCGCGATAGCCGCCGACGACGCTCTCCACCGGCTTGGGCGCCTCGGCATAGAGTTTCCAGCGCACCTGATCCGTCGCCGGCCACAGCACGCGGGCCCGCGCATAGCCGATCTTCAGCGGCGCCGACGGCAGCGGCTGGAAGCCCTGCATCGCACCCTGCAACACCGCGTCCTTGCGCGTGATCGAGACGACGACATGCAGGATATCGCCGACGCGCAGCCCCTCCACCGCCATCGTCGCGGTCAGCATGCCGTCCAGCTGGCGCTGTTCCAGCTTCTGTTCGCGACGCAGCACGTCGAACCCCGCCTTAGCGCCAGCCGCGTTCGCCTTCAGCAGGTCGATACGCTCGGGCCCGCGGATGATCTCGGCGCGGTGGACGATCAGGTCGCCCGCCGCCGGCTGCCATTGCAGGCTGACCGTCCCCGCCTGCCCCAGCATTTCGGCCGTCGCGATCCGCGTCGCGGTATCGGTATATTGCCACACCGTGCCGCCCTCCAGCCGCTGCTGGTTGTCGAGCACCATCAGCACCGGCGAATCGGGCGTGACGCTGGCGGGATCGACCCCCGGCGCCGGCTTCACCCAGGCCGGCACCGGCTGGTACAGCACCTTGTCGGCCGCCTGCGCCGCCCAACTGGTCGACCCGAACAGCGCCACCAGCGCCAGTCGCCGCATCTTCATCATAATCCCCCCTGCCATCCCAAAAGCAGATGACGTCACACCACACGCCGTTCGTGCTGAGCCTGTCGAAGCACGCCCCTCCCCAAGCATGACGCTCGCGGCGACGGGCCCTTCGACAGGCTCAGGGCGAACGGTGCAAGCGATCACCCCCGGATGACCCCCGCCCCCGATATCGATCAGTCTAGCGACCCACGATGCAGCGGCAACGCAGAAAAGATGAGGATGCGGTGGAAGAACACTTATCGCTCTTCTTCGTCACCCCGGACTTGGTCCGGGATCCACTCCGCGGCGAGGGGGACGGCAGGAGGTTCTTGCCACCCCCTAGCGGCCCGGTGGACCCCGGACCGAGTCCGGGGTGACGGGGGGAGTTACATCACCGCGCGTGGTAGAAGTCGTACACCTGCTGCGCGACGCCCGCCGACACGCCCGGCGCCTTCTTCAAATCCTCCAGGCTCGCATTGCGTACCGCACGGCCGGTGCCGAAGTGCATCAGCAGCGCCTTCTTACGCGCCGGCCCGATGCCGGGCACCTCGTCCAGCGGGCTCGCGCCGATCGCCTTCGCGCGCTTGTCGCGATGCGCCCCGATCACGAAACGGTGGACCTCGTCGCGCAGCCGCTGGAGGTAGAACAGCACCGGCGCATTGACCGGCAACTGGAATTCGCGCCCGTCGAGCAGGTGGAACACCTCGCGCCCCTCACGGCCGTGGTGCGGCCCCTTGGCGATACCGACCAGGCACACGTCCTCAATCCCCAGATCCTCCAGCACCGCCTTGGCCGCGCCGAGCTGCGGCTTGCCGCCGTCGATCAGCACCAAGTCGGGCCAGGTCCCGTCATCGCGGTCGGGCGCTTCCTCCAGCTGGCGGGCGAAGCGGCGGCGGAAGACCTCGCGCATCATGCCGACGTCGCTGTCGGTCGCCGCCTCATTTCCCTTGATGTTCCACTTGCGATACTGGCCCTTGCGGAACCCCTCCGGCCCCGCGACGACCATCGCGCCCACGGCGTTGCTGCCCTGGATGTGGCTGTTGTCGTAGATTTCGATCCGGTCGGGCGGGTCGCCCAGGTCGAACAGCTCCGCCACCTCCCGCAGCAGCCTGGCCTGCGTCGTGCTCTCCGCCAGCCGCCGCTCCAGCGCCTCGATCGCATTGCGCTTGGCCTGGTCCATCAGCCGGCGCCGGTCGCCGCGCTGCGGCACCGACAGCGCGACCTTGTATCCCGCGCGCTCGCCCAGCGCCTCGCCCAGCAGCGCGCCCTCGCCCAGCTCGCGGTCGAGCAGGATCGTCTTGGGCGGTGGCACTTCCTCGTAGAATTGGGTGAGGAAGCTCGCCAGCACCTCATCCTCGGGCACGTCGTTGGTGTGCTGCGGGAAGAAGCTGCGATGCCCCCAATTCTGGCCACCGCGGATGAAGAAGGCCTGGATGCCGATCACCCCGTCTTTGCACGCCAGAGCGAAGACGTCGGCATCGCCCACGCCCTCCGCATTGATCGCCTGCGTGCCCTGCACGAACGTCAGCGCCTTCAACCGGTCGCGCAGCAGCGCGGCCAGTTCGAAGTCCATATTTTCCGCCGCCGCCTGCATCTGCGCGCCGAGCTTGGCCTGCACCTTGGTCGACTTGCCGGCCAGGAAGTCGCGGCAGTCGTCGACCAGTTCCTTGTACCCGTCCTTGTCGATCCGCCCGACGCACGGTGCCGAGCAGCGCTTGATCTGGTACAGCAGGCACGGCCGATCGCGCGTCTTGAAGAAGCCATCGGTGCAGCTGCGCAGCAGGAACAGCTTTTGCAGCGCATTCAGCGTGTTGTTGACGCTGCCCGCACTGGCGAACGGCCCATAGTAATTGCCCGGCGCCCGCCGCGCCCCGCGATGCTTCTGGACGCGCGGAAAATCATGGTCGCCGCGCAGCAGGATGAACGGGAACGACTTATCGTCGCGCAGCAGCACGTTGTACGCGGGGCGGTAGCGCTTGATGAGCTGCGCCTCGAGCAGCAGCGCCTCCGCCTCGTTGTTCGTCGTGACGATCGTCATCGACCGCGTCTGCGCGATCATCCGCTGGAGGCGCTTCGTCAGCCCCTTCACCTGCGTATAATTCGCCACCCGCTGCTTCAGCGAGCGCGCCTTGCCGACGTATAGCACGTCGCCCTTGGCATCGTGCATGCGATAAACGCCGGAGCGCGTCGGCAGCGTTTGCAACACGTTACGGATGGCGGCGACCCCCGCCTCGATATCGGGGGTATCCGATCCGCGGACGGCGTAGGTGGCGCGTTCTTCGTTGAATCGATCGGGCGGACCGTAGGACGACATGCCCGCCATGTAGGAGTCGGCCGGGGTCGGGGCTAGAGGTTAACGCCCGCTCGGCAATCCCTTGCGCGACACCGGTGGCGGCGCGCCTCCGCCCAGCGCGGCGAGATCATAGGCGAGCTTGCCCATCAGTTCCGCCGTCATCTGGCCGCCGCTCAATGGCGCGAGCCGGCGCAGCGACAGCGCCTGGAACTTGGACAGATTCTCGTCGTCGCTGAGCCCCGGCATATCCTTATCGAGTACCGCCTTCGCGCGGGGATCGGCGAGCAGGTCGACGATCGGCGTGTCGAGCGAGAAATGCGCGCGGGATGCCGGGGCGGCGGCTGCTGGACTTGGCGCTTCCGCCGGCGCGGGCGGCGATTCGGTCGCGGTATCCGGCTTCGCCTCGACCGGTTGCGCCTCGGGCTTCGGCGTCTCTTCGGTGGCGGCTTTGGGTTCGGCCGGGGCAGTGACCGTCTCGTCCGCCGGGATGTCGAGCGAGAATTTCCCCGCACGGTCCGCCGCTTGCGTCTGGGTTCCGATCAACAGCAACGACAGCAGGATCGACATGGCTACACCTCACCTCGCGCCGTGGCGCGTTGGGGACCTGTAGCACCGCCTGTCATTCCTCGTCACCCCGGACTTGGTCCGGGGTCCACCGGGCCGCGAGGGGTTGGCAAGAGGCTCAGGCGATCCCCTTGCCGCGAAGTGGACCCCGGACCAAGTCCGTGGTGACGGCGATGGTAAGGTCATCGCCCCTCACGCCTGCGCGAACAGCTTCGTCCCCACGATCCCCACCACGGTCACCGCCATGAAGCACGCCTGCACCAGACTCACCTTGTCGCCGAACAGCAGCACGCCGCCGATGATGACGCCCACCGCGCCGCAGCCGGTCCACACCGCATAAGCGGTGCCGGCGGGCAAGCCCCGCATCGCCAGCGCGAGCAGCCCCATGTTCACGAACGACAGCACGATCGGCACCGCCGACGCCTGCCACGTCGCGAGCGTCGCCGCCCATTTCAGGCTGAGCGCCCAGCAGATTTCGGTAAAGACGGCGATTGCGAGGATAAGCCACGACATCGGATTGCTCCTGTGCGGGCTCGGACAGATGGGACGGCGCCGGAAACCCGTGAAGAGACGCACGTCGGAAAAGAAAGTCCTCCCCCGCCAGGGAGGACCGGGTTGAGCATGCCCCGCATGCTCAAGGATCGTCCGGGGGACGATCAGACCCGGTCCTGGGGCCCGTTCGGCGCAAGCCGAATGGTGGAGGGGGAGGTAAGGAACGCACGCCGTTACGCAGCGCGCCGCTTACCTCCCCCTCCGTCACCGCTACGCGATGACACCTCCCCCTGGCGGGGGAGGACTATGGTCAGTTCGGCCGGCCCAATCCGGCGATCGAGCGATCGATCATCGCGCGATCGGCATCGGCGTCGAGCTTTTCGGCGATCACCAGCGCGGCCGCCTTGGACGCGGTCTCCGCCGCCAGCGCGCGGACTTCGGCGATCGCGGCGCGTTCGGCGGCGGCGATCTTGTCCTCGGCGCGCTTGGTGCGGCGGGCCATCAGCTCCTCCGCATCGTGCTTGGCCTTGGCGATGATCTGGTTCGCCTCGGCCTGGGCATGCGCCCGCATCGTCGCGGCGTCGGCCTCGGCGGCCTTGGCCTTCGCATCATATTCGCCCCGCAGCCGCTCGGCCTCGGCGCGCAGCGCCTTGGCTTCGTCGAGCTGGGCGCGCACGCCGGCGATCTGCTTGTCCAGGCTCGCAGCGATCTTCGCCGGCACCTTCACGATCAGCATGCCGATCAGCACGACCAGCGCGGCGATCCCGACCCAGCCGGTGGTGTTCAGGCCGAGCGCCTTCGGCTCCTCGACATGATGCGCCGCGGGTTCGGAGACGTTGGCGGTCAGCTGGCTGCCGTCACGCACGTTTTGCGGCTGCAAACCCTGTGCGTCGGCGGCATGGGCAAGATTGGCGGCGATGGCGGCGTCGCTGGGATCGCCAACCTGGGTCGGGGCGGGATTAGCCATGCGCGTTGCTCCTGCGCACCGCATCCGCGGCGGCATCGATGCCGACGGTCAGGCCCGACACCTTGGCCACCAGATCCTGCGTCACCTCGGCGGCGACCGCCTGCAGGTTCAGCATCGCCTGCGCCTTGGCATTGCCGACTGCGAGGTCGTGATGCGCGAGACGTTCGGCGAGTTCGACGTCGATCGACTTGATCTGGCTTTCGGTCGCCTTGACCGCCTGCGCCTTGGCAGCGGTGGTCTCGGCATGCGCCGCGGCGCGCGCCTCGTCCATCTTGGCGCGCCAGGCCGCTTCGACCTGGTCGGCGGCAAGGCGGGCTTGTTCGGCCGCGGCAAGGTCGCCCGCGATCTGGCCTTCACGCGCGTCCACGGTCGCCATGACCTTCGGGACCATCATCTTGCCGATCCCGAAATACAGGATGCCGAAGGTGATGAGCAGCCAGAAGATCTGCGAAGCGTAGGTGGCGGCGATCTGGGATATCTGGGGCATGCGCGTCCTCTAAGCGGTCGGCCGGGCGATCAGCCACCCGGCCGGTCACTCGCGATTAGTTGGCGACGAACAGCAGGATGATCATCGTCACGAAGGCGAGCAGGCCGAGCAGCTCGGCGCCCGCGAAACCGATGAACAGACGGCCCTGCTGGCTGTCCGCCGCACCCGGATTGCGCAGCGCGCCTTCGAGGAACTTGGCGAACACGTTGCCCACGCCCAGCGAGGCAAGGCCCATGCCAATCGCGGCCAGGCCGGCGCCGATCATCTTGGCGGCTTCTGCGTCCATGTCAAAACTCCCGTATCAAACAGTTGGGTTGAAACTAAAAACGAAACTCAGTGCAGGTTGACGGCGTCGTTCAGATACACGCTCGTCAGCAGCGCAAAGACATAGGCCTGAATCGCGGCGACCAGCAGCTCGAGCAGCGTGATGCCGATCATCAGCACGAAGCTGGGCAGCGACACGAGCAGGCCGTAACCGACGCCGAGGTTCATGCCGGTGATCACGAAGGCGGCCAGCACCTTCAGCAGGATGTGCCCCGCGGTCATCGCGACGAACAGTCGCAGACCCAGCGAGAAGGGGCGCACCAGGAAGCTCATCAGCTCGACGATGAAGATCAACGGGATCATCAGCGGCGGCGTGCCGTGCGGCACGAACAGGCTGAAGAAGTGGAAGCCGTGCTTGCCGAAGCCCACGATCAGCACGATCGAGAAGCTGATGATCGCCAGCACGCCGGTGACGGTCAGGTGGCTGGTGACGGTGAACGGATGCCAGCCCGGCACGACGCCGACCGGCGACAGGCCCCACAGGTTGGCGAACAGGATGAACATGAACAGCGAGAAGACGTAGGGCACGAAACGCTTGCCCGCCGGCCCGACGTTCGACGTCAGCATGTTCGACACGAAGCCGGTGAAGCCTTCGACCGCGGCCTGCCAGCGGCCGGGGACGAGCTCGCGCTTCATCCCGCCCAGCATGAACAGCCACAGGCTGACCAGCGTCACGACCATCCACAACGCGGAGTTGGTGAACGAGATGTCGTATCCCGCGACGACCCAATGCCGACCGAACAGGGGTTCGATCAGGAACTGGTGCATCGGATCGATTCTGCTGCCCGATTCTGCCGCCACGTGTGGCCTTTCGCTCCCTGATACGACAAACGCCCGGTTTACTCCGGGCGCTCGCCTGCAATCCGTAAGATCTGCCTGAACGCGACCGCGATTCCGAGGAACAGCATCACGATCAGCGCCCATGGGGTCGTGCCGAACCAGCGGTCGATACACCAGCCGATCAGGGCACTGCCGACGAGGCTTCCGATCAAAGCGGCGAGCACGCGATTGCCGAGCGAATATCCCGCATCGGCCGTCGGCGCCCCCTGCCCCGTCCGCAGCGCTTCGGCGTGCCGGGCTTCCCTCAACCGCTCGTCGAGCGCGGAAAGCCGCGGATCCTCCGCGCTGGTGAAGTCTCGTCCGGTATCGTCATCCGCCACGCGCATCCCCTCGCCTGTATCGTTCAACCGGGGGAGAAAGCGCGCAGGGCGACCGATCCCGCCAAGGCGTGGTCCGTTTAGGTGGGGGTGCCGAGGGTGTCAACCGGTGAGTAACCCACAAGCAATTCCTCCCCCGCCAGGGGGAGGGGCGTCCTCACACCACCGTTCGCCCTGAGCCTGTCGAAGGGCGCGTTGCCACGAGCGTCACGCTTGCGGAGAGCCGCCCTTCGACAGGCTCAGGGCGAACGGAACACAGATTCGTCCGCGCCTCCAGCGATCACTCGCACCGCCCTCACCCTTCCGCGCCTTCGGCGCTCCCTCCCTCTCCCGGCGGGAGAGGGAAGGGGCCCGCCCGGCGCAGCCGGGTGGGAAGGGTGAGGGTCGACAGCGGGTCTACCGCGTCACTTGCACCGCCCGTCCAGCTCCGGCGTGCCGGTGTTTTCCTTCCACTGGCCCGACGGCGTCTTGTACATCTCGCCCACCGGCACGCGCGCGACGAGGTTGCAGCCGGTGGTGAAGGCGAATTGCTCGACCGTCGAACCATTGGCCTGCGCGCTCTGCGTATAGGCCGCCTTGCGCTTGATGTTGATGTCGCGAACCAGCGCCTGGATCGCGGGGCCGCCCTTCACCACGCCGAGATAGCCATCGGGCTGTTCGCCGACTTCCTTCGCCTCGCGTGCCGCCGCATAGGCCGGGTCGCGCTGCGCGAACGCCGCGCCCGACAGGCCCGCCAGCGCCATGGCGGCGGCTCCGATCATCATCATGGTCTTGGTCATCAGAAAATCCCCGGTTGCTTGTCGATCAGCGCCTTCGCCTCGCCGTCCAGGCGGTACACCACCTGCTGCGTGACGCTGATGTTGAGGTTGATCTGGATCGGCTTTTCGGGCGCGGACACGTTGATGCAGCCGCCCAGCGTCGCCGCCATACCGATCCCGGCCATCCCCATCGCGATCCGCAATGTCGTGATTCGCTTCACCATCTTCAATCCTGTTTCGGTTGTGGCACGGGTGCGCTTGCGGGAGGCTGAATGACCGCCTTGCGCCGTTCGCGGTCGATCAGCTGGGGCAGCAGGCGACTCGGGTCGTAGAAGCTTTGCGCACTGTCCAGCAGCCCGCGGAACGGCGCCTTGATCGTGATGTTGAACACGAAGGGCAGCTTTTGCAGCCGGCGGACGATGAAATTGCTCTTCGCGCCTTCGCCCTGCGTCACTCCGGCAAAGCGCACCGCGGTCACCATCTCGCCCGCCAGGGGGCCGTTCATGGATATGGTGAGGTTGCGATAGCGCAGCGATTTGAGCGCCTGGAACGCGATATTGCCCCAGATGCCCAGATCCTTCTGCGTCAGGTCGCCGACATAGGCGATGCTGCCCCCGCCCGGCCGCACCGTCAGCCGCCCGCCTTCGATCCGCCCGCCGGTGTCGTCGAAGATCATCGGCAGCTCGCCATCGAAGATGCCGGTCGCATCGAGGTTCTTGAAGTCGAACTGCTGGAGAAACTGGTCCGCCGCCACCCCGTCCAGACGGAAGGTCAGCCGCCGCTGGCCCGCCTGCGCGAAATCGAGCGTCGTCGGCAGCAGCGTCATCGTGCCGCCCGCGAACGGCCAGACGCCGCTGTCGATCTGCACGCGCTGTTCGGGCAGCAATTGGTAGACGATCGTCCCGTCGGTCACGGCGATGCCGGGGTTGATCGTCTTCACCGTCGCCACCAGCCCCGGCGCGCTCGCCAGGCTGAGCAGGTCGCTGAAATGGATCGTTGTGCTCAGACCCGACACCGGGCCGAACGCCGCGGCCAGCGCCGCATCCTTGGTCGCGAAGGTGCCGGTCGAGGTGACGCCCTCGGGCGTCCAGCCGATATGCGCATTGCCGGTGACGGTCGCCCGCACCTCGGCGACGACGCCGAAGGTCAGGCGGGTCAGCAGGTCGGGCTGGACATCCTTGGTGAAGACGATGCCCGGCACCGTGAGATCGGCGGTGCCCGCCCCCGCCGACAGGCGATGGACGATACGCACGTCGGCGACCTTCACCGCCTTCGTCGGTTCGTACAGCGTGCCCCCCGCGGTGATCGTGCCATCGGCGAGGCGCAGCGTGACATCGCGCGCCGCCAGCGTCTTGAAGCGCGGATCGGCCGCGGCATCGTCCACCGTCATCGCGCCGGTCAGCGCCAGCACGCCGCCGCGCAGGTTCCAGTCGCCCGCCGCCGCGCCCAGCAGCAATGGCACGTTGCCGATCTGGCCCGATCCGCCCGCGAACTGACCGGCGACACCGCCACCCGCGATCCGGCCGGTCAATTGCCCCAGGTCGATCCGCGTCACCCGCTCCGGACTGCCCAGCCGCGCCGCGACGCCGCTCAGGGCGAACCCATTATCCTCCAGCCGCAACTCGCTGCCGCTTGCCGCCAGCGTCAGCGGCGTGCCGCCCAGCCGCCCGGTCAGCCGCGTCGCGGGCAGGCGCACGCCGCCGCCGATCCGCTCGCGTTCCACCGTCACCACCGCCGCCGCACCACTGCGCGGGCACACGCGCGTCCCCACCGGATCGAGCACCAGCCCCGCCACCGCGAGCCGTTGGATCGCGACGGCCACGCACCCCGGATCGACGCGCAGCCGCCCGCGCCCGTCCCAGTCGAGGTCGAGCGGCGCCTGCAACCCGTCGATCCGCCCGTCGCCGAGCGGCCCGCTGAGGTCGATCCGCGTCGTGATCCGCGTCACGCCGCCGCTGCCCGCGCTGAACGTCACGGGGGCCAGCGCCAGCCTTGCCCCACCCGCGGCATAAGGCGCGACGATCGCGCGTCCGCGGATCGGCGCGCCCGCGCGGGCCTGTGCCAGCTGCACGTCCGCCTGCGGCAGGCCACCGCCCGCGATCTGCACCGCGGTATCGATATGCACGCGCGCCTGCGGCCAGCCGTATGCGATGCCGCTGCCGCCCCCCAGCCGCAGCCGCGCGCCGCTCGCCGCCGCCAGCGCCGCGCGCGTCACGCGCAGCTGGCCGCTGCCACCCGCTTGCCGCACCGCCAGATCGGCGCTGCCGTCGATCGCCTGCCCCGCTTGGCGCAGCGCCAGGCTGAACTGCCGCACCAGCGGCGCGACCGGCGATCCCGCGCCCGTCCGGGCGTCGAGCACCGCCAGCATCCGCGGCGCGATCTGCCCGCCGGCCACCGTCACCGTACCCGCAAACAGCTGTTCCGCCCCGATTCGGTAGCGCCCCTGCACCGCCAATGTGTGCGCCGCGCCACCCGGCGCACGCACCGCCGATGCGGCAAGGTCCGCCTGCCCCTCGGTCGCCGTCGCATTGCCGTCGAACGTCGCCGATCCCGTCAGCCGCGCCGCACCCGCGCCGCCGCCCGCCACCGCCCCACTCGCCAGCCGAGCCGAACCGCGCCACGCATCGAACGCCGACGACAGCCGCGCGTCGATGTCGGCCGCCACATCCGCGATGCGGCTCGTTCCGCACGCGCCGCGCGCCAATCGCACCGGCCCGGCCACCGTCGGCGCGCCCTTGGCGACCGTCACGCGCAGCGCCGCCTGCACCCCGCGCGCGACGCAATCGTTCAGCCGCAGCGTATCGCCCACCAGCGCGACATTCCCCGCAAAGCCGTCGTCCAGCCGCCCACGCCCGCTGACCTTCAGCCCCAGCACGCCCGCCGGCGTCTCGACCCGCAGCCGCGCATCCTCTGCATCGACGAACAACGCCGGCAGCGCGAAGGGCGTCGCCTGGCCCGACGGCGCCGGCAGCAGCCGGTCGATCGCCCCGAACGACAGCTTGCCGCCCACCCAGCGCGCGCGCAGCCGGACATGCCCCGCCCGCACGCCGACCACCTTGGCGCCGTCCAGCCCGATCCGCGTCTCCGCCTCCAGCCAGTCGGCGACGAGGTCGGGGTCGGCTGGATCGCCGAGCACCACATTCTTAAGCCGCTGCCGCCCCGTCCCGAACGTGCCGATCGTATAGCGCGCCGGGACGCCCAGCTTCGCCAGTTCGCGGTCGATGACGCGCGCCGCGATCGGCCGCCGCACGCTCCACAGCGCGATCAGCGCCGCCAGCACCACCAGCGCCACGCCGAGCGCGATGCTGCGGCGCCGGCTGAACGCACCGAAGCCCCGTCGCCGGCGGGGCAGCGTCTCGCGCGGCGGGTGGGCGGCATCGTCCATCACCGCCTTCATAGGCTTGGGCCAAGCGCGGGCGCAATCGTTGCACCCGCTCCGGCCGCGTCATAGGATCGCAGGCCATGCCCCCCGCCCCGCCACCTGACGACACCGCCGGTCACCGCAAGCGCCTGCGCGGGCGGCTGCTCGCCGGGGGCGGCGACGCGCTGCTCGACCACGAGCTGATCGAATATCTGCTCACCCTCGCGCTGCCGCGCATCGACACCAAGCCGATCGCGAAAGCCCTGTTACGCGAATTCGGCGGGATCGGTGGGCTGTTGACCGCCGATCCGGAAGCGCTCGCCCGCGTGCCCGGCGTCGGCGACAGCGCTGCGGCGGCGATCAAGATCGCGCACGCCATCGCGATCCGGCTGCTGAAGGCGGAGGTCGCCGAGCGCCCCGTGCTCGGCAATTGGCAGGCCTTGCTCGACTATCTGCGCGCCGACATGGCGCATCACGTCATCGAACGCTTCCGCGTCCTCCACCTCAACACCCGCAACATGCTGATCCGCGACGAGGTGATGAGCGAAGGCTCGATCGATCAGGCCGCCGTCCACGTCCGCGAAGTGATCCGCCGCGCGATGGACCTGGGCTCGGCGGCGATCATCCTCGTCCACAATCACCCCTCGGGCGATCCCTCCCCCAGCCGCGCCGATGTGGCTATCACCCGCGCCATCGCCGACGCCGGCGCGCCGATGGGGATCGTCGTCCACGATCACATCATCATGGGGGTCAGCGGCCACGTCAGCCTGAAGGCGCAGGGGTTGATCTGACCCCCCTCGTCACCCCGGCGTGACCTTTACACTCCGTCACCCCGGCCTTGAGCCGGGGTCCCGCTTCTCCCGCCTCCGAAGGTTAGCTGGACCCCGGATCAAGTCCGGGGTGACGGAAGGAAAAGCCGCCCGCCCCCTCAAAAATCCGGCGCCGGATCGGCCGGCCCCACGATCGTCGCAGGCACGTACATCCGCCCGCCATTGGCGAAGTTCAGCGTCAGGTTGAAGATCTTGCCCGGCTTCGCCCGCGGGTTGATGTCGAACAGCATCACATGCTTGCCCCCCGGCGCGAACACCACCTTGGCCCCTGCCGGCACCGCCACGCTGGCCAGCGGCTTCATCCCCGCCATGCCGCCCGCGCCGCTCATGCTCTCGTGAATCTCGGCGCGCACCGCGACATCGGCGCTGACGTCGATCAGCGTCGCATCGCTGCGGCCGCCATGCAGCGTGAAATAGGCCGCCCCCGGCCGCCCCGGCGCGGCAGGCAGGCGGATCCACGCATCGTCCGCGGTCACGCGATCCGGTCCGCCACAGCCCGACAGACCCGCGGCCATCACGCCCGCCAGAACCATCGCCCGCAAAGCCTCGCGCCGTCGCATGTCCATATCCCTTCCCGAAACGGGATCGTTTCACCCGCAGTTCCTATGGCCCGCCCCGTCTTGCGGCAAGCGCAACCCCACCTATATCGCGCCCATCAACGGGCACCTTTCGTCGCCGTAACGGGGCAAAAGGTTCCCTTCTCGTTTGTATTTTTTTGTTCGTGAGGGGCTCAGCAAGCACACATGGCTAAAGTAATCGGTATCGATCTCGGCACCACCAACAGCTGCGTCGCAGTGATGGAAGGCGGCAAGCCCAAGGTGATCGAGAATGCGGAAGGCGCGCGTACCACGCCGTCGATCGTCGCCTTCGCCAAGGACGGCGAGCGTCTGGTCGGCCAGCCGGCGAAGCGCCAGGCCGTCACCAATGGCGACAACACCATCTTCGCGGTGAAGCGCCTGATCGGCCGTCGCTTCGACGATCCGATCACCAAGAAGGACACCGAGCTGGTTCCGTACAAGATCGCACGCGGCCCGAATGGCGACGCGTGGGTTTCGGCGGGCGGCAAGGATTACAGCCCGTCGCAGATTTCGGCCTTCACGCTGCAGAAGATGAAGGAAACCGCCGAATCGTATCTCGGCGAGACGGTCACGCAGGCGGTCATCACCGTGCCGGCCTACTTCAACGACGCGCAGCGCCAGGCGACCAAGGACGCCGGCCAGATCGCAGGGTTGGAAGTGCTGCGCATCATCAACGAGCCGACCGCGGCGGCGCTGGCCTATGGCCTCGAGAAGCAGGACGGCAAGACGATCGCGGTCTATGACCTCGGCGGCGGCACGTTCGACGTCTCGATCCTCGAGATCGGCGACGGCGTGTTCGAGGTGAAGGCGACCAACGGCGACACCTTCCTGGGCGGCGAAGACTTCGACAACAAGCTGGTCGATTATCTGGCCGAGGGCTTCAAGAAGGATGAGGGCATCGACCTCACCAAGGACAAGCTCGCGCTGCAGCGCCTGAAGGAAGCCGCGGAAAAGGCGAAGATCGAGCTGAGCTCGGCCGCGTCGACCGAGGTCAACCTGCCCTTCATCACCGCCGACCAGAACGGCCCGAAGCACCTCGTCAAGACGATCAGCCGCGCCGACCTCGAGCGTCTGGTCGACGACCTGATCAAGCGCACGATCGAGCCGATGAAGAAGGCGCTGGCCGATGCCGGCGTCAGCACCGGCGACATCAGCGAAGTCGTCCTCGTCGGCGGCATGACCCGCATGCCGAAGGTGCGCGAGGCGGTGAAGCAGTTCTTCGGCAAGGAGCCGCACACGGGCGTCAACCCGGATGAGGTCGTCGCGATGGGCGCCGCCATCCAGGCTGGCGTGCTGCAGGGCGACGTCAAGGACGTGCTGCTGCTCGACGTGACGCCGCTGTCGCTGGGCATCGAGACGCTGGGTGGCGTGTTCACCCGCATGATCGACCGCAACACGACGATCCCGACGAAGAAGTCGCAGACCTATTCGACCGCCGACGACAACCAGGGCGCGGTGACGATCCGCGTGTTCCAGGGCGAGCGCGAGATGGCGGCGGACAACAAGCTGCTCGGCCAGTTCGACCTGGTCGGCATCCCGCCGGCGCCGCGCGGCGTGCCGCAGATCGAGGTCACGTTCGACATCGACGCCAACGGCATCGTCAACGTGTCCGCCAAGGACAAGGGCACGGGCAAGGAACAGCAGATCCGCATCCAGGCCTCGGGTGGTTTGTCGGACGCCGACATCGACCAGATGGTCAAGGATGCCGAGCGCTTCGCCGAAGAGGACAAGAAGCGTCGTGCCGGCGCCGAGGCGAAGAACAACGCCGAATCGCTGATCCACACCACCGAGCGTCAGCTCGCGGACAATGGCGACAAGGTCGATGATTCGCTGAAGTCGGAAATCCAGTCGGCGATCGACGCGGCCAAGGCGGCGGTCGAGGGCGGCGATGCCGACCAGATGAACGAAAAGGCGCAGGCGCTCGCGCAGGTTGCCATGAAGCTCGGCCAGGCGATCTACGAAAAGTCGCAGGCGGCAGAGGCGTCGCCGCAGGGCGATGCCGGTACCGAAGCGCCCAAGGACGACGTGGTCGACGCCGAATTCTCGGAAGTCGACGACCACAAGGCGTAAAAGCCACACCGTCCCCCTGCCCGCACAACACATGCTTCGGCGTGACTTTTGTGACTTTCCGGCAGGGGGACAACGGGTGGAACGTGGGGTGACAGAGAGATGAGCAGCCACCCCATCCGGTCCGTGTTTCGAACACGCGGGCCGCATGTGGTATCGGCGTTATCCCCTCCCGTTCGCCCTGAGCCTGTCGAAGGGCAGGTGGGACCCACCGTGCTTCGACAAGCTCAGCACGAACGGCGGTTTGCGGATTGGATCGGGACCACCGGATCATCTCGCGCTAGAGGACGGGCATGAGCACCACAGTCGACTATTACGAGCTGCTCGAATGCGAGCGGAATGCCGACGGCGCGACGATCAAGTCGTCGTACCGCAAGCTCGCGATGAAATACCATCCGGACAAGAACGCCGGGTGCAAGGATAGCGAAGCGCGCTTCAAGGCGATCAGCGAGGCCTATGACGTCCTGAAGGACCCGCAGAAGCGCGCCGCCTATGATCGCTTCGGCCATGCCGCCTTCCAGAACGGCGGCGGCGGTGGCGGCGGGGCGCAGGACTTCGGCGGCTTCTCCGACATCTTCGAATCGGTCTTCGGCGAATTCATGAACGGCGGCCGCGGCGGCGGGCGTCAGCAGCAGCGTCGCGGTGCCGACCTGCGCTACGACATGGAAGTGACCCTCGAAGAGGCCTATCATGGTAAGGCGACCGAGATCACCGTCGACGTCTCGGCGCAGTGCGACACCTGCCACGGCTCGGGCGCCAAGCCCGGCACGCATGCCTCCACCTGCCGCCATTGTAATGGCCATGGCAAGGTGCGCGCGCAGCAGGGCTTCTTCGTCGTCGAACGCGCCTGCCCGGTCTGCCAAGGCTCGGGCGAGATCATCGCCGATCCCTGCCCCGATTGCCGCGGCGAGGGCCGGATCGAAAAGACCAAGACGCTCAGCGTCAACGTCCCCCCCGGCGTCGACGAAGGCACGCGCATCCGCCTCAGCGGCGAAGGCGAGGCCGGTCCGCGTGGCGCCCCTCCGGGCGACCTCTACATCTTCCTCCACGTCGCGCGGCATCCGATCTTCGAACGCGAGGGCACGACGCTGTTCGCGCGCGCGCCGATCAGCTTCACCACCGCGGCGCTGGGCGGCACCTTGTCGATCCCCGGCCTCGATGGCGCCCGGCACGACATTAAGATCCCCGCCGGCATCCAGTCGGGCAAGCAGCTGCGCCAGCGCGGCGCCGGCATGCCCGTGCTGCAAGGCCGCGGCCAGGGCGATCTCGTCATCCAGATCGAGGTCGAAACCCCGACCAAGCTCTCGACCCGCCAGCGCGAACTGCTCGAACTGTTCCGCGAAACAGAAACCGGCGACGAATGCCCCGAAAGCCAGGGCTTCTTCGCCAAACTGAAGAGCGTCTTCGCGGGCGAATAAGCCGGGATAGGGGGCGGCGGGGCGCATGCTCCCCCATCCCGTCACCCCGGACTTGATCCGGGGTCCCGCTTCTTCCCCTCAGCAGAAGAAGCGGGATCCCGGCTCAAGGCCGGGATGACGGTCAGGTGGTCGTATCGCACCGACCCCGATTCAGTCGCGACCGAAGCCACCCAGATTCCTCACGCCGATACCATCGCGAGAAAAGAATACCCCCGAAGTCCTCCCCCGCCAGGGGGAGGTGGCACCGCGCAGCGGTGACGGAGGGGGAGGTAAGCAACGCCCTCACGTCGGAACACCATCTCAGCGCCTTACAGACCAGCGGCGATAACCCACCGCACCCCCCGTCACCCCGGACTTGATCCGGGGTCCCGCTTCTCCCCCGCAGCAGAAGAAGAAGCGGGATCCCGGCTCAAGGCCGGGATGACGGAAAGAGGCAACAAGCGCGCCCCAGCCCCCCGCCAGCCACCGCAACATCACTTTCCAATCCGGAAAATTACCACTTGCCGAATCGGACAGTCGCTGCCACTCTCTTTCCAACTTGGAAAGGGAACGTCATGGACCATAACAGCGCGAACGCCGCAGAGGCGCTAGCCTTCATCGAACAGTCGCGCCTGCGCCTCGCCGCGGCATCGGACGTGCCGCCGATCCGCCATGCCGCCTTCGCCGCGCTGATGGGCGGGATGGTCGCGAGCACCGCCGTGCCGTTCCCGCTCCGCTTCGCGATGATCGCCGGCCTGTTCGCCGCCATCGCCTGGATCGTCCGCTGGGACCGGCGGCGGATGGGCATGTTCATCAACGGCTATCGCGCGGGCAAGACGCGGCGGGTCACCGCGGTGATGCTGCTCGTCATCCTGCCGATCCACATGCTCGGCGTCTGGCTCGCGGCCGATCGGGGCGTGACCTGGGCCCCGCTCCCCCTCGCACTCGTCGCCGCCGCCATCGCTTATGCCGGCAGCCTGTGGTGGTGCCGCGTCTTCCGCCGCGAACTGCTCGGCAGCCTCGCATGAGCGGCTTCGATCCGGTCATCCACCCACCCGCCCGCCTGCAGATCATGGCGGTGCTGACGGAGGTGCAGGATGCCGAATTCGCCCTGCTGCGCACGACCACGCAGGTCAGCGATTCGGTGCTGTCGAAACATCTGTCGGCGCTAGTCGACGCGGGCTACGTCAGCCTGCGCAAGGCGAGCAGCGACGGCCGCTCGCGCACCTGGGCCGCCGCCACACGCGCCGGGCGCAAGGCCTTCGCCGCGCATGTCGCCGCGCTCACCACGCTCGCCCGCCTGACCGAACGCCTCGCCGCCGAGTAGCCTCTTGCGCCCCGGCGCCTGATCGCCACAATACACCGCCAACGAGCCGGGGAGTGGGCATGCGCGGACAGGTGTTGGGTGTGGATACGCGGAGCGGCGAAGGGCTGGTCGCGGGCGACGACGGCAAGCGCTATCGCTTCACCCCCGAAGACTGGGCACAGCGCGGCGAGCCCAAGATCGGCGTGAAGGTCGATTTCGAAGCAGAGGGCGACCGCGCGCTCAGCGTCTTCCCGATGCCCGCCGAAGCGGGCAGCCGCCACGTCCTGGCACCCCCGCCGCCCCGCGCACCGGTGAACGATCGCAACAAATATGTCGCCGCGATCCTCGCCTTCCTGCTCGGCACGCTCGGCATCCATCGCTTCTACACGGGGCGGACGGGATCGGGGATCGTGATGCTGGTCCTCAGCATCACCGTCATCGGCCTGCTCGTCACCGCACCCTGGGCGTTCGTCGACATGATCCGCTATCTGATCATGTCCGACGACGAATTCGCCGCCCGTTACGAACGCAAGCGCTAGCGAAACAGCGCGCCGATCGCCTGGATCACCGTCGCGCCGCCGATCGGCGCGACCAACAGCAGCAGCACGTTGACGCCGATGATCGCCGCCAGCGCATTCTGCTGGCGCGGCGTCAGCTGCGGCCGCGGATCGGGCCGCTTGGGCGGCTGCCACGGCGGTGGCGGCGGCACATCGCGAAAGTCGACGAACATGGCGCCACGACGAGCAGGCGCAGCGCTGGTTCCGGCGGCAAACAGAAACCCCGCAGGCCCTAGCCGCCCCCTCGACGCCATCAGGCGAAAAGCGGGCGGACGGGCTGATGGGTTACAGGGCGGAAATGATCACCCCGACCACCAGCGCCTGGGCCGCGATCGCCAGCACCGAGCTGGCCGCGGTTTCGAACATGCACATGGAAGGTCTCCGTGCCGGCGGAATGGCCGGCACCCGCGATATGTAGATCGTTACACGATCGCGCAATATTGTTGCTTGCAATGACGGATGCGTTTCACGCAACTGTAACAATCCTACGACGCTGTGACGGTGATCGTCGAGAAAGCCGCGCTTTCCGCCGGTGGAGCACGCGCCACCTTGCCAACGCCAACGCCAGCGGCTGAGATCGGCCTTTCCCTTGTCGGAGGTGTCGATGTCCCGCCCGCTCATGCTCGCCCTTGCGCTCGTCGCTACCCTGCCGGCGGTTGCCGATGCCCGCGTCGCCGCGCCGCGCGTCGCCATCGCAACGTTCAACCAGCTGCCGCAGCCGCTGCCCCTGCCCTATGACGGCGCCGCCGACGCCAAGGCGCAGGTCGCCGCCGCCAAGGCGCGTGCGCTGAAGGGCCACAAGAAGCTGCTGATCGACATGGGCGGCAATTGGTGCCTCGACTGCCGCCTGCTCGCCGGCGTCATGGAGCTGACCGCGATGCGCGGCTTCATGGCGAAGCATTATGAGGTCGTGACGGTGGACATCGGCCGCTTCGACAAGAACCTCGACATCCCCGCGAGCTACGGCATCAAGGGGCGCCTCGCCGGCGTACCCGCGCTGCTGATCGTCGACCCAAAGACCAACCGCGTCGTCAACGCCGGCCGCGAAACCGCGCTCGCCGACGCCCGCTCGCTCTCCCCGCAAGGCCTCGCCGACTGGCTGGCGCAATGGGCGTAACCCAATTCCTCCCCCGCCAGGGGGAGGTGGCAGCGCACTAGCGCTGACGGAGGGGGAGGACAGGGTGCCCTCCATGTCGAAGCGCCTCGCTGACCGCCCCCTCCACCACTCGGCTGACGCCGAACGGTCCCCCTCCCCCTGGCGGGGGAGGACTGGGGATCACCCAAACACCCGCGCGAAAATCGTGTCGACGTGCTTCAGGTGATAGCCCAGGTCGAACTTGTCCTCGATCTCCGCCGGCGACAGCGCCGCCGTCACCTCGGCATCGCCCTTCAGCAGCTCGAGCAGCGACAGCTGCCCGTCCGATTCCCACACCTTCATCGCGTTGCGCTGCACCAGGCGGTAGGCGTCCTCGCGGCTCACCCCCGCCTGCGTCAGCGCGAGCAGCACGCGCTGCGAATGGACCAGCCCGCCCATCTTGTTGAGGTTCTTGTCCATCCGCTCCGGATAGACGAGCAGCTTCTCGATCACGCCCGTCAGCCGCGCCAGCGCGAAATCGAGCGTGATCGTCGCATCCGGCCCGATATACCGCTCGACCGACGAGTGGCTGATGTCCCGCTCATGCCACAGCGCGACATTCTCCAGCGCCGGCGTCACATAGCCACGCACCATGCGGGCGAGGCCGGTCAGGTTCTCGGTCAGTACCGGGTTGCGCTTGTGCGGCATCGCCGACGAGCCCTTCTGGCCGGGCGAGAAATATTCCTCCGCCTCCAGCACCTCGGTGCGCTGCAGGTGGCGCACCTCGGTCGCCAGCCGCTCGATCGAGCTGGCGATCACGCCCAGCGTGGCGAAGAACATCGCATGCCGGTCGCGCGGGATGACCTGCGTCGAGACGGGCTCGACCGACAGGCCCAGCTTGGCAGCGACATGCTCTTCGACCGACGGATCGATGTTGGCGAAGGTGCCGACCGCGCCGCTGATCGCGCAGGTCGCGATATCGGCGCGCGCCGCGATCAGCCGCGTGCGGCAGCGGTCGAATTCGGCATAGGCCTGCGCCAGCTTCAGCCCGAACGTCACCGGCTCGGCATGGATGCCGTGGCTGCGGCCGATCGTCGGCGTCATCTTATGCTCGATCGCGCGAGTCTTGAGCACGCCCAGCAACTTGTCGAGATCGGCGATCAGGATGTCCGCCGCCTGCGCCAGCTGCACCGCCAGCGCGGTGTCGAGCACGTCGGACGAGGTCATGCCCTGGTGCATGAAGCGCGCCTGATCACCGACATTGTCCGCGACCCAGGTCAGGAAGGCGATGACGTCGTGCTTGGTCACCGCCTCGATCGCGTCGATCGCCGCGACGTCGATCGCGGGGTTGGTGTTCCACCACGTCCACAGCGCCGCGGCGGCATCCTTGGGCACCACGCCCAGCTCGGCGAGCGCGTCGGTGGCGTGCGCCTCGATCTCGAACCAGATGCGGAACCGGTTCTCGGGCGTCCAGATCGCGGTCATTTCGGGGCGGGAATAGCGGGGGACCATGGTGTTCCTTCGTCCTGACGGCTGCACGGTTCGTCGTGGCCACATCGGCCGCGACTCGCGGATTTCCGCGGGTTCCTAGCAGCGGGGGTCGTAAGCCGTAAACCCGTCAGGCTTGCGTTCAGATCATAATTCCCCATTTTGAGACGACGCGGCGCACGGTGAAGTGATGCGCGCCGCTCGGTTTGAATAACGATGGGAGACCAGCAATGCTGAAATATGCTCTTCTCGCCGGAGTGATGACGATTGCTTCGCCGGCACTGGCGCAGCAAACGACCAATACTGCGCCGACCCAAGCCACGACGCAGAACGCACCACAAACTCAGGCCCCCGCCGGATCGCCGGCAACCGACGCCCAGCCCGCAGCCACGCCGATGGATTCGGCAACGGCAGCAGCAGCGCCCGCCGACGCGACGCAGACCGCGGCAGCGCAGCCGGCCACCACGCAGCCGGCGACCGGCGCGGATCAGGTGGCGAGCGTCGTCGAAACCGAGTTCCCGACCTATGACGCGAACAAGGACGGCAAGCTCGAAAAGGCCGAATTCGCCAGCTGGATGGTCAAGCTGAAGCAGGCGAGCGACCCCAAGGCGACCGCCACCGACGCCAAGACCAAGTCCTGGGTCAATTCGGCCTTCGCGCAGGCGGACAAGGACAAGAGCAAGTCGGTGTCCAAGCCCGAACTGATCGGCTTCCTGAGCCAGGGTCAGTCCTGATCCTGACCGGTCGATGAGAGGGGCCGCCGGAGCGATCCGGCGGCTCTTTTCGTATGAGCCCCCCGTGGAGGGCGAGAGCCTCCGCCCTCCCACTCCGTCATTCCCGCGAAGGCGGGAATCCAGACACGCTACCGTCGCCCCTCCAGCCGCAAGGCCAGAGGTTATGGATTCCCGCCTCCGCGGGAATGACGAATGGCAAGGGCGGTGCGCGAGAGAGCGCGCACTGAAACTGCCATAAGGATCGCCCACCCACCCCCGTCAC
>Ga0209816_1000011_pt1 | contig 177671 bp, 148 predicted proteins | sample CoawatmetaG01DNA_FD_187509 | JGI IMG/M metagenome (GOLD analysis project Ga0209816, IMG submission 187509) | Marine microbial communities from the West Antarctic Peninsula - Coastal water metaG017-DNA (SPAdes) (version 2) | ecosystem: Environmental > Aquatic > Marine > Coastal ...
GCTGCAGCTGTTCTTGCCCAGATCAATCCCGAGAACCGATATGTCCATGACCCTTGCTCCTTCCTCAAACGACCGCTGCCGTGAGACAACAACGCTCAGTTAAGGGGCGAGCCATCCATAAAGGGGGCATCGCGTGATCTACGTGATGCCCCCTTTTTCGTAGTTCTTCTAAAGCGCCCGGGCGTCAGTGCGCCGACCAGCCCAGCGTCAGGCGCAACCCCAGCACCAGCGCATTGCGGATCGTGCGGTCCGCCGCCGGATTGATGACATATTGGATGTCGGGTTGCAGGGAGACACCCTTCATCAGCGTATCGGTATAGGTCGCCTCGATGATCGTTTCCGCCCGGCCGAGTGCAGGCAGTTCCGGCGGATTGGCGCTACGATAGCTGTTCGACAGCACGCCGCTGCCCGCCCCGATCGAAACGGCGCTGTCGGGCCGCGATGCAAAGGGCTGTTTCAGCAGCAGGCCGCCTTGCCAACCACCGCGAAACGGCGTCGTCTTCCCCTCGGACAGCCCCAGCCGCAAAAACCCTTCGAGCTGGCGGGGGGCGTCGGCCTTGCCGGCGAGCAAGCGCTCGGCGATCAGATAGACGCCGCGCGACGCGTGGAAACCGGGCCCTTGCGAGATTTCCGGCAGGATGATCGTCGGCTGGGTGCGCGTATAGGTCCATGCGCCGACGGCGACGCGGCCGTTGCCCGTCCAGCCCGCTTCGCCGATCAGCAGCGCGCCGTCGCGGCCAGTGAAGTCGATGCCATTTTCGTCGCCGATCGTGCCGGCGCGCGCGTTGACCACGGCGAATGCGCCATAGGTCTTGCCGGCCTCGACCCGCAGCCGGGCGGCGAGCGCCGTCGAGGGAAAGATCGCCGGGCCGTTGACGCCCGTCGCGGCCAGTTCCGATCCGACGCCGAACATCGGCGAGATCAGCAATCCCGCCGCATCGTTCTGGTAGAATTCGCTGTTGACGTCGTACAGCCCCGCCCGCAGCGACCAGCCTGAAGCCAGCGCCTGCTCGACCCAGGCTTCGTAGAGTTTGAAGCGCCCCTGCGACACTTCGATATTGTTGATGCCCTGGATCGATCCGGCGAGATCGTTGGGCTTGCCGCCCATGTTGTTGAGCAGCGCTGCATGCGCCTTGCCGCCATGCCATCCGATCAGCGCGTCGAGATCGGCCTCGGCGATCACGTCGATATTGTCGAGATAGCGCACGCCGCGTTCGAGTCCGCCGGACGCCACGCCGGCGACATCGGCCGTGTAGTCGGCCGACAGGCTCCATGCGCTCGACGCCTCTTGGGCAATCGCCGCGTCGACACAGCCAACGCTGATCGCGATGATTCCGGCGCCCCACCGCATGGCGCGGCAAATGGCAAAGATCCTGTCCATGTCTACTCCCTGTTATGACTGGTTACGGGAGCGGTAATGGCGATGGCGTTTCCCTTATTGGTCAATATGGACCTAATTTGACTTGGTGACGGCCGGAAAGCATTTCGGTTGATGCCAGTCGGCCAAGCCCGTCAGCGCGGTTAACCCAACTTTATCCGTTTCCGACATAATGACAGGAACATGACGCGGAACGGGAGAATTTAGGGGTGCGATCGATCAACACGATGATGATGGCGGCGATTGCCGCGATCATCGCCCTCGTCCTGGCCTCGGCCGGGGTGAGCCTGTGGGCCAATGGCCAGCAGTCCGCGGCGCGCGACCGCGTCGGCGCGGCCTCCCGATTGCTGCGCAATCACATGACCGCGGATATGATGCACGATGCGATCCGGGGCGACGTGCTGTCGATCCTGCGCGCGATCCGCGTCGGCGACCTCAGCCTGACGGACAATCGCAAGGCGCTGGAACAGGATGTGGCGACGCTGCGCAAGACGCTGGCCGTCGACCGCGCCTATGCCGCCGCGCCCGAAGTCGTCGCCGCGGCGACGCAGATCCAGCCGCAGGTCGACGCCTATATTGCCAGCGCCCGCTCCGTCGCGGCGACGGCTGCCGTCGATCAGGATCGCGCATCGACGATGCTGCCGGCGTTCCTGCGCACCTTCCACGACCTGGAATCGGGCATGGAAACGGTGTCCAACCGTCTCGAAACCCATCTGAACGCGGTGGACGCCGATGCCGACCGGGTCACCAGCCTCGCCTCCATGTCGCTGATCGCGACGACCCTGGCGTTGCTGGCCCTCGTCGGCACGATCGGCGTGCTATGCCGGCGCTATGTGGTCGCGCCGCTTCTTCAGTTGGTCGGTGTCCTCAACCGGATGACGTCGGGCGACCTGACGGTGGCCGTGCCCGCCACGGGTCGCGGTGACGAGCTGGGGCAGCTCGCGGGTGCGACGACGGCGCTGCGCGATCAGCTGGTCGGCGCCGAACAGGCCAAGGCGGCCCAGACGACGTTGATTGTCGACAGCTTCGGCCAGGCGCTGTCGCGTCTGGCGGAGGGTGATCTGGTCTCGCGCGTCGATGCCGATCTCACCGGGCCGTTCGCGCGCATCAAGGACGATTTCAACGCCGCCGTATCCGCCCTGCAAACGACGCTCGCCGCCATGTCCGAATCGGCGTCCAGCATCAACAGCGGCGCCGGCGACATCCGCCAGGCCTCCGACGATCTGTCGCAACGTACCGAACAGCAGGCGGCGAGCCTCGAGGAAACCGCCGCGGCGATGGACGAGATCACCAGCACCGTCCGCTCCACCGCGGAACGCGCCGGCAGCGCCAATGCCGCGGTACGCAGCGCCCGCGACGAAGCGCAGCATTCGGGCGCCGTCGTGCGCAACGCCGTGGAGGCGATGGGCGGGATCGAGCGCACGTCGGGCGAAATTTCCGAAATCATCAGCGTCATCGACGGCATCGCCTTCCAGACCAACCTGCTGGCGCTGAACGCCGGTGTCGAGGCGGCGCGGGCAGGGGACGCGGGCAAGGGCTTCGCCGTCGTCGCGTCGGAAGTGCGGGCGCTGGCGCAGCGGTCGGCAGAGGCGGCCAAGGACGTCAAGACGCGGATCACCGCCTCGTCACAGCAGGTGGACGAGGGCGTGCGGCTGGTCGGCGAAACCGGCCAGGCGTTGCAGCGGATCATCGACCGGATCGCCGAGATCGACGGTTTGGTCGCCGATATCGCGCGCTCGGCCGAACAGCAGGCGACCGGCCTGCAACAGGTCAACACCGCGGTCAGCGAGATGGACGGCGTGACGCAGCAGAATGCCGCGATGGTCGAGGAAGCGACCGCCGCCGCGCGCAGCCTTGCCGCCGAAGCGGAGACGATGGCGCGCCAGATCACCCGCTTCCGCACCGGCGGTGGGGCCACGTCCAATGCATCACCCGTCGCGCAGTTGCAGGAACGGGCGGCGGTGGCCGGACGCCAGATCGCGGCGGCGAGCAAGCGCCGGGCGACGGGCAACCTCGCCGTCGTCGCCGCATCGGACGACTGGTCGGAATTCTGACCGACGCGGGCAGGGGCGGCACCGCGACGCGCCGCTCCTGCCGCCATCGGCCCGCCGTTGCCCCGGCACGGCCGATCTGCTTAACCTTGCGCGCATGAAGACCCTCTTTGCCGCGAGCCTGCTCGCCACCGCCGCTGCCATCGCCGCGCCCGCCGCCGCCCGCCAGCTTACCATCGATGACGTCACCACGCTCAGCCGCGTCGGCGCGCCGACCGCGTCGGCGGACGGCAAGTGGCTCGTCTGGGCGCAGCGCGAAACCGATCTCGCCGCCAATCGCGGCCGCTACGACCTGTGGCGCCTCGATCTGACCCGCAAGGGCGCCAAGCCCGAACCTTTGGTCGCCGAGGCGGAGGTCAACGAAAACGCACCGCAGATCGTCGGATCGACCGTCTACTTCCAGTCGAACAAGGGCGGCGAGGATGCCATCTGGGCGATCCCCGTCACCGGCGGCACGCCCCGCAAGCTCACCAGTTTCCAGGGCGGCTTCGGCGGCTTCAAGGTCGCGCCGACCGGCGACCGCATCCTCGTCTGGGCCGATCGCAAGCCCAACGCGCCCAGCCTCGCCCCCGCCATGGTGAAGAAGGACCCGCTGGCCGGCGAGGGCCGCGTCTACGACAAATTGTTCGTGCGCCACTGGGATACGTGGGCGGACGGCACGCAGTCGCAGCTCTTCGTCCTGCCGCTGACCGCCGCGGGCGCGCCGGGTGATGGCGTCGCGATCGAACACGGTCTCGACGGCGATGCCCCCTCGCGTCCCTTCGGCGGCGGCGAAGAGGTGTCGTGGAGCGCCGACGGCAAGACCGTCTATTTCGCGCTGCGCGTCGCCGGCACCACCGAACCGCTGTCGACCAACCTCGACATCTGGTCCGCGCCCGCCGACGGTTCCGCCGCGCCGGTGAATCTGACCGCCGCCAATCAGGCGACCGACAATCTGCCCACCGTCTCGCCCGACGGCCGCAGCCTCGCCTGGTTCGCGATGAAGCGGCCCGGCTTCGAAGCCGACCGCCAGGTATTGATGCTCCGCGATCTCGCGACCGGCCAGGTGCGCAGCCTGACCGAGGGCTGGGACCGATCGGTCGGGTCGATCGCCTGGTCGCCCGATTCGAAGCGCATTTACGTGACGGCGCAGGATACGCAGGAAAACCCGCTGTTCGCCGTCGATCCCGCGACGGGCAAGGTCACGCGCCTGACGCAAGCCGGTCATGTCTCCGCCGTCGTGCCGACGCCCAAGGGCGCGGTCGTCGCGATCAACAGCCTGACCGCCCCCGACGATTTCTACGCCGTCGCCGCCACCGGTAAGGGCAAGCCCGCGCGCCTGACCGCGGTCAATGCGACCAAGCTCGCCGGCATCGACATGCCGACCGTCAGCCGCTTCAGCTTTACCGGTGCGAACAACGACACCGTCTGGGGCTATGCGGTGAAGCCGTATGGCAGCACGGGCAAGGTGCCGGTCGCGTTCATGGTCCATGGCGGCCCGCAGGGATCGAGCGACAACAGCTGGTCCTATCGCTGGAACCCCGCGGTGTTCGCCGGCGCCGGCTATGGCCTCGTCGCGGTCGATTTCCATGGGTCCACCGGCTACGGTCAGGCCTTCACCGATTCGATCAGCAACAATTGGGGCGGCTGGCCGCTCGACGATCTGAAGGCGGGGCTGGCCGCGGCGACCACCAAGTTCGGCTGGCTCGACGGCGACAAGGCCTGCGCGCTTGGCGCCTCCTATGGCGGCTATATGATGAACTGGATCGAGGGCAATTGGCCCGATCGCTTCAAGTGCATCGTCCAGCACGACGGCGTCTTCGACGCGCGCGCCATGGCCTATGAAACCGACGAACTGTGGTTCGACGAATGGGAACATGGCGGCAAGACCTATTTCCAGGACCCCGCCGCGTTCGAAAAGTGGAACCCGGTCAATTACGTCGCGCAGTGGAAGACGCCGCAATTGGTCATTACCGGCGAAAAGGACTTCCGCATTCCCTATACGCAGGGCCTCGCCGCCTTCACCGCGCTCCAGCGCCGCGGCATCCCCTCGCGCCTCCTCGTCAACCCGAACGAGAACCATTGGGTGCTGAAGCCCGCCAACTCGCGCCAATGGTATCGCGAGGTGCTGGGCTGGATGGATCGCTGGACCAAGGACCAGCGCTAACTTGCTCGCAGGTCAGGCGGCGCGGCTGAAGGCGGACAGGCGAGGATGCAGGTGGCGCTCCTCCCAGTCCAGCCGGCGGCGCAGCCTGGCCTGTAGCATCAGCACCGCACGGCGATAGGCGGGGAACTCCGCCTTCACGCGCTGCGGCGGCCAGGCCGCCACCTGCGCGCTATAGTCGCGAATCAGCACCTGCATGTCCGCGGCGCCCTGGATCCGGATCGGGTCGTCTGCGGGCAGCTGCTGGCAGCACGCCTCTTCTCGGGCGACATGTGCCTGGAATGTCTGATAGAATTTTACGCGGGCGCGTTGCAGGTCCGCGTCGAACCCGGTCGATTGGTCCATCGCCATGGCGAAGCTGTGCATCAGCGTTCGCAATTCGTCATGGTCGTGGTGCAGATCGTGCATCGGCTGGCGAACTCTGGTCCGTTGGGGGATCGCCGTACCCCCAAAACATTTACCAAAACCCTATGATGCCAGACGCTTCCGGCGTGCTGCACGCACCCTTCTTCTCAGATGCGTCCGCCATGGCTACAGGCATTGCCATGACCGAGCTTCCCAAGACCTTCGACCCCGCGACAATCGAACAGCGCTGGTATGCGCATTGGGAGGCGAACGGCCTGTTCCGTCCCGACCGGCCGAATGCCGAACCCTGGACGATCGTCAACCCGCCGCCCAACGTGACGGGCAGCCTGCACATCGGCCACGCGCTCGACAACACGCTGCAGGATATCCTGACCCGCCATGCCCGGCTGAAGGGCAAGGATGCGCTCTGGGTCGTCGGCACCGACCATGCCGGTATCGCGACGCAGATGGTCGTCGAGCGCCAGATGAACGCCGCCGGCCAGAAGCGCACCGACCTCAGCCGCGACGACTTCATCGCCAAGGTTTGGGCGTGGAAGGCGGAGAGCGGCGGCCAGATCACGCAGCAGCTGCGCCGCCTGGGCTGTTCGATGGACTGGGCCAACGAACGCTTCACGATGGACGAGGGCTTTTCGAAGGCCGTGCTCAAGGTCTTCGTCGAGCTGCACCGCCAGGGCCTGCTCTACCGCGACAAGCGCCTCGTCAACTGGGACCCGGGCCTCGGCACCGCGATCAGCGACCTCGAGGTCGAGACGCGTGAGGTGAAGGGGAGCTTCTGGCGCCTGCGCTATCCGCTCGCCGACGGATCGGGCTTCATCGAGGTTGCGACGACGCGGCCCGAGACGATGCTCGCCGACATGGCGGTCGCGGTGCATCCTGACGATGCCCGCTACGCCGCGCTGGTCGGCAAGCAGGTGCGCCTGCCGATCACCGGCCGCCTGATCCCGATCGTCGCCGACGAACATGCCGATCCCGAACTGGGATCGGGCGCGGTGAAGATCACGCCGGGCCACGACTTCAACGACTTCGAAGTCGGCCGCCGCGCCGGGATCGAGGCGCGCGACATGCTCAACATGCTCGATGCCAAGGCACAGATCGTGCAGACCGCGGACGGCCTGATCCCCGCCGACCTGCTTGGCCTATCGACCGCGGACGCGCGGAAAGCGATCGTCGCCCGCCTGAAGGACGATGGCGTCCTGATCCCGCACGTCGACAAGGACGGCAACGAGCACGACGCCGAACCGCGCACGATCCAGACGCCGTTCGGCGACCGCTCCGGCGTGGTCATCGAACCCTGGCTGACCGACCAATGGTATGTCGACGCCAAGACGCTCGCTCAGCCCGCGATCGAGGCGGTGCGCAGCGAGGCGATCAGGATCGTCCCGAAAACCTGGGAAAAGACCTTCTTCAACTGGATGGAGAACATCCAGCCGTGGTGCGTCAGCCGCCAATTGTGGTGGGGCCATCAGATCCCGGCGTGGTTTGGCTTTTCAAAGGAATGGTTAGAAGCCAACGCATCGAAGACGTTTGCGGACATTGGCCGACAGGTCTTCTCCGGCGCCGGGCCGGAACAGATGGCCTTTGTTGGAGAAACGGAAGCTGATGTTCGTCAGCAGGCGGAGCAATATTACGGGGATGCCTGGCAGATCACGTTTTCCGATGGCGAGGAAGGACAGGTGCCGACCATTGAGGGTGAAAAGCCCGCTGTTGTTCTGATTCGCGATTCCGATGTCCTCGACACGTGGTTTTCCTCCGCACTCTGGCCGTTCGCGACACTCGGCTGGCCCGACAACACCGACCCCACGCTCGGCGGTCGCTATCCCAATGACGTGCTGATCTCCGGTTTCGACATCCTGTTCTTCTGGGATGCGCGGATGATGATGCAGGGCATGCACTTCCTGAAGGACGTCCCCTTCAAGACGCTCTACCTGCACGGCCTCGTCCGCGCGGCGGACGGCGCCAAGATGTCGAAGTCCAAGGGCAATACCGTCGACCCGCTCGGCCTGATCGATACCTACGGTGCCGATGCGCTGCGCTTCTTCATGGCGGCGATGGAAAGCCAGGGCCGCGACATCAAAATGGATGAACGCCGCGTCGAGGGCTATCGCAACTTCGCGACCAAGCTGTGGAACGCCGCGCGCTTCTGCCAGGCGAACGGTATCGGCGCGAGCGCGACAATCGAGGCACCCGCGGCGACCCTGCCCGTCAACGCCTGGATCATCGGCGAAACGATCCAGACCGTGCAGGCGATCGACCTCGCGCTTGCCGACCTGCGCTTCGATGCCGCGGCGAACGCCATCTACCAGTTCGTCTGGAGCCGCTTCTGCGATTGGTATCTCGAACTCATCAAGCCGCAGGTCGTGGACGGCGTCCGCGGCGAGATCGACCCGGAATCCAAGGCGGTCGCCGCCTGGGTACTCGACCAGATCCTGATCCTGCTCCACCCGTTCATGCCCTTCATCACCGAAGAGCTGTGGCACGCCAACCCGCGCGCCCACGACCTGATCGTGGCACAATGGCCGCAGACCGACGCGCGCAGCCTCGATCCGGCGGCGGAAGCGGAGGTCGCGTGGCTGATCCGCCTCGTCGGCGAAATCCGCACCGCGCGCACCGAGCTCAACGTGCCCCCGGGTGCGCGACTGGTGCTCCACACCGCCGACGCCGACGCCGCGTTGCGTGACCGCCTGGGGCGCAACGCTGCCACGCTCGGCCGCCTCGCCCGTACGGAAACGGTCAGCTTCGACGCCCCCGCCGCGGGCAGCGTGCTCCAGATCGTGGTCGATGGCACCACCTTCATGCTGCCGGTCGAGGGCGTCATCGACCTCGACGCCGAACGCGCCCGCCTGACCAAGGGCATCGCCGCCGCGGAAAAGGAACGCGACGCGCTCGCCGGCCGCCTCGGCAACGCCAGCTTCGTCGAACGCGCCAAGCCCGAAGCGGTGGAAAAGGCCCGCGCCGACCACGCCGAAAAGGCGGCAGAGGCGGAACGTTTGTCAGCCGCCCTGGCGCGCCTGGGCTAAAGGGGAGGGCGCACCGCTCTCCCCGCGCACCCCGTCACCCCGGACTCGTTCCGGGGTCCACTTTGCGGCGAGGGGGATGGCTGGAGGCTCTATCGTCCCCCCGCGGCCTGGTGGACCCCGGACCAAGTCCGGGGTGACGGGGGATTTGCGGTGCCTGGCGCGCGTCTCGCGGAGTGGAACAGCGCGGCATAGCGGCGATCGACCCGCTAAACCGCAACGTGAGCTCACCGACCGAGCGGCTGCATCGCTACGAGAAGATCACGCCGCTCACCCCACCCACTCCGTCACCCCGGACTCGTTCCGGGGTCCACTCCGCGGCGAGGGGATGGCTGGAGGCTCTATCGTCCCCCCGCGGCCCGGTGGACCCCGGAACAAGTCCGGGGTGACGGGGGATTTGCGGTGCCTGTCCCGCGTCTCGCGGAGTGAGATAGGGCGGCGGAGCGGCGATCGATCTGCCAAACCGCAATGTGATCTCACCGACCGATCGGCTGCCTCGCTGCGAGAAGGCCACTCCGCTCACCCCACCCACGCCGTCACCCTGGACTGGTTCCCGGGTCCTCTCTTCGGCTAGGGCGGCGGCAGGGGCTTGAGCGATCTCCGTGCGGCCGGAACCAGTCCGGGGTGACGGGCACTTAGACGCTCCGCCGCCGCCTCACTCCAGGGGGCCACGACATACAAAACAGGGACACACCATGGCGAAACCACAGCGTGACCTCACCACCGGCCCGATCGGCCGCACGCTGTTGCTCTTCGCCCTTCCGACCCTCGGCTCCAGCGTGCTGCAGTCGGTCAATGGATCGATCAACGCGATCTGGATCGGTCGCCTGCTCGGCGAGCGCGCGCTGGCGGCGACGACCAACGCCAGCCTCGTCATGTTCCTCCTGATCTCCGCGGTGTTCGGCTTCGGCATGGCCGCGACGATCCTGATCGGCCAGGCGATGGGCCGGCGCGATATCGATGGCGTGCGGCGCGTGTTCGGCACCGCGGCCGGCCTGTTCGGATTGCTCTCCGTCGTCGTCGTGGTGGCCGGCTGGTTCGCGACGCCCGCGATCCTTACCGCGTTGCGCACCCCCGCCGACGCCTATGACCTCGCGCTCGATTATCTGCGCGTCATTTTCGTCTCGATGCCGACCAGCTTCCTCTCGGTCCTGCTGTCGATGGCGTTGCGCGGGGCGGGGGATTCGGTGACGCCGCTCAAGTTCATGGCGCTGGGGTCATTGCTCGACGTCACGCTCAACCCCGTGCTGATCCGCGGCCTCGGCGGCGCGCCCGAACTCGGCATCGCCGGGTCGGCGCTGGCGACCTGCATCGCGAACACCGTCTCTTTCCTCGCGCTGCTCGCCTATGTCTACCGGCAGGACCTCGTCGTCCGGCTGCGCGGGGCCGAATGGCGCTATCTGATCCCCGATCCCGCGCTGCTGCGGCCGATCGTAGCCAAGGGCGTGCCGATGGGGCTCCAGATGCTGGTCGTCACGGCCTCGGCGCTGGCGATGATCGGCCTGATCAACAGTTACGGCACCACCACCACTGCGGCCTATGGCGCGGCGAACCAGCTGTGGACCTATATCCAGATGCCGGCGATGGCGGTGGGTGCGGCGGTCAGCGCGATGGCGGCGCAGAATATCGGGGCAGGGCGGTGGGACCGGGTGGCGCGGGTGACGCGCGCGGGCGTGCTGATCAACCTCGCGATGACCGCCGCGCTGATCGGTGCGGTGGCGCTTGCCGATCGGACCGCGCTCGGCCTGTTCCTCGGCAGCGACGCGACATCGATCGACCTTGCCGCGCATATCAACATCGTCGGATCGGTCAGTTTCCTGTTCTTCGGCGTGTCGATGGTGCTCGCCTCGACCGTGCGCGCGAACGGCGCCGTCGTTGGGCCGCTGGTGATCCTGGCGGTTGCGCTGTTCCCGGTGCGGCTGGGCATCGCCTATGCCCTGCAACCGATGCTCCACGCCGATGCGATCTGGTGGAGCTTCCCCGCCGGCACGCTCGCGTCGATGGCGATGACGATCGCTTATTACCGCTATGGCAACTGGCGGAAGGGCCGCCTGATGCCCGCCGCGCATTGCGAGGAACAGGCGAAGGCAGAGGTCGAACCCGCCGCCCGGCAGATGCCGCTGGGCTGACGGGTTCGCCCGCGATGCCGCTTAGCCGCCGGCCTTCGCGGGTACGCCGGTCACGTCCGCGGTGCCGTCGTCGCCGATCGTGATCAGCCATGCGCCGCCATCGGTGCAGCGCACCGCCCACACCGGCTTGCCGTTGTTATCCTTCTGGCGCAGCGTGTCCGCGATGCCCTGGCACGATTGCTTGGCGTCATCGATCGCGCGGTACAGCACGCCGTTCAGCTGGCGCGGCGGCAGTGCCAGCACTTTGGCGATATAGCCGCTGCTCTGCGACGTGGCGGTGGTGTTCGCCGCGACGGCCTCGTTCGATCCGCCCTGCGTCCCGCACCCTGCCAGCGCCATGCCCAAAACCAAGACCGGCCATCCACGCATCATGATCGTCCCTCGCTTGTCCGCCGCGTTCGTAGCGCGGTCGACCGTTAAACGCGATCGATACGCATCCGTTCCGGACTTATCGTCGCGGTTGAAGCGTATCGCCGACGGCGGCACACGCACAGGATGAACTGGCAGATATCGGTCGAGCGCCACGGCGCAGAGGAACAGCCCGTCGTCGTGATCGACGGCTTTGCCGATGCCGCGCGGTTTCGCGACGACGCCGCCTTCCTGTCGTTCGCGCCGATCGGCCCGCATTATCCCGGCATCCGCGCGGTGGTGGCGCCGCCGATGCTGCGCGATCCCCTCGCGCGTCTCGCGCCCATCGCTGCGGAGGTGTTCGGGGCCGGGGCGTTGGAGGTTGTCGACGCCTTCTATTCGATCGTCACCACGCCGCCATCGGCGCTCACCCCGATCCAGCGCCTGCCGCATTTCGACGAGGTCTCGCCGCGCCGCCTCGCATTGCTCCATTATCTCTCGCCCGACGAATCGAGCGGCACCGCTTTCTATCGCCATCGCAGCACCGGCTTCGAATCGATCGATGCCACGCGCTTGCCCGCCTATCGCACCGCGCTCGACGCCGATCTGGCGGCCCATGGCCTGCCGGACGCCGCCTATATCGCGGGCGACACGCCGGTGTTCGAGCGCATCGCGCTGCACCAGGGGCGCTTCAACCGCGCGATCCTCTATCGCTCCAACACGCTGCATTGTGCGCATCTGCCCGACACGCTGTCGTTCGATCCGGACCCTGAAACGGGCCGGCTGACGGTCAATAGCTTCCTGGAATTGCGCGACTAATCCGCTGTTGCGGAAAAGACACGGCGGCTGCGAGGCGCAATGCATGCATCCGTGAATACGTATGTGGCCAACTTGGCACCTAATCCTCTCGCGTTCACAAGCCCGCAACACAGTCAGCCGATCGTCCGCGATGGTAGCGGGCGGGGGCATGGCATTCGTCAGGGGGAGGATTTTCGTGTCCCACATCGATTCCAGTTTTTCGCGTCGTGCGCTGATCGCGCTGCGCTCCAGCACCGTTGCGATCGGCAGCGTGCTGCTCGTCACCGGCGGCGCCGCCTTCGCGCAGGAAGCGCCCAATCCGCAGTCGCCGACCGCCAACCCGCCCGCCGCGGCGACGGTGCAGGCGCCGGCCCCCGCCGCCGACCCCACGCCGAACCAGGCCGCCGCCGCCCAGCAGACCGCCGCCAACGCCGCGGCCGATGACGGCGACATCGTCGTCACCGGCATCCGCGCCAGCCTTGCCAATTCGGCGAAGATCAAGCGCGATTCGACGCTGATCGTCGACAGCGTCTCGGCCGAAGACGTCGGCAAGCTGCCCGACGTGTCGATCGCCGACAGCCTTGCCCGCCTGCCCGGCGTCACCGCCCAGCGCCTCGAAGGCCGCGACCAGCGCCTGTCGATCCGCGGCCTCGGCCCCGACTTCTCCACGACGCTGCTCAACGGCCGCGAACAGGTGACCGTCGGCGACAACCGCGGCGTCGAATACGATCAGTATCCGTCGGAATTCTTCCGCAACGTCAACGTCTACAAGTCGGCGAACGCCACGCTGATCGCCGCGGGCATCTCGGGCACCGTCGACCTGCGCATGCTGCGCCCGCTCGATCAGTCGCAGCGCGTCTTCGCGATCAATGCGCGCGGCCAGATGAACGGCATCGACAATCTGAACCCGGATTCGTCGCGCTACGGCTATCGCGCCTCGGCAACCTACATCGACAAGTTCGCCGACAACACGCTCGGCATCGCGATCGGCGTGTCGGCGACGCAGACGCCCTCGCAGGACGAACGCTACAACGCCTGGGGCTATTCGGGCAGCGGCACCGCCGCCGATCCCTATGTGCTGGGTGGCGCCAAGCCCTATGTCCAGTCGAACGAATTGCGCCGCTATGGCGCGGTCGCGACGATCGAATGGGCCCCGTCGGAGAATTTCCACTCGACCTTCGACGCGCTCTATTCGCACTTCACCGAAGAACAGCGCCTGCGCGGCATCGAATTCCCGCTCGGCTTCTCGGATCCCGTCAAGAGCGGCATCACGACGAACAACGGCTTCGCCACCGCGACGACGTTCAGCAACGTCTTCGCCGTGCAGCGCAACGACTATAACAAGCGCACTGCAGAGAATCTGTCGCTCGGCTGGAACAACGATTTCAAGATCGCCGACAACCTGCACTTCAACGTCGATGCCAGCTGGAGCCGCGCGGACCGCACCGACTTCCTGCTCGAAACTAACACCGGCACCGGCTTTGCGAAGAGCGGCGTCGCCGATCGCGTAACCGTGACGCAGAACGCCAATGGCACTTACAAGATCGTGCCGACGCTGGATTACACCAACACCAGCATCTTCAAGCTGACCGACCCGCAGGGCTGGGGCAACAACGGCACGCAGCCGGTCGTCCAGTCGGGCTTCCTCAACCAGCCGAAGTTCCGCGACGACCTGAAGTCGCTGCGCGCCGCGCTGAAGGGCGATATCGACGGCAGCATCATTAAGAGCTGGGAAGTCGGCGGCAACTACAGCCGTCGTGAAAAGACCAGCGCCTACACCTCCTACTTCCTCTGCCCGACCGGCGGCGGCACCAACTGCACCGTCGCCAGCGGTACCCCGCTGACCGCACCGCTGCCCACCGCCGCGCTGCTCGGCACCAATATCCCGCTGACCTATCTCGGCATCCCTGCGATGCTGACCTGGGACCCGCTGTACGTCTACAACAACGCGCTCAACAAGGCGTTCGACGGTCGTCCGTCGGCGCTGGTCCGCGACAATGTCGTGACCGAAAACGTCTGGACCGGCTACGCCCAGGCGAACATCGACGGCGAACTTGGCGGCAAGTCGGTGAAGGGCGCGCTCGGCGTGCAGGTCATCCGCAGCGAGCAGCGCGGCACCGGCCAGATCGCCAGCGTCAACAACGGCATCGTGACGATCGCGCCGGCCGACCAGAAGTCGACCTACACCAACGTCCTGCCCTCGGCGACCTTCTCGGTCGAGCTGATCGACAGCGGCTACGTCAAGCTGGGTGCGTCGCAGACGATGATCCGTCCGCGTCTCGACCAGGAGCGCGTGACCCAGGATGTGTCGATCAACCTTGCCAACATCCAGGCGAACAACACCAATCCGGCGCTGAATCCGGTGTTCACGTCGAACGGCGGTAACGTCGCGCTGCGGCCGTACCAGTCGACCAACATCGACATCTCGCTGGAAAAGTATTTCGACGGCGGCGGCTATGTCGCTCTGTCGGGCTACTTCAAGCACCTCACCGACTTCGTCGATCCGAACAATGCCTATGCGTATGACTTCTCGGGCCTGCTCGGCGGCCTGACGGCGGCGCAGCAGCAGATCATAACGCGCAACAACCTGCAGATCGGCAATGTGTCAGCCCCGGCCAACACCGGCCGCGGCGAAGTGCTGGGTGTCGAAGCCACGCTGTCGCTGCCGTTCAAGACGCTGACCAGCGCGCTCGACGGCTTCGGCATGTTCGTGACCGGCAACTACACCGACTCGCGGATCGTCTATCGCAACAATCCGACGCCGATCACGCTGCCAGGCCTGTCGGACGTGGTCGCCAGCGGCACGTTGTACTTCGAAAAGTATGGCTTCCAGGCGCGCGTCAACTATCGCTACCGGTCGGACTTCCTCGCCGAAGTCGCGGGCCTTTCGGCCTCGCCGACCTACCGCACGGCAAAGTCGGAAGGCATCCTCGACGCGCAGATCGGCTACGAATTCCAGGAGGGTTTCCTCAAGGGCTTCTCGATCCTCGCCCAGGCGAAGAATCTGACCGACCGTCCGTTCATCACCTATCAGAACAACGACGTCCGTCAGGTGATCGACTATCAGCGCTACGGCCGCGATTATTACATCGGCATCACGTACAAGTTCTGATCCTGGCGGCCCTTCCGATCCCGGTGCCCAAGCCGTCATTCCAGCGAAGGCTGGGATCTCACGGCGAAGGCACGGGACGGGAGCCGCACAAGGCCCCAGTCTCCGCTGGCGCGTCGGCTTCGGATCAGACCTTACCGTTTCCTTCCCCGGAAACCTTCGGGCTGTCGTCATGTGACGGCAGCCCGTTTTCTTGATAGGCCAGCAGCATGGCGGACACTCCTCTCACCACGCCCATGACCACGATCGTCATCGCCGGTGGCGGCACCGCGGGTTGGATGGCCGCGGCGGCCTTCGGCGGCCTGCTCGAAAGCGGCTACCGCATACGGCTGGTCGAGTCCGAAGAGATCGGCACGGTCGGCGTCGGCGAGGCGACCATCCCGCAGATCCGCCTGTTCAACCAGGCGCTGGGGCTGGATGAGGACGCCTTTCTCCGCGCCACCGGCGGCACGTTCAAGCTCGGCATCGCCTTCGACGGCTGGCGCGAGCCCGGCCACAGCTACATGCATGCATTCGGCGACGTCGGCCGCGACGTCGGGCTGATCGCCTTCCAGCATTACTGGCTGCGCGCGCGCCAACTCGGCCTTGCCAAGCCATTGGACGCCTATGCGCTCAACGAGGTCGCCGCGCGCGCCGGCCGCATGCACCGCGGCGGGCCGATCACCGCGCAGACGCTGCCGACGATGCCCTACGCCTTCCACTTCGACGCGGGGCTGTACGCCGCCTACCTGCGCCGCTTCGCGGTCAACCGCGGGGTCGAGCGCACCGAAGGCACGATCGACCGCGTCGAACGGAACGGCGGCACCGGCGATATCGCGGCGCTGGTCCTCGCTTCGGGCGAACGCGTCGCGGGCGACCTGTTCCTCGACTGCACCGGCTTTCGCGGCCTGTTGATCGAGGGCGCTCTCGAAACGGGCTACGATGACTGGACGCACTGGCTGCCCTGCGACCGCGCCGTCGCGGTGCCCAGCGCCAACGTCGGCGCGCCGCTCCCCTACACGCGGGCGATCGCGCGTGAGGCGGGGTGGCAGTGGCGGATCCCGCTTCAGCACCGGACGGGCAACGGTTATGTCTATTGCAGCCGCCATCTGTCCGACGATGCCGCCGCCGCGGCGCTGCTGGCGAATATTGAGGGCGAGGCACAGGCAGAGCCCCGCCACCTGCGCTTCGTCACCGGCCGCCGCAAGCGCGCGTGGAACCGCAACGTCGTCGCGCTGGGCTTGGCGAGCGGCTTCCTCGAACCGCTCGAATCGACCAGCATCCACATGATCCAGTCGGCCATCGCCCGGCTGGTGAAGCTGCTCCCTGCCTTGCCCATCGCCGACGCGCTGCGCGACGAATACAACCGCCAGACCGATTTCGAGATCGAGCGCATCCGCGACTTCCTGATCCTCCATTATTGGGCGAACGGCCGTTCGGAGCCGTTCTGGAAGGAACGCCGCGAGGCCGACCTACCCGACACGCTCCGCGCCAAGATCGGGCTCTGGCAACAGGCCGGCACGATCACGCGTGAGCACGAGGAACTCTTCACCGAAGACGGCTGGCTGCAGGTGCTGGCGGGGCAGGGGGTACAGGCAGCCGCCTATCACCCGCTCGCCGACCAGATCGGCGTCGAGGACTTGGGCGAATATATGGAAACGCTCGAACTGCTCTACCGCCGCGAAGCGCAGGCCATGCCCTCCCACGCCGACCTCATCGCCCGCCACTGCGCCGTCCGGGCCTGAACCTCCCCGTCATCCCATTCCGCCCCGTCATCCCGGCCTTGAGCCGGGATCCCGCTTCTTCTTCTGCGCTGGCTGGGAGTAGCGGGACCCCGGATCAAGTCCGGGGTGACGAATGTTGGGTGTCGTCATCCCCGGTGTAGGATCGATACGGCGGCCAAGTTCTGTGCAGACGCACCACATTGCGCCTCCCGTCATCCCGGCCTTGAGCCGGGATCCCGCTTCTTCTTCTGCACCGGCCGGAAATAGCGGGACCCCGGATCAAGTCCGGGGTGACAAACATTGGATGTCGCCGCGCCCCGTATAGAATCGTTTCGTCCAAGGCGTTCGTGTTGCCTCTTTTCAGGCCGACGCCCGCACGATCAACCGCGGCTGCAACAGCGCCGTATCGGTTGGCTGGTCCGCGATCCGGCGCAGCAGCGTGTCGACCAGCACCTCGCCCGCCTTGCGATAATCCTGCGCGATCGTGGTAAGCGGCGGCTGCGTCGTCGCCGCGGCGGGAATGTCGTCGAAGCCGATGATCGCCACATCCTCGGGCACCCGCCGTCCGGCCTCGGTCAGTGCGCGCACCGCGCCCAGCGCGATCAGGTCGGATGCGGCGAACAGCGCGTCGAACGGCAGGTCGCGCGCCAGCAGTCGCTTCGTCGCGTCATAGCCCGATTGCTCGACCGACAGCGCATCGGCGTGCAGGCCCGGATCGACCGGCAGCCCCGCCGCGCGCAGCGCCGCGCACAGCCCGCGATACCGGTCGCGGAACTCGGGATAATGATCGTCGGCATCACCGATGAAACCGATCCGCGTGGCGCCGCGCGCGATCAGATGCTCGCCCGCCATCCGCCCGCCGGCGATATTGTCGCAGCCGATCGTCACCCCGATCGGATGCGCGTCGACCGATCCCCAGCGCACGAAATGCGTGCCCTGCGCCACCAGCGCCTCCAGCCGCGCCTTGTACAGTTCGTAATCGCCATAGCCGAGCAGGATGATCCCGTCCGCCTTGCGACTGTCCTCGTAATCGGTGTGCCAGTCGGCGGAGAGCTGCTGGAACGAGGTGAGCAGGTCATACCCCCGCGCCGCGCAGGTGCGCAGGATCGACCCCAGCATGGAGAGGAAGAAGGGGTTGATGAAGCTGCCGTCGTCCAGCGGGTCTTCGAAGAAGAGCAGGGCCAGCGTCATACTCTGCCCCCGCCGCAGCGACGATGCGTTCTTGTCGACCTTGTAGTTCAGCTGCCGCGCGATCGCCTCGATCCGCATCCGCGTCGCGCTGCTGACCGTGCGGTCGCCACGCAGCGCGCGGCTGACCGTCGGCTGCGATACGCCGGCGAGCGCGGCGATGTCGAACGAGGTCGGCGGCTTGTCGCCCGCGCCCGTTCCCCGTCCTCTGCTCTTCACGGCCATGCGGGACTGTAGCCAAAGCCGGGCGGTAGGGATAGCGGCGTTGAATACGTATGCCCTATGCTTGGCTTGGGGGCGCAGGGTCCGCACAAGGCGGGCCGGACGCGGCCGGCGACGGATCGGCTGCGCGTGACTTGGGGGATGCATGCTGAAGCTGGCCACACGAACCGCGACCGCGCTCGCCCTGCTGCTCGCCGCCTCCGCCGCGCCCGCCCAGACGGCGGCCACCGATTACCGCGCGCGCCTGCCGCAGGACGAGGTGATCTACTTCCTGCTTCCCGACCGGTTCGAAAACGCCGATCCCAGCAACGATCGCGGCGGCCTGAAGGGCGACCGCACCGTCACCGGCTTCGATCCCACCGCCAAGGGCTTCTACCACGGCGGCGACCTCAAGGGGCTGACCAAGCGCCTCGATTACATCCAGTCGCTCGGCGCGACGGCCCTGTGGGTCGGCCCGATCTTCAAGAACAAGCCGGTGCAGGGCGCCCCCGGCCAGCAGTCCGCCGGCTATCACGGCTATTGGATCACCGACTTCATACAGGTCGATCCACACCTCGGCACCAATCAGGATTTCGCCGACCTCGTCGCCGCCGCGCACGGCCGCGGGATGAAGGTCTATATGGACATCATCATCAACCACACCGCCGACGTGATCCAGTATCGCGAATGCGTCGGCCAGCGCGAATGCCCCTATCGCAGTCGCGCCGACTATCCTTATCAGCGCCGTGGCGGCGTGACCGGCAAGGCGATCAACCCCGGCTTCGCCAGTGACCAGGACCGCAGCGCCGCGAACTTCGCGAAGCTCACCGACCCGACCTACGCCTACACGCCCTTCGTGCCGGCGAAGGAAAAGGACGTGAAGGTCCCCGCCTGGCTGAACGACGTGACGCTCTACCATAATCGCGGCGATACGACCTATCGCAACGAAAGCTCGACGATGGGCGACTTCGTCGGCCTCGACGACCTGATGACCGAAAACCCGCGCGTCCTCAGCGGCATGATCGACATCTTCGGCGGCTGGATCGACCGCTACGGCATCGACGGCTTCCGCATCGATACCGCCCGCCACGTCAATCCCGAATTCTGGGCGGCCTTCGTCCCCGCCATGGAAGCGCGCGCCAAGGCGAAGGGCATCCCCAACTTCCACATCTTTGGCGAAGTCTCCGACCATGAGGTGCGCCCCGCCGTGCTCGCCCAGCACACGGTGGTCGACAAGCTGCCCGCCGTGCTCGACTTTGCGTTCCGCCAGGCGGTGGTCGAAACGGTCGCCGGCACCCGCGGCACCGACGCATTCGAGGCCTTGTTCGACGGCGATGCGCTTTACGCCAAGGGTTATGACACCGCGATCCAGCTGCCGACCTTCACCGGCAACCACGATGATGGGCGCTTCTCCACCTTCGTGCGCAAGGCCTTCCCGAACGCGAGCGATGCGGAGGTGCTGCAACGCGTGATGCTGTCGAACGCGATGCTGCTGTCGTTGCGCGGCGTGCCGACCATCTATTCGGGCGACGAACAGGGCTTCGTTAGCGACGGCAACGACCAGGACGCGCGCGAGGATATGTTCGCGAGCAAGGTCGCCAGCTATAACGACAACCGCCTGCTCGGCACCAGCAAGACGACTGCGACGGAGAGCTTCGGCCAGGACAATCCGCTGTTCCGCCAGACCGCGATGCTCGCCAAGCTGCGCACCGCCACCCCCGCGCTGACCCGCGGCCGCCAGTTGCTCCGCGCCCGTGAGGATACGCCCGGCCTCCTCGCCATCTCGCGTTTCGACCCGACGAACGGGGCAGAGGTGCTGCTGGCCTTCAACACGTCCACCACGCCGTTGACCCGTCAGGTCGAGATCGGCGTCGGCGCCACCGGCGCAAAGACGCTCGCCGGCACCGGATGCGGCGCGGTCGCCGCGCCCGGCAGCCTCACTGTCACGCTGCCGCCGCTCGGCTATGCGATCTGCGCGCTGACCCCAGCACGATGAGCCACATGCAACCTCCCCAGGACCGCCCCCAAGACCGTGCCTGGTGGCACGGCGCCACCATCTATCAGATCTATCCGCGCAGCTTCGCCGATTCGAACGGCGACGGCATCGGCGACCTGCCCGGCATCACCGCGCACCTCGACCATGTCGCGAGCCTGGGTGTCGAGGCGATTTGGCTGTCGCCCTTCTTCCGGTCGCCGATGGCCGATTTCGGCTATGACGTGTCCGATTATTGCGACGTCGACCCGATCTTCGGCACGCTTGCCGACTTTGACGCGCTCGTCGCCCGCGCGCACGCGCTCGGCGTGAAGGTCATCATCGATCAGGTCTGGGCGCACACCAGTGACCGGCACCCCTGGTTCGAGGAAAGCCGGGCCAGCCGCGACAACCCCCGCGCCGATTGGTACGTCTGGCACGATCCCAAGCCCGACGGCTCGCCGCCCAATAACTGGCAGTCGGTGTTCGGCGGCCCGGCGTGGACATGGGACGCCCGCCGCCGCCAATATTACATGCACAACTTCCTGAAAGAGCAGCCGCAGGTCAACGGCCACCATCCGGCGGTGCAGCAGGCGTTCCTCGACGTCGCACGTTTCTGGCTGGAGCGGGGCATCGACGGGTTCCGCATCGACGCGATCAACTTCATGATGTTCGATCCCGGCTTCCGCGACAATCCGCCCGCGCCGCTGGACGATGGCATCCCGCGCACGCGCCCGTTCGATTACCAGCTCCACACCTACAACCAGAGCCACGAGGCGATTCCCGGCTTCCTCGAACGCATCCGCGCGTTGTTCGACAGCTATGACGCGCGCTTCACCGTGGCCGAGGTCGGCGGGGCGGACAGCGACCGCGAGATGAAGCTGTTCACCGCGGAAGGACGTCGCCTGCACAGCGCCTATGGCTTCGACTTCCTCTATGCCCCCGGCCTGACGCCCGTCGTGGTCGCCGAGGCGGTGGAGAAATGGCCCGAGCAGGACGGCGTCGGCTGGCCGAGCTGGGCGTTCGAGAACCACGACGCCCCCCGCGCCATCTCGCGCTGGGTCGCGCCGGAGCAGGCGCGGGCCTTCGCCCGGATGAAGATGCTGCTGCTGGCAAGCTTACGCGGCAATATCTTCCTCTATTATGGCGAGGAACTGGGTCTGACCCAGGTCGATGTGCCGTTCGAGGATCTGCAAGACCCGGAAGCCATCGCCAACTGGCCGCGCACGTTGTCGCGCGACGGTGCGCGGACGCCGATGCCGTGGCAGGCTGAAGCTCCCAACCTGGGGTTCTCTACGGCCAGGCCGTGGCTGCCGATCGGTGACGATCATGGCGCGCTTGCCGTGGACCGCCAGGAGCGGGACCCGCATGCGCTGCTCCACTGGACGCGCGACGTGCTCGCCCTGCGCAAGGCGCATCCGGCGCTGCTGACCGGCGACATCCGCATCGTCGCGGCGGACGACGCCATGCTCGCGATCGAACGGCGCGGCGCGAACGAGACGATGCTGTGCGTCTTCAACCTGTCGCCCGAGCCGCAGCGCTGGGCGCCGGAGCAGCCCGACCAGTGGCAGACCGTCGCCGAGACCGCGACGCAGGGCTGGCATTTCGACGGATATGGCGCATTGATCGCCAAAAGAACGGGAGAGGCATGATGAGGCATTTCACGATCGGCGCCGCGATGGCGTTGGTGCTGGCGGCGGGCGCTGCCGTCGCCCAGACGGATCCCAATGCGGTCGCGCAAATCCCCACCGCCAGCTTCAAGCCCGTCGCCACCGCCACCTCGCCCGACGGCAGCATCGCGCTCACCATCGCCTTCGATAACGATGGCCGCCCCACCTATGCGGTCAGCCGCAAGGGCAAGGCGATCCTCAACCCCAGCCGGCTCGGCATCATGTTCACCGACGCGCCCAAGATCGAGCGCAACGTCGAACTGATCGGCCAGTCCAAGGCGAGCGGCGATAGCAGCTGGACGCAGCCGTTCGGTGAATGGCGGACGATCCGCGACCGGCACAACGAACTCACCCTCCGCTTCCGCGAGAAGACGGGCTTGAAGCGCGAGATGGACGTCACCTTCCGCCTGTTCGATGACGGCTTGGGCTTCCGCTACAGTTTCCCCGACCAGCCGAACCTGCATAACGCCAATATCTCGGACGAGCTGACCGAATTCGCCTTCGCCCAGAACGGCACCGCCTGGTGGAAGCCGGCCTATCTGTGGAACCGGGAGGAATATCTCTACAACAAGACGCCGCTCGACGCGGTCGGCACCGCGCAGACGGTGATGACGGTGAAGCTCGCCGACGGCACGCATGCCGCGCTGCACGAGGCGGCGCTGGTCGACTATGCCGCGATGAACCTCGCGCGCAGCGAGGGAAATACCTTCAAGGCCTCGCTCACGCCCGGCGCCGGTGCGCCCAAGGTGACGCGCGCGGCGCCCTTCGCCTCGCCGTGGCGGACGATCATCCTGTCGGACGATGCGCCCGGTCTCTACATGAGCCACCTCGAGCTGAACCTCAACGAGCCGAACAAGCTCGGCGACGTCAGCTGGCTGAAGCCCGCCAAGTTCGTCGGCGTGTGGTGGAAGATGATCAAGGGCGAATGGACCTGGGCGACCGGGCCGCAGCACGGCGCGACCACCGCCAACGTCAAAAAGTATATCGACTTCGCCGCCGCCAACAAAATCCCGGGCGTGCTGGTCGAGGGCTGGAACGTCGGCTGGGACGGCGACTGGTTCGGCAACGGCAACGACATGCAATTCGACCAGCCGACGCCCGATTTCGACGCCGCGGAACTGACCCGCTACGCCAAGGCGAAGGGCGTCCACCTCGTCGGCCATAACGAGACGGGCGGCTCGGCCAGCCATTACGACGCGCAGCTCGACCGCGCCTTCGCCTATGCCCGCGACCACGGCATTCCGGTCGTGAAGACCGGCTACGTCACCGACGCCGCGCAGATCGAACGCGTCGACGCCGACGGGACGAAGAAGCGCGAATGGCATGAGGGCCAGTGGATGGTGAACCACTATCTGCGCGTCGTACAGACCGCCGCCAAGTACAAGGTTGGGATCGACAGTCACGAACCCGTCAAGGACACCGGCCTGCGCCGCACCTACCCCAATTGGCTCGCCCGCGAGGGCGGTCGCGGCATGGAATATAACGCCTGGCCTGGCAAGAACCCGCCCAATCACGAAGCCAATATGTTCTTCACCCAGTGGCTCGGCGGCCCGATGGACTTCACGCCCGGCATGCTGAGCCTGGAAGGGCAGGGCGGCAGCGCGTTGATGTCGACCGCGGCGAAGCAGCTGGCGCTCTACGTCGTCATCTATTCGCCGGTGCAGATGGCGGCGGATACGCCCGAAAACTACGCCAAGCACATGGATGCCTTCCAGTTCATCCGCGACGTGCCGGTCGACTGGTCGGACACGCGCGTGCTGAACGGTGAGGTGGGCGATTACGTCACCGTGGCGCGCAAGGATCGCGCGAGCGACGACTGGTATCTCGGCAGCATCACCAACGACAGCGGCCGGACGCTGAACGTCGCCCTCGACTTCCTCGATCCGGGCCGCAGCTATACCGCCGAAATCTACCGCGACGGCACGGGCGCGGACTATCGCACCGACGCCCGCCACGCGATCGCGATCGAAAAGCGCCAGGTGAAGAAGGGCGACACGATGACGCTCGCTTTGGCGCCCGGCGGCGGTCAGGCAATCCGCTTCGTCGCAAGCGGCAAGGCCCGCCGGAAGTAAGTGAACGCGCGGCTGCCTGTCCATAACCGTCACCCCGGACTTGTTCCGGGGTCCACTCGTCCGCGGGGGGAACGCCTGAGCCTCTTGCCCGTCCCCCCGTTGCACAGTGGACCCCAGAACAAGTCCGGGGTGACGGAGAAGATGGGGCAGGCGACGGCGCTTCACCGATGACCCCACCGCCTTCCTCCATCGCCATCCTCGGCGGCGGCACCGCCGGCTGGATGGCCGCCTGCCTGATGGCCAAGGCATGGCCGCAGGCGCGCATCACCGTCATCGAATCCCCCGACATCGGCATCGTCGGCGTCGGCGAAGGGTCGACCCCGCAGCTCAAGGCGCTGTTCGACGCGCTTGGGCTTGCCGAGGCCGACTGGATGCCGGCCGCCGACGCGACCTACAAGGCGGGCATCGCCTTCCATGGCTGGTCCGACGATACGCCCGCTTATTTCCACCCCTTCGCCGGCCAGATCGACCTCCACACGCAAGGCGCCTTCTTCGCCAGCACCCGCGCACGCCGTCATGGCGCCGACGTCCCCGCGCATCCGGACCGCTTCTTTCTGAACGCGAGGCTGGCGGAGGCGGGCCGCGCCCCGATCGCGCCCGCACACTTCCCGTTCCGCATCGGCTATGGCTATCATTTCGACGCGCACAAGGTCGGGCATGTCCTGCGCGATGCAGCGGTGGCGCGCGGCGTCGTCCATCTGCCGCGCCGCGTGCATGACGTCGTGGTCGATACGGCCGGTCAGGTCGTCGCACTGACGCTGGACGAAGGAGATGCCCTCCACGCCGAGCTGTTCGTCGACGCCAGCGGTTTCGCCAGCGCCATCGCACAACAGGCGCTCGGTGTGCCGTTCCGCTCCTTCGCAAACACTCTGTTCGCCGACCGTGCCGTGGTGATGCCCACCCCGCGGCAGGCCGCGCTGCCGGTCCAGACCAAGGCGACCGCGCTGTCCGCCGGCTGGGCCTGGGGCATTCCGCTGACCAGCCGCACCGGCAACGGCTACGTCTACGCCTCGCGCTACCTGTCGTCCGACGCAGCCGAGACGGAGCTGCGCCGTCACCTCGGCCTGCTCGATGCCGACGTCGCCGCCCGCCACCTCAGCATGAAGGTTGGCCGCGTCGAGACGAGCTGGACCGCCAACTGCCTCGCGATCGGCCTTGCCCAAGGCTTCATCGAACCGCTCGAAGCGACGGCGCTCCATATCGTACAGGCCACGATCGAGGGCTTCATCGGCGCCTATCAGGCCGGCAGCCGCGACGCCTTCAACGCCGCGATCGCGCGCCGTTACGACGGCATCCGCGACTATATCGTCGCCCATTACCGCCTCAACCGCCGCAGCGGCCCCTTCTGGCGCGACGTCGCCGCCAACGACGATCTGTCCGACGACCTGAAGGCGATCATGACCGCGTGGTTCACCGGCGGCGACGTCGCCGCGGTGGTCGAGGGACGGGGCCTTGCCGGTTATTACGCGCCCATGTCGTGGGAGGTTCTCCTCGCCGGTTACGGCACCTTTCCCGATGCGACGCGGCTGCGCACGGCTCCCCCCGTCGCCGATCTCGCCGCAATCGATACCTTGCTGAGCGGATGCCTGCTCAACTTCCCAGATCATCAGGCCGCGCTAGACGGCCACCGGAGGATGCCATGACCCCCACTGCCACTCGCCCGCGCCAAAGCTGGGCGGGTCTCTGGAATATCTCGTTCGGCTTCTTCGGCATCCAGATCGGCTTCGCGCTGCAGAACGCCAATATGAGCCGTATCTTCCAGTCGCTCGGCACCAGCCTCGACGATCTGCCCGCGCTCTGGGTCGCGGCGCCGCTGACCGGCCTGTTGGTGCAGCCCGTGATCGGCCACCTCAGCGACCGGACATGGCTCGGCCGATTGGGACGGCGGCGGCCCTATTTTCTCGCCGGCGCGATCCTGGCGGCGATCGCGCTGCTGCTGATGCCGGAAAGCCCGGGGCTGCTGATGGCGGCGATGCTGCTGTGGCTGCTCGACGCCTCGCTCAACGTTTCCATGGAGCCGTTCCGTGCCTTCGTTGGCGATATGCTCGACAAGGATCAGCATGCCGCAGGCTATGCCGTGCAGACCGCCTTCATCGGCGCGGGCGCGGTGTTCGGGTCGATCTTTCCCTGGCTGCTCGAACATCTCGGCGTGTCCAACCAGGCGGCGGGCGGCGGCATTCCCGATACCGTACGCTATGCCTTCTGGTTCGGCGGCGCGGCGCTGTTCCTCGCCGTGCTGTGGACCGTGCTGACGACGCGCGAATATGCGCCCGAGGAAATGGCGGCGTTCGACGGGGCTGCGACGGAGGACCATGGCCACACGCTCCGTATCCTCGCCGCGCGCCAGTACGGCACCAGCATCGCCTGGATCGTTGCGGGTGCGATCGTGGTCGTCGCCGTCGCCGCGATGCGGCTGGAGAAGGAGGTGTACCTGCTCGGCGCGTTGCTGGCAGGCTATGGTCTCGCCAGCATCGTCGCGATTGCTCGGGCGCGGGCAGGGCATGTGGCGGGCATGCTCGGCCATATCGTTGGCGATTTCGGCGGGATGCCGCTGCTGATGAAGCGACTGGCGGTCGCGCAATTCTTCAGCTGGTCGGCGCTGTTCATCATGTGGATCAACACGACGCCGATCGTCGCGGGGGCCTTCTACGGCGCACCCGATGCGAAAAGCCCGCTGTATCAGGAGGGCGCGAACTGGGTCGACGTGCTGTTCGCGACCTATAACGGCATCGCCGCGGTCGCCGCGCTGACGCTGCTGCCGGTGCTGGCCAGGCGGATCGGGCAGGCGAAGACGCACATCATCGGGCTGCTGTGCGGCGCGGCGGGCTTTGCCAGCTTCTTCGTCATCACCGATCCCAAATGGCTGCTCGCCAGCGAGATCGGCATCGGCATCGCCTGGGCGTCGATCCTCGCCATGCCGTACGCGATCCTCGCGTCCAGCCTGCCGCAGCGCAAGCTCGGTATCTACATGGGGCTATTCAATGTCTTCGTCGTCGTGCCGCAGCTGCTGGTCGCGACGGTGATGGGATCGATCACCAAGCACTTCTTCCCGACCGCACCGATCTGGACGCTGGCGTTCGCGGCCGGAGCGCTGCTGCTCGCCGCGATAGCGATGACGCGGGTGGAGGCGGCGCGCGTCCCCGGCTAGAGCGGCGTGCGACGCAAGCGGGGACGAGACAATGCCGACGACATTGGTGACGGGCGTGGCGGGGTTCATCGGCATGAGCACCGCCGATGCGCTGATGGCGCGCGGCACGCGGGTGATCGGCGTGGATTCGATCAACGATTACTACGACCCCGCCCTCAAGCACGCGCGCCTCGCCCGCCTGACCGAACGCTATGGCGACCTGTTCACTTTCCTCCACGTCGACTTCGCCGATGCCATTGCGCTGAAGTCCGCGCTGGAGCCGCACGATTTCGATCGCATCGTCCATCTGGGCGCTCAGCCTGGCGTGCGCTATTCGATCGAGCATCCCGAGGCCTATGGCCAGTCGAACCTCGTCGGCCACCTCAACCTGCTCGAGGTCGCGCGGCACCGCGGCGTCGCGCACATGGTCTATGCTTCGTCGTCGTCGGTCTATGGCGGCAATACCTCCGTACCGTTCCGCGTCGAGGATCGCGTCGACCGGCCCGTCTCGCTCTATGCCGCCACCAAGCGCGCGAACGAGGTGATGAGCGAAAGCTACGCGCACCTGTATCGCCTGCCGCTCACCGGCCTGCGCTTCTTCACCGTCTATGGCCCATGGGGCCGGCCGGACATGATGATGTGGATCTTCACCCGTGCGATGTTCGCGGGCGAGCCGATCCCGGTGTTCAACGACGGCCAGATGGAGCGCGACTTCACCTTCATCGCCGACATCGTCGCCGGCGTGATCGCGGCGCACGACAATCCGCCGCCCGACGACGGGTCGGAGAAAGCCGGCGGCAGCGTTGCGCCGCATCGTCTCTACAATATCGGCAACAACCGGTCGGAACCGTTGGGCCGCGTGATCGAGGTGCTGGAACGGGCGACGGGCCGCCAGGCGATCCGCCGAAACCTGCCGATGCAGCCGGGCGACGTCGTCCGCACCGCGGCGGATATCGACGCGATTGCCGGCGACCTCGGCTACCGGCCGACGACGTCGATCGATGTCGGCGTGCCGGCGTTCGTCGACTGGTATCGCGCCTACCACCGTCTGTAGGCGGCGCCTCCCAGCCGACGCCTCAGCCGGCCGCCTTCGCCTCCGCGCGATAGCGGTGGAGCAGCGGTTCGGTGTACCCGTTCGGCAGCTCGACGCCCTCGAACACCAGCGCCCGCGCCGCCTGCCAGGCGAGGCTGTCCGGATGCCCGCTCATCGGCCGGTAGAGGGGATCGTCGGCATTCTGCGCGTCGACCTTCGCCGCCATGCGCGTGAAGGCGGCATCGACCTCGGCCGGCGTCGCGACGCCATGCAGCAGCCAGTTCGCCATATGCTGCGAGGAGATACGCAGCGTCGCGCGATCCTCCATCAGGCCGATGTCGTGGATGTCGGGCACCTTCGAACAGCCGATGCCCTGATCGATCCAGCGCACGACATAGCCCAATATGCCCTGCGCATTGTTGTCGAGTTCAGCGCGCACCTCGTCGGGCGTCCAGTTCCGTCCCGCCTCGGCAACCGGGATCGTCAGCAGGTCACGGAGCGGCGCGACCGGCTCGGCGGCGCGCTCGCGTTGGCGGGCGAAGACGTCGACGCGGTGATAGTGCGTCGCGTGTAGCGTCGCCGCGGTAGGCGAGGGGACCCAGGCGGTATTAGCCCCGGTCTGCGGATGGCCGATCTTTTGATCGAGCATGTCCGCCATCCGGTCCGGCGCGGCCCACATGCCCTTGCCGATCTGCGCCTTGCCCGACAGGCCGCAGGCGAGCCCGATCTGCACGTTGCGGTTTTCATAGGCCGCGATCCAGCGGCTCGCCTTCATCTCGCCCTTCGGGATCATCGGTCCGGCGTGCATCGATGTGTGCATCTCGTCGCCGGTACGGTCGAGGAAGCCGGTGTTGATGAAGACCAGCCGGTGGCGGACGGCGTAGATGCACGCGGCCAGGTTCGCGCTGGTCCGCCGTTCCTCGTCCATCAGCCCGACCTTGATCGTGTGGCGATCGAGGCCCAGCAGGTCCTCGACAGCGTCGAACAGCGCGTTGGTCAAGGCCGCTTCGTCCGGCCCGTGCATCTTGGGCTTGACGATGTAGATCGATCCGGCGCGGCTGTTGCGGCTCGGCCCCCGCACGTCATGCAGCCCGATCAGGCTGGTGACGATCGCATCGAGGATGCCTTCGGGCGCCTCGCCGCCGTCAGGCAGGCGCACGGCCGGCGTCGTCATCAGATGGCCGACGTTGCGGACGAACAGCAGGCTGCGGCCGGGCAGGGTGATCGTGCCGCCGTCGGGCGCGCTATAGGTGCGATCCTCGGCCAGCGTCCGGCTCACCGTCCGCCCGCCCTTGTCGAAGCTCGCTGTCAGGTCGCCCCGCATCAGCCCCAGCCAATTGGCATAGCCAGCGACCTTGTCCTCGGCATCGACCGCCGCGACCGAATCCTCAAGGTCGCAGATCGTCGTCAAAGCGGATTCGAGGACGACGTCGGCGATACCCGCGGGGTCGTCGCGACCGATCGGGTGGCCGCGGTCGACGACCACCTCGATATGCAGGCCGTTGTGCCGGAAGAGCAACGTGTCGCCGGCGTTGCCCACCCATTGCCCAGGATCGGCGAGCGCGGGCGTGCCGCCGGTCCAATCCGCCCAGCGGCCGTCGGCCAGCGGCACCGCCTCGTCCAGAAACGCCTTCGCCCAGGCGATGACCTTGCTCCCGCGCGCCGCGTCATAGCCGCCGGACGCAGCCTCACCGGGTAGTGCATCGGTGCCGTACAGCGCATCGTACAGGCTGCCCCAGCGCGCATTCGCCGCATTCAGCAGGAAGCGGGCGTTGAGGATCGGGACGACCAGCTGCGGCCCCGCCCGCTCGGCGATTTCCGGATCGACATTGGCGGGGTCGACCGCAAAGGGGCCCGGTTCGGGCAGCAGATAGCCGATCTCGCGCAGGAACGCCTCATAGGCGGCGGGCTCGAACGCATGGTCGCGATGCCACGCGTCGATCGCTGCCTGCATCCGGTCGCGCGTCGCCAGCAGCGCGCGGTTCTGTGGCGTGAACCGGTCGAAGATCGCCGCCACCCCCGACCAAAACGCGTCAGGCGTAACACCGGTGCCCGGCAATGCCTCGCGCTCGAGAAAGTCGGCAAGTTCGGGGGCGATGCCAAGGCCGGCGCGCGCGATCATGGGGTCATCCTTCGCTATGGTCTTGCCGGCGATCCTAGACCGATCGCTATCCGTTCGGTAGCAGCAAAGATATTGAAGCAGTTTATCGTAAGAGGAACGAATGGCCTTCGATCCCGATTATGCGCTGTTCGTCGCCGTGGCCGAAGCGGGCAGCCTCAGCGCTGCCGCACGGGCGTTGCGCCTGTCGCCCGCGATGGTGTCCAAGCGGCTGCAACGGCTCGAGCAGCGCCTCGGCGTTACTTTGGTCCACCGCACCACCCGACGTCTGGCGCTGACGACGGCAGGCGAGCGGTTCCGCGCCGATCTCGGTGACATTCTCGGCGCGCTGGATGCGGCGGAAGCGCGGGTGACCGGTGCCCGCACCGCGCCGGCGGGACCGCTTCACGTGTCGGCGCCGACCTCATTCGGGCGGCTTCACGTTGCGCCGCACCTCGGCCGGTTCGTGGCGGCCTGCCCGGCGGTCGAGCTGCGCTTCGATCTCGACGACGGCTTCGTTGACCTGTTCGGGGCGCGGGTCGATTGCGCGATCCGTATCGCGGCAGACGTGCCTGAGACCGTCGTAGCGCACCGGCTCGCCACCAGCCGCCGCATCCTCTGCGCGGCGCCGTCCTATCTCGTCGACATCGGCACGCCTGAACAGGTGGACAACCTGTCCGCGCATCGCCTGCTGGCGGCCGATGGGCAGATGCCGTGGCGTCTCGTGTCCGACGGACGCACGACGCTCGTCACCGAACCCAGCTACGTCCGCACCAATTCCAGCGAAATGGTGCGCGAACTCGCGTTGGGCGGCGTCGGTATCGCATTGCGCTCGTTATGGGATGTTGGCGATGACCTCGCCTCGGGCCGACTCGTGCGCGTGTTGCCCGAATGGGAGGGGTCGGCCGACGTCGGCATCTACGCCGTTCACCTGCGCAGCCCCGCGGTCCCGGCCGCCGTCACCGCCTTCATCGATTTCCTGCGCGACACGATCGATCCCGCCGCCTGGGCCTGACGGTCAGCGTAGCGTCTTGGCAGCCGTCAACGCGCGATCGCGCGCCTCGCGATGGCCGATGATCTTGGGCGGATAGCCCTTCGGCCGGGCGTCATGCGCATCGGGATCGTGGATCGCGGCATCGGAAAGGCCCGCCAGCTCGGGCACCCATTGGCGGATGTAATCGGCCGCGTCGAACTTCTCCGACTGGCTGAGCGGCGCCATGATCCGCCCGAACATGTTGGCATCGACGCCGGTCCCCGCGATCCACTGCCAATTGACCGCATTGTTCCCGTAATCGGCGTCGACCAGACAGTCCCAATACCAGCGTTCGCCCTCACGCCAGTCGAGCAGCAGATGTTTGACGAGGAAGCTCGCCGCGATCATGCGCACGCGATTGTGGATCCAGCCGCTCGTCCACAGCTGGCGCATGCCCGCATCGACGATCGGGTAGCCGGTGCGCCCCTGTTGCCAGGCCTTCAGGTCGCGCTTTGCCGCCGCGCCCGTCCGCCATGGCATCGCGTCATATTGCCGCCGCCCGTTGACCGTGCCGTAATCGGGCATGGCGAGCAGCACGCCCGCGGTAAAATCGCGCCACGCGATCTCGCGTAGATACGGCATCGTGTCCGCCTTGCCCCGCAGCGCATGGTACAGCGTCCGCGGCGAGACCTCGCCCTGATGCAGGTGCGGCGACAGGCGCGACGTACCCTCTTCCGATGGCAGGTTGCGGCGCCGGTCGTAGTCGCCGACCTCTTCGGGCCAGTGCTTCACCTTGGCCAGCGCCTCGGCTTCGCCCGGCACCCAATCCTCGCCGAACCCGCCCGACCAGTCCGGCTTCGACGGCAGCAGAGCCCAATCGGACAGCGTGTCGCTCTTCGGCCAATGGTCCGGCGCAGCGATAGTGCGCGGCATCGGCACGGGCTCGGGGGGCGGCAGATGCTCCTGCAACGCCTTCCAGAACGACGAAAAGACTTTGAACGGCGTGCCCGCCCCGGTGGTCACATCCTCGACGCGCGCCAGCCGGTCGCCATCGTGCAGCACAAGGCGGTCGCCCAGGGCCGCCTCAGCCTCGCGCCACCATGGCTCGTAATGCCGCGTGGCGTGGATCTCGCCCGCGCCGGTCTCTTCGCACAATTGGCGCAACACGCTCACCGCATCGCCACGTCGCAGGATCAGCCGGCTATGCTTCTTGTCCAGGCTCTTGGCCAACGCAGCGAGGCTGTGATGCAGCCACCATCGCTGCGCCCCGCCGATCCGCCATTCGCCCGGCGCATCGTCGTCCAGGATGTAGACCGGAATGACCGGCCCCGCATGGGCAGCGGCGGCGAGGGCGGGCTGATCGTGCAGGCGCAGGTCCTGCCGCAGCCATAACAGGGTAGGGGCGTTCATCGATCGCTCCAATCGGCGGAACACAGGTTAAGTTCCTGCGCGGACTTGCCGGGCGCGGCGGCTGCTCACAAAGTCCATCACGATGCTCCGTCCGCTTCTCCTCGCCGTGCCGCTCGCGCTCGCCGCCTGTTCGCCCTCCGCGCCGGATCCCGCCCCGCCGCGCCTGCCGGTCCCGATCCGCGATAGCGCAACGCTGACGCTGATCCGCGGGCAGGCGCTGGAGCAATTGGTGCGCGGCAGCGTCCAGACCCGCCCCGGCACCGGCGGCCGTCCCGGTCCGAACGAGCGCTTCGCCGCCGTCGGCGACGCCTACACGCTCGCCTACGATCGCCCCGACACGAGCGGCCGCTACCGCATCACGCCCGATCGCGTCTGCCTGCGCTTCGTCGATGAACGCAGCATCTTCTGCCGCTTCTACCTCCGCGATGCCAAGGGCGGCATCGTGATGGCGGAGGACGACCGTGACTATCCGCTCCACACCGCGCCGGTGACGATCACGCGGGCGCCATGACTTCGATCGCCCCGGCGGCGACCCGCGCGGTAATGGGCGTATGCGCCAGCACCTCGCCATCGATCGAGATCGGCAGCGATGGTCGCGTATCCACCTTCAGCGCGGTGCCGCTGAAGCTCACCGTATCCTGGTGCCGCGCCTTCAGCCCCAGGAAGCTCGCCGCCCAATTTTTGACCAGCGTCCGCTTGTAACGTCCCGTCACCGCCTGCACGACGATGCGGCCCGACTGCACCGACGCCTCGTCCACCAGCCATGTGCCGCCATGATAGGGCCCGTTGCTGATCCGCACCTCGACCACGCGCAGCCGGTGCGTCTCGACGCCGTCGTCGATCGTCAGCATGAACGGCTTGAACCGAACGAACTGCCACGCCGCCCAGCCGAGGTAGCCGATCCGTCCCAGCACCTTCTTCAGGCCGTGCGGCACTGTCTCGGCGATCTGCGGGCTGATCCCCATCGCGGCGCAATTGGCGAAATAATCGTCGTCGATCATGCCCAGGTCGATGCGCTTGGGCACGCCCGTACGGATCACCTCGATCGCGCCTTCGACATCGATCGGCAGGCCCAGCGTCCGCGCGAAGCTGTTCGCCGTGCCGAGCGGCAGCACCGCCAGCGTCACCCCCTTGCCGACCAGCAGGTCGACGAGGCCGCTGACCGTCCCATCACCCCCGCCCAGGATCACCAGGTCCGGCTTCTTCGCCAGCGCGCGCTCGACCGTCGCCTCCAGGTCGTCGGGATTTTCGACGGCATGGGCATCGACCGGAAAGTCCAGCCCATCCATCGCCGCGCAGGCCCGCTGGAAAAGCTTCTGCCCTTTCCGCGACTTGGCATTGACGATCATCGCGGCGGATCGGAATTGCACCATGTCGCAAAATTCCCCAGAACTTCCATGCGGATAAGGATTACGCCTGCGTAACGCTTGCGAGGACGCCTATGATCCCGCAAAGCCGAATCCATGTCCGCATCCTACCCCGCGCTTCGCCTTCGTCGCACCCGTGCGAGTGACTGGAGCCGCCGGCTCCACGCCGAAACCGTCCTGACGCCGGCCGATCTGATCTGGCCCCTGTTCGTGGTCGAGGGGCAGGGGGTGGAGCAGCCGATCGCCAGCCTGCCCGGCGTGTCGCGCTGGTCGGTCGACGGCATCGTCGCGCGCGCGAAGGAGGCGAGGGACCTTGGCATCCCGTGCGTCGCGCTCTTCCCCTACACGCCCGCGCACCTCAAGACCGAGGACGGGCGCGAGGCGCTCAACCCCGACAATCTGATGTGCCAGGCCACCCGCGCGATCAAGGATGCGGTGCCCGAGGTCGGCGTGCTGACCGACGTCGCGCTTGATCCCTATACCAGCCACGGCCATGACGGGCTGGTCGATGCGGCGGGCTATGTCATCAACGACAGCACGGCCGACCTGCTGGTCCAGCAGGCGGTCAACCAGATGCGCGCCGGTGCCGACATCATCGCGCCGTCCGACATGATGGACGGCCGTATCGGCATGATCCGCGCGGCGCTGGAGGGCGAGGGCGCCCACAATGTCCAGATCATGAGCTATGCCGCGAAATATGCGAGCGGCTTCTACGGCCCGTTCCGCGACGCGGTCGGCAGCCGCGGCCTGCTGAAGGGCGACAAAAAGACCTACCAGATGGACCATGCCAACGCCGAGGAAGCGCTGCGCGAGGTGGCGTTGGACCTTGCCGAGGGCGCCGACACGGTGATGGTGAAGCCGGGCCTGCCCTATCTCGACATCATCGTCCGCGTGAAGCAGCGCTTCGAGGTGCCGGTCTTCGCCTATCAGGTGTCGGGCGAATATGCGATGATCGAGGCGTCGGTCGCCGCCGGCGCAGGCGATCGCGACGCGCTGGTGCTGGAAACGCTGATGGCCTTCAAGCGCGCCGGCTGTTCGGGCGTCCTGACCTATCATGCGGCGCACGCCGCGCGGCTGCTCGGCGCGTGATCGAGACCGAGCGGCTGACTTTGCGGCCGTGGCGCGAGGAGGATCGCGCGCTGTTCCATCGGCTTGGCAATGATCCGGATACGATGCGCTATCTCGGGCCGTTGCGCTCGCGTGAGGAGGATGATCAGGCCTTCGATCGCCAGCAAGCGTTCTTCGCGACGGCCGGCACCTGTGGCTGGCTGGTCGAGCGCCGCGCCGACCGCCGGCCGATCGGCATGTGCGGCACGAAGCCGGCGCGTCCGGGCTTGCCGATCGCGGGCGAGATGGAGATCGGCTGGCGGTTCGAACCCGATTATCGTGGCCAGGGCTATGCGCTGGAAGCCGCGCAGGCGAGCCTGATCTATGCTTGGGAGAAGACCAGCGCTCCTCGCGTCGTTGCGATCACCGTGCAAGACAATATCCCCAGCCGCCGCCTGATGGAGCGGCTTGGAATGCGTCACGTCGTGCAGGCGGATTTCGATCATCCCTTCGTCCCCTACGATAGCCCGCTGCGCCGGCACGTCCTCTATCGGATCGACCGTCCCGCGTGAGCGACGCCGAAAGCAATGCCATCGGCCGTAGCGGCCGCCTGCTGTTCGTCGCGACGATCCTGACGGGATCGTTCCTGCTGTTCCTAGTCCAGCCCATGGTGGCGCGCATGGCGTTGCCGCGGCTGGGCGGGGCGCCGGCGGTGTGGAATTCGGCGATGCTCGTCTACCAGACGCTGCTGCTCGCCGGCTATGCCTATGCCCATGCGCTGGGGCGCATCCGGCCGATGGCGCAGGCGGCGGTGCATCTTGGCGTGCTGCTCGTCGCGGGGGCGTGGCTGCCGATCGGGCTGGCGCTGGGGGCGGGGCCTGCCGGCGTGTCGCTGGCGGTCTGGGTGCCGTGGCTGCTCGGCGCGTCGATCGGGCCGCTGTTCTTCGCCGTTTCCGCGCAGGCACCGCTGGTGCAACGCTGGTTCAGCATGGCGAGCCGGGGGGGCGATCCCTATGCGCTCTACGCCGCGTCGAACCTCGGCAGCTTCGCCGGCCTGATCGCCTATCCGCTCGTCGTGGAGCCGCTGTTGACGCTGCGCACGCAAAGCCTCGTCTGGAGCGCGGGCTACGTCCTGCTGATCGCGCTCGTCGTCGGCTGTGCTTGGCATCTGCCGCGTGGGGAGGGCAAGGCAGCGGCGCGCCCGACCAGCGAACCCGCAACCCACCGTCGTATCGCCCACTGGATCGCGCTCGCATTGGTGCCCTCGGGGCTGATGCTCGCGACCTCGACCTATATCACCACCGATATCGTCGCGATGCCGCTGCTGTGGGTGCTGCCGCTCGGCCTGTATCTGCTGAGCTTCAGCGTCGCCTTCGCCACCGACCGGTTCCTCGCCGACCTGCTGACGCGGATCGCGCCGATCACCATCTTGCTGTTCGGCGGCGTGATGGTCGGCGGATTCAACGAATCGCCGTTGGTCAATCTCGCCATCGCGCTGACCTTGCTGTTCATGGCATCGGTCGCGCTGCACACGCAGCTCTATCGCCTGCGCCCCGCGCCCGACCGTCTGACCGGCTTCTACCTCGCCATGGCGGTGGGCGGCGCGTTGGGCGGCGTGTTCGCGGCCTTGATCGCGCCGGTGGTGTTCGACTGGACGTACGAATATCCGATCCTGATCTTCGCCGCCGGGCTGCTGGTGCCGCAACTGTACCTGACACGCGCTGTCCGGTCGCTGTGGACCACGCCGCGGCGTCGCCTTTTGGCCTATGCGGTGGTCACCGTCCTGCTCGTGGTGTTGGCGGGTCTGACCTTCCGCGGCCCTAGTGATCTGTTTGGCGATGGCCATCAGGGCCTGACCTTCATCGTCATCGCGCTGATCGGTGTGATCGCGATCGGGGCGCGTCCGGCCTATGCGCTCACCCTCGCCGTCGCGCTGGTGATCTTCGGCGGTTGGCGTGCGGTCGAATTGTCGCTGGAACAGGGTGCGCGCACCCGCAGCTATTTCGGCGTCTATACGGTCCGCGACCGTCCCGGCGTGCGCGAGCTCGATCACGGCACGACCGTCCATGGCATCCAGTTCATCGGCAACCCGATCCTCGAACGCCTGCCGACGACCTATTACGCGCCGCCCTCCGGTATCGGCCGCGCGATGAGCGCGCTCGATCCGCTGTACGGACCGCGCGCACGCGTTGGTGTCGTCGGGCTCGGGACGGGCACGCTCGCCTGCTACGCGCAGCCGGGCCAGCGCTGGCGCTTCTATGAGATCGATCCCGTCGTCGTGCATATCGCGCGCGACACCGGCCAGTTCACCTATCTGCGCAACTGCCTGCCCAACCCCACGATCCGCATCGGCGACGCGCGCCTCAGCCTGGAGCAGGACGCACCCGACAGTCTCGATCTGCTCGCGCTTGACGCTTTCTCCTCGGATGCGATCCCCGCGCATCTGATGACGCGCGAAGCGTTCCGCGCCTACGCCCGCGTGCTCCAGCCCAAGGGGCTGTTGCTCGTCCACATCTCGAACCGGTTCCTCGATCTCGAACCCGTCGTCGCGGCGCTGGCGCGGGACGGGGGCTGGCATGCGGCGAAGCTCTTTTATCAGCCGCCCCGCTACACCGCGATCGCCTCGGCCAGCCAGTGGATCGCGCTGTCTCGCGACCCCGCGACGCTAGCCGCCCTCGCGAAAAGGGGCGGCCAGTGGCAACCGCTGACGCCGCGCGCCGGCCTCACCCCGTGGACCGACGATTATTCGACGATCCTGCCGCTGCTGAAATGGGGGCCTTAAGCGGCGGGAAGCGACGCCTGGATGCGGTCGATCGTCGCGGCCTGCTTGGCAGCCTCCGCCGCAATGCGCTCCCGCACCGCGCCGAGCGCAGGATAGGCCGGCTCCAGCTTGGCCGCCCGGTCGGCGGCGATCACGTCGATATCGCTTAACAGCGACGACGTCTGCGCCCGCCAGTCGTCGAGCTGGGCGAGCGCGGTCTGCGCATCCAGCCACGCATCGCTGCCGACGGCCTTGCCCTTGGCCTTCGCCGCGGCGGTATCCGCCTTGGCGGCGTCGCCGGCAAAGCCCTTGGCCAAGCGGTCGAGCTTTACGCCGAACTCAGCGATCTTCGCATCCAGCGCCGGATCGGGCTTGGCCTCGACCACCGGCACTTCGGGCTCGGCGAAGCCAAGCTTCTCCACCGCCCGCGGCGCCAGCGAGGGATAGCGGGTCGTGTCGCGCGAACAGGCCGACAGCGAGGCGAGGGCGACGGCGAGCGACAGAGCGACTTTCATGGGGCTCGGCTGTAGGGGGTGCAAGAAAATGGCGCAACGCACTTGCGCGTTTCGAAGCGTCTGCTATCAGCGCGCCTCCAATGCGCGCCCGTAGCTCAGCTGGATAGAGCATCAGACTACGAATCTGAGGGTCGGACGTTCGAATCGTTCCGGGCGCGCCAGGATTTCCCCCGCTCACATCATCGATGTGGCGGGGGTTATCGTTTGTGGCGCAGCGAAACGCGCTTTAGGGCGGCCGGCATGATCCGCCGTATCCTCAGCTTCGTCGAACCGTTCATCCTCATGCTGCTCGGCACCGTCGTGCTAGCCAGCGTGCTGCCCGCACGCGGCGAATGGGCGCGTGTGGCGGGGATCGTCGCGGATGCGGGGATCGTACTGCTGTTCTTCCTGCACGGCGCCAAGCTGTCGCGTGAGGCGATCTGGCAGGGCGCGCGCAACTGGCGGCTGCACCTCGCCGTCCTCGCGACGACCTTCGCGGTGTTTCCGCTCCTGGGGCTGGCATTCGGGCGGCTGCCCGGCCTCGCCGCACCGGTTGCGGCGGGTATGGTGTTCCTGACGCTGCTGCCCTCGACCGTACAGTCCTCGATCGCCTTCACCGCCATTGCGCGCGGCAATGTTGCCGCGGCCGTGTGCAGCGCGTCCTTTTCCAACCTGATCGGCATCGTGCTGACGCCCGCGCTGGTCGCGCTGACCATGAGCGGCGTCGGCGGACAGGCGGGGATCAGCCTTGCCGCCGTCGAATCGATCGTGCTGCAATTGCTGGTGCCGTTCGTCGCCGGGCATCTGCTGCGCCCGTGGATCGGCGGCTTCATCGGCCGGCACAAGGGACTGGTCGGCATCGTCGATCGCGGCTCGATCCTGCTCGTCGTCTACACCGCCTTCGGTGCCGCGGTGGTCGAGGGGCTGTGGCACCGCGTTTCCGCGGCCGATCTTGCGCTGATCGCCGCGGCCTGCATCGCGTTGCTCGCGATCGTCCTGGTCTTCACCTGGCTCGCCGGCCGCGCGCTGGGCTTCACGCGCGAAGACCAGATCGTGCTGCTGTTCTGCGGTTCGAAGAAGAGCCTCGCGTCGGGCGTGCCGATGGCGGGCGTATTGTTCCCGGCGGCGCAGGTCGGCGCGGTACTTCTGCCCGTGATGCTGTTCCACCAGATCCAGCTGATCGCCTGCGCGATCATCGCCCGCCGCTATGCCAATGCCGCAAGCCTCGCCGAGGCCGAAGCCGTGTCAGCGTAGCGCGGCAACCGCCGCCAGCACCTGATCGGCGAGTTCGGGCCGACAGATCAGCAGGTCGGGCAGCAGCGGGTTCTCGCAATTATAGACCAGCGGGCTGCCGTCGATCCGAGAGGCATGCAGCCCCGCCGCCAGCGCCACCGCGGCGGGGGCGCAATTGTCCCACTCATACTGGCCGCCGTCGTGCAGATAGATGTCGGCGCGGCCATCGACCACCGCCATCGCCTTGACGCCCGCCGATCCCATGCCCACCCGCGTCGTCGCCAGCGCCACGCCGACGCGCTCGACCATATCGGTCGCCCGCGTCCGGCTCACCACCATCCGCGGCGGCGCGCCGCAGACGATCTGGCGCGAGCACGCCTCAGCGGTCGTATAGACGCGTCCCGTCGCCGGCACCGCCACCGCGCCCACCGCCGGGCGGCCAGCCACCGCCAGGCCGATATGCACCGCCCAATCGTCCAGCCCCTCGGCATAGTCGCGCGTGCCGTCGAGCGGATCGACGATCCACACCCGCTCCGCCGCACACCGCGCCCGATCATCCAGCGACTCTTCGGACAGGATGAAATCGTCCGGCCGGGCCGCGCGCAGCCGATCGAGGATCAGCGCATTGGCCTCCGCATCGCCGGCATCGCCTAGCGCCTTGCCCTGCGCACCGCCGCGCGCACGGATGGCGAGCAGCAGCGCGCCCGCCTCTTGCGCGACGCTGCGGGCGAGGTCGACGTCGGATACGGCGGGCAAGGTCACAATTCGAAGCTCCACACGCCCAGCACATGCTCGACGATCCGTTCGGCGGCATCCTCGGCGCTCTCGCGCGTCGTGTCGATGCGAATATCGGGCGCATCCGGCGCCTCATAGGGGCTCGAGATGCCGGTGAAATGGGCGATCTCCCCGCGCCGCGCCCTGGCGTACAGGCCCTTCACGTCGCGCGCCTCCGCCGCAGCCAGCGGCGTATCGACGAAGATCTCCACGAACTCGCCCGGCGGCAGCATCCCGCGCACCATCTGCCGCTCGGCACGGAACGGCGAGATGAAGGCGGTCAGCACGATCAGCCCCGCATCGGTCATCAGCTTGGCGACCTCGCCGACGCGGCGGATATTCTCGATCCGGTCGGCGTCGCTGAAGCCCAGATCGCGGTTCAGGCCATGGCGCACATTGTCGCCATCGAGCAGGAAACTGTGCCGCCCCAGCGCATGCAGCTTCTTTTCGACCAGATTGGCGATCGTCGACTTGCCCGATCCCGACAGGCCGGTGAACCACAGCAGCCGCGGCGACTGCCCCTTCTGCCGCGCATGCGCCTCACGCGTGATATCCACCGACTGCCAATGCACGTTCTGCGCCCGGCGGAGCGCATGGTGGATCAGCCCGGCCGCGACCGTCGCGTTGGTTTCGCGATCGATCAGGATGAAGCCGCCGAGCGGCGCGCTCTGCGCATAGGGCTCGAACACGATGCCCTCGTCGGTGAACACCTCCGCGACACCGATGTCGTTGAGTTCCAGCGTCTTCGCGGACAGATGCGCCTGCGTGTTGACGTCGACGACATATCCCGGCGCCTGCACGCTCGCGCCCACCGTCCGTGGGCCGATCTTCAGCCAATAGCCGCGACCCGGCACCAGTGCCGTGTCGGACAGCCAGACGATCGTCGCCTCGAACTGGTTCGCCGCTTCGGGCGGTGTATCGGCAGCCGCGATCACGTCGCCGCGCGAACAATCCACCTCGTCGGCCAGCACCACAGTCACCGCTTCGCCCGCCTGCGCCGTCTCCCGATCGCCATCGAACGTCACGATCCGCGCGACCTGCGTCGTCTTGCCGGAGGGGACGATCCGCACCGCATCGCCCACCGCGACGCGACCGCCGGCGATCGTCCCGGCAAAGCCACGGAAATCGAGGTCGGGCCGGTTGACCCATTGCACCGGCAGCCGGAACGGGCCCGCCGCGGCGCGATCGCTGTCGACGGGGATCGCCTCCAGATGCGGCAGCAGCGCCGGGCCGCTATACCACGGCATGGCCTCGGACCGGGTCGTGATATTGGCGCCGGTCAGCCCCGACAGCGGAATGGCGGTGAACGCCTCGATCCCGATCCCGCGTGCGAAGTCGGCATAGTCCGCCACGATCGCGTCAAATGTCGGCTGATCGTGGCCGACCAGATCCATCTTGTTCACCGCGAGCACGATCTGACGGATGCCGATCAGGTGCGCCAGGAACGAATGCCGCCGCGTCTGCGTCAGCACGCCCTTGCGCGCATCGATCAGGATCACCGCGCAATCCGCGGTCGACGCACCCGTCACCATGTTGCGCGTATATTGTTCGTGGCCCGGCGTATCGGCGACGATGAACTTGCGCTTCTCGGTCGCGAAGAAGCGATAGGCGACGTCGATCGTAATGCCCTGCTCGCGCTCGGCGGCAAGCCCGTCGACCAGCAGCGCGAAGTCGATATTCTGCCCTTGCGTGCCGACACGCTTGCTGTCCGCCTCCAGCTGGCTCAGCTGATCCTCGAAGATCGTCTTCGAATCGTACAGCAGCCGCCCGATCAGCGTCGACTTGCCGTCATCCACCGACCCGCAGGTGATGAAGCGCAGCATCGACTTGGTCTGATGCGTGTCGAGATAGGCATGGATATCCGCCGCGATCAGCGCATCCGGTGTATAAGCGGTCATGCGAACACATCCTCCCTCGCGCAGCGGGGGAGGGGGACCGCCCGCCACAGGCGGGTGGTGGAGGGGGCGTCGCCGCACACGTGGGCCTCGTCGTATCCTCCCCCTCCGTCACGGCTCCGCCGCGCCACCTCCCCCTGGCGGGGGAGGACCGATGAGAGTGCGAGCATCGGAAATATCCTGCCTGTAGACATGGTCACGCCGCAAAATCCTCCCTCGCGTCAGCGGGGGAGGGGGACCGCCGCGAAGCGGTGGTGGAGGGGGCGCTTCCGCGTATGCCGAAGCCGCCGCTGTCTTCTCCCTCCGTCCGCTTCGCTGCCACCTCCCCTTGGCGGGAGAGGGATGTCGTGACGGCAGCCATCAGAAATACCCCTCGCGCTTCTTCTTCTCCATGCTCGCGGCCTGATCGTGGTCGATCGCGCGGCCCTGGCGTTCGCTGGTCGTGGTCAGCAGCATTTCCTGGATCACCTGCGGCAGCGTTGCCGCCTCGCTCTCCACCGCGCCGGTCAGCGGATAGCAGCCCAAGGTGCGGAAGCGGATCGATCGTTCGACCGGCACTTCGCCGGGCGCCAGGCGAAAACGATCGTCGTCCACCATCAGCAGCATGCCGTCCCGCTCCACCGTGGGGCGCGGTGCGGCGAAATAGAGTGGGACGATCTCGATCCCCTCGCGCAGGATATATTGCCAGATATCGAGCTCGGTCCAGTTGGACAGCGGGAAGACGCGGATGCTCTCGCCGCGATGGATGCGGGCGTTGTACAAGTTCCAAAGTTCGGGCCGCTGCGCCTTGGGATCCCAGCCCTGGCTCGCCGAGCGGAAGGAAAAGATGCGCTCTTTCGCGCGCGACTTTTCCTCGTCGCGCCGCGCCCCGCCAAAGGCGACGTCATAGCCGCCGGCCTTCAGCGCCTGCTTCAGCCCTTCGGTCTTCCACAGATCGGTATGCCGGCTGCCATGGTCGAACGGGTTGATCCCCGCCGCCTCCGCCTCCGGGTTCTTGTGGACGATCAGTTCCATCCCGGCGTCCGCCGCCGCCTTGTCGCGCAGCGCGTACATCGCGCGGAACTTCCACGTCGTATCGACATGCAGCAGCGGGAAGGGCGGCCGCGCCGGAAAGAACGCCTTCTTGGCCAGATGCAGCATCACCGCCGAATCCTTGCCGACCGAATAGAGCATCACCGGCCGCTCCGCCTCGGCGACGACCTCGCGCATGATGTGGATGCTCTCGGCTTCCAGCCGCTGCAAATGGGTAAGCCCGCTCATGGGGCTTTCAGATAAGCCTCCGCTCGCGCGATGCGACCAACTTATCCTTGGGGCGCCCCTATTCCGGCTGGCCCCACTCCTCGCGCCGCCGCTCGACCGAATCGATCAGCACCCCGCCAACCATGAACACCGCGATCGGGCAGCAGCAGAACAGCATCCACCCCTGCCAGCCGGGATATTGCTGCAAGTAATGCATGCCGCGCTCCACCGCCCCCATGGCAAGGCCATAGATGATGACGAACGCCTCGAACTTGGTCTTGATGGTGAAGAGGCGTTTGATGCGGGTCCACATGTCGAAAGGTTAAGCAAGCCCTGCGCCAACGGCGGATTTCCGTCGATCGCGGGTTAAGAGGCGTGGTTAACCGTCAAGTAACCCGACAGGTCCAGCGCCTCCAGCAGCCGTTCGTGCGCGGTTTCGACGTCCCGAACCAGCGCCGCATTCCCCAGCGCGGCCGGATCGATCGCCTCCGGCCACCAGCGCCGCACCACGGCTTCGATGGCATCCAGCTTCGCCGCATCGACCAGGAAGCGCGGATCGACCGTCGCCGGGTCGGCGACCACGCGCAATCGCAGGCATGCCGGCCCGCCGCCGTTCGCCATCGATTGCGTGACGTCGACCGTCTCGACCCGGCGGATCGGCCCGTTGCCGGCCTGATGTCGCTCCAGCCAGCCCCAGACGGCGGCATTGGCGCGCGCCTCCATCGGCACGACCAGCGTCGGCCCGTCCACCGTCGTGACGAGTTGGGCGTTGAACAGATAGGAAGCGATGGCATCGGCCAGGCTCACCTCGCTGGCCGGCACCTCGACGATCTCCACCTCGGGCAGCAGGCGGCGCAGGTCGGCGTAGAAGCCGTCCTTGTCGGCAAAGGCCAGCTCGTGCGCGAACAGCACGCGTTCGTTGGCGACCGCGACGACGTCGTTGTGGAAGGCGCCCGCCGCCACCGCCTCCGCCGATTGCTGCACGAACAGCGTCCGTTCGGGCGACAGACCGTGCGCGCGCGCGATCGCCTCGCTGGCCGTCGGATGCTGGCGCGCCGGGAAGGGGCCGCCGGGCAGCGTGTAGACGAACACCTCGACGCCCGGCGCATCATGGCTCGCGCACAGCCGCATATGGTTGGCCGCGCCCTCGTCGCCGAACGGCGCGGGCACGGGCCCATGCACCGCAAAGGCGTCGTGCGCGAAAGCGGTGCGGAGTTGCGCCAGCGTCTCGGGCCATTCGTGGCTGCGATGCGGCATCGTCATCAGATTGGCGACCGACAGATGGCAGCGCCCATCGGCCGTATCCGGCGCAGGCGAGACGGTGGCGGCATTGGCCGCCCACATCGCCGAGGCCGACATCGCCTGCGCCTGCAACAGGGCAGGGGCGCTCGCATAATCGGTCGACAGGCTCGCCAGCCAGCGATGGTCCGGCCGGCGATGTGGCAGCAGCACGCCCTGGCGCAGGCCCAGCTCCAGATTGCGCCGCATCTTGTCGAGGCCCTGCAAGGCCGCGGCGCGCGGCTGCGACACCTGACCCGCATGCGCCGTCGCGGCGAGATTGCCTGCCGACAGGCCGGCATAATTGTGGCTCGGCCCGACGATCCCGTCGAAGTTGATTTCGGTCAGCATGCTCACCACCGCGACGCGAACAGGACGCGATCGTCTGGCTGCACGCACAGCACCTTCGCGCAATCGGACGACAGCACCACACCGTCGCCCACCATGCGGACATGCCCGAAGGCGCAGCGGAAGTCCTGCAGCCGGCCCGCGGCGACCAGCGCCTCGTCCCCGCCATCGTCGTCGATCGCGATCACCGGGCAGTCGCGTGCGCTTTCGATCGTGCGCACCCGGTCGGTCCGCGCCGTCATCGTCGGTCCGCCATCGAAGATATCGATATAGTTTTCATAGTGAAAACCCTCATTCTCCAGCATCCGCATCGCCGCCCGGCCGCTCGGATGCGGCAGGCCGATCACCGCGCGCGCCGCTTCGGAGAGCATCGCGGTGTAGATCGGATGCTTGGGCATCAGATCAGCGATGAACTGGTGGCCGTGCGTCGCGTTGAACTGGTCGGCGTCCTGAAAATTCATGCCGAAGAAGCGCCCCGCCAAGCCGTCCCAGAACGGGGATCCACCCGCCTCGTCGATGATGCCGCGCAATTCGGCGAGGATACGATCGGCGAAGCGCGCCCGGTGTGCACGGATAAACAGATAGCGGCTGCGCGCCAGCAACAGGCCGAGCCCGCCCGCGCGCTCCCCCGGATGCAGGAACAGCCCGCCGACCTCGCACGCGCCCTCCAGATCGGTGGTAAGCGCCAGCATTTCCGCGCGAAACGTGCGCTCCAGCTCCTTGCTGTGCTGCGTCAGCGTGCCCAGGCGATAGCTGTAGAAGGGGTGTTTCTGCCCCACCTGCGTGAACAACTGACAGGTGCCGCGCACCTCCCCCGTCTCGCTATTCTCCAGCATCAGCACGAACAGCTCGTCGGTGATCGACCCATCCTCGCGCGCGAACGCCTCGTCGCTGCGGTCCAGCTTCGTGCGCAGCGCCTTGCGGTCGGGGGGCAGGTTGGTGAACCCTCCGCCGGTCAGCTTCGCCATTTCATAGAGATGCTGCAGATCGTCGGCGCGCGCGGCCCGAATGCGAAAGGTCATGGCCGTCCCCGCTGTACGATACGACTGATGGTGAGCGCCGAGAGCGCCGCGCGCTCGGCGAGGCTGTCGACGATCATGAATTCGTCCGTCGAATGGATCGCGCCGCCGCGCACGCCCATCGTGTCGACCACCGGTACGCCGGCCGCGGCTATGTTGTTGCCGTCGCACACGCCCCCGGTCGCGCGCCAGCCGATGCTGAGGCCCAGGTCCGCGCCGGCGTCCGCGACGCAGGCGAACAGGCGTTCGGCACCGGGGTCGATCGGCTTGGGCGGGCGGTTGAAGCGGCCATGCACCTCGATCCGTACATCGTGCGCTGCCGCAACGGCGGCGACGCTGTCGTCGATCGCCGCCTGGGCCCGTGCGATCGCATCCGCGGCGGCGGGGCGGAAGTTGACGCGCAGGATGGCGAGGTCGGGCACCACGTTGTTCGGCCCACCGCCGTCGATCCGCGCCGGGTTGACTGACAGGCCCGGTCCGCCCGCCTCCGCCAGTCGTACCGCCAGCGCGGCGGCGGCGACGATCGCATTGCGCCCCTCTTCGGGGTTGCGCCCCGCATGCGCGCTCCGCCCGCGGATCACGATGGAAAAGTTGCCCGTGCCGCCGCGTGCGCCGGCCAATGTCCCGTCGGCGAGCGCCGGCTCGTAGGTCAGCGCCGCGACCGCCCCGCGTGCCGCCGTCGCGAGCAAGCCGGCGGACGAGAGCGACCCCGTCTCTTCGTCCGAATTGATGACGACGTCATAGCCGAAGCTATCGGCGCCCGCCGCCTCCACGGCGGTCAGCGCGGCGAGCATCACGGCAAGCCCGCCCTTCATATCCGCCGTGCCCGGCCCATTGATCGTGCCGTCGTCGCGGTGGGTCAGCGTCTGAAACGGATGATCGACGGGATAGACCGTATCCATATGCCCGGTGAACAGCATGCGAACCGGCGCCTCGGGCCGGACTCGCAGGTGCAGGTGGTGGCCATGCGCCAGCGCGGCGACCGAGCCGTCCGCCGCCACCGCCTCGACCGGCTCCGGCTCGACCATCGCGATCTCGCCGGGCAGCACCGCAAAGGCATCGGCCAGCAGTGCGGCCATCTGCCCGACGCCGGCCAGGTTGCGTGTGCCGCTGTTCACCGCCGCCCATCGCTCGACCTGCGCCAGCATCGCCGCCTGGTCGATCCGCTCGACCAAGGCGCGTTCGTCGTTCGACATCCCTCTCATGCCTGGGAGGCTAGTCGAATATGGTCTCCGATGAAACCAGGTTCAGAACGTATAGACCAGCGACGCCCGGCCGATCGTGTCGGTGTTCTTGGACTTCACCGGCGGTTCGCTTTCATATTGGACATTATACGAAAACGCCGCGGACAGCGGCCCGATCAGCTTGGCATTCAGCGCGCTGGTGCCGCTCAGCGTCGAATTGGCGCTCTGCACGTAGGCGGAGGCATTCTGCGTCACCGACAGCCCGGGCAGCACGCGCCAGTTGAACGCCAGCGTCCCGCGCGCGGCGATATTGCTCTGGCGGGTTTCGTCGGTGAAATGCGTCTGCCGGAACGCCGGGCCGAGTTCGACGTCGAGCCACACCTTGGGGCTCTTGATCGCGCTATAGCCTGCACCCGCCGACGCCGAATAGCGGTTGTAATAGCCCAGGAACCGATCCGATTCATATTGCGCGGCGCCATAAGCATACAGGCGGTCATTGATCTTGTAGTTCGGTTCGTAGCTCGCGAGGTAATGTTCGCGCGTCGTGATGTTGGCGTTTTCCTGATAATCCGCCTGCACGTGGAACTTGTGGCGCCATTGCAGCCCTTCGCGCGTCAGATCGAGGATCGCCGACCCGCCTTTGCTGTCGGTATTGCCGGTGGTGATGTAACCGCCCAGCTCCGCCCGGCCGCTCCACAGGTCGAACATACCCGCCTGCCTGATCGTGGTCTGTCGCGCCTGCGCCCGGTCGCTGCGCCACTTCTGCGCGATGGTGAGCACCGCATCGGCGCTCGTCGGATCGGCCAGCCGCGCGTATTTGACCACGACCGACACGTCGCCGTCGTTGCCGCTTTCGATCGCGGCATCCAGCATCGATCGGATCGCGGCGGGGATCGGCACCTTGGTGTCGTCCGGCTGGCCGCCATCGGCGACCGGCGCATTGGCGATCAGCAGGGGGGCAAGGCACAGCGAGAGGAGCAAGGTAGCGCGCACATCCGGCGCTCTAGCCGTTCGTCGCGCGCCTGACACCCCCCAACGCAGGTCAGCGCGGGCCCACTGCGGCGAGATGAGGCGCGAACGCGGCGAGCACGTCCTCGTACAGCGCGCGCTTGAACGGCACGATCATCGTCGGCAGGTCGGCGGGGTCGCTCCAGCGCCAGGCGCGAAACTCCTGATGCTCGGTCGCGATATCGATGTCGCCGTCCTCGCCCAGGAAGCGGAACAGGAACCAGCGCTGCCGCTGCCCGCGCCACTTGCCCTTCCACACCTTGCCGATCATGTCGGGCGGCAGGTCGTACAGAAAGTCCTGCGGCGCCTCGACGATCAGCTCGACATGGTGCGGCGCGACGCCGGTTTCCTCGCCCAGTTCGCGCACCGCGGCGTCATAGGCCTCTTCGCCCGGATCGATCCCGCCCTGCGGCATCTGCCACGCCTCCAGCGTCGTATCGATCCGCTGCCCGACGAAGACCTTGCCCTCGCGGTTCAGCAGCATCACGCCGGCACAGGGGCGATAGGGCAGGGTGGCAGGATCGGTCATCGTACGGCCTCCTGTCCTGCGGCCTGCGCCATAACGCGCGCCGCCTCCGCCTCGACGATCACGTCCTTCAGCGCCGCGAGATAGCCGGCGACGTCCCCCTGGCTCGACGGGATCGCCTTGCGCAGCGTGATGAAGCCGTGGACGGTCCCCACCGCCTCGCGGAACACCACCGGTATGCCGGCCTGCACCAACGCGGCGGCATAGGCGCGGCCCTGATCGCGAATCGGGTCCAGGCTGGCGGTGACGATCACCGCGGGCGGCAGGCCCTCCAGCCGGCCGAGCAGCGGCGATCCCCGGCTATGCGCGATGTCCGCCGCATAGGCATCGACGAACCATAGCATCGTATCACGCGTCAGTAGAAAGCCGTCGGCGAACTGGTCGAACGACGGATAGGGCCGCGACGAATCGGCTGCCGGATAGATCGGCGCCTGGACGATCACCGGCACCGCCGCCGGCCGGTCGCGCAGGTCCATCGCCGTCACGATGGTCAACGTGCCGCCCGCGCTGTCGCCGCACAGGATCAGGCCGGTGACGCTGCGCTCCAGTTCCGCCGGACTGTCTGCCACCCAGCGCGCCGCCGCCTCGCAATCGTCGGGTGCGGCGGGCCAGCGATGTTCGGGGGCCAGCCGATAGTCGACCGAGACGACCGGCACGTCGAGCACCCGCGCCATCTCGGCACAGAAGCCCGCATGCGTGTCGATATTCCCGATCACGAAGCCACCACCGTGGTAGAAGACCAGCACCGGCCCCGGCTGACGCGTGTCGCGCGCGTCGAACAGCCGCGCGGGAATGGTGCCGCCGGGTCCGGGGATCGACAGATCGCGGATCACTGCCAGCTCGCCGACCGGCAGATCGGCGACGTCCTTCATCGCCGTGAACACCTGCCGAGCTGCCTCCGGCGTCATCTGGTGCGTCCGCGGCCCCGGCATCGCGTTCAGATAGTCCAGGAATCCGCGCACGTCCGGCCGGACGTAGGGAGTAGGGTCGGCGGGAGTAGGGTCGGCGGTCGCTTCGGTCATTCGGCTCTCTCCGGCGGGCACCGCTTGGGGCGGCGCTCGATCGCTCCTACCTAGGCAGCGTGATCGCCGTCGTCCATCATCCCGCCTATGTCGCGCCCGCACCGGCGCGTTCCACCTACCGCTGGAACAAGAACGGCCTGATCCGCGACCTGCTGCGCGAGGCGGGTGACCGCGTGATGTGGCACGAACCCGAGGCGATGCCGCGGCGCTGGCTGGAGGCGGTCCACGATCCCGAATATGTTGCCGAGGTGCTGGAAGCGCGCGTCCCTGCACCCAAGGCCCGCCGCATTGGTTTTCCGATCACCCCCGAAGTCGCGGCGCGTGCCGCGGCGGTGCCCGGCGGCACGTGGCTCGCCGCGCAGCTCGCGCTCCGCCATGGCTTTGCCGCCAATACCGCGGGCGGCAGCCATCATGCGCTCGCCGATACCGGCGCCGGCTATTGCGTGTTCAACGACCTCGCGCTCGCCGCGGTGCGTCTGATCGACGAGGGCACGGTCGATCGCCTCGTCGTGGTCGACTGCGACGTCCATCAGGGCGACGGCACCGCGGCCTTGCTCGCCGGGCGGCCGGGGATCGCCACCTATTCGATCCATGCCGAAAAGAATTTCCCCGCCCGAAAGGCGCGCTCGACGCTCGACGTGCCGCTCGCCGATGGCGTGGATGACGCCGGCTATCTCGCCACGCTGGAGGCGACGCTCGCGCCGTTCCTCGCCGAACACCGGCCGCAGCTGATCCTGTACCAGGCAGGCGTCGATCCGTTCGTCGGCGACCGGCTCGGGCGCCTGTCGCTCAGCCTCGATGGGCTGGTCGCGCGCGAACGGCTGATCGCCCGCCTTGCGGACGGCGTGCCGCTCGCGAGCACCGTCGGCGGCGGCTATGGCGACGACGCGCTGGAGATCGCCCACCGCCACGTCACCGCGATCCTGACCCTAGGTGAAGCGATGGCGCGCGACGCGGCGATCGCCTGACCCCTTTCCACTGCGGCCAAGCTGCGGCATGAGCGCGCCCGACATGCCCGGGGACACATTTCAGCAACGCCTTTTCGCGCCCGCATTTCACCGCTTTCTCGACCGGATCGATACCGGGCTGGTGCGCGGTGGGATTGAGGCGCGGCTGCCCGATGGCACGCATCGGTTGCTCGGCGGGCGCAAGCCGGGGCCGGTGCCGCTCGTCACCATTCACCGCTGGCGCTCGCTCGTGCGCCTCGCCACGGGCGGCTCGGTGGGATGGTATGAAGCCTGGGCGGACGGCGACTGGTCCAGCCCCGATCCAGTGCCGCTGTTCGACCTGTTCATGCGCAACCGCGTGCCGCTCGCCAATGTCGCGCGCGCCGGCGGTATCCCGAAGCTGTTGTTGCGCGGCTGGCATGCGCTACGCCGCAACGACCGCAAGGGCTCGCGCCGCAACATCGCCGACCATTATGACCTCGGCAACGATTTCTACCGCGAATGGCTCGACCCCAGCCTTACCTATTCCAGCGGCATCTACGGTTTGGGCGATACGCTGGCGCAGGCCCAGCGCCGCAAGCTCACGGCGATCCTCGACCGCACCGGCACCGCGCCCGGCGACACCATTTTGGAAATTGGCTGCGGCTGGGGATCCTTTGCCGCCACGGCATCGGCGGCGGGCTGCAGCGTCCATGGCCTCACCCTCTCGACCGAACAGAAAGCGGAGGTAGATGCCCGCGGGCTTCCCGGCGTCACCGTCTCGCTCACCGACTATCGCGACGTCATCGGCACCTATGACGCGGTCGCGAGCATCGAGATGGTGGAGGCGGTGGGCCAGGCCTATTGGCCCGCCTATTGCGACACGCTCGCCCGCGTCCTGAAACCCGGCGGCCGCGCCGCGATCCAATATATCAGCATCGCCGACGACGTGTTCGAACGCTACGCCTCCAGCGTCGATTTCATCCAGCGCTACGTCTTCCCCGGCGGCATGCTGCTGTCCGACAGCCGCTTCCGCGCCTTGTGCCAAGCGCGCGGCCTCGCCTGGACCGATCACCACGCCTTCGGCCTCGATTATGCGCAGACGCTGCGCCACTGGCGCGAACGGTTCGACAATGCCGACAAGGCGGGCCGCCTGCCCGAACGGCTCGATGCCCGCTTCCGCGACCTGTGGCGCTATTACCTGATGTATTGCGAAGGCGGCTTCCGCGGCGGCGGCATCGACGTCGCGCAGGTCACTTTGGTCAAGCAGCGCTAGGCCGCGCGACATTCGGCGCGAGGCCAAGTCCTCCCCCGCCAGGGGGAGGTGGCATGCCGCAGGCATGACGGAGGGGAAGGTCAGGGTATCGCCCTGTCACGAAGGACCTGCCGTCCGCCCCTCAGCCATCGGCTCCAGCGGCGTCACCTCCCCTGGCAGGGGAGGAATAATGCGCTGTCCAGAATGTCGATCAGCCCGACCCAAAGCTCGGGCTAACCCTCAGGCGTCTTCCACCTCGCGCGCCACCGGCGGATGCAGCCGCAGGCGATGGATACGCCGCTCGTCCGAATCGAGCACTTCGAACTTCCAGCCCGACGGGTGATCCACGCACTCGCCGACGTGCGGCACATGCCCCGCCAGCACCGCCGCAAGGCCGCCCAGCGTATCGACGTCGCTCTCGGCTTCGCCAAGCCGCGCATCGATCAGCTCGGCCGCATCTTCCAGTTCAGCGCGGGCATCCGCGTCCCACGCGCCGCCGTCGATCGGCACCAGTAGCGCGCTCGGCGCCTCGTCATGCTCGTCCTCGATCTCGCCGACGATCTCCTCGATCAGATCCTCGATCGTCACCAGGCCTTCGGTGCCCGAATATTCGTCGAGCACGATCGCGAGGTGGACATGCCGCTGGCGCATGTCGGCGAGCAGGTCCAGCGCGCCGCGGCTCATTGGCACGTACAGCGGCTCGCGGATCAGTCCGGCGATGCTCGTCGGATGGTCGGCGCCGGTCGCCAGAATGTTGAACACATCCTTGATGTGGACCATGCCGATGATCGTATCCAGCTGCCCGCGATAGACCGGCAGGCGGCTGTGCCCCGCCTCCGCGAAGATCTGTACCAGATGCGCGAAGGTCGTATTTTCCTCGACCGCGATGATGTCGGCACGCGGCACGCCAACATCGCCCGCGTCGCGCTCGCCGAAATGCAGCAGGTTGCGCACCATCTGCCGTTCCAGCGGCGTCAGGTCGCCCTTGGCGTCGGGGCCGGGATCGTCCTCATGCCGGTCGATCGCCTCTTCCAGCTGGTCGCGGAGCGATTCCTCCTGGCCGCCGCCGAAGATCAGCGTGCGCAGCCCGCGCCAGATACTCGATTCGTTGGAGTCGCCGTAACCGGCGCTACTTCGGTCCTCTGCCATGGCAGTCTGTGTCAGTCCTCACGCACGAGATAAGGGTCCGCGATGCCGAGCGTGGCCAGAGCCTGACGCTCGATCTCCTCCATCGCCTCGGCCTCGTCGTCCCCCATGTGATCATAGCCTAGCAGATGCAGCGTGCCATGTACCAGCAGGTGCGTGGCATGTTCCTGCACGCTAACGCCCTTTTCGGCCGCCTCGCGTTCGCATACCCCATGCGCAAGCACGATATCGCCCAGCAACAGCTCGCCATCGTCGCTATTCTGGCTGACCGTATCGATCAGATCCGGCTGCACCATGGGAAAGGACAGGACGTTGGTCGGCTTGTCTTTCTGCCGATACTGACGGTTGAGCGCGTGGACCTCATCGTCGGAAGTCAGGCGGACGCTGATCTCGACGGTCGCAGGCGTAGTGAGCAATTCGCCATGCGGCGTCCGCTCGATCGCCGCGCGCGCGGCCCGGACGGCGAGCCCATCCCAATCAAGGGAGTTGGGCCAGGGCATCTCATGGGTGAGTTCGACATGGATCATTCGAGCATTGCGTCCTTCAGATCGGTCTGCGCGAAATCCTGCCCTTTGAACAGGATGATCGCGTCATGCCGGCGGGTACAGGCATATGAAAAGCAATCGCCCATGTTTAGCGCCGCGGGATGCATACCCCTCTCGAAGCGTTGATGGGCGTCGAGTGCGAGATCGGCTTCCTCGCTGGCGATCGGAACGACCCGCAATTGCGCGTCGCGCACGAAGTCAGCAACCAGCGTTCTCGCCTCGGCGAGATCGACGCCGCGAACGCGAACCACAGCGCGGACGGCTTCCCAGAGCGCGACGGCGGAGGTCAGGCGGTCGGTTTCCCAATCCATCCGGCGCGAAAAATGCCACGCTTCCGGCTCGCGCGCGATCATTGCGACGATCGCGGAGGCATCGACGAACAGTGTCACTCGTCGTTGAGCGAATCGTAGAAGCGCTTGTCGGCTTTCAGGCCGGACGGCAATGGCAGGGGGTGATCGATCCAGTATCGGCGCAGCCATTCCGGGTGCGGAGACGTGAGCGCGTGGCGGGCTGCATAATCTTCGATCGCCAGCGCCACGATCTCGTGCATGGCCGTCCCCCTTTCGTCAGCGAGACGCGCAATTGCCCGAACGAGATCCTCATCTTCGATCAGGAACGGCACGGACAGCGCCTGTGCCTCGGCACGCGTCAGCGGGGGATTGGGGGCGTTCATCTTGACCGTCTCAGCTGTTCGCCCCCTCATACGCCTCGACGATCCGCCCGACAATCGGATGGCGGACGACGTCGGCACTGCTGAAGCGCGTCATCGAGATACCCTCGACACCCTCCAGCCGCATCGTCGCGTCGGCCAGGCCGCTCGCCGCGACGCCACCGGGCAGGTCGGTCTGATTGGGATCGCCGCAGATGACCATCCGGCTGTTCTGACCGAAGCGGGTCAGGAACATCTTCATCTGCGCGGGCGTCGTGTTCTGCGCCTCGTCCAGGATGACGAAGGCATCGGCCAGCGTACGACCGCGCATGAAGGCGATCGGCGCGATCTCGATCTCGCCGCTCGCGATCCGCCGCTCGACCTGCTCGGCGGGCAGACAATCGTGCAGCGCATCGTAGAGTGGCCGCAGATACGGATCGACCTTGTCCTTCATGTCGCCGGGCAGGAAGCCCAGCTTCTCGCCCGCCTCGACCGCGGGGCGCGACAGGATCAGCCGCTGGACGCTGCCGGTGATCAGCTGCGACACCGCCTGTGCGACCGCGATATAGGTCTTGCCCGTACCCGCGGGCCCGAGCGCGAAGATCATGTCGTGCGTGCTCAATTCGCGCATGTAATGCGCCTGCGCCGGGGTGCGCGGCACGATCGTCTTCTTCCGCGTGCGGATCATGATCGACGGGATCGCGCTGCGTTCGGTGCTGACGATGCCGTCGAGCGTCGGTTCGGCCGCCATCGCGATCGACGCATCGACCAGGCCGGTGTCGATTTCCTCGCCGCGCTGGATGCGCTGGTACAGGTCCTGCAACACGTCGCGGGCGAGCGCGACATTTTCCGCGGCGCCCTCCAGCCCGACGCGGTTGCCGCGTGCGGTGATATAGACACCCAGTCGGTTTTCGAGCGCCACCAGATTCTGGTCATATTGGCCGAACAGCGTGGCGAGCAGCTGCGGCTTGTCGAACAACACCTCCGCCCGGCTGCGTTCACCGGAGCGGGCGGGGACGGGCTTGCGACTCATGCAATCCTTTCGTGCCGAAATGGCATGCACCGAATGTGGGATGCCCGCGCGCGAAAGGGAAGCGGCAAACGTGCCGATCTATGCGGCCTGCTTCACCCGCACCGCGCCCGCCATCGAAACCGGGCCGGCGGACAGCAGATCGACCGTCACGATGTCGCCGATCGCGGCATCGGTCATCATATGCACCGATTGCAGCCAGGGCGACTTGCCGAGCATCTGGCCGGGCAGCTTGGCCTTGCGCTCGATGAGGACGTCGCACGTCCGGCCCACGCTCGCCTGGTTGAACGCCTGCTGGTCGCGGCCCAGCGCGGCTTGCAGACGCTGCAGCCGTTCGTCCATCACCTCAGGCGGCACGGCGCCGGCGGTGTCGGCGGCTGGGGTGCCGGGGCGGGGGCTGTATTTGAACGAATAGGCCTGCGCGTAGCCGACCGCATCGACCAGCGCGAGCGTCTCGGCGAACTCCGCCTCCGTCTCGCCGGGAAAGCCGACGATGAAGTCGCCCGACAGCGCGATATCAGGGCGCACGGCGCGCACCCGGTCGAGCAGGCGCAGGTAGCTGTCGGAATTGTGGCTGCGGTTCATCGCCTTCAAGACGCGGTCGCTGCCCGCCTGCACCGGCAGATGCAGGAACGGCATCAGGCTCTCGACGTCGCCATGCGCGTCGATCAGGCCCTGTGCCATGTCGTTGGGATGGCTGGTCGTGTAGCGGATACGGGCGAGGCCGGGGATGCGGTCGAGCACGCGGATCAGGTCGTGCAGGCCCCGCCCGTCGTCGTCCCAGGCGTTGACGTTCTGGCCCAGCAGCGTGATCTCGCGCGCGCCGGCATCGACCAGCGCCTTCGCCTCGTCGACGATCGCCGCGAACGGACGGCTCACCTCGGCACCGCGCGTATAGGGCACGACGCAATAGGTGCAGAATTTGTCGCAGCCTTCCTGCACCGTCAGGAAAGCCGACGGCCCGACGCGACGCCGCGCGGGCAAGGCACCGAACTTCGACAGCAACGGCATATCGGTATCGAGACCTGGCGCGCCGCTCGCCGCCTGGGCGACGAGGCCGGGAAGGTTGTGATACGCCTGCGGCCCCACCACGACGTCGACGTTGGCACGGCGGACGATCTCCTCGCCCTCCGCCTGCGCAACGCAGCCAGCAACCGCGATCATCGGCGCGGCACGGTCAGCGACGCGGGCGTCCTTGCGCAGCCGGCCGATGTCCGAATAGACCTTCTCGGTGGCCTTTTCGCGGATATGGCAGGTGTTGAGCACGACCAAATCGGCGTCCGCCGCGTCGGCGGCGGCGGTCATGCCTTCCGCGGTCATCAGTTCGGCCATGCGCTCGCCGTCATAGACGTTCATTTGGCAACCGAAAGACTTGACGTGGAAGGTCTTGGGCGCAGGCTTGGGGCTATCCGTGGGGGTCATGGCCGCGGGCCATACAGGAATGGGCTCGGCGTCGCTAGCGCCCCCGCTTGACGGTCAGGCCGCGCCGATCGCCTCCCGCGCCCGCGCGGCGATCGCCTTGCGGCCGCCGATCTCGGCCGGGTCGAAGGTATCGAGCATGTGCAGCGTCACCGGAAACGTACCGCGGCGCCGCAGCACGCGCAGCGCATGGACCTGTCCCGGCTCGTCCCCGACCCACGCAAGCTCGGCGGTCGCCGGACCATAATCGATGCGCACCGGCTGCACCCGGCCGCCCGGCGGGGGCGGATCGAGCGCGGCGAGCAACGCCGCCTTGAACGGCAGCAGCGTCGTGCCGTCGCTGGTCGTGCCTTCGGGAAAGATCGTCACCGCCCAGCCTTCGGCCAGCGCTTCGCGCAGCCGTGCGATCTGCGCCGATACCTGCAACCGGTCCTCGCGCGTCACGAAGATCGTGCGGTTCAGCGTACACAGCCAGCCGACCAGCGGCGCTGCGCGCAGTTCCGCCTTGGCGACGAAGGCGCTGCCGGTCGCGCCGGCGATGGCGAGGATGTCGATCCAGCTCAGATGGTTGGCCAGGAACACGACGTCGCGCTTCAGCGGCCGGCCGATCACGCGCACGCGCGCGCCGACGATCCACGCGACGCTGCCCAGGAACAGGCGCGGCCAGGGCGAGGGCAGGCGGAACACCCGCCACAGGCCGTGGATGCAGAGCGCAGCGATCAGGGCGATCACCAGCGCCGCCAACCGGATCGCGAGGCGCAGGTTGGCGATCACGCGCCCGCGCTTACGCCTTGCGATCGAGGCTGACGCCGTACAATTCCATGCGATGGTCGACCAGGCGGAAGCCCAGCTTCTCGGCGATCGCCTTTTGCAGCTGCTCCAGTTCCGGATCGACGAATTCGATCACCTTGCCCGTCTCGACGTCGATCAGGTGATCGTGATGCGCTTCCGGCGACGGTTCGTAGCGCGCGCGGCCGTCGCCGAAATCGTGGCGATCCAGGATGCCGGCCTCTTCGAACAGGCGCACGGTGCGATAAACGGTGGCGATCGAAATGCCCGGGTCGATCAGCGAGGCGCGCTCATACACCTTTTCGACGTCGGGATGGTCTTCGGCTTCCGACAGGACGCGCGCGATGACGCGACGCTGTTCGGTGATGCGCAGGCCCTTCTGGTTGCACAGGGCTTCGAGGTCGATCTTGCGAGGCATGAGCACCGTGTAGAACAGTGCGCTTGTTGCGAAAAGCGAAACCGACTCGCAACAGTGATCGGATGCGACGATCGGTCGAGCCCGGTTGCGTTACACCGCCCGCCGATACGTATGCGCGTCGAACGCCTCGCCGCCGCGCCCGCGATAATAGCCGCGCCGCTCGCCCACCTTGGCAAAGCCCTGCTCGGTATACAGCGCCACCGCGGGATTGTTCGCCCGCACCTCCAGATGCAGGTCCGCGATGCCGGTCATCTGCGCCTCGGCGATCACCGCGCGCAGCAGGGCGGTGCCGATGCCCCGCCGACGAAAGGCCGGATCGACCGCGAGCAGCAGCAGTTCCGCCTCGTCCATCACGCTGCGCACCATCGCGAACCCGGCGGGCCGATCGTCGACCAGCGCCAGCGTCAGCCTTACGCCCGGCATCGCGAGCACGCCCAGGCACTGATTGCGGGTCCACGCCTCGCCATAGCGTGGGTCGAAGGCGGCGGTCATCAGCGCGTCGACCGTCGCGACGTCGCGCGGGTCGCCGGTGCGCAGCAGGATCTGGTGCGTCGCCATCAGGCCGTTGGCTCCGGCACGCGGCCGCCGGGCAGTTTGGCATCGGGTGCACGGCCATAGACCGGACGCGCGGGCAGCGTCTGCAACACCTCGGGCAGCAGCAACGCGTCGCGCGCATCGGGCAAAGCGGGCTGGCCGGCGAGGTCGGGGGCGACCTGTTGCAGCCAGCGCACGCCGTTGCCGACCGGATAGCGGTCGCCCAAAGCGGCGATCGCCGCTTCCGGCTTCAGCGAGGCGAGCGCATCGAGCGGTACCGGTCCCGCCGCAAAGCTCTGCACGAACACCTCGCCGTGCCCGCCCTCCAGCATCGCGGCGATCTGGCCCTCTCGCCCGCCGGCGAAGGCGGCAGCGGCGAGGAGCGACAAACTGGAATAGCCGGCAACGGTGCTGCCCCAGCCGAGCGCCAGCGCCCGGGCTGCGGCGATGCCGACGCGCAGGCCGGTGAAGCTGCCGGGGCCGACATCGACTAGGATATGCCCTGCGCGTCCGCCATCGGGCAAAGCGGCGATCATCGGCAGCAGCTGTTCGGCATGGCCGCGCCCGACCTCGCGATGCTCGGCTGCGATGGCCTGCCCGCCTTCGATCAGCGCGATCGAGCAGGCGGCGGTGGCGGTGTCGATGACGAGAGTGCGGGCAGTCATGATGAAGCGCCTGCTTTGCGGCAGCCCGCGCGTCGGGGCAAGATGCGAGTGGCGGTTACCACATGCCCCCCGTCACCCCGGACTTGGTCCGGGGTCCACTCTGCGGCGAAGGGAACGGCAAGAGGCTCCAGCTCCACCCCCGCGGTATAGTGGACCCCGGACCAAGTCCGGGGTAACGACGAATATGCGGAGGGACGCTCGCAAGCCCCGATCGGCGACGGATTTACGCGACCGTGTTGAATTTCTCGAACGCCGGCCGCGGCGAGCGCGGGTGCAGGCTGGCGGGATCGCCATAGCCCAAGGTGGCGATGAAGTTGCTGCGCACGCCCGGCTGGTCGGCGAAGAACGCCTTGTCCACCGCGCCCTGGTCGAAGCCCGACATCGGCCCGGTATCCAGCCCCAGCGCCCGTGCCGCCAGGATAAGATAGCCGCCCTGCAACGACGAATTGCGGAACGCAGACGCGACGCGCAATTCGGTATTGCCGTCGAACCATGCCTTGGCGTCGGTATGCGGGAACAGTTCGGGCAGGTGCTCGTGGAACTCGACGTCCATGCCGATGATGACGGTAACGGGCGCCTTCAGGATCTTGTCGCGATTGCCCTCGGACGCGCAGGCGGCGAGCTTCGCCTTGGCCTCGTCGCTGACGCACCAGACCAACCGCGCGGGCAGCTGGTTGGCGGAGGTCGGACCCCATTTCATCAGGTCCCAGATCTGGCGCAACTGCTCGTCGCTCACCGGGCGATCGGTATAGCCGTTGAACGTGCGCGCGGTGCGGAACAGCGTATCGAGCGCGGCATCCGACAGGGGAGCGGCCATCAGACGGCCCTCACTTCAGTGACTTCGGGAACATAATATTTCAGCAACTGCTCGATGCCGTTCTTCAGCGTCGCGCTGGACGACGGGCAGCCGGCGCATGCGCCCTGCATGCGCAGGTACACCTTGCCCTTGTCGAAGCCGCGATAGACGATGTCGCCACCGTCGTTCGCCACGGCCGGGCGGACGCGCGTGTCGATCAGTTCGCGGATCTGCGCGACGATCTCGGCATCGGCGGGGTCGTCGGTCGTCACCTCGTCGCTGTCGCCCGCCGGCACGCTGAAACCCGCGCTGCCTTGGCGGAACAGCGGCATGTTGGCGGCGAAATGGTCGAGCAGGATGGCGAGCACGTCGGGCTTCAGGCCGACCCAGTCGACGCCCGGCGCCGCCGTCACCGACACGAAGTCACGGCCGAAGAACACGCCGGTCACATCGCCCAGCGCGAACAGCATCTCGGCAAGCGGGCTTGCCTCCGCTTCCTCGGGCGTCGCGAAATCGCGCGTGCCCGCGTCCATGACGATGCGGCCCGGCAGGAACTTGAGTGTCGCCGGATTGGGTGTGGCTTCGGTCTCGATCAGCATGGGCGCCATGTGGACCGCAGGCGCGCCCGGATCAAGCACGGGCTTGGAAAGGCTTTGTTTCTGCCTGCGAAGCGGGGCGCCTCAGCCCACCCGCTCGCGATGCCCCGCCGGGAAGCCCGCGATCGCCAGCGCCGCGATCCGCTCCGCCACCACTTCCGGCGGCTTCACCGACTCCGGCGCCTCGCCCGGATAGGCGCGCGCGCGCATCTTGGTCCGCGTCGCGCCGGGGTCGAGGATCGCGGTACGGATGCCGCTGATCTCGCTCGTCTCGTCGCCATAGGCGCCGATCAGCGTCTCGAACGCCGCCTTGGACGCGCCATAGGCCCCCCAATAGGCGCGCGGGTTGCGCCCGACGCTGGAGGTGACGCCGATCACCTTGGCCGCCGGCGCCTTGCGCAGCATCGCGTCGAACGCCTGGATCATCGCCACTTGCGCACTGACGTTCAGCGTCAGCACCTGCGCGAATTCCTTGGGGTCGATCGCCGGCACCGCCGCCAGCGTGCCCAGCATGCCGGCGTTGAGCACCAGGACGTCCAGCGCCTGCCAGCGTTCGCCGACCGCGCTCGCCAGCCGGGCGATGCTGTCGGTCTGCGTCATGTCCAGCGGGGCGATCGTCGCCGATCCACCCGCGTCGAAGATCGTTTCTTCGACCGCCTCCAGGTCTTTCGCCGTCCGCGCGGTCAGCACGACATGCGCGCCCGCCGCCGCCAGCGCGATGGCGGTCGCGGCACCGATGCCGCGGCTGGCGCCGGTGACGAGCGCCAACTGGTTGTCGAGCGGTTTGGCCATCAGTTCACCCGCTCTTCGAGCATCGCGAACTGGTCGACGTCCGCCACGTCGTCATGGTCAGTCAGCGTCGTCGGATAGTCGCCGGTGAAGCAGGCGTCGCAATATTTCGGCAGACGCGACGCGCGCTGTTCCTCGCCCAGCGCCTTGTACAGGCCGTCGATCGATACGAAGGCGAGGGTGTCGGCATGGATAAAGTCGGTCATGCCGCCAACGTCATGCTTCGCCGCAAGCAACTTCGCCCGCTCCGGCGTGTCGACGCCATAGAAGCAGCTGTGCCGCGTCGGGGGCGAGGCGATACGCATATGTACCTCGGCTGCGCCGGCATCGCGCATCATCTGCACGATCTTCAGGCTGGTCGTGCCGCGCACGATCGAATCGTCGATCAGCACGATGCGCTTGCCCTTGATCAACGCGCGATTGGCATTGTGCTTCAGCTTGACGCCCAGGTGGCGCACCTTGTCGCCCGGCTGGATGAAGGTGCGGCCGACATAATGCGAACGGATGATGCCCAGCTCGAACGGAATGCCCGATTCCTGCGCATAGCCGATCGCGGCGGGCACGCCCGAATCGGGCACCGGGATGACGAGGTCGGCCTCGACCGGCGCCTCGATCGCCAGCTGCGCGCCGATCGCCTTGCGCACCGAATAGACCGACTGGTCGCCCGCGATCGAATCGGGGCGGCTGAAATACACCCATTCGAAGATGCACGGCCGCGGCGCCACCGCTTCGAACGGCTTGATCGAGCGGATGTCCGCACCCTGCACGATCACCAGCTCGCCCGGCTCCACCTGCCGCTCGAACGTCGCGCCGCACACGTCGAGCGCCACGGTTTCGGATGCGAAGATCACCGCGCCGTCCAGGCGCCCCATCACCAGCGGCCGGATGCCGAGCGGATCGCGACAGGCGATCATGCCCTCGGGCGTCATCACGACCAGGCTATAGGCACCCTCGACCTGCTTCAGCGCATCGATGAACCGGTCGAGCAGCGTCCGGTAGTTCGACGTCGCGACGAGGTGGATGATCGTCTCGGTATCGCTGGTCGACTGAAAGATCGACCCGCGCCTCACCAATTCGCGGCGCAGCTTCATCGCGTTGGAAATGTTGCCATTGTGCGCGACCGCGAAGCCGCCGGTCGACAGGTCGGCGTACAGCGGCTGGACGTTGCGCAGCGCCGTCTCGCCCGTCGTCGAATAGCGGACGTGGCCGACCGCGGTGGTGCCGGGCAGGGCGCGGATCACGTCGTCGCGATCGAAATTGCCCGCGACATGGCCCATCGCGCGATGCGTGTGGAACAGCGTGCCGTCGAAGCTGCTGATCCCGGCGGCTTCTTGTCCGCGGTGCTGCAGGGCGTGCAGCCCCAGCGCGACCAGCGCGGCGGCACTATCGCTGCCGGACACGCCGAACACGCCGCATTCCTCGCGCAGCGTATCGCCGTCTTCGGTCGTGGTTTCGAACGGATTGGTAGTCAGCATGGGGAGGGGGCTCACATGACGGCGGGTGGCCATATAGGAGCGCAATCCGGCTTTGTCGCGCATTTGTCATGACCGATCGAACCGTTTCCCCCGTCCGCTCGTTGTGGCGCTTTCGGGAGTGGAGTCGGACGATGGCGAAGGATCACGGCGCACAGATCAAGGACGACGGCCTGTACGAAGAGCTTCGCAAACAGGGCAATTCGAAGGAAAAGGCCGCGCGCATCGCCAACGCCAAGGCGAACGGATCGCTCGACCACAAGGCGACGCACCTCGAAGATCGCACCAAGGCCGACCTGATGAAGGAAGCCCGCGAGATCGGCATCGAAGGCCGATCGAAGATGGACAAGCCCGCGCTGATCAAGGCGATCCGCGGGCATAAGTGAGGGTCAATGCTAGAGGCGCGCGAACCTCACCCCACTTCACCCGTCACCCCGGACTTGTTCCGGGGTCCACCGGGCCGCCGGGGGTCGGCTGAAGCCTCTTATCATCCCCCCAGCCGCGGGGTGGACCCCGGAACAAGTCCGGGGTGACTGTGGGTTCGGGGATGCCTACCTCACCCCAGCGTTGTCACCCTTGCGGCGCACGCCGCCCAGATCCTCCGGCCCCTTCGCCACCGGAGCAGCCGCGGGCACCGGCGTCGCCGCCGCCACCGGCACGGCGCTCAGCAAAACCTGCTGCTTCATACACTGCCGCCGGTCCGCGCGTTTGGTGAGCGTACAATTCCACAACGGTCGCTCGATCCCCGCATCTCGATCGCGCCAGTAGCTGAACGCCATCGCCGCCACTTGCTCGGTCGTCAGCGGCGTCGCGGCGGGCGTGGCGGCGGCTTCCGTCCAGCCCGAAAAACGGCAGGTCTTGCGCTCGCCGCACGCCTTCATCGCCACCGCGGGATACAGGTCCGGCATCACGCCCTTTGGCAGCGTCGCGAGGATCGTCTCGTTCGTCCCGTCTGCCGCCGGCGCCGTCGCTGCGACCGTCGCGGCCGCACCGTCGTCGCCCAGCATCCCCAACGCCTCCGCCGCATCGAGCAGCGCGGTATCCGCCTCGGCCAGCGCCGCGCCGGTCTTGTGCGCATCGGACACGGGGGCGAGCTGGGCGATCACCGGCTCCGCGGAACTCACCTGCCGGTTGAACGCGGGCGGCGTGCCCCACCATCCCGTCCAGCGGAAGAACAGATGGCTATGCACCGCGACCACCTTGTCCAGGCTCGCCTGCCAATAGGGGACGACCCAGTCGGTGTGGTAATGGGTCGCATAGCCGACCGGCCGATAGACCGCGCCCGACAAGGCGGCGTCCGCCACGCCGCGCGCCCGCCGCCATTGGTCCGCGGTCGGGATCCAGCGGCTGAGCGCATGGTCGCAGGCGAAGCTGAACTGGCAGCCGGTGCTGCGCTCCTGCCCTTCGAAGATTACCCCGCAGATCGTCTTCGGAAACGCCGGATGCCGCAGCCGGTTGAGCACCACCTGCGCGACCGCGCGCTCCCCCTCGGCATCGTCGCCCGCCTCGTACAGCACGCCCGCCGCCATGCAGTCGAGCGCCCGCGCCCGATCTTCCGCGCCCCCGGCGAAGCGGAACGGCCGCGCCGCGGGATTGGGCAAGGTGGAGAACGGGATGGCGTCATTATACGCCTTGGCATCCTCGGCCGACAGGTCGACGAACGCGACCGGCTCGACGTCCGGCACCTCAGCGGCGGGCACGACGTGGCGTGGGGGCAGTCGAACCGCCTTATGCGCCTTCGGGATCGCCGGCGGGTGCGCCACTACCCACGCCGGCACGCCGATCGCCAACAAGGCGGTGACGGCCAGCACGGGGCGCAGCCAAAGGGGGTAGGGGGCCGCGCCGCCGTGATTCGCCGAAGTCATTACGGCTGCGTGTGCTTCGCCTTGGGGCCGGAAGCAATCCGGCGTCCACTCGCCCCATCCTCGTCATCCCCGCGAAGGCGGGGATCCAGACGCGCTAACGTTGCGAATCAAGCTGGGAGGTCAGCCAGTCTGGATTCCCGCCTGCGCCGGAATGACGGAAATGGGTCAGATGTGCCTTACTGCTCCGGCAGGAAGTCCGGCACCGACAGATAGCGCTCGCCCGTGTCGTAATTGAACCCGAGCACACGCACGTTATCCGGCAGATCCGGCAGCTTCTGCAGGATCGCCGCCAGCGTCGCGCCCGACGAAATCCCGACAAGGATGCCCTCTTCGCGCGCCGAACGCCGCGCCATGTCCTTGGCGACCGCGGCATCCACCTCGATCACGCCGTCCAGCGCCTGGGTGTGCAGGTTGCGCGGGATGAAGCCCGCCCCGATCCCCTGGATCGGGTGCGGCCCGGGCTGGCCGCCTGCGATCACCGGCGACGCCGCCGGCTCGACCGCGAAGACCTTCAGGTTTGGCCATGCCTTCTTCAGCGTCTCGGCAACGCCCGTGATATGGCCACCGGTGCCGACGCCGGTGATGATCACATCGATTGGCGAATCGCGGAAGTCGTTCAGGATTTCCTGCGCCGTCGTGCGGACATGGACGTCGACGTTCGCACCATTTTCGAACTGCTGCGGCATCCACGCACCCGGCGTCGCATGCACCAGCTCGATCGCACGCTCGATCGCGCCCTTCATGCCCTTTTCACGCGGGGTGAGATCGAACGTCGCGCCATAGGCGAGCATCAGCCGCCGCCGCTCCAGCGACATCGATTCGGGCATCACGAGGATCAGCTTATAGCCCTTCACCGCCGCGACCATGGCGAGGCCGACGCCAGTATTGCCGCTGGTCGGTTCGATGATCGTGCCGCCGGGCTTCAAGTCGCCGTTCGCCTCCGCCGCCTCGACCATGGCGAGCGCGATCCGGTCCTTGATCGATCCGCCGGGGTTCGACCGTTCCGATTTGATCCAGACCTCCGAATCGGGGAACAGCTTCGACACGCGGATGTGCGGCGTGTTGCCGATCGTTTCCAGGATGGTGTTGGCCTTCATGGCTTGGCGTCTCCGTGGCTAGGTTCGGTTTGCAGGATCTCTGGCGGGTCAAAGGTTCGCGCGGCGCCGAGTTCCGGAAACAGCCGCGCCCACAGCAAGGTCACACCGATCGCGCCCAGCCCGTCGAACACGACTGCGCCCACCGGGCCGAGCAGCGAGGCCATCACCCCGCTCTCGAATTCGCCCAGTTCGTTGGACGCCGAGATGGTCAGCTGCGACACCGCGCTCACCCGCCCGCGCATCGCGTCGGGGGTGTGGAGCTGGATCAGCGACTGGCGGACGTACACCGACACCATGTCCGCGCCGCCCGCGACGATCAGCGCGACGAGGCTGAGCAGGAACGCCGGATGGACAAACACCGCGACGCTGCCGAGCTGAACCGTCCGCGTCGTCAGCCCGAGTGCATCGGTGACGTGGCTCGCGATGCCGAAGGTCAGGATGGACAGGCCGAACACGACAACCGCTGCGAGCATCTTGACGCCGACATTGGTGCTCATCGGCTTGAACGAGAACCAGATCGCGGTGGTCGCCGCACCGATTCCCATGCCCGCGGCCAGCACGCCCAGTCCCTGCGACCCGACATGCAGGATGTCGCGCGCGTAGACGGGCAGCAGCGAGGTCGCACCGGCGAGCAGCACCGCGAACAGGTCCAGCGTGATCGCCGCCTGCACCAGCCGGTTGCGGCGGACGTAGGAAAAGCCCTCGGCGATTCGCGCCAGCGGCCGGTGGTCGGGCTGCGATGGCGGCTGCGGCACCGGGCCGATCAGGAACATGAACGTCAGCGCGACTGCGAACAGCGCGGTGGCGACGCCGTATGCGACCTCCGGGTGGATCGCGTAGAGCAGCCCGCCGACGCTGGGGCCGGCGATCGTGCCCACCTGCCACGCGATCGAGCTGACCGCGATCGCGGTCGGCAGGCTCTCGCGCGGCACCAGATTGGGCGCGAGTGCCGAATAGGCGGGCCCCGAAAACGCCCGCGCGATGCCGAACGCCACCGCCGCGGCGAACAGCGCGATCAGCGTCAGGTGCCCCGACCAGGTCAGGAACCACAGCATCCCCGCCGTCGCGACCAGCAGCGCGGTGGTGCTCCGTACGATCCAACGCCGGTCGACGCTGTCGGCGACCAGGCCCGTGACCGGGGTCAGCAGGAACAGCGGCACGAACTGCGCAAAGCCGATCATGCCCAGCATGAACGCCGCCTGCCGCACGTCCATCGTCACACGCGCCAGATTGTAGACCTGCCAGCCGATGACGATCGACATCGCCGATACGGCGATCGTCCCGCTGAACCGCGACAGCCAATAGGCGCGGAAGTTGGCGATGCGGAACGGATGGACGGGGCGCGTGCTCATGTCGGACGAGCTTTGGCGCGGGCCGAGGGGAAGGGCAACATAGTTGCGCTTTGGTGCCCCTCATGTTCTGCCCACTCTTCGTCATCCCGGCGGACGCCGGGATCCATGGTTGCGGGCGGCTGATGGTGATGCGCCATCGCGAGCGTCGCGTGTCCGTGGATCCCGGCGTGCGCCGGGATGACGAAAGAAGCCACCAGAAACGCTACGTCACAGCCATCTTACCCCAGGGAATTGATGTTCCCCGTGAACCCGGCCTATAGGCTCGGTCACATCCCCAGGACCGTTGAGGTAATACGTGGCCAAATCGCCTGCTCCTCCCGCCGTACCGCTCAGCAATCGTGAGCGCCCCGCCGATCCCAAGCCGTTCGAGGCGACGAAGGAGCAACTGCTCGACTTTTACAAGCAGATGCTGCTGATCCGCCGGTTCGAGGAAAAGGCGGGCCAGCTCTATGGCTTGGGCTTCATCGGCGGCTTCTGTCACCTGTACATCGGCCAGGAAGCGGTCGCGGTCGGCCTGCAGTCGGCGCTGGACGGCGACAAGGATTCGGTGATCACCGGCTATCGCGACCACGGCCACATGCTCGCCTATGGCATCGACCCCAAGGTCATCATGGCCGAACTGACCGGCCGCGCGGCCGGCATCAGCCGCGGCAAGGGCGGCTCGATGCACATGTTCTCGACCGAACATAAGTTCTACGGCGGCCACGGCATCGTCGGCGCGCAGGTGTCACTCGGCACCGGCCTCGCCTTCGGCCACAAGTACAGCAACGACGGCGGCGTCTGCCTCGCCTATTTCGGTGACGGCGCGGCCAACCAGGGCCAGGTCTACGAAAGCTTCAACATGGCGGAGTTGTGGAAGCTCCCGATCATCTTCGTGATCGAGAACAACCAATACGCCATGGGCACCAGCGTCAACCGCGCCTCGTCGGAAGACCAGCTGTACCGCCGCGGCGAAAGCTTCCGCATCCCCGGCATCCAGGTCGACGGCATGGACGTGCTCGCCTGCCGCGGTGCCGCCGAGGAAGCGCTCGCCTGGGTGCGTGCGGGCAAGGGCCCCGTCATCCTCGAGATGAAGACCTATCGCTACCGCGGCCACTCGATGTCCGACCCTGCCAAGTACCGCAGCCGCGAGGAAGTGCAGGGCGTCCGCGACAAGTCCGACCCCATCGACCACGTCAAGAAGCTGCTTGAGGGCCACGGTGTGACCGAGGCCGATCTCAAGACGCTCGAACAGGATATCCGCAAGATCGTGAACGAAGCCGCCGATTTCGCCGAAAGCACGCCCGAGCCCGAAGAGGCCGAGCTGTATACCGACGTGCTGGTGGAGACGTACTGAGATGGCGATCGAGATTAAGATGCCGGCGCTGTCGCCGACGATGGAAGAGGGCACGCTCGCCAAGTGGCTCGTCAAGGAAGGCGACACGGTGAAGTCCGGCGACATCATGGCCGAGATCGAAACCGACAAGGCGACGATGGAATTCGAAGCCGTCGACGAAGGCACGATCGGCAAGATCGTCGTTGCCGAGGGCACCGATAACGTGAAGGTCGGCGAAGTCATCGCCGTGCTGCTCGAAGACGGCGAGAGCGCCGATTCGGTCGCCACGACGAAGAGCGACAGCCCCAAGGCGGACGAGGCCAAGCCGGCGGACAAGGTCGAGGATTCGGCTCACCCCGCGCAGGAGAAGGTCGAGACCGGCACGCGCCAGATGTTCGAAGCGGCCGAGAACGAGGGCAAGCAGGACCCGGCGATCCCCGAAGGCACCGAGATGGTGAAGACCACCGTCCGCGAAGCGCTGCGCGACGCGATGGCCGAGGAAATGCGCCGCGACGAGCGCGTGTTCGTGATGGGCGAGGAAGTCGCCCAGTATCAGGGCGCGTACAAGGTGACGCAGGGCCTGCTCGACGAGTTCGGCGACAAGCGCGTCATCGACACGCCGATCACCGAATATGGCTTTGCCGGCGTCGGCACCGGTGCGGCGATGGGCGGCCTGCGCCCTATCATCGAATTCATGACGTTCAACTTCGCCATGCAGGCGATCGACCACATCATCAATTCGGCGGCCAAGACCAACTATATGTCCGGCGGCCAGATGCGCTGCCCGATCGTGTTCCGCGGTCCGAACGGCGCAGCGAGCCGCGTCGGCGCGCAGCACAGCCAGAACTACGGTCCGTGGTACGCCAGCGTTCCCGGCCTGATCGTCATCGCGCCGTACGATGCGGCCGACGCCAAGGGCCTGCTGAAGGCTGCGATCCGCAGCGAAGACCCCGTCGTCTTCCTCGAAAACGAGCTGATGTATGGCCGCTCGTTCGACGTGCCCAAGCTCGACGATCACGTCCTGCCGATCGGCAAGGCGCGGATCATGCGCGAAGGCAAGCACGTCACGTTGGTCAGCTATTCGATCGGCGTCGGCCTCGCGCTCGAAGCCGCCGAGACGTTGGCGAAGGACGGCGTCGAGGCGGAGGTCATCGATCTGCGCACGCTGCGCCCGCTCGACACCAAGACGGTGCTGAAGAGCCTCGCCAAGACCAACCGCCTCGTCGTGGTCGAGGAAGGTTGGCCGACCTGCTCGATCGCCAGCGAGATCGCCGCGGTGGTGATGGAACAGGGCTTCGACGACCTCGACGCGCCGGTGCTGCGCGTCACCAACGAGGACGTGCCGCTGCCTTATGCCGCGAACCTCGAAAAGAAGGCGCTGATCGATGCCGCGAAGATCGTCGCGACCGTCAAGAAGATCGTCTGATACGGATAGGAAGGGGGCGGCTGCGCCGTCCCCTTCGACCGCTTACGCCGCGAACAGGTCGCAGGTCGACGGCGTCGCCGAATTGAGCGGATTGTAGATCTGCCGGAAGTCGCGATTGTTGCGGACGATCATCGACGCGACGTAATGCATGCGGAACGGCTTCGCGAGCCACGCGCTGACCAGCGGCTGATACTGGTAATTCACCTCGACGAAGATCACGCCCGTATCGGCGGGCGCGCTGACCATTCGGCCGGGATCGCCCATGCCGTTGGGAGCCAAGGTGCCGGCATCCGATGACGTCGCGGTCGACCCGGCGGTCGCCGACGTCGTGCCATAGCTCGACTCGTAGCCTGCACCGCGCTTCATACCCATGCATCGCTGCCAGTGAATGCGCTGCACGCGCGCGCTATCATAGCTCTGCTGGATATATTCCAGGCTAGAGATCGTGACCCGGCCGTACGTCCCAAGCTTCAGCGGCGCACCCTGCAACCGCGCCGCCTGGAGCACGTCGTTCATGTCGCCGTCGCGCATCTGTTCGATGTTGTTCGCCCCCATCTGCCCCATGCGAGAGGCATTGTCGGCAAGGGCGAGCGTGATCTGGCTGATCCGCATATGCGTCAGGGCCTGGTTGCCCATCTCCGCGCCATACAGGCCGAGCGCCAGCACGACCGGCCCGGCGAAGGCGAATTCGATCATCGCCACGCCGCGGCGGTTGCGCGCTAGCTGCCGCCACAGGGCCTTGGGCCGGGGGGTCAATTGCATAGACGGTTCACCGTCGGCGCCGCCTGCGTGGCATAGGGCTGGTTCTTCAGCAGCGTCTCGGCAGTCACCGTCTGATAGGGCGAGGCGCCGATCAGCGGCGCGACCGGGAATATCCGCGGATAGGTGATACGGATCCGGTACAGCGTCACGTCGTTCGCGCCGCCCTGGCCGGTCGTGCCCGGCTCCGCATCCCAGCTGCCGTTACCGTTGATATCGCGATAGCATTCGCCCGGATCGCGCTGGTTGTTGCCGTTGGTATCCTCGAACGGTTCGGGGCCGACGGCGCCGAACGTCGCGTAGCTGAGCCGCGTCGAGCAATAGGTGCCGGGCCCCGGCGTGGTGGCGCAGGACGCGGTCGGCATCGCCATGACGCCCGTCATCATCTGCAGCACGCGTGCGTCGATGGTCGCGGTCTGCTGCGCGCCGCCCTGGATCCCCGAATCGCGCGCCGCCTTCTGGATCGCGCCGTACAGCAGCTGCTTGACGTACATCTGGTACAGCATGTCGCCGAGGCCCATCATCATCAGCGCCATCACCGGAAAGATGATCGCGAATTCGACGAGGGTGACGCCGCGCCGGTCGCGACCCAGCCGCGACAGCAGCCCGCGGCCGATCCTCATTTCGACACCCGCAGCAGCGCCACCTGGTTCGCGATCCGGCGGAAGGCCGCATCCAGCGACGCATTGTCACTGGCGTAGAATGCTTGGCCGGGCGAGGCGCATTGCGTCAGCTGCGGTGTCAGCGTCTGGCCGAAACCGATGACGAACACGGTGATGTTTCGCGCCTTGGCCGCGGTGCATTCCGCGAGGAAGCGCGCGTTGTGGTACGCGGTCAAATTGCCGGTATCGCCGTTGGAGACACGCCCGTCATACGCCTCCAGCCCGTACATGCCGTAAATGGCGGCGTTGGGCGCCATGTCGCCGTCGGTCATGAAGACGATGTAGCGGTTGGGCGTCTGCCGGCCCGCCGCAGCCGCGGTGTCGGACGCGAACAGGCCGGTCGGCGACAACAGGCGCGTGCCCCAGATCATGCCGGTATCGTGATACGTGCCGCCCTGCGCCTTGAAATCCACCGCGTTGACGTAATCCGACACGTCGGTGCGGTTCATCGGCCCCAGCCGCCGCACGGGCTTGCCGCACGAGACATAGGCGGCGCGCAGGTTCGCCGGATAGGCGAGCGACGTCCACGCGACCGTCGCCGACGTCGTCGTGGTCGAATAATCGCCATAGACGAAGGGCGAAGACGGCGTGTTGGGCTTGATGACGTTGCCCGAATAGGCGTTGGAATTGTTGCGGTAATAGGTGACCTCTGGCCACATCGGCCGCCAGCGGGTCGCATCGCTCGTCGGCAGCGCATCGGGATCGAGATCGGGCGGCAGATTGTTCTGGTCGAACGTCGTCGCGCCGCTGATGGTGTCGCGCTCCTCCAGGCACCCCTGCCATTTCGCCGTCGCACCCGAAACCTTGCTGGGATCGACCACGGCGTTGCCCAGCTTGAATTGGCTGAGGTCCAGCGTGACGGGCATATATTGCCACGACGGCTTCTTGGGGACGGTGGTCGTGTTGCAGGTGCCGCCGTTCGAACTGTTCCAGTCGGTCGTCACATATTCCGCGGTGCCGTCGGTCCGGAACGTGTAGCGCGTGCTGCCATCGGAGTTCGTCTGCAGCGCCGGCGTGCGACCGGTCGCGCGCTTGTCGCAGGTGGGCCGCGACGTGTTCGTCGTGGTGCTGACGCGCGTGTTGGTCCAGCCGGAATAATAGGAATAGGTCCAGCCGCCGTTGTCGTTGTCATCCTCCCCGACGATCTTGCGCGACTGGTAGGTCCAGTTGTCGACGATCGCGCTCGACGGCAGCGCGAAGCCGGCGTTGACGGTCGAGGTATAGGTAACGAACCCGTATCGAACGCGGGTCGAACTGTCCTTGTTCGCCTCCATCGTGTCGAAGAAGCTGAGCACGGCGGAGCGCAGGCCGGAAATCTTCGATCCAGTCGCCTCGACCGCATAATAGCCGGTCGTCCCGTCGGGACGGGTGTAGGTGCTGGTCTGGTTCGTGCAGCTGTTGGCGGGCGTGCAGGCCATCGACCCGGTCGTGTCGAGCACGAACATGACGTCCGAATCGGCGACGTCGAAGCGCGCTTCGCAGTTCACCGTCATCGTCCGCGCCGGCATCCCGAACATCTTCATCACCGTCGTCGGCACCCGGACGGAGGCGGTGCCGGCGACCTGATTGTCGCTCGTCTTGGTCGGCGTGAAGGGCACGGTCGCGCTGGTATAGGCCGGCGTCCCCATGATCCCGCTGGGGAAGTTGTTGGCGAAGAACGTCTTTGCCGTCGCCGCCGCGGCTGCGTCCAGCGTACTGCTGCTGCTGTCGGCCATCGCCTTGCGGCCGGCCAGCGCGCCCGCATCGCACGCCTGCTGCAACCGCACCTTCACCAGATACATGCGCCCGAAATCGACCGCCGATCCGGTGAGCGCTGACATCGGGATCAGGAAGGCCGCGAGCATCGCGAGCGTATTGCCGCCCTTCGCCCGGGCGAAGCGGGACAGGAACGAAGGCTGGCCGTTGGTATCCGTCAGTTGCCGATCGATCGTCACGCCGCGCGAGCCCTGTCCATAATCGACTGATATTCTAAGCGCTTAATGCTGACGATTACGTAAATGCCGTGTCCGGTCCGGTCCTATCGCTCCATCCGCCCGACGCGGTCGCGGGGCTTGCAAGTCGTGATGCGGACGGGCAGCGATCCGCCATGTCCGATCCCTCCGCCGCCCCGCCGCCCGATCGCGAACTGATGCTTGCCGCCGCCCCGCAGGCAGCGCGGGATGCGCTGCGCACGCTGTTCGACCTCAACGATCGGCTCGCGGGGATCGTCCGGACGACCCGCGAACCGATGGTCGGCCAGATGCGGCTCGTCTGGTGGCACGATGCGCTGGAGCGGCTCGACACCGCGGCGCCGCCGGCCGAACCTCTGCTCCAGGACATCGCACGCCTGCTGCTGCCGCGGGGCGTGAGCGGCGCGGCGCTCGCCGCGATGACCGACGGGTGGGAAGAGCTGGTCGTCACCGATCCGCTCAATGATCAGGCGCTCGCGCGGCATGCCGATTCGCGCGGGGGCACGCTGTTCGCGCTGGCGGGACGATTGCTCGGCGCCCAACCCACTGTTCTGCGGATCGCGGGGCAGGGCTGGGCCCATGCCGATCTCGCCCGCCATCTCACTGTCGCCGTGCTGGCCGATCATGCGTCGGCGCAGGCCCGCGCCACGCTTTCCCAAGCCTTCACCGCAACATGGCCGGCGCCCGCGCGTGCCGTCGGCGTTCTCGCACTTCTCGCCCGGCTCGATCTGGAGGGCGGCACACCGCTCGCCAAGGCGTGGCGCGTCGCGCGCTTCCGCTTCACGGGGCGATAGCGGCATTGCCTGCGCTCCATCGCATGATAGCCTCCCGCCGCAATCGGGAGGGCGGGCGATGTGGCGATATCTGGCGGGTGGCGGAGCGCTGGCGGCGGCGGTCGGGGCAGGGGTGTTGATCGCCGGGCATCGCGCTCAGCCCGACCTGCTGCCCGCCCAGCCGCTCGTCCAGCAGGCCGCCGCGCAGACCACCACCGACGCCGAAGACCCGGCCGTTCCAGAGGCTGCACCCGCCACGCGCGAACAGAAACGCTTCAACCGCTACGACAAGGATCGCGACGGCCGCATCACTCGCGACGAATATCTCGCCGCCCGCCGCAAGGCCTTCGCCAAGCTCGACGCCAACGGCGACGGCCGGCTCAGCTTCGACGAATGGGCGATTAAAGCGACGACAAAATTCGCCGCCGCCGACAAGGACGCCTCCGGCGCGATGACCGCAGCCGAATTCGCCACCACCGCCGTCAAGCGGAAGGCACCGTCTCGCGCGAAATGTCCGCCGCCGCAGCAGGCTCCGTCGGAAGAGAGCTGAGCCACGGTTCGAACGCGGCGCGCGCGCGGTCGGTGTACATCCGCTTGCGATCCGCCTTCTTCGTGCGGCCGGGAATCGGCGGCATCAGCCCGAAATTGACGTTCATCGGCTGATACGTCTCCGCCTCTGCCCCGCCGGTGATATGCCCCAGCAGCGCGCCAAGCGCGGTCGTCACCGGCGGGGGGCTGAGCGTCTCGCCCCGCAATTCGGCCGCGGCGAAGCGCCCGGCGAGCAGGCCGATCGCCGCGCTCTCGATATAGCCCTCGCACCCCGTGATCTGCCCGGCGAAGCGCAGGTTCGGCCGATTCTTCAGCCGCAGCGTCTCGTCGAGCAGTTCGGGCGATCGGATGAAGGTGTTGCGGTGCAGGCCGCCCAGCCGCGCGAACTCGGCGTTCTGCAAGCCCGGGATCGTGCGGAACAATCGCACCTGCTCGGCATGCTTCAGCTTGGTCTGGAAGCCGACGATGTTCCACAACGTGCCCTGGCGATTGTCCTGGCGCAGCTGCACGACGGCATAGGGCCAGCGCCCGGTACGCGGATTGTCGAGGCCCACCGGCTTCATCGGCCCGTAGCGCAGCGTATCGATCCCACGCTCCGCCATTACCTCAATCGGCATGCAGCCGTCGAAATAGGGCGTGTCCTTCTCCCATTCCTTGAACTCGGTCTTCTCGCCGGCCAGCAACGCGGCGTGGAAGGCGAGATACTGCTCCTTGTCCATCGGGCAGTTGATGTAATCCGCCTCGCCCTTGTCCCAGCGCGATGCCTTCCACGCGATATCCATATCGATCGTGTCGAAATGGACGATCGGGGCGAGCGCGTCGAAGAACGCCAGCGCCTCCGCTCCCGTCGCGCCACCAATCTCCTGCGCCAAAGACGCCGCGGTCAGCGGCCCGGTCGCCAGGATCGCGGGCCCTTCCGGCAAGGCATCCACCCGCTCGCGCACCAAAGTGACGTTGGGATGGTTGGCCAGCGCCTGCGTCACCCCGTCCGAATAGCCGTCGCGATCCACCGCCAGCGCCGACCCCGCCGGCACGCGATGCGCATCGGCCTGGGCCATGATCAGCGATCCCAGCCGCCGCATCTCCTGATGCAGCAGCCCCACCGCATTCGCCTCCGCGTCGTCGGAGCGGAAGCTGTTCGAACAGACGAGTTCGGCCAGGCCATCGGTTTGGTGCGCCGGCGTGCGCTCGCCGCTGCCGCGCATCTCGGACAGGCGCACGCGAAACCCCGCTTCGGCCAGCTGCCACGCCGCTTCCGATCCGGCGAGCCCGCCGCCGACGATATGGATGTCATGAGTCATGCGCCATGCCTCTAGGCCGCAGCGGGCAGGGGGGCAACGCGCGAGGGGCCCCATGCGTTGTCACGCCATGACGACCATCTACACGATCGGCTACGAAGCGACGACCATGGCCGACTTCCTCGCCGCGCTCACCAAGGCGGGCGTCAAGCGCGTCATCGACGTCCGCGCATTGCCGCTGTCCCGCCGCCCCGGCTTCTCCAAATCCTCGCTCGCCGCCAGCCTGAAAGAGGCCGGCATCGACTATGTCCACCTGAAGGCGCTCGGCACCCCCAAGCGCGGCCGCGACGCCGCCAAGAAGGGCGACGTCGCAACCCTCACCGCCGTCTATGACGACCAGCTCGCGCTCCCCGAGGCCCAGGCGGCGGCAGCCCAGATGCTCGACCTCGCACAGGACAAGCCCAGCGCCCTCCTTTGCTACGAACGGGAACCGACCCACTGCCACCGCACGCTGCTGCTCGACGCCGTGGGTGAGGGGGTAGAGGTGGTCGATCTCTACGCCTGAGGCTATGTCGCCTCCCGCAGCCGTTTCACCCGCCGGATGCGCGGTTCGCGGTCGATCTCCGCTTCGGCCTTGATCGACTGGCGCAGTTCGTCGCGCTTTTCGTGAATCGAGGCGATCACCGGGCCCATCGCGACGCCTAGATCGACCAGCACCGCCTCCGACAATTGCAGCGAGCTTTCGAGCGTTTCCGGCACCGCATCGGTCACGCCGGCGCGATACAGTTCGGCGGCATGCTGCGGATCGCGCGCGCGGGCGATGATCGGCAGCTCGGGCGCTAGCGCGCGCATCCGCCGCGCCAGCCGCACGGTCAGCACCGGATCGTCCATCGTCAGGATGAGCGCGCGCGCGCGGGCAAGGTCGAGCCGGTCGATCAGCTCGGCGCGCGCGACGTCGCCGAACAGCACCGGATGCCCCGCCCGCCGCGCATCGGCGACATTGTCGATGTCGGCATCCACCGCGAGATAGCGCTGGCCGTGAATCTTCAGCATGTCCGCGACCATCCGCCCGACGCGCCCGAAGCCGATCACGACCGTCCCCGGCCCCTCGCCATCGTCGATCGGCCCCGCGTCGATCGGCGCGCGATCGATGCCGCGCGACAGCCGCTGCCCGGCCTTGGCAAGCAGCGGCGTGATCGTCAGCCCGATCGCGGTGACGGTCTGCCAGAAGGCGGCGGTGGACGGCAGGATCAGCTGCGCCTGCGCCGCGGTGGCGAGCACGATCAGCGTCGTCTCCGACGGGCTGCCCATCAGCAGCCCCGTCTCGGCGGCGATCCCGCGCCCGGTCTGCGCAACGCGCAGCAGCAGGAAGGTGACGACCGCCTTCACCCCCACCACCGCCACGACCGCGGTCAGCAGCGCCGGCCAATTGTCGAGCACCTCGCGCAGGTTGACGCTCATGCCGACGGTGATCAGAAACACACCGAGCGCCAGCCCCTTGAACGGCGCGGTCATCACTTCGACCTCGGTGTGATATTCGGTTTCGGCGATCAGCAGCCCTGCGAGCAGCGCGCCGACGATCGGCGACAGCCCCGCCGCGGTCGTCGCGACGCTGGCGACGATCACCACCAGCAGCGATGCGGCGAGGAACAGCTCCGGGCTCTTCGTCCGCGCCGCCTGTGCGAACAGGCGCGGCAGCACCAGCCGCCCGCCCAGATACATCACCACCACTGTCGCCGCCCCGCGCAGCGCGACGCCGGCGATGCCGACCCAACCCTCGTCGCTCGCGGTCGGCGCCATCGCGCCGAGGGCAAAGATGATCGGGACCAGCGCGAGGTCCTCGAACAAGAGCATCGCGAACGCGCCGCGCCCGACCGGGCTCGTCGTCCCTACCAGCGGCAGCACGAGTGCGGTCGACGACAGCGCCAGCGCCAGGCCCAGCCCCGCCGCGCCCGCCCAATCCTGCCCCAGCAGATGCACCGCGATCGCGATCAGCACCGCCGATCCGATCAGCTCCGCCGGCCCGGTGCCGAATACCTGCGCGCGCATCGCCCACAGCCGCTTGAACGACAGCTCCAGCCCGATCGAGAACAGCAGCAGGATGATGCCGAATTCGGCGAACGGTTCGATCGAATGCGGATTGGATATGGTGAGATAATAGAGCCACGGCGCCTGCGTGGTCAGCTGCCCCAGCCCGAACGGCCCGACCAGCATCCCCACCAGAATGAAGCCGATGACGGGGCTCACCCGAAATCGCGCAAAGGCGGGGATCACAAGCCCCGCCGCCCCCAGGATCACCAGCGCGTCGCTGAACCCCGCATTATCCAGTCCGATCGCCATAAGGGCGACTGTAGGGACCGTGGGCCATTTGTCAGCCCCCGGATGGTGTTTCTACCATACGGCAACACATTGTCATGCCCACGCGGCGCGCGCTCCCATCCGAATAAGCCGTCATTCCCGCGAAGGCGGGAATCCAGACTGGCTGGCCGTGCGGTTCCATCCCCGACGTCAGAGGTTATGGATTCCCGCCTTCGCGGGAATGACGGGTGTGGGGGGGGGGGGCAGGAGCCAGCCCCCTCATTCGTCATACCGGCGAACGCCGGGATCCATGGTGGTAAGCGGCTGATGATGCGCGCTACCCCGGCGTCATCGTATCCATGTATCCCGGCGTCCGCCGGGATGACGAACGGGGGACAGAGCGAACCGGCCAGCCCCCTCACGCCGCCAGCTTGAAATCCTTGAACTGCTCCCGCAGCGCCGTCTTCAGCAGTTTCCCCGTCGCGGTGTGCGGCAGGCTGTCGACGAACACCACCGCGTCGGGCAGCCACCATTTCGCCACCGCGCCCTTCAGATGCTCGACGATCTCGCGCTCGCTCACCTCGCTGCCCGGCTTGCGCACCACAACCAGCAGCGGGCGTTCGTCCCATTTGGGATGCGCGATGCCGATCGCCGCTGCCTCCGCCACGCCGGGGCAGCCAACCGCGGCATTTTCCAGCTCGACCGAGCTGATCCACTCGCCGCCCGACTTGATCACGTCCTTCGACCGATCGGTAATCTGCATCGTGCCGTCGGGGTGGAGCACCGCGACGTCGCCGGTGTCGAACCAGCCGTCCGCGTCGATCGCATCCGCCTCCGCGCCGTAATAGCGTTTCACCACCCACGGCCCGCGGATATGCAGCCGCCCGGCGCTGGTGCCGTCGCGCGGCAGATGCCGCCCTTCGTCGTCGATCACCGCCAGTTCGACGCCATAGGGGATGCGCCCTTGCTTGGTCAGCACGTCGAGCTTGGCATCCTCCGACCAGTCGTCCCAGTCGGGCGGCGGCGCCGCGGCGGTCGCGACGGGCGAGGTTTCGGTCATGCCCCACAGATGCTTGACGTCGACGCCCATGCCCATCAGCCGCGCGATCATCGCGCGCGGTGCGGCGGACCCGCCGATCGTCGCCATGCGCAGATGGCGCGGGCTCTCGCCGGTCGCATCGGCATAGGCGAACATCGCCAGCCACACCGTTGGCACGCCCGACGATATCGTCACGCGCTCCTCGTTCATCAGCCCGCACAGTACTTTGGGGTCGTTGACCGCGGAGAAGACCAGCTTGGTTCCCGCCATCGGCGCCGCGAACGGCGTGCCCCAGGCGGCGGCATGGAACAGCGGCACCACCGGCAGCAGCACGTCGGCCGACGACAATCCCAGCACCGCCGGCGACGACGCCAGCATCGCATGCAGCACGGTCGAGCGATGCTCATACAGCACGCCCTTGGGGTTACCCGTCGTCCCGCTGGTGTAGCAGAGCATGCACGGGTCGCGCTCCGATCCGGTCGCCCAGGCATAGTCGTCGTCTTCCGAGGCGATCAGCGCGGCGAAACTATCCGGACCGTCGCCATCCATCACCACATAATGCTCGATCGTCGGCCATTGCCCGCGCAGCCGGTCGACGATCGGCTGGAACGCGCGATCATAGAACAGCACCCGGTCCTCGGCATGGTTGGCGATATAGACCAGCTGGTCGTCGAACAGCCGTGGGTTGATCGTATGGACCACGCCGCGCATGCCGATCGTGCCGTACCATGCGATCAGGTGGTGCGCGTGGTTCATCGCCAGCGTCGCGATCCGGTCGCCCGCGCGCATGCCCAGCCGTTCCAGCGCCCGCGCCAACCGCCGCGAATCGCGCGCGACGCCCTGCCAGTCGGTTCGCGTCTGGCGGCCGTCCGCCCAATGCGTCACGATCTCGCGCGTGGGATGTTCGCGCGCCGCATGATCGAGCAGTGTCGATACCCTGAGTTCGAAATCCTGCATGCCGCCCAGCATCCGTGGCTCCTCTCAGTCCGTGCGCAACCGTGCGCCTCTTGCCGAAGCGGACCATACCCGAGACAGGAGCGAGGGCAAGATGGCCGATGTGACGAAGAATTGCCGGCGGCGGGTGGGGGAGGCTGGCAGGGGCGGCTGATTGCCACGCCTCTCCGTCACCCCGGACTTGATCCGGGGTCCCGCTAAGACCGTCTTTCAAAGCGGGATGCCCGCCTAGGCAGAGGTGACGGGGCATAGCCGCGGCCAAGGCATCGCAAGTCTGACCCGGTCCGGGGGACCGTACGGCATCAGCCGAATGGAGGGACGGGAACGACATACTCCCTAACCGAGCGCACCGCGTACCGCCCCCTCCGTCACCGCTACGCGGCGCCACCTCCCCCTGGCGGGGGAGGACTTGGTGGGGCTCAATTCTCAGGGACCACCGCCGATCGCGACGACACACGCCCGGTCACCGTCATCGCCGATCAGCCGAAGGGTCGCGAAGGGGGCAAGTCCTCCCCCGCCAGGGGGAGGGGGACCGTTCGGCGCCAGCCGAATGGTGGAGGGGGAGGACACGGCACGCGCCCTTAGCGAGCGCACCGCTTACCGCCCCCTCCGTCACCGCTACGCGGCGCCACCTCCCCCTGGCGGGGGAGGACTTGGAGGGGCTTAATTCTCAGGCACTATTGCCGATTGCGACGAAACACGCCCGGTCACCGTCACCGCCGATCAGCCGAAGGGTAGCGCAGCCGTCAGGTCCTCCCCCGCCAGGGGGAGGGGGGCCGTTCGGCGCCAGCCGAATGGTGGAGGGGGAGGACACGGCACGCCTCCTTACCGAACGCACCGCGTACCGCCCCCTCCGTCACCGCTAACGCGGCGCCACCTCCCCCTTGCGAGGGAGGATTTGGACGACCCTAATTCCCCGACACCGTCGTCGACTGCGGCGACACGCGCCCGTTCACAGCGATCGCCGTCGCGGGCCGCGCGTTCATCCGCACCGCCGCGGCGCCCGGCAGGCCGGGGAAGCGCGGCCACATGCCCTGCGCCAGCGCAGACCGGCTCACCGACGCCTTGCGGCCGCCCTGTGCCTCATACATCCAGTAGTTGCGCAGCACCGTGGTCACGTAACCGCGCGTTTCCCAATAGGGGATGCTCTCAATGTAAAGCAGCGGATCGCCATTATCGTGGACGATCGCATTCCAGTCGCCCACCGGGCGCGGGCCCGCGTTATAAGCGGCGATCACCTTGGGCAGCAGCCCGCCCGTCACGCCCGCCATGTCCCGCAGCCGCTCCAGATGGCGCTGGCCGATGTCCATGTTCGTCGCCGGCTTGGTCAGCGCGCTCTTGTCGACGGTATAGCCGCTCTCGCGCATGTAATCGGTGGCGGCGGCGGGCATGATCTGCATCAGGCCATAGGCGCCAGCGGGGCTGACGACCTTGTTGCGAAAGCCGCTTTCCTCCAGCGTATGGGCATAGACCAGCGCCTTGTCGACGCGCCAGCCGCTGGTCGGCGTCCAGTTCGGCGTCGGATAGCGTGCCTCGGCAGCGGCGACGACGCCCTGCGGGCAGTTATGCGCCAGCCACACGGTGGTCGCGGGCAGGCTCAGCGCCTCGGCGACGCGTACGAGGCTGCCGAACTCGGACGGATCGCCGATCCGCGCCTGCTGGCGCACGACGCTGTCGGCCAGATCGGTCTCGCCGATCTCGGTCAGCGCGGCCGCGACGCGGAGGTTGGGCCGCTTGTCGAGCCGCGCCCAATCAGCGGCGACCACCTGCGTCTGCGGTCGGCCCTTGTCGCGGATCAGCAGCGCCTGTCGCGCCAGCTGGCCGTAGAAGCTTTCCGAATATTGCGCGGCATTCTGCAGGCGCGGCTGCACCTTGTCGGGCCGTCCGCACACCATGTCGGCGCGCGATGCCCAATAGAGCGCGGCCGCACGCAGATCGACGTCGGTCGCACGCGTGGCGACGCCTTCGAAGCCGGTGCCCGCAGCGGCGCAGTCATTCTGCCGCCACGCCGACAGCGCCCCCATCCAGCGACCCTGCACGGCCCAGTCGCCCACGCCGTTCGCGGCCTTCGCCGCCATCGCCCGCGTGTTCAGGTCGTCGCCGGTCAGGAAATACATCCAGGCGATCTTCGCCTGCCATTCGGTCTGCGCCTCGGGCGTCAGGCCCGGGGTCGATTCGAGCAGCACCTGCGCCTCGGCGCCCTGGTCGCCCTTGATATAGGGCTGCATCTTCACCGCCAGCTCCGCGGCGATTTCGTCGCTGCGGGTCGTCTTGGCGCGGACGCGGCGCGGCGCGCCATCCTGCCAGATCAGCCGTTGCGCGACGGGCAGCGGCGGCAGCTCGCTCGCGCCGCGTACCTTGGCCAGCCGGGCCAGATCGGCGGCCTCGGGCAGCTCGGGCGCTTCGTTGAGCAGCGCGACCAGCGGCTCCAGTTCGACCTTGGGCGATCCCTTGGCGGTATAGAGTTCGGCGCGGGCGATGGCGTGAAGCGGACCCGGCTTCATCGCGTCGAGGCCCATCTGCGCATCCTGCCAGCGGCCGTCGCGGATCGCCTGGAACACCGCGCGATACCCCTCGCGCTGCGCGCTATCCAGCTGGTCGGGAATGCGATCGTTGCGGCTGGCGGCGGTGATCCGGGCGTCGCCGCCTGCGGATGTGCCGGGCTCGGCAGCCGAAGCGGCCTGCGGCACGGTCAGCGCGACGATCGCGGCCATCCCCAGTGCCGCTAGTCCTGGCGCCAGCATACGGGTCATGCGGACAAATTCCCCATCAGCAATTGCAGGTCCTTCCAGGCCTCCGCCTTCGCCGCGGGCTTCTCGATCAGGAAGCGCGGATGAAAGCTGGCGACCACGCCTGTCTTTCCCCGTCTATGGTTAAACGCGTGTAAAGACCCGCGCGTCCCCGGCATTTCCGCCCCCAAAATCGCACGGCTCGCCGCATTGCCCATCAGCAGCAGCCGTTTCGGCGCGACGAGGCCGATGTGGTGCTTGGCGATATCGGCCAGCTGCGTTTCCACCTCGCGCGGCATCCGCCCCGCCACGGGCCGCTTTGCGCAGACCGAGGCGAGGTGGATCGTCTCGCGCGACAGGCCAATCGCGGCGAGCATGCGGTCGAACAGCCGCCCCGTCTCGCCGCTCATCAGGATGCCGGCGGCATCGTCGTCCTTGTCGGGGCAATCGACCAGCACCATCACCGCGGCATCCGCCGGGCCAGTCGCCGCGATCGACACGCCGCGCCACGCCACCTCGGGCACGGCATCGCCGCCGCGCCATGCGATGAAGTCGGCCAGTTCGGCGGGCATCGCCGGGGCCAGCTCCACCGGCGCGGCGGGGGAGGGCGCCCGCGCGAAGACCGGCGCGACCATCGGCTGGGTCAGCCAGTCGCGCGGATCCGCCTCGACGAGCGTGTCGACGCCCGCCTCCTGCCACCAGTCGAGCGCGCTCGCGAGGCTCTCATTCCAACTGTGATGCTGATCGGCCCCCACGTTTCTCTCTTTCTGTAGGTTGACGTTTTCGTCAACTTGTCCGATCGCGGTTCAGAGACGAGACGTTGTCGGCCTGCGCCTGACCGCTATCCCCCGGCGCCGACAACCGCAACCGTATCCGGGAGTGGATGACAATGACGCAACGTGAATCGATGCCTTACGACGTGGTGATCGTCGGCGCCGGCCCGGCGGGCCTGTCGGCGGCGATCCGGTTCAAACAGGTGGCGGCCGAAAAGGGCGCGGACCTCAGCGTCTGCGTGCTCGAAAAGGGCTCGGAGGTCGGCGCGCATATCCTGTCGGGGGCGGTGATCGATCCGCGCAGCCTCGACGAACTGCTGCCCGACTGGCGCCAGGACTGCCCGCTCGCCGAAGTGCCGGTAACCGAAAACCTCCACTGGGTGCTGACGGAAAAGAAGAAGTCGATCCTGCCGCACGCGCTGACGCCGCCGTTCCTGCACAACAAGGGCACCTATACCGGCAGCCTCGGCAACCTGTGCCGCTGGCTCGCGGGCAAGGCCGAAGAACTCGGCGTCGAAATCTTCCCCGGCTTCGCCGCCGCCGAAATCCTGTTCGACGATCAGGGCCGGGTGATGGGCGTCGCGACCGGCGACATGGGCGTCGCGCGCGACGGCACGCACAAGCCCGATTACCAGCCCGGCCTCGAACTCCACGCCAAATATACCTTCTTCGCAGAGGGTTGCCGCGGACACCTCACAAAGGAAGTGATCCGCACCTTCGACCTCGCGAAGGACAGCGACCCGCAGGTCTATGGCCTGGGCGTCAAGGAATTGTGGGACATCGACCCGGAGCTCCATCAGCCCGGCCGCGTCATTCACACGCAGGGCTGGCCCCTGGGCGACGACGCCAATGGCGGCGGTTGGCTGTATCACCAGGCGAACGGCCAGGTCAGCCTGGGCTTCGTGACCTGGCTCAACTATTCCAACCCCTACATCTCGCCCTTCCAGGAGATGCAGAAGTGGAAGACCCACCCCGAAATCGCAGCGATCCTGAAGGGCGCCAAGCGCGTCAGCTACGGCGCGCGCGCGATCAGCGACGGCGGGCTCCAGTCGATCCCGAAGCTCGTCTTCCCGGGCGGCGCGCTGATCGGCGACAGCGCCGGCTTCCTCAACGTGCCGCGCATCAAGGGCACGCACACCGCGATGAAGAGCGGCATGATGGCCGCCGAAGCCGCGGCCGACGCGATTCTGTCGCAGCGCCAGCATGACGAACTGGCCGCTTACCCCGAAGCGTTCGAGCACAGCTGGGTGAAGAAGGAGCTGTCGATCGTCCGCAACGTCGTGCCCTTGGTCAAGAAGTTCGGCGATTTCCTGGGGTCGGGCCTCGCCGGCATCACGATGTGGCTCGAACATTTCGGCCTCAAGATGCCCTTCACGATGAAGCATCACCCGGATCACGAGACGCTGTGGCGCAAGGATCTGGTGAAGGCTCCGGTCTACCCGAAGCCCGATGGCGTCCTGACCTTCGACCGCCTGTCGTCGGTGTTCCTGTCGAACACCAACCATGAGGAGGACCAGCCCGTCCATCTGACTCTGAAGGATCCCAACGTCCCCGTCGAATATGATCTGCCGCTCTACGATGAGCCCGCGCAACGCTATTGCCCGGCCGGCGTTTACGAGATCGTCGGGCAGGAGACGGGCGATCCTAAGTTCGTCATCAACGCTCAGAATTGCGTCCACTGCAAGACGTGCGACATCAAGGACCCCACGCAGAACATCAACTGGGTGGTGCCGGAGGGCGGTGGAGGCCCCAATTATCCCAATATGTAAGCGTCTATTCCTAGCATCGGTTCTGAGCATCGCGGTCGCCGCGCCGGCTCAGGCCGATGTGGCACGCCGCGCCGATCCGGTCGCGGACTATATGCAGGCCCGCGTCGCCGATGCGGACGGCGACGTGACGACGGCGATTGCCGGCTACGCCCGCGCGCTCGCCGCCCGGCCTGCCGACGCAACGGTCGCGCTGAGGGCGTATCGCGAAGCGCTGGCCGCCGGCGACATCCCGCTCGCCACCCGCGCCGCCGCGGTGCTGCGCGACCAGCCCGGCGCGCCTGCCGACCTCGCGCTGCTCCCCCTCGCGCTCGCCGCCGCCCGCAACGATGCGGCAGGTGCCGAGGCCGCGACGCAGTCGCTCGCCCGCACGCCGCTGTCGGTGATGGTTCCGGCGCTTCGGGCGTGGATCGCCTACAGCCGCGGCGGGAATCCGAGCGCCCCGATCATCGCCGCCAATGTCGGCAGCACCCCCGTCGCCCAGCGCCTCGCGGCCGAGACCGCGGCCTTGCTTCAGATCGCGATGGGCGACGTGCAGGGCGGCCTGCGCGGGGTGCAGGCGCTCCGTGAAACCGGCTCGCCCGTCGATCTGCGCCTGTCCGCCGCGCAATTGCTGTTCGGCACCGGCCATCCCGACGAAGCGCGCGCGCTGCTCGCCGGTGACGACCCCGCGCTCGCCGCGCTCCGCCAGGGTTCCCCCGCCAAACCGACGCTCGCCTATGGCGTCTCGCGCCTGCTCGCTCGCGTCGCCGGCGACCTCGTCGATCAGGACGTCGCGCCGCTGTCGATCGCGCTCACCCGCACCGCGCTCGTCGCCTCGCCCGCCAACGATCGTGCCCGCCTTCTGCTCGCCCAGGCGCTCGCGGGGGAGGATGCGACCGATCAGGCGCTCGCGACGCTCGACGCGGTGCCCGCGTCCAGCCCCTTCGCCTCCACCGCCATCGCCGCGCGCATATCGATCCTCGCCCGCGCCGATCGCACCGCCGACGCGCTCGCACTCGCCCGCCGCGACGCCGAGCGCGCCGACGCCGGTCCCGCCGCCTGGCAGCTCTACGCCGACCAGCTCACCACCGCCGGCAACAACGCCGAAGCCGCCCGCTGGTATCGCCGCATCGCCGAGGCGCAGCCCGCCGCGTGGAACGCCTGGCTGCAATATGGCGGCGCGCTGGAGCAGGCGGGTGACTGGCCCGCCGCCCGCGCCGCGCTGAAAAAGGCGGTGGCGCTCGCCCCCGCCGAGCCGCTGGCGCTCAACTACCTCGGCTATGCGCAGGCCGAACGCCGCGTCGACGTTCCCGCCTCGATCGCGATGCTCCAGCGCGCGCACGCCGCCAAGCCCGACGATGCCTCGATCGCCGATTCGCTCGGCTGGGCGCTGTTCGTCAACGGCGACACCGCGCGCGCGCTGCCGCTGATCGAGCGCGCCGCCGAGGCGGAGCCGACGAATGCCGAAATCGCCGAACATCTCGGCGACGTCTATTGGGCGCTGGGCCGCCGTTACGAAGCCCGCTACGCGTGGCGCGCCGCGGCGTTGACCGCTCCGGCCCAGGACGCCGCGGCGCTCGCCACCCGGATTGCACAAGGCCCGCCCGCCCGATGATCGTCGAAGCCGCCCCTGCCAAGATCAACCTCGCGCTCCACGTCCGCCATCGCCGGCCGGACGGCTATCACGAGCTTGAAACGCTGTTCGCCTTCGCGGCCGATGGCGACACGGTGACCGTCGTCCCTGCCGACACCGATAGCTTTGCGATCACCGGCCCGTTCGCCGCGGCGCTCGAGACGGCATCCGGCCCGAACCTCGTGCAAAAAGCCGCCGGCGCCTTCCGCGAGACGTTCGGCATCGCCGGGCATCACGCGATCACGCTCGACAAGCATCTCCCCATCGCCTCAGGGATAGGCGGCGGATCGGCCGACGCCGCCGCGACGCTGCGCGCGCTCGCCCGCCTCCACGCGATCGCGCCGCAGGACCCGCGCCTGTTCGTCCTTGCCGAAACGCTCGGCGCCGACGTGCCCGCCTGCCTCGATGGCCGCACCACTTTGGGCACGGGCAAGGGCGAGGCGTTGATCCCCATCGCCGGCCTCGCCGGCACGCCGTTGCTCCTGGTCAACCCCGGCGTCGCGGTCAGCACCGCCGCGGTCTTCGCGCGCTGGGACGGCACTGACCGCGGCGGCATCGCCGGGGAGGGCGACCTTCTCACCCGCGCCGCCGCCGGCCGCAACGACCTGCAACCCGCCGCACTCGCACTCGCCCCCGTCATCGCCGACGTCCTGTCGCTCCTCGAAGGGGCAAATAGCGTCCACTTGGCGCGCATGTCCGGCAGCGGCGCCACCTGCTTCGCCTTGTTCGCGGACGAAGCGGCAAGAGACACAACCCGCGACGCGGCGGTAGCCAAAGGCTGGTGGACCCTAGCCACATCTCTTACCTAAAAGGTTATCCTTCCCGCTCGCCAACCGTCATCCCAGCGCAGGCTGGGATTTTATAGTTACAGCGCGCCACCAGCGCCGAGAAATACGCAAGCCTCCGCTAGGGTGACGCAAAAGGCTGCGAAAAGCCGCCGCTGCCACAAGCGCAACCCCTCCGCGTCCTCCGCGCCTCCGCGCGCAAAACCTCTTCGCGCCTTCGCGTCTTCGCGCGAACCATATCCACCAACTCCATGGCCCAAAACCAAAGTTCCTCTCTTGTTCTCATGGAACAAACATCGTACATACAGAACAGACGCGTTGCTCATGCCGCGCGCTTGCTCTAGCGAGGAACCCTCCCGATGGCCGCCAATCTGAAAGTGATCGACACCGGCATGGCAACCGCAAACGCAGACCGTCAAAAGGCGCTCGACGCCGCCCTCGCGCAGATCGACCGCGCCTTCGGCAAGGGCAGCGCGATGAAGCTCGGTCAGAAGGAAACGATGCAGGTCGAGGCGATCTCGACCGGCTCGCTCGGCCTCGACATCGCCTTGGGCGTCGGCGGCCTGCCGCGCGGCCGCGTGATCGAAGTCTATGGCCCTGAATCGTCGGGCAAGACGACGCTTGCGCTGCATGTCATCGCCGAAGCGCAGAAGAACGGCGGCACCGCCGCCTTCGTCGACGCCGAACATGCGCTCGATCCCGTCTATGCCAAGAAGCTGGGCGTCAACATCGACGAACTGATCGTGTCGCAGCCCGACACCGGCGAACAGGCGCTCGAAATCACCGACACGCTCGTCCGCTCGAACGCGATCGACGTGCTGGTGGTCGATTCGGTCGCCGCGCTGGTGCCGCGCGCCGAAATCGAGGGCGAGATGGGCGACAGCCACGTCGGCCTGCAGGCCCGCCTGATGTCGCAGTCGCTGCGCAAGCTCACCGGCTCGATCAGCCGCTCGCGCTGCATGGTGATCTTCATCAACCAGCTGCGCATGAAGATCGGCGTGATGTACGGCAATCCGGAAACGACGACGGGCGGCAACGCGCTGAAGTTCTACGCCTCCGTCCGCCTCGACATCCGCCGCACGGGCGCGATCAAGGACCGCGAGGAAGTCACCGGCAACACCACGCGCGTGAAGGTGGTGAAGAACAAGGTCGCGCCGCCGTTCAAGCAGGTCGAATTCGACATCATGTACGGCGAGGGCATTTCGAAGATCGGCGAGATCCTCGACCTCGGCGTGAAGGCGGGCCTCGTCGAAAAGTCGGGCAGCTGGTTCTCCTACGATTCGGTGCGGATCGGGCAGGGGCGTGAGAACGCCAAGAACTACCTGCGCGAAAACCCCGAAATGGCCGACCGCCTCGAAAAGGCGATCCGCCAGCGCACCGAAAAGGTCGCCGAGGAAATGATGGCCGGCCCGGAAGCCGACGACGATCTGTGATCGCCGCGCCATCCCATCGGATGCTACGAGGGGGCTCGCCGGCAACGGCGGGCCCCTTTCGCATGGAGGCGCTCCGGACGCCGACGTATCCTCCACTTCGTCCACTTCCACGCTCGTTTTGGCGGAAATGGGTTGGGGGCGTAATCAGTATCGCTCCTCACGCCTTGCACGCAGCCGTATGGGCGGGGCGGGTGTCGTTCCTGCCCGATCCACACTCACCACGTCACCCCGGACTTGTTCCGGGGTCCACCGTGCGGCACGGGAAAGGTTGGAGGCTCAGGCCTCGCCCCCGCGGCTGAGTGAACCCCGGAACAAGTCCGGGGTGACGCGGAGCAAGGGGCAGACGTGCGCCCACCCCATCACAACCGGACCCACCCCATGACCACCGCCACAGACTGGACCGGTCGCGTCGGCCGCACCTGGGCCGCCGAATGGCAGCGCACCGACCGTTCCTTCGCCAATTTGTCTCCGCATCTCGACGCCGCGATCCGCAGCGCCGCCCCGGCCGGCCCCTTCCACGCGATCGACATCGGTTGTGGCCCCGGCGCCACCAGCCTCGCGCTCGCCGACGCCCGCCCCGACGCCACTGTCACCGGCCTGGACCTGTCCGCCGACCTGATCCGGACGGCGCGCACCCGAGCCGGTGACTGCGGCGCGGTAACCTTCCATCATGGCGACGCCATCGCGCTGGCCCCGCAACTCCCGCCCGCCGACCTCATCGTCTCGCGCCACGGCGTCATGTTCTTCGCGGATCCCGTCGCCGCCTTCGCCACGCTCCGCACCGCGGCTAGCCCAGGCGCCCGCCTCGTCTTCTCCTGCTTCCGCGACCGCAGCGACAATGTCTGGGCGTCCGATCTGATCGAGCAGGTCACCGGCAGCCGCCCGCAGCCCTTCGAAGGCTACGCCCCCGGGCCCTTCGGGTTCGCCGACCGGACCGCCACTGCCGCAATCCTGACCCAGGCGGGCTGGAGCGTCGACAGCGCCACCCGCATCGACTTCGCGTATGTCGCCGGGGCCGGCCCCGATCCGGTCGCCGATGCCGCCGATTTCTTCTACCACATCGGCCCGCTCGCCTCGGCACTCAAGGACGCCGCCGATCCATCGCTCGACGATCGGCTCAAATCGGCATTGCAGCGTTATACAGCCGACGGCATCGTCGCGCTCCCGGCCTCCGCCTGGATCTGGCGCGCGACCGCAACAGGGGAACAGCCATGATCATCGTCCACCATCTCGAAAACAGCCGGTCGCAGCGCGTGCTGTGGATGCTCGAGGAACTGGGCCTGCCCTATCAGGTCAAGCGCTACGAGCGGAACAAGACGACGATGCTGGCGCCGCCCGAGCTGAAGCAGGTCCACCCCCTGGGTAAGTCGCCCGTCATCGAGGATACGGACGGCGGCCACGTCATCGCCGAAACCGGTGCGATCGTCGAATATCTGGTCGAGAAGGCGGACGGCCGTCTGGGCGCGCCCGCGCACCGCGATTCGGCGCTCCGCTACCGCTTCTGGCTGCATTATGCCGAGGGCTCGCTGATGCCGCCGCTGCTGCTGAAGCTCGTCCTCAGCAAGGTGCCGCTGATGGGCAAACCTGCGATGAAGCGCATCCAGCCGATGATCGACGTCCACCTCGACTATGTCGAATCGGAGCTGAAGCAGCGCCCGTGGTTCGCCGGTGACGCGATGACCGCCGCCGACATCATGATGAGCTTCCCGCTGGAGGCGGCGCGCAGCCGCGCCGGTCTCGATACCGCTCGCCCGGCGACGATCGCCTGGCTGGAAAAGGTGCATGCCCGCCCGGCCTACCAGGCCGCGCTGGCGCAGGGCGGGCCCTACGCCTACGCCTGATCTTCGGCGTTTAGTGCCTGAAGCTGGTGGCCGGCGGCAACGCCGGCCCCTCCGCCACCGCCGGGTCGATCTCGGCCGGCTCGCGCGGATCGAAGCCGCCCTCCCACTTGGCGACGACCGACGCCGCCACCGCATTGCCGATCACGTTGGTCGCGGTGCGGCCCATGTCGAGGAAATGGTCGATGGCCAAGATCAGCAGCAGCCCCGCCTCCGGAATGTCGAACACCGGCAGCACCGCAGCGATTACCACCAGGCTGGCCCGCGGCACGCCCGCAATGCCCTTGGACGAGATCATCAGGAACAGCAGCATCGCCACCTGCGTCCCCAGCGGCATGTCGATGCCATAGGCCTGGGCGATGAACAGCGACGCGAACGTCATGTAGATCATCGACCCGTCGAGGTTGAACGAATAGCCCAGCGGCAGGACGAAACTCGCGATCCGCGGCGGCACCCCGAACTTGTCGAGCGCCTCCAGCATCCGCGGATAGGCCGCTTCCGACGAGGCGGTGGTGAAGGCGACCAGCAAGGGCTCGCGAACGTAGCGGATCAGATCCTTGATCCGCGGCCCGATGACGAGGAACCCGACGCCGAGCAGCACCGCCCACAGGCACAGGAGCGCGAAATAGAAACTGCCCATGAAGAAGGCGAGCTGCCCGATCACCCCGGCACCGCGCTCGGCGAGGGTTGCGGTCACGGCGCAGAACACCGCCACCGGCGCGACGCGCATCACATAGTCGGTGATCCGCAGCATGACGGCGACGAGGCCGTCGACCGCCCGCACCAGCGGCGCGCCACGCTCGCCCACCGCGGTCAGCGCGACGCCGACGAAGATCGAAAAGACGACGATCTGGAGGATCTCGTTGGTCGCCATCGCCTCGATCATCGATGCGGGGACGATATGCGTGATGAACTTGTCGAGGCTGAATGCCGCGGTCGCAACCCCGGCATCGGTGCCGGCGGGCGGCAGGGCGAGGTTGATGCCGACGCCCGGATGGATCGCATTGACCAGGACGAGCCCAAGGCCGAGCGACACCAGGCTCGCGCCGATGAACCAGCCGATCGCCTTCGCCCCGACGCGCCCCAGCGCCGCGGTATCGCCCATCTGCGCAATGCCGCTGACCAGGGTCGCGAAGACGAGCGGCGCGATGATCATCTTGATCAGCCGCAGGAACACCGTCGTGCCGATCGTGAAATAGCCGGCGATCGCCTTCAGCCGCGCCGCGGCCTCCGGCGTGCCGTCGTCCAGCCAGCCGTTCAGAATCAGGCCGGTAACGATGCCGAGCAACAGGCCGATAACAATAAACACAGTCAGCCGCTTGGCCATTCATTCCCTCCCGGATTCGCGCTTAAGGGAAGGGGATTGCGAGCGCCGGGTCAAGCGCCGTATCGTTCCGCGATGCCCTTCACCCCTTCGCGCCGCACGTTTCTCACTGCGGCCGCCGCCACGCCGCTGCTCTCGTCGGCCATCCTCCGCGCCGCCGAACCCGACCTGTCCGAGTTGCGTGACATCACCACCGGCGCCCAGCCGATCGGTCCCGACGAACGCGGCCGCCGCCTGGCCCGTGCCCAGGCGCTGATGGCGCAGAACGACATCGGCGCCGTCCTGATCGAGCCGGGATCGTCGATGATCTACTTCACCGGCGTGCGCTGGGGTCGCAGCGAGCGGCCGACGCTCGCCATCCTGCCCCGCGAGGGTCAACCGTTGATCGTCACGCCCTTCTTCGAGGAACCCTCGGTGCGTCAGACGCTCGCCGTCCCCGCGGAGGTGAGCGTCTGGCAGGAGGACGGCAACGCGCTCGCCATCGTCGCCGGCTGGCTGAAGGAGCGCGGCCTCGCCAACGCGAAAATCGGCATTGAGGAAACCGTCCGCAGCTTCATCCCCGCCGACCTCGCCCGCTTCGCACCCGCCGCACGCCAAGTCAGCGCCAACCCGATCGTCCTCGGCTGTCGCATGGTGAAGACGCCGGCCGAACTCGCGCTGATGCAGACTGCGACCGACGTCACGCTGGCGGCCTATCGCTGGCTCGCCCCCCGCGTCGAAACCGGCATGACCGGTGCGGAGATCGGCGCACTGATGAACGCCGCGACGCGGAAACTGGGCGGCGATCCCGAATTCGCGCTCGCGCTGATCGGCCCCGCCGCGGCGCTCCCCCACGGCAGCCGCGAGGTATATCGCGTCACGCCGGGCGAAATCCTGCTGATGGACTGCGGTTGCACCGTGCAGGGCTATCAGTCCGACGTCTCACGCACCTGGGTGCCGAAGGGCGCGCCCAGCGCAGACCATCGCAAGGTCTGGGATCAGGTCGCCCGCGGCCAGCAGGTCGCCTTCGCCGCCGCGAAGCTCGGGGCCACCGCGGGCAGCGTCGACGACGCCGTCCGCCGCTATTACACCAGCCTCGGCTACGGCCCCGACTATAAGCTGCCCGGCCTGTCGCACCGCACCGGTCACGGCATCGGCATGGACGGCCACGAGCCCGTCAATCTGGTCCGCGGCGAAACGACCCGCCTCGCACCTGGCATGTGCTTCTCCAACGAACCCGGCCTCTACCTCCCCGGGAAGTTCGGCGTTCGCCTGGAAGACTGCTTCCACATGACCACCGATGGCCCCCGCTGGTTCAGCACGCCGCCCCGTTCGATCGAACAGCCGTTCGGATGAAGCGGGCGCTGGCAGAGCAGGGTTTCACCCTATGGCCCGGACGGCTCGACGCTGCGGCGCTCGCCGAACTGGAGCGGCTGTTCGACGCCATGCCTGCCGATCGCCCGGGTTTGCGGATCGCACCGGGAGACGCGGCCCGCTTGAGCGCCTGCCGCGCCATCCACGACGATGTCCGGCACTTGATCGGTTCCGCCGCGCGGCCGGTACGGGCGCTGCTGTTCGACAAGCGCGACGCGAGCAATTGGGCGCTCGGCTGGCATCAGGATCGCACGATCGAGGTTGCCGAACGCGTCGATGCTCCCGGTTATGGTCCATGGACGGTAAAACAGGGGCGCTTGCATGTCGCACCACCGATCGACGTGCTGGAAACGATGCTGACCGTACGCCTGCACCTCGATCCCGTCGGGGCGGACAATGCACCGCTGGATGTCGCCCCGGGAACACACCGAATGGGGCTTCTCGCCGAAGACGCGATTCCCGACGTCGTTGCCCGATGCGGCACCGCGACGTGCCTCGCAGAGGCGGGCGGTGTCTGGTTCTACGCCACGCCCATCCTGCACGCGTCGGCGCGCAGCGCGTCCGGCCTGCGCCGCCGCGTCTTGCAGATGGACTTCGCCGCGATCGATCTGCCCGGCGGCCTGCGCTGGGCCGCCGATCATGCTTGAGGGGAGGGGCGCTCTCGCCTAAGTCACGACGCCTATGATCTCGACCAACGATATTCGCCGCGGCTTCCTCGATTACTTCGCGTCGCAGGGCCACACCATCGTACCCTCCGCGCCGTTGGTGCCGCAGAACGACCCGACGTTGATGTTCGTCAACGCCGGCATGGTGCCGTTCAAGAATGTGTTCACGGGGCTGGAAACCCGGCCCTATGTCACGGCGACCAGCAGCCAGAAGTCGGTACGCGCCGGCGGCAAGCACAACGACCTCGACAATGTCGGCTATACTGCGCGCCACCACACCTTCTTCGAAATGCTCGGCAATTTCTCGTTCGGCGACTATTTCAAGGAACAGGCGATCCACCATGCCTGGACGTTGCTGACGAGCGTCTGGGGTATTCCAGCCGAAAAGCTCACCGCCACCGTCTACCACACCGACGACGAGGCGTACGGCCTCTGGACCAAATACCTGCCCGAAGAGCGGATCATCCGCATCGCCACCAAGGACAATTTCTGGGCGATGGGCGACAGCGGGCCGTGCGGGCCGTGCTCGGAAATCTTCTACGATCACGGCGACCATATCTTCGGCGGCCCTCCCGGCAGCCCGGACGAGGACGGCGATCGGTTCGTCGAGATCTGGAACCTCGTGTTCATGCAATATGAGCAGGAGGCCAATGAGATCGTCGGCGAACTGCCCAAGAAGTCGATCGACACCGGCATGGGGCTGGAGCGCATCGCCGCCGTCTTGCAGCGCGTCCACGACAATTACGATACGGATACGTTCAAGGCGCTGATCGCCGCATCGACCTCGCTGACCGGCACCGATGCCGAGGGCGAGCGGCGCGCGTCGCATCGCGTCATCGCCGATCACCTGCGCTCGTCGGGCTTCCTCGTCGCCGACGGCGTGCTGCCGGCAAACGAAGGTCGCGGTTACGTGCTACGTCGGATCATGCGCCGCGCGATGCGCCACGCGCATCTACTCGGCGCGAAGGAGCCGTTGATGCACCGGCTGGTGCCGGCGCTGGTCGCCGAAATGGGCGCGGCCTATCCCGAGCTCGTCCGCGCGCAGCCGCTGATCGAGGCGACGTTGCGCCAGGAGGAGACGCAGTTCCGCAAGACGCTCGACAAGGGCCTGAAGCTGCTCGACGAGGCGACCGCGGGCATGGGCGAGGGCGATACGCTCGCCGGTGAAACCGCGTTCAAGCTCTATGACACCTATGGCTTCCCCTACGACCTGACTGAGGACGCACTGCGCACGCAGGGTCTGCACGTCGATCGCGCCGGCTTCGACGCCGCGATGGCGGAACAGAAGCGCGCGGCACGGGCGGCATGGAAGGGCTCTGGCGCCAAGGCGTCGGACGATCTGTGGTTCGACATCGCCGAGGAAACCGGCTCGACCGAATTCATCGGCTATTCGGCCGATATCGGCGAGGCGGAAGTCGTCGCGCTGGTCAAGGACGGCGCACGCGTCGACACGGCGATTGCGGGCGATACCGTCGCGATCATCGTCAACCAGACGCCCTTCTATGGCGAGAGCGGCGGCCAGGTCGGCGACAGCGGTACGATCTCGACCGACGCGGGCCTGCGCGCCACCGTTACCGAAACGTCGAAGCAGCTGGGGCGCATCTTCGTCCATCATGCAGTGGTCGAGGCCGGGTCGATCACGGTGGGCGATGCGGTGAAGCTACAGATCGACGTCGCCCGCCGCGCCGCGATCCGCGCCAACCATTCGGCGACGCACCTGCTGCACGAGGCGCTGCGTCAGCGTCTCGGCACGCATGTCGCGCAGAAGGGCTCGCTGGTCGCGCCGGAACGCCTGCGCTTCGACGTGTCGCATCCGGTCGCGATGACGCCGGCCGAACTCGCCGACGCAGAAGCCGCGGTCAACGCCCAGATCCGCGGCAACGGCACGGTCACCACCCGCCTGATGACGCCGGACGAGGCGATCGCCGAAGGCGCGATGGCGCTGTTCGGCGAGAAATATGGTGATGAAGTCCGCGTCGTGTCGATGGGCACCGAGGATGGCGGCAAGACCTATTCGATCGAGCTGTGCGGCGGCACCCACGTCAACGCGCTCGGCGACATCGGCCTGTTCAAGGTGGTGGGCGAGGGCGCGGTGTCGTCCGGCGTTCGCCGTGTCGAGGCGCTGACCGGCGAGGCGGCGCGCGCCTATCTAGTCGGCCGCGACGAACGTCTGCGCGAGGCGGCAGCGACGCTCAAGACCACGCCCGACGAGGTGCCCGCCCGCGTCGCCGCGCTGCTCGACGAGCGACGCCGGTTGGAACGTGAGCTGGCCGAGGCGAAGAAGGCGCTCGCCATGGGCGGCGGTGCCGGTGGCCCGGCGGGGCCGGAGCAGGTCGGCGGCGTCGCATTCATCGGCCAGGTGCTGGACGGCTTTGATGCCAAGGGGCTGCGCGGTGCGGTCGACGAGGCCAAACAGCGCCTCGGCGGCTCGGGCGTCGCGGTGATGGTCGCGGTGAACGATGGCCGCGCCTCGATCGCGGTCGGCGTGACCGACGATCTGGTCGGACGCATCACTGCGGTCGACCTGCTGCGCAAGGCGGTGGCGGTGCTCGGCGGGCAGGGCGGCGGTGGCCGTCCTGACATGGCGCAGGGCGGTGGCCCCGACGGCAGCAAGGCCGCCGACGCGGTCGATGCGATCCGCGCGGCGCTGGCCGAGGCTCCGGTCGCAGCCTAGGCTTTCGGGACGGCGCCGGGCAGGCTCTGCTCGCGCCGTCCTGATCCCGATCAACTAGAAAAACCTATATAGAGCCGAGACTTGGGCGCCATCCGGCCGTTGATCGATCGTCCCCTTCAACGATCGAAAGACAGCACGCCATGACAGCCCAGCCGGACCGCCTGCACGACCTCTTCATCGTCGGCCTGCGCAATGCGCACGCCGTGGAAAAGCAAGCGCTGTCGATCATGACGCCGCAGGTCAGCCGCATCGAACATTATCCCGAAGTCGCCGACCAGCTCCGCCGCCATATCGAGGAAACCAACCAGCAGATCGCCCGGCTCGACGAACTGCTCGAAGGGTTCGACACCAGCGGTTCGCTGTTGAAGGAGGCGGCGCTCAGCCTGTCCGGCACCATGGCGGCGATCGCCCACGTTCCGGCGGGCGACGAGATCCTGAAGAACAGCTTCGCCAACTACGCCTTCGAGCATTTCGAGATCGCGGCGTACAAATCGCTGCTGACGCTCGCCGAAGACGGTGGGTTCAGCTCGGCGACGACGTTGTTGTCGCAATCGCTCGGCGAGGAAGAGCGGATGGCGGCATGGATCGACGACGCCTTGCCGACGATCACCCGCCGCTATGCCACGCTTTATGCTGAAGGCGGGGCGAGCGCCGCCAAGGTGTAAGCCGCCTTATGACCCCAGGAACGCAGCGGTTCGCGCCGCTGCGGCTTCCCAATGGACACCATGGGCGCTGAGCCACGCATCGTCGTAATAGGTGCATCCGTATCGCTCGCCCCCGTCGCACAGCAATGTGACGACGCTGCCGGTGCGGCCCGCCGCCGCCATGTCGTCGATCAACGTCATGCAGGCGATCAGGTTGGTGCCGGTCGACCCGCCGACCCGCCGCCCCAGCCGGTCGGACAGCGCGCGCATCGCGCCGATGCTGTCCGCATCCTCGACCGCGATCATACGGTCGATGACGCTCGGCACGAAACTCGGCTCGACGCGGGGGCGGCCGATCCCTTCGATCCGCGAACCGCAGCCTTCGGGCAAGGCGGTTACCGTGGCATCCTCGAAATGGCGGTGGAAGACCGAATGCACGGGGTCGGCGACGCACAATTCGCTGTCATAGCGACAATAGCGGATGAACCGCCCGATCGTCGCCGACGTGCCGCCGGTTCCTGCGCCGCACACCACCCAGGACGGCACCGGATGCTCCTCCGCCGCCATTTGCGCGAAGATCGATTCGGCGATGTTGTTGTTGCCACGCCAGTCGGTCGCGCGCTCGGCATAGGTGAACTGGTCGATGAAATGACCGCCGGTTTCCGCAGCGAGCCGGTGCGATGCCTCGTAGATCGCACGCGGATCGTCGACCGTATGGATTTCGCCGCCATGGAAACGGATCGCGTCGAGCTTCGGCGCCGCGGTGCTGGCGGGCACCACCGCGATGAACCGCAGCCCGAGCATCCGCGCGAAATAGGCTTCGCTCACTGCGGTCGAGCCCGACGACGCCTCGATCACGCAGGTGTCGGGCCCGATCCACTCGTTGCACAAGGCGTAGAGGAATAGCGAGCGCGCCAGCCGATGCTTCAGGCTGCCGGTCGGATGCGAGCTTTCGTCCTTCAGATACAGCGTGATGCCCGGAAAGCGCGGCAGGTCGACGCGGATCAGATGCGTGTCGGCGGAGCGGTTGAAGTCCGCCTCGATCCGCCGCACCGCCTCGGCCAGCCAGGTTCGGTCGGTTCGCGTCCGCATCATTGCAGGCCGTGCCGCACCAGCATCGCGACCGGATCGGGGTCGCGACCACGGAACGCGCGGAAGCTGTCCGCCGCCGGCCGTGTCGCGCCGCGCGCCAGCACTTCCTCGCGGAACAGATCCCCGGTCGCGCGGTCGACGAGGCCCGCCTCACGGAAGCGGTCGAAGCCGTCGGCGGCGAGCAGTTCCGCCCACAGATAGCTGTAATAGCCCGAGGCATAGCCGCCCGCGAAGATATGGCTGAACGCATGCGGAAAGCGATTCCACGCCGGCGGGCGGATCACCGCCACCTCGGCGCGCACCGCCTCGATCACCTCGATTGGGTCGGATCCCATCGTGCCCAAGTGAAGCAGCAGATCGAACAACGCGAATTCGACCTGGCGGACGATGAACAGCCCCGCCTGGAAATGCCGCGCCTTCACCATCCGATCGAACAGGTCCTGCGGCAGGCGCTCGCCGGTTGAGACATGGCCGGACATGCCGGTCAGCACATCGGCATCCCAGGCGAAATCTTCCATCAGCTGGCTGGGCAGCTCGATCGCGTCCCATTCGAACCCGTTGGTGCCGGCGATACTCGGCCGGTTCACCCGCGTGAACAGCAGGTGGAGCACGTGGCCCGTCTCGTGCAGCAAGGTGGTGACGTCGTTGTGGCTTAGCAGCGCCGGCGACCCCTCGCTCGCCGGCGGGAAGTTGCACACCAGATAGGCCACCGGATTGGCGATCGTATTGCCGTCATGCAGCCGCGGCCGTGCCTCGCTCATCCAGGCGCCGCCCCGTTTGCCGGCGCGGGTGTGGAGGTCGAGGTACATCCCCGCCACCACCGTGCCGCCCTCGTCGATCACGTCGAAATAGCGCGCATCCGGATGATAGAGCGACACGTCGTGACGCTCGACCAGCGTGACGCCGAACAGCCGGGTCAGCAGCGCCTGCCACCCCGCCACGACGCGCTCGACCGGGAAATAGGCGCGCACCAATTGCTCGTCGACCGCGTAGCGCGACTGGCGCAACTTGTTCGAGGCGAAGCCGACGTCCCACGGCTGCAGATCGGCGATGCCCAACTCCGCGGCGGCGAATGCCCGCAATTCGCCGAGGTCCCGCTCCGCGGCCGGCTTGGCCCGGCGCGCCAGGTCGCGCAGGAAGGCCAGCACCTCGCCCGCATTGGGTGCCATCTTGGTGGCGAGCGACCATTCGACGGGATCCGCAAAGCCCAGCAGCCGGGCGGCCTCATGCCGCACCTCCAGGATGCGGGCGATGCGCGGCGAATTGTCGAACTTTCCGGCATCCGGCCCCTGATCCGATGCCCGCGTCGCCGACGCGCGATAGACCCGCGCCCGCAGATCGCGGTTCGTCGCGAAGGTCAGGATGGCGTTGACACTGGGTTGCTGCAGCGTGACCAGCCAGTCGTCGAGCCCCTTGGCCTTTGCGGCGGCGGCAAACATCGTCCTGTCCGCGTCCGATACGCCATCGAGCAGCGCCACGTCGGTGACATGCTCGCTCCAGCTTTCGGTCGCATCCAGCACCGCGCTGCCGAAGGCGTTGGACAGCGCCGACAATTCGACCGAGATGTCGCGAAAGCGGTCGCGATCCCCGGCATCCAGTGCCACGCCCGACAGGCGGAAATCACGCACCGCATGCTCCACTGCGACACGATCGGCCACCGGCAGGGCGGCGAACTCGGGCGATGTCGTCAGGCCGACGAGGATGTCGTAGAAGTCGCGGTCCTGCCCGACGGCGATGCTATGCTCGGTCAGCCGGCGCTGCGCTTCGGCGTGCGCCGCGCGAATGTCGGGCGTGTCGGCAACGCCGTGCAGATGCGACACCGCAGACCAGATCGCGTCGATGCGCGTGTTCGCCCGCTCATAGGGCAGCCATACGGACGTGAAATCGGTGGGCTTTGCCGCCTTGATCGCGGCAACCGTCGCTTGATGTTCGGCCAGCGCGACGTCCAGCGCAGGCGCGATCATTTCGGGCGTGATCTCGGCGAAACGGGGCAGCGCATCGGTATCGAGCAGCGGATTGGTCGTCGAAGTAGCCATCGCGCCGATAAAGCCGCTCGCGCCACCAATCGCAAATCCGAATTGACGATAGGGCCATCAATCGTGCGAATGACGGGATGGCGGACCGGCGTTCAGGACACCGATATCTCGAACGCCCCCACCGGCAGCCCGGCATCGTCGGTCAGGTTGGTGATCGCGCTGTCCCCCCATGCGTAGCGCACGCGCGTGACGGGCTTGCCGTCGCCCGACAGCATCACGCCATCGTTACCGACCGTGGTGCCCGCGGCAAAGCGACACGTGCCCGGCGCAGCGTCACACAGTTCGAAGCCGATCGCCTGCGTTGCGCCCCGCGCATGGAGCATCCCGGTGACGCCAGTGAACCGTAACGCCACGCCGGTGCCGCTCGTGCGGGCTGTCGCAATGGCCGGCCCCGACGCGCCGATGGCGTCCTTGTAGACGATGGCGCGCATGACGCGGGCAAGCCGCTGGCCCACCGCATGCTTCTCACCAGGGTGGATATCCAGTGGATCTCCGATATCGTGCGATACCGCGATGCCCGCACGTCCGTCGCGCTCGGCAACCACGCGTTGCGTGTTGCGTACCTCGCCCCAGCCGCTTTCACTCGGCGCGCTGGGGATGGCGCCGTAGGACGACAACTGCACGACGCCCCATGCCGCCTGCGAGCTGCCCAGCCGCGTGCGCCAGTCGGCAAATATGGCGGCAAGGCGCCGGTCGTATCCCGGAATGCCGGTATCCGATTCACCCTGATACCAGGCGATGCCCGCGACGTGCGTCTGCCCCAGCGGCGCGATCATCGCATTGTACAGCGTGCCCGCGCCGTTGATGTCGCCCCAGGGCACGCGCGGCGCCGCACCGTTCAAGCGCTTGGCGATCGCGTAACGCCAGCCGGAACCCAGCGGAATGCTGCTGCCATCGGCAAAGGTGATCCGCATCGCCTCGGCCGGACCGGTCATCCCGCCGAGCGCGTAGACGTCATCGTCATTGACGGTGATGACGTTGCGTCCAGCGGTCAGCGTACCGGCGGGCAGGGCGTAGACCCGCATCTGCGATGCCAGGCTGCTGCCGCCAACCCCCTTACCATTGACCCAGGTCCGATCCGCATCGTCGATCGCGCCCAGCGTGAGCGTCGCCGGGCCCTGCGCTTGCTCAGCCGAGACATCGATATCGCGGCTATACCAGAGCATACCGTTATAATCGGCGAGTTCCGGCACGCCCCAATATTCGAAGTTGGTCATCGACGGCACCGGCCGCCAGTCGAGCCGCGCTTCCGGCTGCCAAGGCTCATGTCCTGCTGCATCGCCCGATCCCTTCCGCCACCAATCCTCCCACGCGGCCATCGCGCGCGCATTGGCCGCGGCGGGATCGCGCGCATACAGCGCCAGCAGGTCGGCGGCATCCGCCATGCCGGCAGCGCGCAGCGCGGCGTCGCTCATCCACGCGCTGATCCGCGACCCGCCCCAGCTCGAATGGATCGCGCCGATCGGCACGTCGGCGGTGCGGCGCAGCGCCTGCACCATGTAATAGCAGGCGGCCGAAAAGGCGGGGACGTTGTCGGGTGTCGCCGCGACCCAGCGGGGCTGTTCGGCAAAGCGGGCCAGAGGCGTCGCGGAAGACACCTTCGCCACCGTGAGCAGCCGCAGTCTGTCGTCGGCGGGGGCATGCGCGTCGGCGATCATGTCCTGCGCGCTCGAGACGGTCATCTCCATGTTGCTCTGCCCCGAACAGAGAAACACATCGCCCACCCGCAGGTCGCGTACGACCACGGCGCCACTCGGAGCGGCGATGGTCAGGTCATAGGGGCCGCCGGCGGGCAGCGCGGGAAGCTGAGCAGCGAAGCGGCCGTTGCGGTCGGCGCGGGCGGTGACGCTGTGCCCGGCGAGCGTCACCATCACCGTTTCGCCGGGGGCCGCATCGCCCGACAGGTCGACGGTTTGGCCGCGTTGGATCACACCATGGTCGGTCAGGACGCCATCGAGCCGGGGCGCGGCACCGGCCGCGGCACTCGTTCCGACGAGCAGCAAGGCAAACAGTGGTTTCATGACAGGCCCTCTCAATAATCGGCGCTCGACGGTGACGCCTTTTCGGCTATGGTAGCGCCATCATCGACACGAGAAAAGGCTCCAGCCATAAGAACGGTCGCCCGCTTCCCATCGGGCGAATCTTCTGACACACGTCATGCTAACGATATCACGATGGGAGAGAGCGCATGGATCGCCGTGATTTTCTGACGAAGGGCATGTTGGGCGGCGCGGCCGGCTTGGCGGCGAATGGCTTCGCGACGGTTGCGGGCGCCGATCCGATGAAGCCGCAAGACCTCAGCTTTCCCAAGGATTTCCTGTGGGGCTGCGCCACTGCCTCGTATCAGATCGAAGGCGCGGTGACGGAGGACGGCAGAGGGCAGACGAATTGGGACGTTTTCTCGCATACGCCGGGCAAGGTCGCCAATGGCGATACCGGCGACGTCGCCTGCGACAGCTATCACCGGTACACGGACGACATCGCCCTCCTGAAGGCCCTCGGCGTAAAGGCATATCGCCTGTCGATCGCCTGGTCGCGTATCTTTCCCGACGGTCGCGGCAAGCCGAACCAGAAGGGCATCGACTATTACAACCGCGTGATCGACGGCCTGCTGGCGGCGGGTATCCAGCCCAACGTCACCCTGTTCCACTGGGATCTGCCGCAGGCGCTGCCCGGCGGTTGGCAGAACCGCGACACCGCCAAGGCCTTCGCCGACTATGCGGGCGTCATGGCGGGCAAGCTGTCCGACCGCGTCCACCGCTTCATGACGGTCAACGAGCTGCGCTGCTTCACCGATCTCGGCCATATGGTCGGTATCCACGCGCCGGGGCTGAAGCTGCCCCAAGGACAGGTCAACCAGGTCCGCCATCATGGCGTGCTGGCGCATGGCCTGGGGGTGCAGGCCATTCGCGCCAGCGCGCGGGCCGGGACCGAGGTGGGCCTTGCCGACAACGCCAACATCTTCGTCCCGGTCATCGAGACGCCCGATCATATCGAGGCGGCGAAAAAGGCGCTGCGCGACGACAATGCCATGTTCCTGACCGCGATCATGGAGGGGGCCTATCCGGACAGCTATCTTAGCGCCGCCGGGGCCGACGCGCCCAAGGTGCAGGCAGGCGACATGGCGGCGATCGGCAGTCCGATCGATTTCGTCGCGCTCAACATCTATACGCCGACCTATGTGAAGGCCGATCCGTCGGCGCCGCGCGGTTACACGCCGCTGCCGCATCTGCCCTCGTCACCGCGGATGGCATCGCCCTGGCTGTATGTGGGGCCGGAGGTCGCCTATTGGGGCGTGCGGGCGGTCAGCGAATTGTGGAAGCCTAAGGCGATCTACATCAGCGAAAACGGCTGTTCGGCGGACGATCCCGTCAACGCGAGCGGGCTGGTCGATGATTCCGACCGGATCATGTACCTGCGCAATTACCTGGGCCAGTTCCGCCGCGCAGCCGCCGAAGGCTATCCGCTCAAGGGCTATTTCCTCTGGAGCCTGATGGACAATTTCGAATGGGCGGATGGCTATGGCAAGCGCTTCGGCATCCACCACGTCGACTTCGCGACGCAGAAGCGGACGCCGAAGCTGAGCGCTCTGTGGTATAAGGAACTGATCCGCCGCAACGCCTTGGTCTGACGCATGCGCCGCCCCGTCACGTGCAGAGCGTGGCGGGCGGCAGCGGGGCGTCGGCAGGGATGGGGACCCCTTTCGCCGCCGCAGCCGCTTCCAGCGTCGGGCTGGGGCCCGGCAAGGCCAGATCGGTCGCTGCCGCGTAGAAGGGGTCCGCCTCCGCGCGTTGCAGCGTCGTGAAGGTAAAGCCCATCTCGCGATACTGCGCCAGCAGGCGCGGCATCATCCGTGCATCGAACGCCCCCAGATGCATCAGCAACACATAGGGAATGTCGCGCCCCAGCGCGGCTTGCGACAAGGCGCGCGATCGGAGCGCTTGCGCGCGTGCGGCGGCGAGAAAGCTGGTTTCGAGGCTCGTGATGGCGGCGGCGTCGTTCTTCGCGACGCAGCGCGCATAAGCATCGTTCCAGCCATAATCGCCAAAGCTCATCGTCACCGCGGCGATGCGATAGCCCTTGGCCCGCAACCCTGCGCGCACCGCGCCGACCTGCGCCATGTCCTTGCCCTCGCTGAGGAAGGGATAGCGGAACCAGCGCCAGTCGCTGCCTTTGCCGGCCGCGGCCAGCGCCGGCTCGTTGCGAGCGACGTCGGCGAGGAAGGCCGGGGCGGTCGTCGTCGCCAGATTGCCGTGGCTCCAGCTGTGGTTGCCGATTGGCAGCCCGGCACGCCGCCACGCCGCGACCACCTGGGGCGCGGTCGCATCGCTGGCGAAGCCGCCGTTGTAGAAGCCGAACGCGGGCGCCCGTTCGGCCTTCAGCGCCGCGATGATGCGCTGCGCGATGCGCAGGCGATTGTCCCCGATCGGTAACGGACCATGCGCGGGCAGGTCGTCGAAGGTCAGCGCGATCTGCCGCGACGGGGGCCGCGGCCCGACCGTGATCGGGGCGGCGGCGCCAAGGATGCGTCGCTCGGCGAAGAGCGAAAGCGGGATCGCCTGGGCCATCGCGCGATAGCCGGCTTCATTCGGATGAAGATGGTCCCCCGTATCATAAGCGGGCAGCAGCCGATCCGGATGTGCCGGATCGCGGACCGCCGCGTCGAAATCGACCACCGCATCGAACGTGCCGGAGGTCCGGATGAAGCGATTGATCGCCTGCCGGTCCGCCTCGGTTTCGGGGCCGGCATGATAATTGGCGTTGCCGACCAGCGGCGTAATCGTACCACCGATCAGCCGGATGCCATGCGCGTGAGCTCGCGCCGCGATTTGGCGATACGCAGCGGTGATGGCGGTAACCATCGCGCGATGCGTCGCGGCATCCACGGGTCGGTCGCGGGTCAATGTGCCGAGATCGTTGACGCCTTCCAAAACGATCGCCGCGCGCACGTTGGGCCGGTCGATCACGTCCCGATCGAAGCGCGCGAGCAGATTGGGGCCGGCGCCGTCGAGCAGCACCCGATTGCCGCCGATCCCGGCGTTGACCACCGACAGGCCCGCCGTGGCGCGGTTCGCGGACAGGCGGCGCGCGAATTCGTCGGGCCAGCGCGTGTTCGCATCGTCACGCACGCCGCGGCCATCGGTAATCGAATCGCCGATCGCGACGATCGTCCCCGTCGTGCCACCACCGCTGACTTCTACATCGGCGAGGCTCCACCATCCGCCGATCGTCTGCGGGTCGGTCAGCGTCGTAGCGGCGGTCTGGTTGCCGCGCGCCGCAAAGGTCGTCGCGCGGGCGCCGGGGTGGCCGGTGCGTGGGGCGGGCGCATCGGGGAAGAACAGGCTGATCGTCAGATCGTCCCCCGCCTTGGTCGCAAGCGGCAGCGGATCCGAATAGACGTCGGCGCCCGCCGGAATGGTGACCGCAGGTGCTCCCGAGAAGGTCAGCCGCGCATTGGCGGTGACAATAGCACTGGCGGGCGCACCCTTGCCCAGCGCGGCGGCGTCGATCCGGAGCGGCGCAGTGCCGGCGCTGTTCGACAGCCGCACGCGCACCATCGTGCCACCGCCCGAAAGGTGGACGATCTGCCGCACCGTCACCGGCCCCAGCGCTGCCAGCTTGTCGGCTTCGGCCTGGGCGGCGACCATCTGGGCCGATCCCCAGGCGGGCACCCAGTGCGGCCCCTGCGCCCAACCCGCCGCCGCTATCCCGGCGAGCAGAAGCGTGCCGCCCGTCACCATCGTCGTCCGCCGCTCCCGGTCCCGCCATGCCGCCCTCATCCGCCTGATCCTCTCAACCCGATGCCTAGCGCGGCATCGCCAAATACGCCGCGACCCAGACCAGTGGCGCATTCCAGTTGATGGCCACTTCGTTGTCCGCAAAGGCCCGCGAATCGTCCAGCCAGCACCGCTGCGCGACGCATCGCCCCTTCAGCGAGGCCGAGACGGGATCGGCGAAGGACGTGTTGTTCGCCCCCCCGCTCAGCACGCCCGGCGGCGGCCCCGGCAGTCGCGCGTCGAATTGATGCGCCCAGAAGCGATGGTGCGGGTACCGCATCGGCTTCCATCCGAAGCCGGTGACATAGCTCTGATCCAGCGGATTGCGCCCCAGCACGTAATCGGCGGTATCGACCACCGCATCGCGATAGCGCGCCTCACCGGTAAAGCGCGCCGCCAGGGCGAGCACGATGCCGCGGCTCAGGATCGCGCCGTTCGATCCCCAGACATAGTCGGTGGTCGCATAGGGCAGGTGATACCCCGACCGCTCCCGCTCCGCCAGGAATGCGTCGGCGAGCGCCACGAGCTTTGCCCGTGCCGCATCGCGTTCGGCCAAGGGGACGCCATCGGCGGTCGCCAGCGTGATCGTCCCCAGCGTCCCGACATTGGCCCAGCCCGCTTCGCCCCACAGCGGTGCGCCATGCAGCGGCATGCGATGCAGCGCCTCGGCCAGCTCTGGCATCTTGGTCGTCGCGTACAACTCCGCGGTCGCCCAATAGCGCTCATCGTGGAGGTGCGTGTCGCCATAGCCGCCGCTGCCGTCAAAATCCTGTGCGGCATAGATATCCGGGTTGCGCACCGCCGCTCGGTAGGCCTTGCCGGCCGCCACCAGGCAGCGATGCGCGAAGGCCTTGTCGATCACTCGCCAGATCCGCGCGCATTGCGCGGCGGTGGCTGCCAGGTTCAGCGTGGCGGCGGTGCTCGGCGGATACAGCAACCGCTCCTCGCGATCCTCGGCGGGGATGGTCGGCAGCGGGGTCCAGTGGCGATCGGCCACCTTGTGATGCGCCATGCCACCGGCATCGACGCTGGTCAGCGTCATCGGCCGGCGTGATTGCGGCCCGACCGGCAGCGCCAGTTGCGTGCCATCCGGCACCTGCATCGCCAGCAGGAACCGCATTTCCCATCGGCTCTCGTCGAGCAGGTCGTTGATGCCGTTGCCTGCCTCGGGCAGCACCGCGCTGCCATCGGCGAACGGCGGTGCCGCGGCATTGACCTCGTAGAGGTTCTGCAACGTCCACAGTGCGATGCCGCCGTTGACCACATACTTGCCGTGGTCGCCCGCATCATACCAGCCGCCGGTCACGTCCAATGTATAGCGGCACCCGGGCCAGACCGTGCCGGCGGTATCGCGTCCGGCAAAACAGGTCGCAACCTCATGCGGATGCCCCGCCGCGCGTGCCCATTGCGGGCCACCGGCAAAGCGCGCGTCGATCGCGATGCCGGCGCGGTTCTGGTAGAAGAAGTTCAGCGCCGCGCGGGCCAGCGGCGCATAGGTGTCGGCCTTGATCGTAAAGGGGTGGCTGGTCACGCCATCCACCGTCAGCCGATACGTGCCGGGCACCCGCACCGCGCTCAGGTCGATCTGATGGACGTGATCGCCCGATGCCGCATCGTCGCCGAACGGCCGGGTCTTGCCCTCCGTTACAGCCTTACCGCTTGCATCGACGGCGCGCCAGGGCAGCGGCGCCTTGGCATCGTCCGACAGGATCGCCCATTTCGCCGTATCGGGGCGAAAGCCGATCTGGTTGAGATACACCGCCGGGGGAGGTGGCGCCGCGCCCGCCAGCGCCAGCGGCAACAGCAGCGCCCAGGCCTTGCTCATCGGGTCTGCCCCCAATTGGCGAGCGGGGAAGGGGCCACCATCCGCAGAAAATCGCCATGTGTCGGCAGCCGCTCGGCGGTGTCCGCATAGCCGCGCCGCATCGTCTCCATTGCCTCGGCGACCAGAGTTTCGTCCAGCGCGTCTGCGGCCGGCTCCCAGGTCGATGGCACCAGCCCCTGGCCCAGGCACACCGCGACCCAGCTCGGCACGCTGAACAGATCGTAACCCTCGCGGAACAGCCGCCCCTTGCCGCGCCACAGCTCCAGCTTGCGGGTCAGGCTGTCCGGCAGCGGCATGGTGCGGACGCGATCCCAGAATGGCGTGTCGGTCCGCCGGGTCTGGGCATAATGCAGGATGATGAAGTCGCGGATGTCCTCGTACAGATCGTGCAGCTGGCGGTTGAATTCGTCGCGTTCGGCAGGGTCGAAGCGCGTGTCGGGGAACATCGCGACGATCCGCTGAATGCCCGCCTGGACCAGATGGATGCTGGTCGATTCGAGCGGTTCGATGAAGCCGCTCGACAGCCCCAGCGCGATGACGTTGCGGTTCCAGCTCTGCCGCCGCCGTCCCGCGGTGAAGCGCAGGCGGCGGGGATCGCCCAGCGGCTCGCCCTCGAGGCTGGCGAGAAGATCGAACTCCGCCGCCTCGTCGGACAGGAATTCGCTGCAATAGACATAGCCGTTGCCCATCCGGTGCTGCAGCGGGATACGCCACTGCCAGCCGGCCGCACGGGCGGTGGCACGGGTGTACGGATCGGGCTCGCGCGCACTGGGCAGCGCACACGGCACCGCCACCGCCCGGTCGCAAGGCAGCCACTGCGCATAGCTCTCATAGCCCGTGTGCAGCGCCTCCTCGATCAACAGCCCGCGAAAGCCGGAACAGTCGATAAACAGGTCGCCCGCCACCTGCCGCCCGTCGACGAGCGTCAGGGCCTCGACATAGCCATCCTCGCCCCGCAACCGGACGTCGGCGATCCGCCCCTCGATCCGCGTCACCCCGCCGCGCTCGGCGTAACCGCGCAGATAGCGCGCATAGAGCGAGGCATCGAAATGATAGGCGTAGAACAGCTCGCGCACCGGCGAGCGCGCATCTTCGCGCGCTCGGCCGAACCGCCCGCGCGCCGCCGCCTGCGCGCTCATCGACCAGGCGGTGATGTCCGGAATCGCCCGACGGCTGCGCTCGCGCAGCCACAGCTGGTGGAAGGATATGCCCTGCAAATCCTGCCCGAAGGTGCCGAACGGATGGATGTAGCGATCGCCGATCGCGCCCCAGTCGCGAAATTCGATGCCGAGCTTGAACGTGCCTGCGGTCGCCGCGAGGAACTCGTTTTCGTCGATCCCCAGCATCCGGTTGAAATTCAGCAGCGGCGGGATGGTCGCTTCGCCGACGCCGACCGTACCGATCTCTTCCGATTCGATCAGCGTGACGCGCGTATAGCCGGTGTTGAGCAGGCGCGAGAACGCGGCGGCGGCCATCCAGCCGGCGGTGCCGCCGCCGACGATGACGATACTGCGGATGGCATGGTCGGGGACGGGCAGGGTCATCGGGCCAGGCGCCTCGCTTGCGCCGCCAGCCAGGCGGCATGGGTGGGGGCATGCGGCAGCGCTGCCGCGATGGCATCGGTGATGCCATGCATCGCCGCATGCGCGTCGGCCAGCGGCACGGCGTCGGCCAAGGGATCGATCCGGCGCGGGCGTATCCCCTGACCGATCAGTACCGCCGCCCAGCCGTCGCGCGTGAAGGTTTCCTCTTCGTAGAAGGGCAGGCGCCCGCGCTCTTCGAACTGGCGTAGGGTATGGGCCAGGCTATCCGGCGGCGCCGCGAAGGCCACCGCCCGCCACATCGGTTCCGGCCGGGCGGTCGCGCGATAATGCAGCGCCAGCATGTCCCGCACGCGTTCCGCCTCCGCGAGCGTCTGGCGATTGAAATCCGCAGCCTCCACCGGCGCCATGTCCCGGTCGGGCAGCATCGCGATCAGGCGATCGATCGCGCTCAGCGCCAGGTGCAGGTTGCACCATTCCAGCGGATCGATTGCCGTCGCGGCGTCGCCGATCGCGACGCAATTGCCACGCCAAGGCTCCCGGCGCGTCCCCGGTCGGATTATGACAGGCGCAGCACCGGCCGTCCCCAGCATTGCTACTGCATCGTCATCGGCCAGCCGATCGGCGGCATAGACGATGCCGCGCTGCGTGCCGCCATTCCACGACCAGCCCGCCGCATGCGCGGTGACAGGCGTCAGCAGCGGCGGCTCGGCCGGCGGCCCATCGGCCAGCATCACCCGATCGCACGGCAGCCACGCGCCCCAATCGTCGCGCGCGGTGTCGATCGCATCGCGCAGCCGCGCCTCGGGCCCGGTCGCATCGACGTACAGGTCCGCTGCCAGCTGTCTCCCGTCGGCGAGCGCCACCGCCGCGATCCCGCGACGGCCGTCGCGTGCGATGTCGCCGATCTCTCCCGCCACCACGTCCACGCCGACATGGGCGGCAAAGGCCCGGATCATCCGCGTGTAGCGCGGCAGGTCCAGCGTCAGCCCCGGCTGATGCCGAGCGAAGATCGTTCCCGGCGTCGGCGGTGCGTATCGCCCGGCCCGACCGAGCGCGGCGGCGGGCGCGAACGCGTCGTACCGCGGCACCGCCCCCTCCCGCTCGGCGCGCAGCCAGTGCAGGTGGAACGCCGTCGCGCCAAAGGCCTGGCCATAATGATCATAGGCATGGACATAGTCCGCGTCGTCGCGTCCCCACCCGACGAAGCGCGTGCCCAGCCGATAGCCGGCACCAGTGCGCACCACGGCGTCCTCGTCACCGATGCCCAGATCGGCATGGAAACCGGCGAGCGAGGGCAGGGTGTAGGCGATCCGATCGGCCAGCGCATTCGGCGACGGCGCCGCGTCGAGCAGCGTCACCGCCAGAAACGGCGCGCGCCGCTTCAAGGCGGCGGCGGCCAGCCAGCCGACGATCCCGCCCCCCGCCACCAGAATGCTGCGAATGGCGCGATCCTGCGTCACGCCGCGTCCGCCATCGGGCAATAGCCGTCGATGAACGCGCGGTGCCCAGGCCGTCGCCCCACCTCTGCGGCAATCTGTTCGGCAAGATTGCCAATGCCACGACGCAGGTCGCCGCCGGGGGCCGCATCGGCGCGCGGGTCCCACCCCTGCGGTACGATGCCCTGGCCCATGTAGACCGCGATCCACGATGCATCCAGGAACACGCCCTCACGATACTTCACCACCCGGCCGCGCCGGCGCCACAGCTCCAGCTTCTCCGACAGGCTGTCGGGGATCGGCATCGTCCGCACATAATCCCAGAACGGCGAGTCGCTCCGCGTCGTCGCGTGATAGTGCAGGATCAGGAAGTCGCGGATCCGGTCATATTCCAGGTCGATCACACGGTTGAACTCGTCGCGATCCGCTGCGCTGGTGCGCCCGTCCGGGAACAGCTCGATCAGCAACGTGATCGCCTGCTGCACCAGATAGATGCTGGTCGATTCGAGCGGCTCCAGAAACCCGCTCGCCAGCCCGATCCCAACGCAATTGTGCGACCAGCTCTGCCGCCGCCGCCCCGCCTTGAAGCGCAGCGGCCGCGGGTCGGCGAGCGCTTCGCCCTCCACCACGCCACGTAGCGCGGCGGCGGCGGCATCGTCGCTCAGGAAGTCGCTGGCATAGACATAGCCGTTGCCGGTGCGGTGTTGCAGCGGGATGCGCCAGCGCCACCCCGCCGGCATCGCGATCGCGCTAGTATAGGGCGTCACCGCCGTCTCGGTCCGGCACGGCATCGCCACCGCCCGATCGGCGGGCAGCCAGCGCGACCAGTCCTCGAACGGCTCGCCCAACGCCTCGCCCAGCAGCAGCGATCGGAAGCCGGAGCAGTCGACGAACAGGTCGCCTTCGATCCGCGTGCCATCGGCCAGCGTTACCGCGACGATATCGCCGCTCTCGCCATCGCGTTCCACGTCGACAACGATCCCTTCGCTGCGCCGTGCGCCCATCTCTTCGGCAAGACCGCGCAGATAGGGCGCGAACAGCAGCGCATCGAACTGATAGGCATAGCCGAACGTCCCCGCGAGCGACCGCCGGTCCATCTCCGGCATGGCGAACCGCCCCTCGCGCGCCAGCGCGCAGGCATAGGACAGCCGGTCGAGCGGCGGCAGCTCGGCGCCCTCGCGCAGCAGTCGCGTATAATAATGGTGGAAATCGACCGCGCCCGATCCGGTGCCGAACGTACCGAACGGGTGGATATAGCTGTCGCCGATCGCACCCCAGTCGCGAAACTCGATCCCCAGCTTAAACGTCGCGCGCGTCCGCGCCATGAATTCCGCCTCGGGGATGCCCAGCCGTTCGTTGAAGGCACGGATATGGGGCAGGGTGGCTTCGCCGACGCCAACCACGCCGATCGCCTCCGATTCGATCAGGTGAACCTCAGCGCGATGCGGCAGCAATCGCGCGATCGCCGCCGCGGTCATCCAGCCCGCGGTCCCGCCGCCCACGATGACCACGCGGGTCGTCCGTTGCCGTTCCCCGGCCATCCTCATCCCTCCCCGACACCCGTATGGTGGCGCTCCCATTCCATGCGGTGTCTTCTCCGGTCGATGTCCTACAGCAGTTCGGATGATGCGCCAATGTTGCTTGAAAATCACACTGGAGACATAAAATGTAATGGCACCGGAGCGGGCGTTACCGCAACCATTGCAGTTGGACCGCCGCTCTGCTCAGACAAATAGAACAGGAGACCCGCGGATTCGAAACCGTGCGGCTCATTGGGGAGGATCATCATGCGCCCAACCGCGCCATCGCATTCCACTGCCACATCGCTCGTCCGCCTCCTGCGCGGCGCCTCGGTGGGAGCCCTCTGCATCGCCAGCGTAACGGGCGTCGCCCATGCGCAATCGGTCGAGCAGACCGAACAAACCTCCCCGACCGCGGCGAAGGCCGGCACTGGCACCGCAGGCACCGCGTCGGCCACCACGCCCGCCGCGAGCGCACAGGTCGATCCGGCCGCGACGTCGCAGGCGAGCGATACGTCGGCATCGCCCGACGACATCGTCGTCACCGGCATTCGTCAGAGCCTCGCCAATGCGCAGAACATCAAGCGCAATTCCGATACCGTCGTCGATGCCATCACCGCGACCGACATCGGTGCGCTGCCCGATCGCTCGGTCACGGAGGCGCTGCAGCGCGTGCCGGGCGTGTCGATCAGCCGATTCGCTGCCGCCAACGATCCCGACCACTTCTCTGTCGAAGGATCGGGCGTCGTCGTCCGCGGTCTCAACTTCGTTCGGTCCGAATTCAACGGCCGCGATGCCTTCGCGGCGGGCATCGGTGGCCAGTCGCTCAACTTCTCGGACGTTCCCGCCGAACTGCTCGGCTCGGTCGAGGTGTACAAGAACGTCACCGCCGCCGCGATCGAGGGCGGCCTCGCCGGTACGGTCAACCTCAACACGCGCAAGCCCTTCGACAATCGCGGCTTCCACATGGGCGTCGATGCCGAGGGGAATTACGGCGACTTCCGCAAGAAGTGGACGCCGACGGGCTCGATCCTGATCAGCGACACCTTCGAAACCGGGATCGGCACGTTCGGCATCCTGGGCGATCTATCCTATTCACGTATCCGCAGCCGCGCCGATGGCGTGCAGATCACCAACTTCCAGACGCGCGACAACACGCAGGTGCCCTTCCAGAACGGCAATGGCGTGCTCGTCTGCCGCAACCCGTTGCCGAGCAACAGCAACACGACGACGCTGCCGCCGGCCGGATCGGCGTGCGGCACGGCATCGACGGCGGGGGCGGATGGCTTCGCCGATCTGCTGCCCAAGGCCTATGCCCCGCTCGGCGGCCAGTATCGCACGCAGGAATTCGACCGTAAGCGCGACGGCATCGCGCTGGCCGCGCAGTTCGAAACGCGCGACAAGTCCTTCCTGCTGACCGCGCAATATCTGCGCTCGCACACCACCAACACGACGGATGAGCACACGTTCGAAGCGGCGCCCGATCTGTCGGAATACAGCACCTTCCCGGTCGGCTGCGTGCAGAACAACGACGGCCCGCTATACAACGGCAATGGCACGGTGCGGGCGGAGTGCCCGGTCGGCCAGTTCAAGAATTACGTCTACGATTCGAACGGGCTGTTTCAGAGTGGCTACATCACGTCGCCGGGCACCGGCTATCGCACCAGCCGTAGCGGCGCGCCGGCCACCACCTTCCTGCCGACCGGCGGCGCGCAGCTTCAGCTCGCGCGCGGGCAGACCTATGATCGCAACCTCGTCAGCGATTACGGCCTCAACGCCGAAATCCATCCGGCTGAGCGGTGGTCGATCAACCTCGATGCGGACTATACGCGGTCGGAACACAATAACTACAGCCTGAGCATCTTCGGCGCGACCTTCGCCGATCAGGAGCTGGATCTGACGGGCAAGCTGCCCAGCGTCATCTCACATAAGCCGAACACGCTGTCGGCGAGCTGGGCGCAGCCGGCGAATACGATCCTCGCGGGCGAAACCGACGCCCAGTATTTTGCTGATCCCCGCGCGCAATATTGGCGCGCCGCGATGGACCACAGCGAAGATAGCGTCGGTCAGGAATATCAGTTCAAGGCGGACGTCACCTACGACTTCGCCGAGGACAGCTTCTTCAACAAGGCCCGTTTCGGCGCACGCTATGCCGATCGCGACCAGAATGTGAAGTATTCGACGTATAATTGGGGCATGCTCAGCGAAATCTGGGCGGGCAATTATCCGGTCACGCTCGATCAATACGGCGGCAACCAGGCGCAATATTACACCTTCCCCAACTTCTTCCGCGGAGCCACCAACTCGCCGCCGGGCGCCTATTTCTACAATGGCGACATGATCAACGGCTACGGCACGGCGGTGAACTTCCTGAAGCAGGTGGAAGCCGTATCGCGCAACCAGAACGGCAATACGCAGCAGCAGTGGCTGCCGCTCGCCGAGCGTCCGGGCGTTGTGGCGGGCACGCCCTATCTGCCCAGCGAAATCCAGCGCGTGCATCAGCGCGATACCGCCGCCTATGCGATGATTTCGTTCAAGTCGCGCAGTGGTCTCGACTTCAGCGGCAACGCCGGCGTCCGCTATGTGCGCACGGGTCTCGATTCGTTCGGCACGACCACGGTGCCCAACCAGGCGACGCTGAACATCTCGAACCCGTACAGCTCGCGTTGCGCCATCGCGGCTCCCCCTGCCGGTGCCCCTCCCGGTGCGACGCCCAGCACGCCTGGAGGCGTCTGCAACCTGGGGCCGACGGGCTATGCGCTGCTGCAGCAGTTCGCCGGGGTAAACTCGGTCAACCTCTACAATCAGGCGAAGAACAGCTACACCTACTGGCTGCCGAGCGTGAACCTGAAGTTCGGTGTCACGCGTAACCTGATCGCGCGTCTCGCCGGATCGAAGGTGCTGACACGGCCGGATTCAGCGCTGATCCGCAACTTCCAGCAGATCACGATTGACGGCAACGGCAACTTCCTCAGCACGGTCGGCAATCCGTATCTGAAGCCGGCAACGGCATGGCAGTTCGACGCAACGGCGGAATGGTACTTCTCGAAGGTCGGGTCGTTGACCGTCGACGCCTTCTACAAGGATGTGTCCAACTTCTTCTACCAGTCGGTCGTCAGCCTGCCGCTCCAGAACAATGGCGTCACGTTCCCGCTGCTGACCCGCGGGCCGGCGAACTATAACGGTCACGGCAAGATCAAGGGTGTCGAGGTCGCTTACCAGCAGACGTTCAGCTTCCTGCCCGGCTTCCTCAACGGTTTCGGCTTCACCGGCAATTATTCGTATATCGAAAGCTCGGGCCTGCCGAACTCGTTCCTCAACGGCGGTGCGCCGGTGACGAACGTGGCTGCGCAGACGGTGCGTGGCAGCCTGCCGCTGGAGGGCCTGTCGAAGCACAACGTCAACGCGACGCTCTTCTACGAAAAGGGGCCGATCTCGCTGCGTGCCGCCTACAACTGGCGCTCGAAGTATCTGCTGACCGCGGCGGACGTGATTTTCCCCTATACGTCGATCTTCCAGGACGCCTCGGGTCAGCTCGACGCGTCTGCGTTCCTGAATGTGACGAAGGCGATCAAGATCGGCGTCCAAGGCGTGAACCTGACCAACACCGTCACCAAGACATTGCAGGCGTATACGGGCGATCCCGCCCAACTCGCCCCGCGTTCCTACTTCATGAACGACCGCCGCTTCTCGTTCATCCTGCGCGGCAACTTCTGACGAAAAAGGCGGCGGGATATCCCCGCCGCCTCCACCGTGCCGGGCCGGTTCCTCGTGATCGAGGTGCCGGCCATTGTTCGTATCCGTCAGTTATGCGGCAGCTTCGACCGATCGAACCCGGCGCCCAAATCGAGCAGGAACGCCGGCCCCACCTCGATCACCTGCTTCGCTCCGGCGAGCTGTATGCCGATCCGCGCCTTGCCCGCCGCGAACGCCTGGTTCGACACGCCCGACACAAAATAGCGCTTCCAGCCAGCGCCGACGTTCACCGTCTCGCCGGTAATCTGCGGGTAGGGGGCATCGGCGCCGCCGACGTTGACCGGGATCGGCACGGTCGCGCCGTCCTTGGCATCGGGCGCGCGCAGATAGACCATCACCAGCAGCGTTTCGCCGGCCGCGATCGGCTTGATCGTCGGATAGATCGCGCCGACGTCCCATACGTTCGCGCCCGCCTTGCTCACCTGCACGCGCACGGCGGCACCGCCGGGCACGTCCGTCGCCGGCACCTGCTTGGCGGTCTGGCCGGGACCATAGATGCTCCATCCGATACCCGGCTGATTGATCGCCTTGTCGAAGATGCTCCCCTGTGCCGGCGCCGCCTGTTGTCCCGCCGCCACGGCGCTCAGCGGCACTATGGCGAGCGCCGCTGCGAACATAACCCTCATCATCGTCTCCCTGTATGGCCGGCCGGCTTCATGCCGGTCCGGAAACGGATCAGCGCGGACGCGCCGCGGCAAAGGGGTCCGCAATGGCGGTGCGCATCGGCTTGGGCCGCAGCGCCGCATCATACGGGGTCGGGCGCCGCGCGGCACGATCGGCGCGGGGCTCGAACCCCGGAATCCAGCTGTGCGCATCGCTCAGGCCCCACACCAGCACGTCGCGCAGCTGCGGATAGGCGAGCGTCACGTCCAGATAGCCGCGGGTGAAGTCCGCCACCGCACGATCCCGCACCGCAATGTCCGCAGGCAGGTTGTTGTCGCGCACGTCGAGCTCGGTGATCAGCAACGCATAGCCCATCCCCGTCACCGCATCCAGGAAGCGCCGCCACTCGCCCTGCAACCGCCCGACATCGGCGCGGGCATCCGTGCTCTGCGTGATGAGGTGCGATTGCACGCCCAGCGCGTCCACCGGCACGCCGCGCCGCCGGAACCCCTCGAGCAGCCGCAGCACCCCCGCGCGGTGCGCCTCGTTGTGCGGTTCCCAGCTCATATAATCGTTATAGACCAGCTGCGCGCCCGGCGCGGCTGCGCGCGCGGTGTGGAAGGCAAGGTCCAGCGTCGGCTCCGCGCCACCAATCGCCTTCGACAGCGCGGTCTCGTAGAGGTGGCCGTCCGCCGGATCGACCGCCTCGTTCACGACGTCGTAGCTGCGGATTTTGTTGCCATACCGACCGAGCACGGTGCGGATATGCGTCGTCAGCAGCCGTTCGCCCTCGGCACGGGGCCGGCTGCCGAAATCATAGGCGTTCAGCCACTTTGGCTGCCATTTCGGCTGATGCCACAACAGATTGTGCCCGCGCACCGCCAGGCCGTTGTGCTCCGCCCAAGCGACGATCGTATCGAAGGGCGCGAAGTCGAACACGTCGGGCGCCGGGCGCAGCCGCTGCCACTTCATTTCGTTTTCGGCGACGACCAGCCCGCATTGCTGGGCGATCAGCCGCGCATAGGCCGGGTCGCGGACCGGCAGGCCCGGCGGCGAGCCCGGCTGCCACGGGATCGCCGATCCGAAGCGCAGCCCCTTGCGCGCGGCGATCGCCTCCAGACTGTCGGCGGGGTGCGCGGCCCATGCAGCCGGCGCCGCCATGCCGGCGACGGCGAGCGCCGCGCTTCCCAAAATATCGCGTCGCGACGGCGGTGCCATGATAGCCTCTCCAACTTTCGTTATCGCTATCATTGGCCTCGCCGCCGCTGCCGTCAAGGACGCAGCGCCGCTACCGCCCGATCACCATCACCAGCGGATCCAGCGCCTGCCCGGTCGGCAGCCGCCCCTCCACCGACAGTTGGCCGCGGGCATCGTCCCACACCAATGTCGCGCTGCGTCCGCCCCCCGTGCGCCAGGCGTTGGTCGTCCCGTCGTCGTCATACAGCGTGAAGCGTGCGTCCCGCCCCGGATAGACGCGGACCTTGGCCAGCCCTTGCTCGCGTGCGGTGCTTTGCACCTGCTCTCCGATCGGCAGGATCGATCCGGCGCGTACGAACACCGGGATGCGGTCGATCGGCGCCGCCGCGTCGATCCACTGGCCGCCGGTGTGGCGCTTGTCCGTCCACAGATCGTACCAGTCCGTCCCGGCGGGCAGATAGACGCGGCGGCTGGTCACCCCCTGTTCGGTGACGGGCGCGACCAAGAGGGCGGGGCCGAACATATATTCATCGCCCAGCGTCTTGGCCGCCGCGTCGTTGGGGAAGTCCATGAACAGCGCCCGCATGAACGGTGCGCCGGTCAGGCTGGTCTGGCGTCCCAGCGCATAGATATAGGGCAGCAGCTCGTACCGCAGCCGCAGCGATGCGGCGAGCACCGGTTCGGCCGCCGTGCCATAGTCCCAGATCGCCGTCGCCGGTCGCTGGCCATGGATGCGGAGCGTCGGCGTGAACACATTATACTGGAACCAGCGCACGAACAGCTCGGGATAGTCGCGATACGACGGCGCCATGGCGGTCGCCCCCGCCGGATCGATCAGCACGGGGCGCTGCGCCGCCGGGCCGTTGGGCCACTGCCACCCGCCCGTATCGCTCGACCAATAGGCGATCCCGCTTGCCGTCATGCCGAGCCCTGCCGGCACCTGCCGCCGCAACGCCTCCCACGTCGATCGCACGTCCGATGACCAGAACAGACAGCCATTGGCCTGTGTCCCCAGATACGCCGCCCGGCACAGGATCAGGTTGCGCATATCCGGCCGGTCGCGCGCCGAGCCTTCCGCGACGCTCAGCGTATGCAGCAGCGGGAAGACGTTGTGATAGCGATCACCCGTGCCGATCGCATAATGGAAGCCGTCCGGCACCAGATCGGGTTCGGTCTCGTCCAGCCAGGCGAAATCGAAGCCGGCGCTGAAGATATCGTCGCGGATCTTGCCCCAATACCAGGCGCGTGCGTTCGGGTTGGTGCTGTCGATCAGCGCACCCGCCCGATCCGACCGGATCGGCAGTTCGTCCACCGGCTTGCCCTCCGCGTCGTGCAGCAGCCAGCCCTTGGCGGCGAGCGTGTCGAACCAGCGGCTCTCCTTCTCGAACCGCGGCCAGATGCTCACGATGCTGCGGACGCCCTGCGATTTCAGATGGGCGTTCATGGCGACCGGATCGGGGAACGCCGTCCGGTCGATGTCCATCTGCCCCATCCGGGTCCAGTAGAACCAGTCGAGCACGATGATGTCGAGTGGATAGCGGCGCTGCCAGTATCCGTCCGCCACGGCGGTCAGCTCCGCCTGCGTCTCGTAGCGCGCCTTGCTCTGGATCAGGCCGAACGCCGATTTAGGCGGCAGCGGCGTCGCGCCGGTCAGCCTGGCATAGCCCGCATACAGATCGTCGCTGGTCCGCCCGGCGATGACGAAGAACGACACGCGCTCGCCGACGTTGGATTGCAGATGCGTCTGGCTGTGCAGGCCGGGCGAGACCATCGTCGCCGACGGATTGTCCCACAGGATCGCATAGCCTTTGTCCGTCACCATGAACGGCACGCACACCGCTTCGCCGGCGGGGCGATCGTAATCGTGGCGGCAGTCGATCGTCCGCCCGCGCAGGTCGAGCACGCCGTCCTGATATTGGCCCAGGCCGTAATAATGCGTGTCGGGCGTGTCGCCGAAGGTCGCGCCGACGCGGAACGTATGCTCGCCCGTCACGTCGTGCGGCGCCATCTCCCACCCGGTCATCGCGGTCAGCGGCGTGCCGTCGGCACGGTCGAAGCGGATCGACACGGGCGGGAGGGACGGGGCGAAATAGCGCTCCATCTGGCTCGGCGGCTTGGGCCAGGGTTGCGCCGCCACGGTGACGCGCAGGTTGCCCGAGGCGAAGACGTCGCCGCCGTCGCTGCCCTGCTGTCGGGTCCAGCCCGCGGCATCGCTCTTGCCGGAAATGCCATAGCCGGGTTGGCCTTCCGCTTGGCCCCGATCCGTCGCGATCGTCACGCGCACGATCCCCGGTCCGTAGGGCTCCACCGACACCAGCGCCCCATGGCGCTCGACGGTCGCCAGCCGCTGTGCATAGGCGGGCGCGCTGACCGCCAGCAGCGCGGCGATCAGGGCGAGGCGCGTCATCGGCCCGCTCCCCGTTCACCCAGCGCCCGGCGAATCGCCGCCTCGGCCACCGGCCGCATCGCCGCATAGCCCGCCGCCGTCGGATGCACGCCGTCGCTCGCCAGCCCCGGCTTCATCGCGCCTTGCCCGTCGTCCAACATGGGATGATAATCGACATAGGTGAACCCTTCGCGCTGGGCATATTCCCGGATCCACGCATTCAGCGCCGCGATCTGCGGCACCGGCTGCTTGTCCTTCGCCCAGGGGAAGGCGCCGGCCGGGGGCACGGAGGCGAGGATCACCCGGATGCCATGCGCGCGGGCCAGTTCCGCCATGCTCGCGATATGCCCTTCCACCGTCTCGATCGTCGCTGCACCGGTGTTGCCGGCGATGTCGTTGGAGCCGATCATGATGTGGACGGCCTGCGGGTGCAGGTCGATCACGTCCTGCCGGAATCGCAAGAGCAGCTGCGGCGACGTTTGGCCGCCGATCCCGCGATCGATCACGCCGTTGCTGAAGAAGGCTGGATCGAAATTGATCCAATTGTCCGTGATCGAATCCCCGGCGAACACGACCCGCGGCCGTTCCGTCAGCGCGGCATTGGCGGCGCGATAGCGGCATAGCTGCCCGAAATCGCGGGTCAGAGTGTGCAGTTGCTGCTCGGTCCAGCTGACCTTGGGATGGGCTGGGCAGGGATCTGCGACGATCCCGGTCGGGTCGCTTGCAAAGGGATCGCCGGCGACGCTGACCTGTGCCGCGGAGGGCACCGCGCCCGACACCAGCACCGCGGCGCCCATGACACCCAGCCAACCACTGCCCACGACATTCTCCCCTGCCTCTTGTGAGCGCTATCGTAGCCGCCCGGTTGCGCGAGTCCAACCTGTCAGCCGGTCGGATTGAAAAAGGGGCTGTCCTACACGCTTCGTTCGATCTATGTTCCCGGCATAGGTCAAGGGATCGTCACGGAAAAACACCCTCTTCGGCGTGACTTTTGTGACCTTTCGAAGGGACGTTCGTGGACCAGTTGCTTGTCGTTGCCATTCTCGCGCTTGCCGCCGGCCTGCTGATCGGTTGGCTGCTGGCGGCCCGTCGCAGCGGCCGACTCGCCGCCGATCTGGCGGTCGCGCAGAGCAAGGTCGCCGACGCTGAGCTCGTCGCCCGGACGCGTGACGCGGTGGAGCGCGAACGCAACGACGCGATGCGCGAACTCGCCGGCCTGCGCGCGCAGGTTGATGATCGCATCGCCACCGCCGACGCGCTGCGCACCGAACTCCTCGCCGTCCGCAGCGACCGCGACGCGGCACGCGCCGACCTTGCCGCCGCCGGCGCGCAGGTCGAGGCCGCGGAGGTCCGGCTTATCGACCTGCGCGCCCAGATCGATCAGAGCCTCGCCGCTGCCGACCTGCTCCGCCGCGAACTGGCGACGATCCGCGCCGATCGCGATGCCGCCCGCGCCGATCTCGCCGCGATGCAGGCACAGAGCGAGGCCTTCGAAGCCCGCCTCGCCGACATGCGCGAAGCGAAGGAGCTGATGGCGACGCAGTTCAACGATCTCGCCAACAAGGCGCTGACCGACGCGCAAAAGGCGTTTCTCGATCGCGCCGAGGCACGCTTCCGCCAGTCCGAAGAGCTTGCCGGCAGCAACCTCAAGTCACTGCTCCAGCCAGTCAACGATCGCCTGGCGCGTTACGAAGAGGGCGTCGCCAAGGTCGAGGCCGAGCGCCGCGACGCCTTCGGCGACCTCAAGGGGCAGATCGAACAGATGCGCCTCGGCCAGGAACGCGTCTCGGGCGAGGCCGCCAAGCTTGTTAACGCGCTCCGCAACGCGCCCAAGGCCCGCGGTCGCTGGGGCGAACAGCAGCTGCGCAACGTCCTCGAAACCTGCGGACTTGCCGAGCATACCGATTTCGCGATGGAGGTCAGCGTCGCGGACGGGGAAGGGGGCCGCCTGCGCCCCGACGCGATCGTCCGCGTCCCCGGCGGCAAGTCGCTCATCATCGACGCCAAGGTGTCGCTCAATGCCTATCAGGACGCGTTCGGCGCGGTCGACGAGAACGAGCGCCATATCGGCCTCACCGCCCATGCCGCCTCGATGCGCGCGCATATCAATGGCCTCAGCGCCAAGGCCTATTGGTCGCAGTTCGACGATACGCCCGAATATGTCGTGATGTTCGTTCCCGGCGAACACTTCCTCTCCGCCGCGCTGGAGCATGACGCCGGCCTGTGGGACTATGCCTTCGACAAGAAGGTTCTGCTCGCCACCCCCACCAACCTCATCGCCATCGCCCGCACCGTCGCGGCGGTGTGGCGTCAGGAGAAGCTTGCCAGCGAAGCCCGTGCGATCGGCGCGCTGGGCAAGGAACTGTACGACCGTCTCGCCAAGGCCGGCGAGGATCTGCGCAAGGTCGGCAGCGGCCTCACCACTGCGGTCAACAATTACAACAGCTTCGTGTCGAGCTTTGAGAGCCGTGCTCTGGTGTCCGCACGCAAGTTCCGCGACCTCAACATCGAACCCGGGGCACGCGAGATCGGCGTTGCGGAACCGGTCGAGGCCTTGGCGCGCTACGGCGATGACGTACTGCGCCTTCCCGACGCAGCCGAATGAGGACCCCGCGATGAAGGGCATGCACCCCGGCGATATCGTGATGGATCAGGACGGCCGCATTGCCGGGATGGTCGCCGGCGATGTCGTCATCCGTCCCGGCTGCGACGTCCGCATCAGCGGCATGGTCGCGGGCGACGTCTATGTCGAAGAGGGGGCCCGCGCCCGGATCAGTGGCATGGTATCCGGCCGTGTCTTCAACGACGGTGGCGCGGTGCGCATCAGCGGCATGATCGGCGGGTAGATCGCTTGCTGTACCCTGCGGCCTTGCTGTTGGCTGCATGGGTACGGCAATCGAAACGATCAGCCGCGACCGTTTTGGCTAAGGTGTTCATGTTGCAAGAACGGGCAGTCACCGGCTCTGCTGAGCCAGCACCTCATAGGCCATCACCGCCGTCGCCACCGCAGCGTTCAGGCTGTCCGCCTTGCCCAGCATCGGAATCTTGACCAGCAGGTCGCACGCCGCGGCATAGTCCGTCGGCATCCCCTGCGCCTCATTGCCCGTCAGCAGGAACGTCGGCGCGGCATAGGTCGCCCCGCGATAGTCGTGGGTGGTGTCGAGGCTCAGTCCCACCAGTTGTCCCGGCCCATGCCGAAGCCACCCGAGGAACTCCTCCCAACCGCTCCGAACCACGGGCACGGTGAACAGCGCCCCCATGCTCGCGCGAACGGCCTCGACCGAGAAGGGATCGACGCACTCGCCGATCAGGATCAGCCCGCCGGCCCCCACCGCATCGGCGGTGCGCAGGATGGTGCCCAGATTGCCCGGATCGCGCAGCCGCTCGGCAACTAGCCAGATGCCGGCACTGTTGCGGTCGAGGTCGGCAAGCGTGCGATCGAACTCGTCGAACACCCCGACGACGGCCTGCGGGTTATCCTTGCCCGACAGTTTGGACAGAATGTCGGGCGTCGTCTGGATCGATTCGCCGCCCGCCATCTCGACGTCGATCGACAGCGCATGGACCAACGGATGGTCGGCATTGGCTGCCGCATAGAACAGGATGCGGGGCAGGCGGCCCGTCTCGCGCGCTTCGGTCAGGATGCGCAGGCCCTCGGCCATGAACTGCCGAGCGCCGCGACGATGCTTCTTGTCGCGCAGCTCGCGGGCATATTTGACCAGCGGGTTGGAAAAGGCGGTAATCTCTCGGGGCATGGCGTGTCGGGCCTTCGCGCCAGCCGGAGGCTGACGCAAGGCAAAAGCGACACGCCCGGCCGGCGCGGCCGACAGCCGCGTCCGACGACGCGGCTTAGCCGCGGCGCTGCCCTAGACGGAACGCCACCCGAAATGCGGCGGGCCGCCCCGCTCAGTCTTCGCCGAACTTCGCCTCGACCAGTTCGCACAAGGCGCTCACCGCCGCCTCGGCCCCGTCGCCCGCTGCACTGATCGTGATCGAATCGCCCTTGGCGGCGCCGAGCATCATCAGCCCCATGATCGACGTGCCCGTGACGGCGCCATCGTCCTTGCGCACCTGCACCTCGACCGGCTGGCTGGAGGCGAGGGTCACGAACTTGGCGCTCGCCCGCGCGTGCAGGCCGCGCTTGTTGGTGATCAGGACGGTGCGCTCGATCCCGGCGCTCATGCCGCCGCCTCGCCCAGCACCTCGGATGCGACCGAGATATATTTGCGTCCCGCCTCGCGCGCCGCAGCGACCGCCTCGACCACCTTCATCGACTTGCGCGCCGATCCCAGCCGGATCAGCATGGGCAGGTTCATCCCCGCAATCACCTCCACATGCCCGCGCGTCATCAGCGAGATGGCGAGGTTGGAGGGCGTTCCGCCGAACAGGTCGGTCAGCACGATGACGCCGCGCCCCGTATCGACCGCCGCGATCGCCGCGGCGATATCCGCGCGGCGCTCTTCCATGTCGTCGTCGGGACCGATCGAGATGGTGGCGATCCGCTCCTGCGGCCCCACGACATGCACCATGGCGGTCACGAACTCTTCGGCGAGCCGTCCGTGCGTCACCAGAACCAGGCCAATCATATCGGTTACGTTACTCATTTGCTGGCCGGCGGCCCCTCGAGCGAGTCCTGCGGTGCGGCCCCCAGGTCGCGATGCGTGATGGTGGGCGAAAAACCCGCGTCGCGCAACCGTCGAGCGAGATGTTCCGCGACATGGACCGAGCGATGCCGCCCGCCGGTGCAGCCGATCGCGACGCTGACATAGGCTTTCCCCTCAGCGCGATAGCGCGGAATCAGCAGTTCGAGCAGGCTGCCGATCTGCGCCATCGCGGCGGGATAGGCGGGGTCTGCCGCAACATAAGCGGAAACGTCGGCGTCCAGCCCAGTGCCCGGGCGCAGCACGGGGTCCCAGTGCGGGTTGCGCAGGAACCGCATGTCGAAGACCAGATCGGCATTGCGCGGGATGCCGCGGGCGAAACCGAACGACTGGATCGACAGCACCGGCGCGTCGCTGCCCGACACCGCGAAGGTCGACCGCACCTTTTGCGCGAGCATGTTGGCGCTGAGGTCGGTGGTGTCGATCAGACGATTCGCCCATTCGCGCAGCGGCGCCAGCAACTCGCGCTCGCGGGCGATGCCGTCGCTCGCCGGCCGGTCCGGTGCCAGCGGATGGCGCCGTCGCGTTTCCGAATAGCGGCGCTCGAGCTCGGAGCCCGCGCAATCGAGAAACAGCATGCCGACGTCGAGCCCATGGCCTTCACGCAGCGCGCGGATGCGCTCGATAATCCGTTTCGGGTCGAAGTCGCGCGTCCGCGCACCGATACCCAACGCCAGCGGCTGCGCGCCATCCGCAGCCCCCTGCGCCAGCGGCGCTTCCAACAGACGATCCAGCAGGGCGAGCGGCAGATTGTCGACCACCTCCCATCCCAGGTCTTCCAGCGTCTTCAGCACGGTCGACTTGCCCGCCCCCGACAGGCCGGTGACGAGCAGAATGTCCTTGGTCATCAATACGTCCCTGCAATGCGGGCAAAGAGGAGAGGGCGTGTCACGCGGGCGTCGCGCCGGGTTGGCGGACCGCCCATTCGATCTTCAGCGGGGTCGAGGCGTGATGCGCGTCGAAGGAAAGCTCGCGGACGGCGATCCCTGCGAGCAGGCGCTGTCGCCGCTCGGGCATGCGATCGGGCTCGCCGCCCAGATGCACGACCAGCGCGACCGGCAGGTCATCGACCTGTGGCAGGCTGACGATGCCGAGGCCCCGCACCTCGATCCGGCCACGGATGGTGTCCGGCGCCCGCGCGAGCAGGGCGGTTCCCTGCCGCACCACCAGCGTGCGATCGTCGCTGACCAGCACTGCGCCGCGATCGATCAGGCGCAGCGCCAGATCGGATTTGCCGATGCCGGACACACCCTGGATCAGCACGACATGCCCATCGATCGCGACACTGGTCGCGTGCAGCATTTCCGACGAAAGGATGGTCATGATGCTCAGTCCGCCGCAGATGGCGCGCCCGCGATCGGCAGGCGCACGACGAACCGCGCGCCCGCCAGCCGGTCTTCGCGCGATTCGACGATGATGCTGCCCTGATGCGCCTCGACGATGGTTCGCGCAATGGCGAGGCCCAGGCCGCTATGCTGGCCGAACGCCTCGCTCTCGGGCCGGATCGATTGGAACCGCCGGAAGATCGCCTCACGCGCTTCTTCGGGCACGCCGGGGCCTTCATCCTCGACGCGGATGACGACGTCCTCGTCGCTCCGTGCCGCGGCGATGGCGACGAGGCCACCGTCAGGCGAGAAGGATAACGCGTTCTCGATCAAATTTTCGAACACCCGCTCCAAGCGCGCGCCCTCACCGAGCACGACCAGCGGTTGGCCATCATCGTCGACCCGCAACCGGATGTGCCGCTCCACGACGCGCTCGATGCGCTGGGCGACGAGCGCATGGATCATCGCGGCGACATCGATCGGCTCGAAATGCGCGCGGCTGAGCTGCGCATCGAGACGCGATGCCTCGGAAATGTCGGTAATCAGCCGATCGAGCCGATGCACGTCGTCGCGCACGATGCCGAGCAGGCGGGCCTGCAACTCGGGGTCTTTCACCCGCCCCAGCCCCTCGACCGCCGATCGCAGCGAGGCGAGGGGGTTCTTCATCTCATGCGTCACGTCGGCCGCAAACGCCTCCGTCGCATCGATCCTCGCGCGGAGTGCGAGGCTCATGTCGGACAGGGCGCGAGCGAGGCTGCCGATCTCGTCGCGGCGCGACGGCAGGCGCGGGACCACGACCTCACGCGCACGCCCCAGCCGCACCCGCACCGCCGCCCGCGCCAGCCGTCGCAGCGGCCTGACGATCGTGCGTGCCAGGAACAACGACAGCAGCACCGAGACGAGCGTCACGACGAGGAGCACGATGCTCAGCCGGAACCGCTCGATCCGCACCGTCTGCGTGATGTCGCGCGCGTTGATCGTACTCATCACCACGCGCTTGCCGGGCAGAGGCGCCGCGACGGTGATGACCGGGGTGCGATCGGGCGCGCGCCAGATGCTGCCGGAGACCTTGCTCTGCGCTGCCGCGACGGAAACGTCAGGCCATTCGCGTCCGTCCCCGCGCTCGCGGTACAAGGGTGGGCGGACCGCGCCGACGATCGTATCGATCGCCGCGTCGAGGAAGCGGGCGACGCTCTGGTTCCACGCCTGCTTGTCCGGGTCGAGCAGCACCGCGTTGCGGACGCCGAGGTCCCGGCTGTCGGCGATCGTCCGCCCGCCACCATCGAAGATACGCAGCCGCGCACCCGTGTCCCGCGCCAGTCGCGTGATCAAATCGTCCCGCTGCTCCGGCCCCACCATCGCCAGCGATTCGGCGATCAGCCGCCCTTCGCGAACATATTGCGCCACCCGCGCGTCGAGCAGCCGGCTGCGGTACGAATCGAGGTAAAAGAACCCACCCGCCAACAGCAGCAACGCGAAGATGTTGACCGCCAGGATGCGGCGGGTGAGCGAGATCTGGCCCGACCAGCGGAGCGCGAGGTCGCTCGCCTCGCGTCGCCGGTCGCTGCCTTCACTCTTCGGAGAAGCGGTAGCCGGCGCCATACAGCGTCTCGATGGCGTCAAATTCGGGATCGACCTGTCGGAACTTGCGTCGCAGCCGCTTGATGTGGCTGTCGATCGTCCGATCGTCGACGTAGATGTCGTCCTGATAGGCGGCATCCATCAGCTGGTTGCGCGTCTTCACGATCCCCGGGCGCTGCGCGAGCGTTTCGAGGATCAGGAATTCGGTGACGGTCAGCGTGACCGGCGCATCATCCCAGGTGGTGCGATGCCGCGCCGGGTCCATCGACAGGCGCCCGCGGATGAGCGGGGCCGCCGCCGTCGTATCGCCTTCCTCCGCGGGGCTGGCCACCGCCTCGGTCCGACGCAGGATCGCGCGAATGCGGGCGATCAGCAGCCGTTGGCTGAAAGGCTTGGCGATATAATCGTCCGCGCCCATCGCCAGGCCGAGCGCCTCGTCCAGCTCGTCGTCCTTGCTGGTCAGGAAGATGACCGGAATCTGGCTCTTCTCGCGCAATCGCCGAAGCAGTTCGAGGCCATCCATCCGCGGCATCTTGATGTCGAAGATGGCAAGGTCGGGCGGGTTGTCGGTCAGGGCCTTCAACGCCGTCTCGCCATCCGAATAGACGCGGGTCAGGAACCCCTCCGTCTGGAGCGCGATGGACACGGACGTCAGGATATTGCGGTCGTCGTCGACCAGCGCGATCGTCGCGGTCATGCTCGGGGGCGCCTTCGATCCATAGAGCTGGCCTAGGGCAAAGCGTGCCGCGGCTCAACACCCGCCCCGTTGCAAGTGTTTGACGTGTTAAACGCCGTGTCCTATATGATGGAACATCAGCGGCGTGCGCACAGCCCCTCCCCAGGATGTGCAGGCCGTGGCGAGTCATGGGAGGATGATTGTGAACGAGCGCATTCCGCACGCGGGTCTTGCCGCACAGGGTATCGAAACGCGCGCCGACCTGCATTGGAACCTGGTGACGGCGCGGCTGGTCGAGGCCGCCGTCGCGCGCGGCGAGGGCAAGCTCAGCGCCGACGGACCCTTGGTCGTCGAAACCGGCGCCCACACCGGCCGGTCCGCGCAGGACAAGTTCATCGTTCGCGATGCCGAAACCGACGGCACCGTCTGGTGGGGCAAGTCGAACAAGGCGATGGCGCCGGAGCATTTCGCCGCGCTCAAGGCCGACTTCCTGACGGCGCTGGGAAGCAAGGAACATCTGTTCGTCCAGGATCTGTACGGCGGATCGCAGCCCGAAAACCGCGTCCGCGTGCGCGTCATCAACGAACTCGCCTGGCACAATCTGTTCATCCGCACGATGCTGGTCCGCCCTGAAGAGCATGAACTGCGCGACTTCCAGCCCGAATATACGATTATCGATCTGCCGACCTTCCGCGCGGACCCGGCACGTCACGGCACGCGCAGCGAGACGGTGATCGCGGTCAACTTCACCGAAAAGCTGATCCTGATCGGCGGCACGCGCTACGCCGGCGAGATGAAGAAGAGCGTGTTCGGCCTGCTCAACTATCTGCTGCCGACGACCGGCGTCATGCCGATGCACTGCTCGGCCAATATGGGCGCGGATGGATCGACTGCGGTGTTCTTCGGCCTGTCGGGCACCGGCAAGACGACGCTGAGCGCCGATGCCAGCCGCACGCTGATCGGAGACGACGAACACGGCTGGTCGGACACGGCCGTCTTCAATTTCGAAGGCGGCTGCTATGCCAAGATGATCCGCCTGTCGGCCGATGCCGAGCCGGAAATCTTCGCGACCACCAAGCGTTTCGGCACGGTGCTAGAAAACGTGGTCATGGACCCCGTCACACGTCAGCTCGACCTCGACGACAATAGCCTCGCCGAAAACAGCCGCGGCGCCTATCCGATCGACTTCATCCCCAATGCCTCCGAAGAGAATATGGGGGGCGTGCCCAAGAACATCGTGATGCTGACGGCGGATGCCTATGGCGTGTTGCCGCCGATCGCCAAGCTGACGCCGGATCAGGCGATGTACCATTTCCTGTCGGGCTATACCGCCCGCGTGGCCGGCACCGAGATCGGCGTGACCGAGCCGGATGCGACCTTCTCGACCTGCTTCGGCGCGCCGTTCATGCCGCGTCACCCGTCGGTCTACGGCAATCTGCTCAAGGAGCGCATCGCCAAGGGCGGCGTCGACTGCTGGCTGGTCAACACCGGCTGGACCGGCGGCAAGTACGGCGTCGGTAACCGCATGCCGATCAAAGCGACGCGGGCGCTGCTCAACGCCGCGCTCGACGGCAGCCTGAAGGACGCGGAGTTCCGTACCGATCCCAATTTCGGCTTCCAGGTGCCGGTTGCGGTGCCGGGCGTCGATGCCGCCATCCTCGACCCGCGCAGCACCTGGGCGGATAAGGACGCGTACGATGCAACCGCCGCGCGTCTGGTCGACCTGTTCGTCGAGAATTTCGCGCAATTCGCCGACCATGTCGACGAGGGCGTCCGTCAGTCCGCGCCGCAGGTGAAGGCGACCGAAGCCGCCTGACGCGCGCATGGCGTCGCGGGCCCGGAGGGGCTCGCGGCGCTGTCATGCGATCATCGCAGGACTTTCCCCGGCGCGTCACAATCTGCGCGCATGGCGCCGCTCGACGCACAGCCGAGGGGTGGGCAGATGACGGGTAACACGCAGAAGGCCGTGGCCGCCGCGATGCAGCGGCACGGCCATCTTTCCAAACAGGGCCTGCTGGAGCGCGCCTTCACCTGGGCATTTCGCGGCCTCGTCTATGCGCAGATCTGGGAAGACCCGGTCGTCGATATGGCAGCGCTGGCGATCACGCCGGACTGCCACGTCGTCACCATCGCATCGGGCGGCTGCAACGCGCTGTCGTATCTGACCGCCAACCCGGCGGCGATCACCGCGGTCGATCTCAACACCGCGCATATCGCGCTCGGCACGCTGAAGCTCGCCGCGGCCCGGCACTTGCCGGATCACGCGAGCTTCCTGCGCTTCTTCGGCCACGCCGCCAGCCGTGACAATCTCGACGCCTATCAGCGCTACATCCGCCCGCATATCGACGAGCCGACGCGCCGCTATTGGGAAGGCCGCGACCTGATCGGTCGACGCCGCATCGGCGGCTTCGCGCACGGCGTTCACAAGCGCGGTTTGCTGGGCCGGTTCATCGGCGCCGCGCATCTGCTCGCCAAGCTCAATGGCGTCGATCCACGCCTGCTGCTCGATGCGCGATCGATCGAGGAACAGCGCGCGATCTTCGATCACAAATTCGCGCCCGTCTTCGACCGGCGCTTCGTCAAATGGTTGACCGACCAGCCGGCCTCGCTGTTCGGCCTTGGCATTCCCCCCGCGCAATTCGATGCGCTGGCCGGCGAGGAGCGTATGGCCGGCGTTCTCCGCCAGCGCCTGGAAAAGCTCGCCTGTGGTTTCGACCTCAAGGATAATTACTTCGCCTGGCAGGCCTTCGGCCGCCGGTACGGCGAAGGCCCCGCCGCGCCGCTGCCGCCCTATCTGCAAGCCGAGCATTATGACGCCATCGTCGACCGCGTCGGCCGTATCACGCTCGCCCACGCCAATCTGACCGAGCATCTCGCCGGCCTGCCCGACGCGTCGCGCGATCGTTACATCCTGCTCGACGCACAGGACTGGATGACGGACGCGCAACTGTCTGCGCTGTGGACGCAGATCACTCGCACGGCGCGCCCCGGCGCCCGCATTCTGTTCCGCACCGCCGGGGAGGCGGACATCATCCCCGGCCGCATCCCCGACGCCGTCCTGTCGCGCTGGGCATATCAGGCCGAGGCATCGAAAGCCTTCACCGCGCAGGATCGATCGGCGATCTACGGCGGCGTCCACCTCTACATCCTGCAGGATGCGTGAGGTGGATCATGCCGCGCGGATGGACCGCATCTACGCGGGCCAGCGCCACATCTATGATCTGACGCGCAAATATTATCTGTTCGGGCGCGATCGGATGATCGATCGGCTGGATCTTCAGCCGGGTGCGACCGTGCTGGAGGTCGGCTGCGGGACGGGACGCAATCTGATCCGGGCAGCGCGGGCATGGCCGGACGCGCGTTTCTATGGTCTCGATATCTCGGCCGCGATGCTGACCACGGCGCGGGCCAAGGTTGCGGCGGCGGGTCTGCCGGGTCGGATCACGCTGGCGCAGGCCGATGCCGCAGATTTCGATCCCGTCGCGCTGTTCGGCATTGCGCGGTTCGATCGGGTCGTCTTCAGCTATACGCTGTCGATGATCCCACCCTGGCGCGCCGCGTTGCAACAAGGGCTGGCGGTCACGGCAGCGAACGGGCGGCTCGCGGTGATGGACTTCGGCACGCAGGGCGGCTGGCCCGCCTGGTGGCGCACGGCGTTCCTCGCCTGGTTGCGCCATTTCGACGTGACGCCGCGCGCCGATCTGGCGGAGGAGGTCGCGAGCCTCGCCACGCTAGCCAACCGACAGGCCGATACGCGGGCGTTATGGGGCGGTTACGCCTGCGAAGCGACGATCGCCTGAGTCGTCAGCGGCGTTCGACCAGACCCGTGGCGGGCAGGGGCCCTTCGCCGAGCTGGAAGAAGCGTTCGACGATATCGCGCGCGAGCCGCGCGGGCCGCAGCGTTTCCGCATCGAGGCAGCACCAGCTCGATTTCACCTCGGCGACCACCTCTTCACCGCGGCGGATGACGGTGTCGTAGAAGGCGCGTGCGCCCTGGACCTTTTCCAGCAAGACCGTCGCGATCACGTCGTCGCCCAGGAACGTCGGCTTGCGATAGGTGATCTCATGCTTCAGCGCGACCCACAGATGGGCGGCGACCGCATCGGCGGGCGCGAGCTTCTGCCAATGGCTGACGACGGCGTCCTGCACCCACTTCAGATAGCTTGCGTTGTTGACGTGCCCCATGAAGTCGATGTCGGCCGGATCGATCGGAACCGGAAATTGATGCGGAATGCTCTGCGTCACGCCTGTGGATATAGCAGTTCGCGCGCGATCCGACAGGGCCGATCGGGATGGATGCGACGAATGGCGCGATGAACGTCGGTCAGTCGCCCGCCTGTTCGACGGTAACCATGCCGCCGTCGACCGCAACGATGCGGACACGGTCCCCCACTGCCGCATGCGGTCCTCTCGCCGGCCAGCTGCCATCGCCGATCCGCACCCGGCCGCCGGCCTCGCCGATCGCCACGTCGACCAGTACGATCTCGCCGATCAGGCGCGCCGCCCGGTCGTTCAGCTTGGGGTCGCTGCTCGACACGGGAAAGTCCCGATACCAGCGCCGCCCGACCAGCACCGCGATGACGCTCCAGACGGCGAAGGCCGCGATCTGGGCGGGCAGCGGCAGATCCGGCGCTACCAGCACGACCGCGCCGACGACCGCTGCGGCCGCCGCCAGAAAGATCGCGAACACGCCCGGGATCAGCAGTTCCGCAATGCCGAGCGCCAGCGCAGCGATGAGCCACGCGCCGCCGGCCCCGCCGATCGTGTCGAGCGTCACGCCTGCGGCAATTCGAACGGCCCGCGCTTCGGTTCGGGCTTGGCCGTGGTGGGGGCAGGGGATTTCGCCAGCGCGTCCTTCGCCAGTTCGCCGATGCCGCCCAGCGTGCCGATCAGCTGCGTCGCTTCCACCGGGAACAGGATCGTCTTGGCGTTGGGGCTGGTCGCGAACTTGCCGACCGCCTCGACATATTTCTGCGCGACGAAATAGTTGATCGCCTGCGTCCCGCCTTGCTCGATCGCCTCCGACACGACGCGCGTCGCTTTCGCCTCGGCCTCCGCTGCCCGTTCGCGCGCTTCGGAATCGCGATAGGCCGACTCACGCCGTCCCTCGGCTTCGAGGATCCGCGCCTGCTTCTGGCCTTCTGCCCGCAGGATTTCCGAAGCGCGCGTGCCCTCGGCCTCCAGGATGTTGGCGCGCTTCTCGCGCTCGGCCTTCATCTGCCGGCCCATGGCGGCGACGATATCGGCCGGCGGGCGGATGTCCTTGATCTCGACGCGGGTGATCTTGACCCCCCAGGGCACCGTCGCATGATCGACCACCGACAGCAGTCGCGCGTTGATCTCGTCGCGCTTCGACAGCGTTTCATCGAGGTCCATCGACCCCATCACGGTGCGCAGGTTGGTCGTCGTCAGCTGCAGCAGCGCGGTATAGAGGTTCGAAACCTCATAGGCCGCCTTGGCCGCGTCGAGCACCTGGAAGAAGACGACGCCGTCGGTCGAGATGATCGCATTGTCCTTGGTGATGATCTCCTGACCCGGAATGTCGATCACCTGCTCCATCATGTTCATCTTGCGCCCCACGCGATAAAAGAAGGCGGGGTAGAAGTTGAAGCCCGGGCTCGCCGTGGTCGTGTATCGGCCGAAATGTTCGATCGTATATTGATAGCCTTGGCGAACGATCTTGATGCTCGTCATCAGGTAGAACAGCACCAGGACGAGGGCGAAGGCGGCGATCGTGATGGCCATCGGTGTCGTATCCCCTTGCCGCGCGAATCTGCCCCGCGCTGTGGTGCGACGATAGCACAGTCCGTTGGCCATGCACGGCCCTCTAGCGCTTCTGCTGCACTGCGGTTACATGGCCCGCCACTTACTCCCCTCCCGCGAGGACATGGCACCTTGGATATCCGGCTCGGTCTCACCTTCGACGACGTATTGCTCGTACCGGGCGAGTCGGACATCCTGCCGAGCACCGCGGATACGCGCACGCAGCTGACGCGCGGCATCGCGCTCAACATCCCGATCCTCTCGTCCGCCATGGACACGGTAACTGAGGCCGACATGGCGATCGTCATGGCGCAGTTGGGCGGGATCGGCGTGCTCCACCGTAACCTGTCGATCGAGGAACAGGTCGCTGCGGTGCGGCAGGTCAAGCGCTTCGAATCGGGCATGGTCGTCAACCCCATCACCATCGCGCCGACCGCGACGCTCGCCGAAGCGCAGGCGCTGATGGCGCATCATCGGATCAGCGGCATTCCGGTCGTCGAACGCGACGGCAAGCTCGTCGGCATCCTGACCAACCGCGACGTGCGCTTCGCCGGCAACCCGAAGCAGCCCGTCGCTGAGCTGATGACGCATGAGAATCTCGCCACCGTCACCACCGACGTCGGGCAGGAAGAGGCGCGACGCCTGCTTCACCAGCGCCGGATCGAGAAGCTGCTGGTCGTCGACGACGCCTATCGGTGCGTCGGCCTGATCACGGTGAAGGATATCGAAAAGGCGGTCACCTATCCCTCGGCGACGAAGGATGCCGCCGGTCGCCTGCGCGTCGCCTCCGCGACGACGGTCGGCGACAAGGGCTTCGAACGGACCGAGGCGCTGGTCGACGCCGAATGCGATCTGATCGTCATCGACACCGCGCACGGGCATAACCGCGACGTCGCGCGCGCGGTCGAGCGGGTGAAGAAGCTCAGCAATTCGGTGCAGGTCGTCGCCGGCAACGTTGCGACCGGTGAAGCGACGCGCGCGCTGATCGATGCGGGGGCGGACGGGATCAAGGTCGGCATCGGCCCGGGCTCTATCTGCACCACGCGCGTCGTTGCAGGTGTCGGTGTGCCGCAGCTTACCGCCGTGATGGACTGCGCCGAGGCGGCGGCGAAGGCGGGCGTGCCGGTCATTGCCGATGGTGGCCTGCGCACCTCGGGCGACCTCGCCAAGGCGCTGGCCGCGGGCGCCTCGACCTGCATGGTCGGCTCCTTGCTCGCGGGCACCGAGGAAGCGCCGGGCGAGACCTTCCTCTATCAGGGCCGCGCCTACAAATCCTATCGCGGCATGGGCTCGGTCGGCGCGATGGGCCGCGGCTCGGCCGATCGCTATTTCCAGGGCGATATCAAGGACCAGATGAAGCTGGTGCCTGAAGGCATCGAGGGGCAGGTCGCCTATAAGGGCCCGGCGAAGGACGTGATCCACCAGCTGGTCGGCGGCATCAAGGCGGCGATGGGCTATACCGGTTCGGCCACGATCCCCGACCTCCAGACGCGCGCGCAATTCGTCCAGATCACCGGCGCGGGTCTGAAGGAAAGCCACGTCCACGACGTCACGATCACGCGCGAAGCGCCCAATTATCCGACTCGCTAAGTGACGCCCGCCGCCCGCACCCAGGCCGCGATCGAGTTGCTCGATGCGGTGATCGACGCTGCGCGCAGCGGCGGCGCGGCGGCGGACACGTTGATCGCGCGCTATTTCGCGACGCGCCGCTATGCGGGATCGAAGGATCGTCGCGCGGTGCGCGACCTCGTCTATGCCGCGATCCGGCGAGCAGGGGACGTGCCGACATCCGGCCGCGCCGCCATGCTGTCGGTGGCGGCAAGCGACGCCGCGGTCGCTGCGACCTTCGACGGCTCCGCGCACGGTCCTGCCCCGATCAGCGCGGACGAACCGATGGCGGCCAGCGGTGTCATGCCCTCGTGGCTCGCGGCAGCCTTGTCGGCCTCCGGCGTCTCACCCGATCAGCAGGCCGCTCTCATCGACCGGGCGCCGTTGGATGTGCGCGTCAATCGTCTGCGCGCCGATCCGGCGTCGATCGCTTCAGCCTTGGATGGCGAACCGATCCCTGGCGTGCCCGATGCGCTTCGCCTGCCGACCGGCACCAACGTCGATGCCTATGCCGGCCAGATCGAGGTCCAGGATGCCGGCAGCCAGATCGTCAGCCTCGCCGCTATTGCGCAGCCCGGCGAGCGTATCGTCGACCTGTGCGCCGGCGGTGGTGGCAAGACGCTGGCGCTCGCCGCAGCGATGCGGAACGAGGGCCACATCCTCGCCACCGATATCGATCGGGCGCGGTTGTCCCGTCTGGCGCCGCGGGCCGAAAAGGCCGGCGTGACGATCGTCGAAACGCGCCTGCTCGATCCCAAGCGCGAGGCGGCAGCGCTGACCGACTGGGTGGGGACGGCCGACACGGTGCTGATCGATGCCCCCTGTTCGGGCACCGGAACCTGGCGCCGCAACCCCGAGGCGCGGTGGCGGCTCACCGCCGACCGGCTCGCGCGTTTCGCCGAGCAACAGCGTCACGTGCTGGATGTCGGGGCAGAACTCGTCCGACCCGGCGGGGCATTGGTCTATATCGTCTGCTCACTGCTCGACGCCGAAGGCGCCGGGCAGGTGGAGGCGTTCCTCGCCGATCATTCGGACTGGCGCGCCGAGCCGCTCGATCTGCCGGCAGGCAGCCCGCGCGGTGCCGGTCTGCGGCTCGATCCGGCAAGCCATGGCACCGACGGATTTTTTGTCGCGCGTCTGATCCGCGCCTGCTAGTCCTCGGGGCGTGCCCCCCGTGGAGACCTTCATGCGCGTTACGTCCGTCGCCCTTGCTGCCGCGCTGACCCTCGTCTGCGTGTCCACTTCGCTCAGCGGCCAGCGTCCCGACGACCAGATCGACGCACGGTCGCTGCAATTGCTCAGCGAAGGACGTTCCGCCAAAGCCGCCGGCAATCTCGATCAGGCGACCGACCTGCTCGAAACCGCCCTCGCGGTCGATCCGCGCAACCGTCAGGCGTTCATCACGCTGGCGCAGGTCGCCGAAACGCGGGGTCTGCCCGGCAAGGCGATCCGCCTGTATCGCGAGGCGCTGACGCTCGAGCCCAACGATGTCGCCGCGTTGCGCGGGCAGGGCGAGGCGCTGGTGATGAAGGGCGCCGTCGCGGTCGCGAAGGGCAACCTCGCGAAGATCCGCACGCTCTGCAAAGGCGCCTGCCCGGAGGCCAACGAACTCGCCGCCGTCATCGCCAAGGGCCCGCCGGTGACGACGGCACAGAACGACGCGAAGCCGGCGACCGCCAAGCCCTAAGCGCCGGCGCCGACCTGCCGCGCGAGGGCAACGAACTCCGCCACGCTCACCGTTTCCGCCCGCCGGGTGGCGTCCAGACCGAGCCGCTCGAGCGCGGCGAGCGCGCCCGGCACGCCCTTCAGGCTCTGGCGCAACATCTTGCGCCGCTGGCCGAAGGCCGCCGCCGTCACCCGCTCCAGCACGCGCACATCGACGCCGTCCGGCGCTTCGCCCGGCACAATATGGACGACGGCCGACATCACCTTGGGCGGCGGGGTGAAGGCGGAGCGATGCACCGGCATCGCGATCCGCGCGGTCGAGCGCCACTGACTAAGCACCGCGAGCCGGCCATAGGCATCGTCCCCGGCGTCGGCGACGATCCGGTCCGCAACCTCCTTCTGGAACATCAGCGTGCAGGATTGCCACCACGGCTGCCAGTCGCTCGTCAGCCAGCCGACGAGCAGCGCGGTGCCAACGTTATAGGGCAGGTTCGAGACGATATGCGGCCGCCCGGCGAACAGCGTCGGCGCGTCGATTTCCAGCGCGTCGCCCTCGACGACGCGCAATTTGCCCGGATAGGCTTCACCGAGTTCGGCCAGCGCGGGGATACAGCGCCGGTCGCGCTCGATCGCGGTCACCTGCGCCCCCGCCGCGAGCAGCGCTCGCGTCAAACCACCGGGACCTGGGCCGACCTCCAGCACCTCGGCACCCGCAAGCGGGCCCGGCACCGCTGCGATGCGGGCGAGCAACTGCCCATCGAACAGGAAATTCTGCCCCAGCGCCTTACTGGCGCTCAAACCGTGCCGAGCGATGACGTCGCGTAAGGGGGGAAGGACCGGCGCAGGCGCACCGGTCGCAGGGGCATCGCTCATGCCCGAGCGCGCCGGTCCGCCGCCTGCCCCGCCATCGCGATCGCCGCGATCATCGCACCGGGATGCGCCCGGTCGCTGCCCGCCAGATTGAACGCGGTGCCATGATCGGGCGAGGTTCGCACGATCGGCAGGCCCAGCGTCATGTTGACGCCCTCGTCGAAATGGAGCGTCTTGATCGGCACCAGCGCCTGATCGTGATAGCAGCACAGGGCCGCATCATAATGTTTGCGTGCGCGGGCATGGAACAGCGTATCGGCCGCGAACGGCCCGGTGGCGTCGATGCCCTCGGCACGGAGCTGCGCGATCGCAGGCTCCAGAATGTCGATCTCCTCGCGTCCGATCGTCCCGCTCTCGCCCGCATGCGGATTGACGCCGGCAAAGGCCAGGCGCGGCGCGGCAATGCCGAAGTCGCGCCGCAGGGCGGTCGCGGTCGTCCGCGCTTTCGTCACGAGCAGATCGACCGATAGCAGCGACGGCACCGCCGCCAGCGGCACATGCGCGGTCAGCGGCACGACGCGCAGCGACGGCCCTGCCAGCATCATCACCGCATCCTCCGCTGCCACGCCGCAGCGTTCGGCAACGAATTCCGTCTGCCCCGGCTGATTGAAGCCGATGCCGTAGAGTTGCGCCTTGGAGACCGGTCCCGTGACCAAGGCCTTCGCTGCGCCCCGCTGTGCGAGCGCGATCGCGCATTCCAGCGCGCTCAGCGCGGCCCGCGCGCCGGAAATCGTGGCCGTGCCCGGCACCACGTCTCCAGCGGGCTCGACCGCCAAAACCGGAAGCGCCCGATCGAACACGACGGGCGCCTCGGCGATGTCGTCGATCACCTCGATCGGGCCATCCCACACACGCGCGACGGCGCCGGCATCGCCGACCATCGCAAAGGGCGGCAGGCTGCGCAGCGTGCGCACCACCCAGCTCTTGGCGATAATCTCCGGGCCGACCCCCGCGGGGTCGCCCATCGCAATCGCCAGCGCCGCCCCGCCCGTCATATCAACGATACTCGATGACCGCGTCACGACGCAGGTCGCGCAGCTTGCTCTGCGCGCGCAGGTTGACGCGCTGCTGCTCCAGCTGGCCCTGGATCTGGGCAGCGCCCGGCACCACCGAGGCCTGCGGATCGTCACGACCGCACAGCACCAGCGCGCGCACGCCTTCGGTCGGCGAACCGAACGGCGGGGTCGCCTGACCGACCTGCATCTTCAGCAGAATTTCCTGGAGCGGTGCGGGCAGGTCGCGGATGCGGATCGAATCGTTGTCGACCACTTCGGCGCCGATGCCGGCAGCAATCTTCTCTACCGTGCCGCAGCCCTGGATCGATTGCACCGTCTTGGCAAAGGTCGCGGCGCGTGCCGAGGCCTGCGCCTGCGTGGTGCCCGCCGGGAAGGCGACGGTCAGCTGCTTCAGGCTCAGCTTCGCATCGCGCGGGTCGGCCGCACCGATCGTCCGCTTGTCGGTAAGGTACAGGATCGAAAAGCCGCCCGGCGTTTCGATCGGGCCGGCGATCTGGCCGACCTGCATCTGCTGCGTCGCCTCGGCGAGCGGCTGCGGCAGCGTGACGAGGCGGATCCAGCCGAGATCGCCACCGACGCCGCGCGTCGACGCTTCGGAATAGTTGCGCGCGAACAGTTCGAAGGGCTGCTGCGCCTTCTGGATTTCGCCGATGATCTGCTTGGCCTTGGCGAACACCTGCGCGCGATTCGCGTCATTGGCGCTCAGGTAGATTTCCTTGAGGTTATATTCCTCCGTGCCGCGCGATGCCTCGATCCGCTTCTGGATCGCCGACACCTCTTCGTCGCCGACGTTGACGAACGGCTCGATCTTGCGGCGCAGGTAACGGCTCCAGGCCAATTCGCCCTCGATCGCACGACGCAGCGAGCGTTCCGACGAGCCCGCCTTGCGCAACGCGACGCGCAGCTGCGGCACGGTCATGTTGAACCGCTTGGCAAGGCCCGCTTCGCTCTGGTCGAGCTCGGCCTGCGTCACGGTGATTTCGGCGCTCTTCGCCTCCTGGATTTCCAGCGTCTCGTCGATCAGCTGGCGCAGGATCTGGAGCTTGAACTCGTCGATCTGGTCGGGCGGGGGCGTGCGGCCGCCATTGTTGAAGACGGTCAGCGCCAGGCGCTGGTCGACATCGGTGCCGGTGATGACCGTGTCGTTGACGATCGCGGTCGGCTTACGGACGTTGGGGTCGAGCTTGCCGAAGATCTGCAGGTTTGCGGGGATGTTCAGGTTCGTGTCGGGCACCTGCTGGTCGGCGACCGTCTGCGCGATCGCGCCGGTGCTGAAAGCGGCCAGCGCGGTCCAGCCGAGCAGGCGCACGGCCTTGCCGCGGAGATTGCGTCGAATGTTGTGCGTCACGTCGTTCCGTTACCCCAAAAAGCGCGGGCGCGCCGCAGCACGGCCTTGCGGCCCGTCTTGCCCCGTCGCAGCTGAACTTCGGCTTAGCGACCGAGGTTGGTCAATGCCAGCGTCAACAGGAAGCTGTTGCCCGAGCGCGCGTCGCCCGTATCCTGATAATCGCGGCGCCACGTCGCCCCCAGCCGGATGCAATCGTCCTCGTACTGCACGCCGATACGATGGCGGATCGGATCGAATCCGTCGGACAGCGACAACGGGTCTTCGTTGCGATCGGTCAGGTCGATCACGGTCGATCCGAACGCCGACCAGAAACGTGCGAACTGGACGCGGCCGGCAAGGCGCAATTCCTCGCGGTCCTGCAAATCCTCGATTTCGGGGAAGATATTGCGGTTGAGCCGCAGATAGCCGGCCATGACATAGGTGGAGCGCGATCCGATCGTCGCATCCACTTCGTTGCGGCGCACGGCCAGCCCGTCCTTGTCGAGGCGGTAACGATGCGTGATCGACACGAAATCGCGGATGCGCAGCGTCGTCCGGCCGACGATGTCGGAAAAGCGGTCCGACAGGCCCGTGCCGCTCGGCAGGATCGTCGGCCGTTCCGACAGACGATAGCTCTGGCCGATCACCGCATCCAGCGTCGCGCCGGGCAGCGCGACGGACCATTCCGCCCCATAGGTCGCACGGCTGCTGTCCTCGTACCGGTCGTACCCGGCGAAGCGATTGAGCGCGAACAGGTTCGAATCTTCGAGGTCGACGGCCCGCGCATCCTCGTTCGGCACGGCGAGGTTCGCGATCCGCGGCGCACCGACGATCTGCACCCGTGGCGTCAGGCGCTGCGTGCCGCCCAGGAAGCTGCCGACGAACGGCCATTTCACGTCCACCGCCACCGCACCGATCGCGCGCGTCTGGAACCCCTCCAGCCCGCGATAGCTGGCGACGCTGGTCAGCTGCGTGTCCTGCGTGTTGTACGCGTCGAGCCGGGCATAGCCGGTCAGCGTCACTTCCTGGCCCCAATTGGTCAGGCGACGAAGGTCCCACTGGCCCGCGACGAACGCGCGCTGCGTATCCTGCCCGGCCGTGCGGGTAAGGGCGAGTGTGTTGGCCTGCAGCTGCAAGCGCCCGCCGGCCAGGTCCATCCGCTTGCGGAAATCGAGCTCGGGCAGCGCGATCGGCTGCGTCCCTTGCGGATCGTTGACGCGCATCGACTGCACGTACCAGCCGGTCAGCGCGAAATAGGTATTGGGGTCGATCCGCTCCAGCGACGCCGTCGTGCGCAGCCGGTCGTCGCGCGAGATGTTGTAGCGGCGCAGGAACGTGCGGTCGCTCGCCAGGCGCACCGAACCGCTGACGCTCCAATAGGGCGACAGCTGGTAGCGGGCGACGCCATCGATGTAGCCGCGCAAGGCCCGCTCGGTATCGGTCGGGGTGATCGTGACCAGATCGTCGCTGCGCCGGCTTTCGGTGCCATAGGCGGTGATGCGGAAGGCGCCGTTGGTGCCCAGCGCCTCATATTGCGCCTCCATCATCGGCAAGACGGCCGAGAAGACGTGCGGCGTCAGCGTCAGCCCCTTGTTGGGCGCGAGCCGGAAATAATAGGGCGCCACCAATTCGAGGCCGTTGACCCGATCGAGCTGGAAATCGGGCGCCAGCAGGCCGCTTTCCGCCTTGCCGCCGATCGGCAGCGAGAAGGCGGGCAGGGGAAGCGCGGGCAGGCCGAACAGATGGAATTGCCCGCCCCCGAAATACACGCGCTCGCGATCCGGGCGATAGGTGATGCGGATCGCCGTGATCTTCCACGACGGTTCCTTGGGGCACCCTTGCGGATTGGTGACCGTGCAGGGCGTATAGGCCGCCTTGTCGAGCTGGAGCGTGCCGTCGGCGTAGCGCTGCCCGCGCTCGGCCGCCATGCGCCCGCCCTGTTCCAGCACGACGAGCATATTCTCGACGACGCCGTCCTTCATCGAATCGGTCAGCTCGATCGAATCGCCGTAGGCGACGTCGCCTTCGGGGTTGGTGACCGCGATATTGCCGGTGGCGACGACGCGCCCGGTCTTCCGGTTCCACACCACCTTGTCGGCGCGCAGGCGATCGCCCTGCCGAAACATCCGCACGTCGGTCAGCGCGGTGACGATGTCGGTGTTCGTATCATATATCAGGCTGCCGGCGCTGAACTGCACCTGCTCGGCATCGTTGGGCTTGGCCGCAGGCGCAGACAGAGCCGGATCGCTGGAGGATGGCGGCGCGACGGGGCGGCTCTGCAGGTCCTGCGCATGCGCCGATCCGGCGAACAGGGTCGCGGCGAGCGCACAGCCGGCCAGTAGGTCGAAACGCAACACGATGATCCCGGCACCCTTTTCCGTACACCGCGGCCTCGCCCTGATCGACGCCGCACGTCTGCCGCCTATCGCACCCCTGATGCGCACCTGCAATCGTTGTGCTTCACCGCCTGCGATCCTAGATCGGGCATCAGTCATAGTCGTTGTCGGAAAGTCCAAAGATGCAGATCGCCTTCACCTCCACTGCGCCGAGCGCGCCCGCCATTCTGGCGCTTCCAATCGACAAGGATGCTGTCGGTCGCGGGCAATGGGGCGGTTTGGGGGAAGGTCATCACGCGATCGCAGATGCCGCGGCCAAGGCGGCACGGTTCGACGGCGAGGCGGGCGCGATCGTCGAGTTGTTCGTCGCGGACGACGGTCAGGCGAAACAGCTGCTGCTGGTCGGCGTAGGGTCCGGTGACGAAGCCGGCTGGAGCAAGGCGGGCGGCGCGCTGGTCGCGCGGTTGCTGACCTCTGGCGCGACCGAATTGGTTGCCGACCTGAGCGACGCGGACGTCACCCCGCAGGCCGCCGCGCGTTTCGCCGCCGCCGCCGCCCAGCGCGCATGGCGCTACGATCATTATCGCACCAAGCTGACCGACAAGCAGAAGGTGAGCTTGACCACGCTGACGATCGCCGGGGCACCCGACGGCACCGATGCCGCATGGGCCGCGCAGGACGCCGTGACGCAGGGCCTCGAACTCACCCGCAACCTCGTCGCTGCGCCGCCCAACATCCTCTACCCCGAAACCTTCGTCGAGCAGGTCCGCGAATCGGTCGAGGGACTGGGCCTCGAGATCATCGTCCTCGGCGAGGACGAAATGCGCGAACACGGCATGGGCGCGTTGCTCGGCGTCAGCCAGGGGTCGGTGCGCGACGCACGCATCCTCGCGCTCAAGTGGAACGGTGCCGGGGAGGGCGATCCCACGCTCGCGCTGGTCGGCAAGGGCGTGACGTTCGACACCGGCGGCATCTCGCTGAAGCCCGGCGCGGGCATGGAAGACATGAAGTGGGACATGGGCGGCGCCGGTGCGGTCGCGGGCACGATGAAGGCGCTCGCCGCGCGCAAGGCCAAGGTCAACGTCGTCGGCGTGATGGGCCTCGTCGAGAATATGCCCGATGGCAACGCGCAGCGCCCCGGTGACGTCGTCACCTCCATGTCCGGCCAGACGATCGAGATCCTCAACACCGATGCCGAAGGGCGGCTGGTGCTGTGCGATGCGATCACCTGGACGCAGCAGACGTTCCGGCCGAAGACCATCATCGATCTCGCCACGCTGACCGGCGCGATGATCGTCAGCCTGGGCAACGAATATGGCGGCCTGTTCTCCAACGACGACGGTCTCGCCGACAAGCTGCTCGCCGCCGGCACCGCGACTGGCGACAAGCTCTGGCGTTTCCCGCTGTCGGACACGTACAACAAGCTGATCGATTCCCCGATCGCCGACATGAAGAACGTCGGCCCGCGCGGCGCCGGTTCGATTACCGCGGCGCAGTTCATCCAGCGCTTCGTCGATGAGGGCGTGCAATGGGCGCACCTCGACATCGCCGGCATGGTGTGGAGCGACAAGGCCGCGGCGACCTACGACAAGGGCGCGACGGGTTATGGCGTGAAGCTGCTCGACCGCCTCGTCGCGGAGCATTTCGAAGGATAAGCGTGAGTGATGCGGGGGTGGAGCCATGCCCTCCGGCAGGCTACACCCCTGGCATGCAGGTCGACTTCTACCACCTCACCGCGACGCCCCTCGACCGCGCGCTGCCGCAGATCGCGGCAAAGGTCGTGGAAAGCGGCGCGCGTCTGCTGATCGTCACCGCGCGGGACGAGCAACGGGCCGATCTCGACCGCCTGCTGTGGACCTACCGCCCCGACAGCTTCCTTCCGCACGCGCAGGCGGGGACAGGGGACGACAGCGTACAGCCCGTGCTGCTCGCACCTGCGGTCACGCCGACGAACCAGGCCCGCCACGTCGCGCTGGTCGATGGCCAGTGGCGCGACGAGGCACTGGCCTTCGATCGCGCCTTCCACTTCTTCGAGGACGAGCACATCGCCGCCGCGCGGGAGGCTTGGCGCGCGCTCGGCGGCCGCGACGGGGTGGAGCGGCGCTATTGGAAACAGTCCGATACCGGCCGCTGGGAACAGGCCGCCTGAACCCGAAGCGGTTGCAAAGCCGCCGCCCCGCGACTAGGGCGGCGCCACTTTCAAACCCCTCCCAAATTACAGGAGCCCGTGACCATCATGGCCGCGACCCGTACCTTTTCGATCATCAAGCCCGATGCCACCCGCCGCAACCTGACCGGCGCGGTCACCAAGATGCTGGAGGACGCCGGTCTGCGCGTCGTCGCGTCGAAGCGTATTCACATGACCCGCGAGCAGGCCGAGGGCTTCTACGCGGTCCATAAGGAGCGCCCCTTCTTCAACGATCTGGTCGAGTTCATGATCTCGGGTCCGGTCGTCGTGCAGGTGCTCGAGGGCGAGAACGCGATGCAGCGCAACCGCGACATCATGGGCGCGACGAACCCGGCGAATGCCGAGGCCGGCACGATCCGCAAGGAGCTCGCGGAGTCGATCGAGGCCAACACGGTCCACGGTTCGGATTCGGACGAAAACGCCGAAATCGAGATCGCCTACTTCTTCAAGCCCGAAGAGATCGTCGGCTGATGACCGACTGGCGGCTGCGGCGTGCGTCCGTCGAGGATGCGCCCGCGGCCGCTTTGGTTGCCGGCGCCAGCTTCCTGGCGACCTTCGCCGGCATAATCGATGGCGCCGACATCGTCGCGCATGTTGCGAAAAACAGCGCGCCTGCGACCTTTGCCGCATGGATCGGCGATCCCGGCAGCGTCGTCACGCTTGCCGAACATCCGATCGGCGCCGCCCCTGTCGGCTACAGCGTTTTGACCACGCCCGACCTGCCGGTCGACACGCATGCCAGCGATATCGAGCTGCGCCGCATTTACACTTTGCCACTCGCACAAGGCACCGGCCTTGGTCGCGCCCTCATGCAACAGGCCATCGCTGACGCCATCGCGATGGGTAAAACACGCCTGTTGCTCGGCGTGCTGGGCCGCAACGCTCGCGCGCGCGCCTTTTACGAACGGCAAGGCTTCGACGTCGTCGGCGCGCGCCAATATCGCGTCGGCAGCGCCCTGTGCGATGACGTGATCTACGCGCGTTCGCTGTAAGCCCCCTCCCGACACTGTCGGGAGAGGGCTCATTCGGGCTCAGGCCGGCGCGAACACGCCGTCGTCGTCCATCACGTGCAGCACGCCGTCGGCGATCGCGAAATAGGCGCCGCGCAGCTTCAGCGTGCCCTGCGCCTCGCGCTTCGCCACGAAGGGGAAGGTGCGCAGGTTGTTCAGGCTGACGCGCACCGCCTCATGCTCCATTTCGCGCGAAGCGTCAGGGCCATCGCCGTGCTTCGCAATCACCCGTTCGCGCGCGGCGTCCAGCATCCCGACCCAGTCGGAGATGAACTTGCCCTCGCCGGCCTTCGCATCCTCGAAGCCATGGGTCAGCGCCGCCTTGCAGCCGCCGCACGACGCGTGGCCCATCACGAGCACCTCGGGCACTTCGAGCTGCGTCACCGCAAATTCCAGCGCCGCCGACACGCCGTGATAGCCGCCGCCGACCTCATAGGGGGGCACCAGGTTGGCTACGTTGCGCACCACGAAGATTTCGCCGGGCGACGTGTCGAAGATCTGCGACGGATCGACGCGGCTGTCCGAACAGGCGATCACCATCACCTTCGGGCTCTGGCCGTCCTTCAGTTCGTCCCAGCGCTCGCGCTGTTCCGACCAGCCGGTGTCGCGAAACCGATGATAGCCACCAATCATGTCGGAAAAGTCGGTCATTGTGCCTCCGTTATGGTCTAGGTCCGGTTCGGCGGGGATAACGCGTTTGCGGCCGACTGGTGCCCGCCCGGGCGCGTCAGCAAAGCAACGTCACAATCGAGCGATGGTTGTTCCTTCCGCCCGACATCGCTATCTCGCCCGAATGAACGAGATGACTCCGGTGGCCCGCCCCGAACGCCAGCGCAAGCCCGACTGGATTCGCGTGAAAGCGCCGACCAGCGCCGGCTTCGCCGCGACGCGTGAACTGATGCGGTCCAAGAGCCTGACGACCGTCTGCGAAGAGGCCGCCTGCCCGAACATCGGCGAATGCTGGTCGAAGAAGCATGCGACCGTCATGATCCTCGGCGATACCTGCACGCGCGCCTGCGCCTTCTGCAACGTGAAGACCGGCATGCCGCGCGCCGTCGACCCGATGGAGCCGAACAACGTCGCCGATGCGGCTGCGCAGATGGGCCTCGAACATATCGTCGTCACCTCGGTCGATCGCGACGATCTGCCCGACGGCGGCGCCAAGCAATTCGTGAAGGTGATCGAGGCGATCCGCCGCGCCAATCCGAAAACGACGATCGAAATCCTCACGCCCGACTTCCGCAACAAGCACGAAGCGGCGGTCGAGGCGATCGTCGCCGCGCGGCCGGACGTCTACAACCACAATCTCGAAACCGTGCCGCGGCTGTATCCGACGATCCGGCCGGGCGCCCGCTATTATGCGTCGATCCGGCTACTGGAGAGCGTCAAGAAGCTCGACCCGTCGATCTTCACCAAGTCGGGCGTCATGCTGGGGCTGGGCGAAGAACGGCTCGAGGTACATCAGGTGATGGACGACATGCGCTCGGCCGACATCGATTTCCTCACCATGGGCCAGTATCTTCAGCCGACGCCGCGGCATGCGAAGGTCGCCGAATTCGTCACGCCCAAGGCGTTCGACAGCTATGCCGCGATCGCCCGGGCCAAGGGCTTCCTGCTCGTCGCGTCCTCGCCTTTGACCCGCTCCAGCTATCACGCCGGCGACGATTTCGCGAAGATGCGTGCCGCGCGTGAGGCCAAGCTCGCCGTCCATGCCTAAACATTCGGAAACGCGGCATCTGCCGTATTCGGCCGAACAGATGTTCGACATGGTCGCCGACGTGAAGCGCTATCCGGAGTTCCTGCCCTGGGTCAGCGCGATGCGCGTGCGCCAGGACAGCGACACCGCGACGCTTGCCGACATGATCGTCGGCTTCAAGGGCCTGCGCGAAACCTTCACGTCGAAGGTCGAAAAGCAGCGCCCGGGCAGCATCCACGTCGAATATATCGACGGGCCGCTGAAGTACCTGCACAACGATTGGCGCTTCCGCCCGGAGGAGGGCGGCTGCGCGGTCGATTTCAGCGTCGACTTCCAGTTCAAGAACCGGATGTTCGAAATGCTGGCCGGGCAGGTCTTCGGCGTCGCGCTCAGGAAGATGATCGGCGCGTTCGAAGACCGCGCCCGCGTCCTTTACGGCAGCAGCAGTTCCAGCGCGACCAGCGCCGCCTGAAGGCGGATTCCGCCGCGCCCCAGGTCGCCGAACTGCTTTCGATCGGCGTGGACATCGGCGGGGTCGCCGCCCCGTTCCGCGCGGGCGAAGACGACCGTGCCGACGGGCTTCTTTTCCGATCCGCCACCGGGACCTGCAATGCCGGTGATCGCCACCGCGACATCGGCATCGCTATTGGCGAGCGCGCCCTGCGCCATGCTCCAGGCGACGGCGATCGACACCGCGCCGAACGTTTCGAGCACGTCGGAATTGACCTTCAGAAGGCGCATCTTGGCTTCGTTCGAATAGGTCACGAAGCCGGCGCCGAAGACGTCGGACGATCCGGGAATTTCGGTCAATGCCGCCGCGACGAGCCCGCCGGTGCAGCTTTCGGCCAGCGCCACGGTCCGTCCGGCGGCGCGGTTCGCTTCCACGACACGGCGTGCGGCATCGATCAGTTCCGCGGGGAGCAGGCTGTCCATCATCGCGCCTCCGAACACAGCGGCAGGTCGGGCACGTTGATCGCCTTGCCCTTCGCCTTTTCCGCCTTGAAGTAGCGCAGGGTCGTTACGATGACCCCCGCGGTGTTCTGCGGGGGAAGGGGGGCGAGCTGCGTCACGAAGCGATCGATCGTCCCGCAATCGGCGGGGTTGATCCGGCCGACGAGCAACGGCGCCAGTGCCGCCGTCAACAGCGGCCGGGCGAATTCGGATTGCAGCAGCGAATCGATCATCGGATCGGACAATTTGACGATCGCGGCACGGGCATTGGGCCACGCCCGATCCGCGGCGGACTGGTAGCGCGCCAGAAAGTCGCTGTCCGTCCGCCGGATCAGACTGGTCGCTGGCAAGCGCGCCGAACAGACGATGCCGGTCTGCTGGATGATATCGGGCAAGGCGACCAGCGTCATCGCCTCCGCCTCGGGCGTGGTGATGCAGCGGCTCTGCGCTTCGGCAGGCGCGGCCGCGAGCAGGGCTGTGACGGCGAGCAGCGCGGTCTTCATCGCGGCAGGCTCACGGTGGCCACCGCCTGCGCGGCAATGCCTTCGCCGCGGCCGGTAAAGCCCAGCCGTTCCGTCGTCGTCGCCTTGATGCTGACGCGGTCTTCCGACAGCCCGAGCAGCGCGCCGATGCGGGTGCGCATGGCCTCGCGGTGCGGCCCGATCTTCGGGGCCTCGCAGATCAGCGTCAGGTCGACGAAGTCGATGCGGCCGCCCTTGTCGGCGATCAGGGTGGCGGCATGTTGCAGGAATTGCGCGGAGTCGGCGCCCTTCCACTGCGGGTCACTGGGCGGAAAGTGCGTGCCGATGTCGCCCGCCGCGATCGTGCCCAGCAGCGCGTCGGTCAGTGCGTGCAGCCCGACGTCGGCATCGCTGTGCCCTGACAAACCCTTGTCGTGCGGGATGAGCACGCCGCCCAGCCACAATTCCTCGCCTGCTTCCAGCCGATGAACATCGAAGCCGGACGCGCTCCGCGTCTCCCAGGCGATTTTGGCTTCGGCCGCGGCGAAGTCCTGCGGATGCGTCACTTTGTCGAGCATCGCATCGCCCTGCACCAAAGCGACGCTCCCGCCAAGCCGCTGCACCATCTGCGCATCGTCGGTGGCCTCTTCATCGGCGGGCCAGCCGGCATGGGCGGCGCGGAGCGCGGGCAGGCGAAAGCCCTGCGGCGTCTGCACACGGAACAGCCCGTCGCGCGGGACGACCGAACCGTCGCGCACGAGCGTGTCCGCAACGGCGAGGCCGGGGATCGCCCCCTCATCGGTATCGAGCGCGGCCAATATCCGGTCGATCACCTGCGCCGGCACGAAGGGCCGTGCCGCATCGTGGACCAGCACCCTGTCGGCCTCGATCGCTGCAAGCCCGCGCGCGACCGACTCGCGCCGCGTCGCTCCGCCGACGATCGTGCGCACCGGCCCGAGTGCGGCGGCCGCCAACGGCTCCGCCCCCGCGGCAATCACCACCACCACCTCGTCCACCGCCGTGTGCCCGGCAAAGGCGGCATAAGCGTGCGCGAGCAAAGCCTTGCCGCCGACGTGGGCATATTGTTTCGGGATGGCACCGCCGGCGCGCGAGCCGCTGCCCGCCGCCACGATCAGCGCGACCGTCCGCTGCTTGTGTATCATCGCCGCCGCCTAGCGCAGACCCGCAATGCTTGCCAGAGCGGGCATAGGACGGTAAGGGCTGCCTGTTTTTCAGGCAGATTTATGGCCCATCTCACGCCCATTCAGATCGGTCCCATACGGATCGAGCAGCCCGTCGTGCTGGCGCCCATGACCGGCGTCACCGACATGCCGTTCCGCACGCTCGTGCGCCGCTATGGCTCCGGTCTCAACGTCACCGAAATGATCGCGAGCCAGGCGGCGATCCGCGAGACACGGCAGTCGCTTCAGAAGGCCGCGTGGCACCTGTCGGAAGAGCCGGTCTCGATGCAGCTCGTCGGCTGCACCCCGTACGAGATGGGCGAAGCGGCGAAGCTTGCGGAGGATCGCGGTGCGGCGATCATCGACATCAATATGGGCTGCCCGGTCCGCAAGGTGACCAACGGCGACGCCGGCTCGGCGCTGATGCGCGACCTCAAACTCGCCGCGGCCCTGATCGACGCCGTTGTAAAGGCGGTCAAGGCTCCAGTAACGCTGAAGATGCGTATGGGCTGGTGCCACGACAGCCTCAACGCGCCCGAACTGTCGCGGATCGCGCAAGATCTTGGGGTGAAGCTCATCACCGTCCACGGGCGCACCCGCAACCAGATGTACAAGGGATCGGCGGACTGGCGCTTCATCCGTTCGGTCAAGGACGCGATCGACCTGCCGGTGATCGCAAACGGTGACATCTGCACGATCGACGATGCGGTGGACGCCCTCGATCAGTCCGGCGCCGATGGCGTCATGATCGGCCGTGGCGCCTATGGGCGGCCGTGGATACTCGGGCAGGTGATGCACTATTTCGCGACCGGCGAACGGCTTCCCGACCCGTCGCTCGACGAACAATATCGCGTCATCGTCGAGCACTACGATGCCATGCTCGACCATTATGGCGAGATGACCGGCGTCAACATGGCGCGCAAGCACATCGGTTGGTACACCAAGGGGCTCACCGGATCGGCCGAGTTCCGCAACGCCGTGAACCAGGAGCCGAGCGCCGCGAAGGTAAAGGCGATGCTTGCCGATTTCTACGCGCCATACCGTGATCAGCTCCCTGCGGCCGTCCGCCAGGCCGCCTGACAGGATTGTGACGGACCGTCCGGGCTTTGCCGAGCTGTTCGCGGCGCTGCCCGTCGCCGTGCTCGTGATCGATGGTGAAGACCGTATTCAGCACGGGAATGCCCAGGCGGAGCTGCTGCTCAATTTGTCCGAACGGGTGATGCGCGGGCAGCCGCTATCGGCGATCCTGCCACGCCCTCCGGCTGGCGATCGGCAGGCGGGGCACGGCTTTGCCGTCTACGACACGGAGATCGCGACGCCACACGGCCCCAAGATCCGTGTCGACTTTTCCGAGGCGCAGCTCGCCGATTATCCCGGCTGGCGCGCCATCACGCTGCACAGCGTTGCGGGTACGCGCAGCGTCGGCCAGCTTGGCGGACGTGGGGCCAGCGCCCGCGCGGCAAGTGGCGCCGCGGCGATGCTGGCGCATGAGATCAAGAACCCGCTGTCCGGAATCCGCGGTGCTGCGCAATTGCTCGATGCCGGTGAACTGACCACGCTGATCGTGACCGAGGTCGACCGGATCGCGGCACTGATCGATCGTATGCAGGATTTCAGCGACACGCGCCCGCTGCCGATCCAGTCGGAGAATATCTATCCGCTGATCGGCCATGCCCGCCGGCTGGCGCTCGCCGGCTTTGCCCGCGGCGTGTCGATGGAGGAGCGGTTCGATCCCTCGCTGCCGCATGCCGCGATCAATCGCGATGCCTTGCTGCAGATTTTGATCAACCTGCTCAAGAACGCCGCGGAGGCGACGCGGACCGTCGCCGATCCCCGCATCGTCATCACCACCGCCTATCGCCACGGCATGTCGGTAGCGGCGACGCGGGGCGGCCCGCGCGTGCCCTTGCCGATCGAGATCTGCGTGACCGATAACGGCCCCGGCGCCCCCGCCGACATTGCCGAATATCTCTTCGATCCGTTCATCTCGGGTCGGCCGGAGGGGCAGGGGCTTGGCCTCGCGCTGGTCGACAAGCTGATGCGCGACATGGGCGGGATCGTTCAATATGCCCGTGAAGGACTGCCTGAGATGACGACCCTGCGCCTCCTGCTGCCACGGGCCGTCCAGTGAGCCGCGTTCTGGTCGTCGACGACGACGCTGCGATCCGCACCGTCGTTGCGCAGGCGTTGCGCCGCGCCGGACACGACGTCCAGACGGCGGAAACCCTGTCGCAGGCCGATCGTGCGCTGGCGCAGCGGCTGCCGGACGTGCTGATCACCGACGTGGTGCTGCCCGACGGCGACGGCATCGTTCATGTGGCAGAGGTCAACGCCCGCCACCCCGATTTACCGATCATCATCCTGTCGGCACAGAATACGCTGACGACGGCAGTGCGCGCGAACGAGGTTGGCGCGTACGAGTATCTCCCCAAGCCTTTCGATCTCGACGATCTCACCCGCGCCGTCGCCGGTGCGCTGGTCCGCCACGCGGAAATGCCGCCGCAAGGGGAGGGGGAGGATCCCGCGCTCCCCCTGATCGGTCGCTCGCCGGCGATGCAGGACGTCTACCGGGTCATCGCCCGGGTGGTTTCGACGGACCTTACCGTTCTAATCTCGGGCGAATCGGGCACGGGCAAGGAACTGGTCGCGCGTGCGATCCACGATCTCGGGCGACGTCGGAGCGCGCCATTCGTCGCGATCAACATGGCCGCGATCCCGCGCGAGTTGATCGAGGCGGAATTGTTCGGTCACGAACGCGGCGCCTTTACTGGGGCTGGCCAGCGCAACGCCGGCCGTTTCGAACAGGCCGCGGGCGGCACCCTGTTCCTCGACGAGATCGGCGACATGCCGATGGACGCACAGACGCGTTTGCTTCGGGTGCTGCAGTCGGGCGAGTTCACCACGGTCGGCGGCGCTCGGACGATGCGGGCCGACGTGCGCGTCGTGGCTGCCACCAATCGCGACCTGACGCAGCAGGTCGCTTCGGGCCAATTCCGAGAGGACCTGTTCTATCGCCTGAACGTCGTCCCCATCGTGCTGCCCGCGCTGCGCGACCGGCGGCAGGACATTCCCTTGCTCGCCCGTCACTTCCTCGACAGCGCTGCCGCCCAGGGTTTGCCGCGTCGCCAGCTCCAGCCGGAGGCGGAAGCCGCGCTCGCGGCCTATGACTGGCCGGGCAACGTCCGCGAGCTCGAAAACCTGATGCGCCGGCTCGCGGTGCTGGCACGAGATGAGCTGATCGATCCGGCGACGATCCGCGACATGATCGGTGTGCCGGGCGGACAGATGGATTTGCCCGACGCGGGGATCGCCGAGGCGGTGCGCCACCTGATCGAACGGATCGCCCGTGAGCGCCCCGGCGCCCTGGACGATGGCACCTTGTACGATCGCGTCATCGGCGAGGTGGAACGACCCTTGATCGAAGCGATGCTGGCCCGACACGGCGGCAATCAGCTACGCGCGGCGCGGGCGCTGGGTCTCAACCGCAATACGCTGCGCAAGCGATTGGATACGCTGGGGATCAGCGCCAAGGGCGACGATTGATCCGTAGCGGCTGACCGCTGCACTTGATCGTACTGTGGCCCCAAACCACCGCAACCGACAATTATGTGGTTTCCGTGCAACAATCCGCGTTGTACGGAGGGACGAATGCACGCGGCCCCCACGCCCGATTTGAACGACATGTTACCGGTTCGCCGCCGGCGGATTACGCCCGCGGTCGAAGCGCTGGTGCTGGCGATTGCGTTGGCGATCGCCGTCGCGACCTATTTCGTGTTGACGGGTGGGGCATCCAACACCCGCGTAATCTCACCACCCCTGGTTGCGTTGCTGCTCGTCGCCAATCTGGTGTCCGGCACGACATTGATGATGCTGATCGGGCGGCGGATCGCCAGACGGCGCGCCGTACAATCCCAGATTGGCGGCAACGGGCAATTGCACGTGCAGCTCGTTGCGCTGTTTTCGCTCGTCGCGGCTGTCCCGCTCGTACTTGTTAATATTTTCGCTTCTCTATTGTTCCAATACGGCGTCGAATTCTGGTATTCAGACCGCGCCCGCGGAATGCTGGAGAATTCTACTGCACTGTTGCAGATAAATTATAATCAAGAACTCGATCGCATAAGCGCTGAGGCTAGCGCTATGCGCGTCGACCTTGCCGGATATTTGCGCGATTACCCTATCAATAGTGAAACATTTGCCAGGGGGCTCGTCTTTCAGCTTAAACAGCGAAACATGTCTGAAACGGCGATTTTTCTTAAAGGCGATCCGGTTCCGATTGCCTTCGTCAATCCGTACGAACGCCGGTTAGATCGCGTCGTGACCCCCGGCATGATTAGGAAGATCGATTCCGGGACGCCCAGCGTGGTCATTCAGGCCAAGGATCGCGCCGCACTGTTGATGCCGTTCAAATACGGCAAGGGCGCCTATCTCTACGTGGCACGGGTCTTCGATCCCAGCGTGGTCGAGCAATGGAAACGCGGCGAGCAGCTTGTGGCCGACTACCGAGATATGGAATCACGGTCGCGTGCACTGCAGTTGCGGTTCAACTCCGCATTGCTCGGCATTTCCTTGCTGATCGTGGCCCTTGCGGTGTGGATCGCGCTGGCCGTTGCCGACCGTCTCGTTCGCCCCCTGGGCGAGCTTGTGGGCGCGGCGCGGCGCGTCGCGGACGGTGATCTGTCGACGCGCGTGCCCGATCCCCGCACCTTGGATGAGGTCGGCACGCTGGCCAATGCGTTCAACCGAATGACCGGGCGGTTACAGGAACAAAATCGCGCGCTGGTCACCGCAAACGATCAGCTCGACAGCCGCCGCGCCTTGATCGAGGCGGTGATGGCCGGCGTGTCGGCCGGCGTGATCGCCTCGGGCGAAGACGGCATGATCCGGATCGCCAACAATTCGGCGTCCGAACTGATCGGCACAGGCATCGACAGCGTCGTCGGGCAGCCGCTGGCCCTCATCGCGCCCGAACTCGCCGATCTGGTGGCGAGTGGCCAGCGCGAGGCGATCGTCCAGGTCGTGCGTGGCGGCGAGACGCGGACGCTCGCCGTCCGGATCGCGCGGACCGACGCGGGGCCGATCCTGACCTTCGACGATATCACGCAGCAGTTGCTCGATCAGCGCCGCGCGGCGTGGTCGGACGTGGCGCGGCGCATCGCGCATGAGATCAAGAACCCGCTGACTCCGATCCAGCTCGCCGCCGAGCGTTTGCAACGCCGCTACGGCAACAAGATCGATTCCGCGGATACCACCTTCGCGCGGTTGACCGAAACGATCGTCCGGCAGGTTGGTGACCTCAGGCGGATGGTCGACGAATTTTCGTCCTTCGCGCGCATGCCGAAGCCGGTGTTCCGCGAGGAATCGCTCGTCGACATCGCTCGCCAGGCGCTGTTCCTGCACGAGGTCGCCCATCCCGCGATCCGCTTCGCGCTCGACCACGATTTTCCCGCCCCGCAGCTCGTCTGCGACCGGCACCAGCTTGGTCGCGCCTTCACCAACATCGTCAAGAACGCTGTCGAGGCGATTGAGAGCAAGGGGGATGGCGGCGGGGCTGTCACCATGGGCATACATGACGATGGTACGACGATCGTCGTCGAGGTCGCGGATACGGGCGTCGGCCTGCCGCCGGATCGCGATCGGATCGTCGAACCCTATATGACGACCCGCGCCCGCGGCACGGGCCTGGGCCTCGCGATCGTCAAGAAGATCGTCGAGGACCATTTCGGCACCATGGCCTTTGCCGATCGCGATGGCGGCGGCACCGTGGTGCGCATGACATTCGATGCCGCGGCCCTCGCGGCGCTCGATCAGGGGGCAGCCCCACCCGAACCGGTGACCGAACATGACGGTGCCGGCCAGCTTGCTGCACTCACACGCAATCGGAATTAGAGATTATGGCGCTCGACATCCTCGTCGTCGACGACGAACACGATATCCGCGAACTGGTCGCCGGCGTTCTGGAGGACGAAGGCTATGACACGCGCTCGGCCGCAGACAGCGACGCCGCGCTGGAGGCGATCGCCACTCGACGCCCGTCGCTCGTGCTGCTCGACGTCTGGCTGCAGGGCTCTCGCCTCGACGGTCTCGAACTGCTCGACGAGATCAAGCGGCGCGATCCCTCGATCCCCGTGCTGGTCATTTCCGGCCATGGCAATCTCGACACCGCCGTCGCCGCGATCCGGCGCGGCGCCAGCGATTTCATCGAAAAGCCGTTCGAGGCGGAGCGGCTGCTGCTGCTGGTCGCCCGCGCGACCGAAACCGAACGTCTGCGTCGCGAACTCGCCAGCCTGCGCGTCTCGGCCGGTCGCGAGACGGACCTCACCGGCCGCTCGGGCGCGATCAACGGCGTCCGCGCCACGCTGAAGCGCGTCGCCGCGACCGGCAGCCGCGTGCTCATCATGGGGCCGGCCGGCGTCGGCAAGGAGGTCGCCGCCCGCCTGCTGCATGGCTGGAGCAATCGCGCCGAAGCGCCCTTCGTCATCGTCAGCGCCGCGCGGATGACGCCGGAGCGCGTCGAGGAGGAGCTGTTCGGCGTGGAGGAGGGGGGTGACCTCGTCCGGCCGGGCCTGCTCGAACAGGCGCATGGCGGCACGTTGTTCCTCGACGAAATCGCCGACATGCCGATCGCGACGCAGGCGCGTATCCTGCGCGTGCTGACCGATCAGAGCTTCAGCCGCATCGGTGGCACCCGAACGGTCAAGGTCGACGTCCGCGTCGTGTCCGCCACCTCGCGCGACCTGACGCAGGAGATTGCCGAGGGGCGGTTCCGCGAAGATCTCTATTACCGCCTCAACGTCGTGCCGGTAATGCTGCCGGCCTTGGCCGAGCGCCGCGAGGACATTCCGTCGCTGGTCGAGCATTTCATGGCGCATTACGCCTCCGAACGCCGCGTACCGACCCCGGAGATCGCACCCGATGCGATGGTCGCGCTGCAAAGCTATGATTGGCCCGGCAACGTCCGCCAGCTGCGCAACGTCGTGGAGCGCACGATCATCCTCGCGCCGGGCGATCGCATCGGCCGTATCGACCTCGATCTCCTGCCCGCCGAGGTTCTCGGCGATCAGGGCGATCTGGCCGGCGGAGGTGGCGGCGCGATCATGGGTGCGCCGTTACGCGAAGCCCGCGAGACGTTCGAGCGCGAATATCTGCGCGTCCAGATCCGTCGCTTCTCGGGCAACATCAGCCGTACCGCCAGCTTCATCGGCATGGAGCGATCGGCGCTGCACCGTAAGCTCAAGCTGCTCGGCATTACCGACGTGCGCGAGGATTGACGCCTTTACGGCACGGGCCTTCGTTCATAGATACGGGGTCGCTGCCTATCATGGGCGGCGATCCCGACGCCGGGAAACGGCGCGATAGCGGGCGAACGTCCCGCCAATAACGGAAAAAGGCTCAACTCATGGCCGAAAAGCAAGGCTCGCTGCAGGACCTCTTCCTGAATTCGCTGCGCCGCTCCAAGACCCCGGTCACCATGTTCCTGGTGAAGGGCGTCAAACTCCAGGGTATCGTTACCTGGTTCGACAATTTCTCCGTGCTGCTCCGCCGCGACGGCCAGTCGCAGCTGATCTACAAGCACGCCATCTCCACGATCATGCCGTCCGGCCCGATGGACCTGGCCGGGATTATCGAATCCGTGGGAGAAGCGCAGCGCAAGCAACCGCTGTTGCAGGAAATTTTCCTGAACGCGGTGCGCAAATCCGAAGATTCGGTCACGATGTTCCTGATCAACGGCGTGATGCTGCAGGGCCAGATCGCCGGGTTCGACCTGTTCTGCATGCTGCTCCAGCGGGAAGGCATGGCGCAGCTCGTCTACAAGCACGCGGTATCGACCATCCAGCCGTCGCGTGCGCTGAACCTCGCCGATGAGGGCGAGACGGACGAATAAGCGATGAGCACTGGCTTTAACCGTGACCGCGACGAGTTCGCCCGTGGCGGTCGCGCGCTGATCGTCCTGCCCGATCAGGGCGACGCGCATCGCGACGCCGAGGCGCGGCTGGAGGAGACCGCCGGTCTCGCCGCCGCGATCGGCCTCGTCGTCACCGACAAGGTGGCGGTGCGCGTCCGCCAGCCCAAGCCCGCGACGCTTATCGGCAGCGGGCAGGTTGAGCAGCTGGCCGTGCAGGTCCGGCAGGACGAAGCCGATCTCGTCGTGTTCGACGCCAGCCTGACGCCGGTGCAGCAGCGCAATCTGGAAACCGCGCTGGAGGCCAAGGTGATCGACCGCACCGGCCTGATCCTCGAAATCTTCGGCGAACGCGCCGCCACGGCCGAAGGGCGGTTGCAGGTCGAGCTCGCCCACCTCGATTATCAGGCCGGCCGGTTGGTGCGGAGCTGGACCCACCTCGAGCGGCAGCGCGGCGGCTTCGGCTTCCTTGGCGGTCCCGGCGAAACGCAGATCGAGGCCGACCGCCGGCTGATCCGCGATCGCATGGCGCGACTGCGGCGCGAACTCGAACAGGTCAGCCGCACCCGGGGGCTACACCGCGAACGGCGCCAGCGCGCGCCGTGGCCGGTGATCGCACTGGTCGGCTATACCAATGCCGGCAAGTCGACGCTGTTCAACCGGCTGACTGGCGCGCATGTGATGGCGGAAAACCTGCTATTCGCGACGCTCGACCCGACGCTCCGGCAGATCTCGCTACCCGGCATCGACAAGGCGATCCTGTCCGACACTGTCGGCTTTGTTTCCGACCTGCCGACGCAGTTGGTCGCGGCGTTCAAGGCGACGTTGGAAGAGGTGGTATCGGCCGATCTGCTGATCCACGTTCGTGACATCGCCCATCCGGACACCGAGGCGCAGCGCGCCGACGTCGAGGCCGTTCTCGCCGACCTCGGTGTGTCCGAAACAACGCCGCGGTTCGAGGCGTGGAACAAGCTCGATCTGCTCGACGCAGACCAGCATGAGGACGTGCTGGTGGAAGCGGCGCGCCGCGACGATGTTGTCGCGCTGTCCGCATTGGATGGGGAAGGGGTGGATCAGCTCATCGCGCAGGTCGCGGCGAAGCTGACCGCCGGCCACCGCCGTTATTGGATCACGCTTCCGGCTGGAGACGGTGCGGGCGCCGCATGGCTGCACGCGCATGGCGAAGTCCTGGGGCAGGAAGAAGAGGGCGAGGGGCTGTCGACCCGCTACGAGGTTCGGCTCGCCGAGCGGGACTACGAACGCTTTCTCCAGCGTTGATGAACGGGCTCAGCCGCGCTTGACCTGCTGCCAGAGCGCTTCCTTGTCATCAAGGCTCAGTGCGGCGAACGCCTCGCCGCCTAGGGCTTCCATGGCGCGGAAGCGACGCTCGAACTTGGCGTTGCCCGATCGCAAGGCAGCTTCGGGATCGACGCCCAAATGCCGTGCCCAATTGACGACGGCGAACAGAAGATCGCCGATCTCATCCTCGCGCTGATCTTCGGAAGCCGTCTTAACTTCCTCAATTTCCTCCATGATCTTGGCGATGGCGCCGGTCTGGTCGGGCCAATCGAACCCGGTTCGGGCGGCGCGCTTTTGCAGCTTTACCGCGCGCATCAGAGCGGGCAGGCCCGCTGCGACGCCGGCAAGCGCGCTATCGTCCTGCGTCGCATCGCGCCGTTCGGCGGCCTTCAATTCCTCCCAACCGGGGCTATGCGACGCATCGCCGAAGATGTGCGGATGGCGGCGCTCCATTTTGTCGCTGATGGCGGCGACGACATCGGGAAAGGCGAAGACACCGGCTTCCTCCGCGATCCGCGCGTGGAACACGACTTGCAGCAACAGATCGCCCAGTTCGTCCTTCAGATCGTCCGCATCATTCCGCGCGATCGCATCGGCAACCTCATAGGCTTCTTCGATCGTATAGGGCGCGATCGTCGCCCAGGTCTGGGCCACGTCCCATTCGCAACCGCGCTGCGGATCGCGCAGGCGCGCCATGATCGCCAACAGCCGCTCAACCGCCATATCGCACGTCCACGGTAAGATTGATAATATACATTATGTAAATTCTTGATGATGGTGTGGTACGAGGATTAGCGTGTTGCCCTCCACCCGCCACGATTTCAGTTTCGACAGGAAGTTCATGCCGAGGACGTCGGTGTCGCCGAACGCCGGAGATACGACCACGGGCAGATCGCGCGCGACGATATCGCCGAGTTTCAGGTCTCGCACCGTCGCGCTCCGCGCCTGGATGCGCCCGTTCGCCGTATTGAGCACGATCGGGATCAGGCTGTCTCTCACGTCCAGCGACGCGGCGGCCGCGGTGTCCGTAGACAATGCCGTCAGGGTCGCGCCGCTATCGACGAGCATGCGCCGGTTCACGCCATCGATCGTCACTTTCGCCCAGAAATGCCCGTCGGCAGACATTCTGATGCGGGTTTCTTCGCCGACGACATTCTGGTCGTCTAGTTTCAGCAGTCGCGTAACATATTGCAGATATGGGTCGAACCGTTCGCGCTCGGTGATCACCACCAGCAGCAACCCCGCGATTACCGCCCAACTGACCAGCGACAAAACGACCCGCAATACCGGCACCCGCCGGGCGATCAGCGCCGAGATCGGCAGGATGAGCAGCAGCAGATAGATGACCGCCTGGCCGCCCGAGTCGAGGTTCATAGGACGAATTCTAATCCATCGTAGCCGGGTTCGACGCCGAGCGGCAGATCGCGGACCAGCGTGGCGTAATCCATGCTCTGATCCATATGTATAAAGGCTGACCGTTTCGGCCGAAGCTCCGCGATCCAGTCGAGCACCTCCGGCACGTGCGGATGGGTCGGATGCGGTGCATAGCGGAGCGCATCGACGATCCAGACGTCGAGCCCCGTGTAGAGCGCGCGCATCGCCGGGGTCAGTTCGTGAAAGTCGGTGGCATATCCTACCACCGCGCCACCCGCGGAAAAGCGCAGGCCGGCCGAGGTGATATGACCGTGGGGCTGATCGACGACATCGATCGTGATCGCACCGATCGTCAGCCTGTCCGGCAACACCGCGCTCTCCACCGTCGGCGGATAGCCCTGCCGGCCGGCGAAGACATAGGCGAACCGATGGCGGAGCGCGGTGAGCGTGCCTGTCCGCGCGTAGCCCGGGACTGGCCGACGCATGGCGTGAAAAATCTGGCGAACGTCGTCGATGCCATGACAATGGTCTGCATGGTCATGCGTCCACAGGATCGCGTCGACCGTCGACACATCGGCTGCAAGCAATTGCTCCCGCATATCGGGGCCTGTGTCGACCAGGATACGCGTGTCGTCATGCTCGACGAGCAACGATACGCGCGTACGCCGGTTACGTGGTTCATTGGGGTCGCAAGCGCCCCAGTCGTTCCCGATCCGCGGCACGCCCGATGACGTGCCCGATCCGAGAATGCGAACCTTCACGCGCGCGCCTTGTTGAACAAACTGAAGAAGTTATCCGCGGTTCGTGCCGCCAACTCTTCGATCGCTTCGCCGCGCAGCTGGGCAAGGAAGGTCGCGGTGTCCGCGACGAAAGAAGGCTCGCCCTGTTTGCCGCGATGCGGCACCGGCGCCAGAAATGGAGCGTCGGTTTCGATCAGTAGCCGTTCGATCGGCAGGCGGGCCGCCGTCTCCTGCAGGTCGCGCGCATTCTTGAACGTTACGATCCCCGAGATCGAGATGTAGAACCCGAGCTCCAGCGCCGCGTCGGCAAAGGCGCCGCTCGCGGTGAAACAGTGGATGACGCCCGTATAGGCCCCCTGCTTCATCTCATCGCGCAGGATCGCCAACGTGTCCTCTTCCGCATCGCGGGTGTGCACGATCAGGGGAAGCCCCGTTTCGCGACACGCTCCGATATGACTCCGGAAGCTTGCCTGCTGGCGGGCACGATCGGAATGATCGTAATAATAATCTAGGCCGGATTCACCGATGCCCACGATGCGCGGATGCGCTGCTCGGTCGACGAGGCGCGCCATGTCGACGTCGGGATGCTGATCAGCCTCGTGCGGATGGATACCGATCGAAGCCCAGACGTCGGGTTCACGCTCTGCCGTGGCGACCACCGCGTCCCATTCGCTTTCGCGCGTCGAGATGTTGAGCATCGCCCCCACCCCACGCGATCGGGCACGGGCGAGCACGTCACCCTGTTGCTCGAACACCCCTTTATAATTGAGGTGGCAGTGGCTGTCGGCGAACATCATGCCGCGGCGGCAGGCAGTTCGAGCCGTGGGAAGACCGGCGACGGCGGTGCGATCGTAAAGCCCGCGGCCTGCTGGCGGCCATACCAGCCATCGTCGTCGATCGCGGCATGGTCTCGCTCGTCTGCGCCGAGCTGATCCAGCACCTTGCCAGCCGATTGCGGCACGACGGGCAGGATCGCAATCGCCAGCATCCGGATCGCCCGCACCAGCGTCCCGAGCACCGCATGCATCCGATCGGGATCGGTTTTGCGCAACGCCCAGGGGGCTTGAGCATCAATATACTGATTGCACGCGAAAACCCCACGCATCCATGCCTCGATGCCTTGGCTCAGCATCAGATCGTCGAATGCCGTCCGCAATCCGGCGCAGGCGATGACCATCTCCTCGATCAGCATTGCGTCCGCCGGATCGCTGCGCCCGGCCTCCGGCAGCGCACCATCCAGATTCTTGGCGATGAACGACAGCGTGCGCTGCGCCAAATTGCCGAAGCTGTTGGCAAGTTCCGCATTGACGCGCGTCACGATCGCCTCGGCCGAATAGCTGCCGTCCTGTCCGAAGCTGACCTCGCGCAGCAGGAAATAGCGGACCGCATCGACCCCGAACGCATCGGTCAGTTCGTCGGGGCTGACGACATTGCCGACCGACTTCGACATCTTCTCGCCCCGGTGAAGCACGAAGCCGTGCGCGAACACCTGCTTCGGGAGCGGCAGGTTCGCCGACATCAGGAACGCCGGCCAGTAGACGGTATGAAAGCGCGTGATGTCCTTGCCGATCAGATGCAAATCGGCGGGCCAGAAGCGTGCCATCGTCTCGGCATCGTTGGGATAACCGGCACCGGTCAAATAATTGGTCAGCGCATCGACCCACACATACATGACGTGTCCGGGGCTGTCGGGCACCGGCACCCCCCAGTCGAAGCTCGTCCGCGACACCGACAAGTCCGATAGACCGCCTTCGACGAAGCGCATCACCTCGTTACGGCGCGCCTCAGGCCGGATGAAATCGGGGTTGGCGGCGTACAGGTCGAGCAGCGGTTGCTGATATTTCGACAGGCGGAAGAACCACGTTTCTTCGGCGGTCCACTCCACGGGCGTACCCTGGGGGGACAGCTTGGCGCCCCCTTCCCCCTCCACCAGTTCCTTCTCGTCGTAGAAGGCCTCGTCGCGCACCGAATACCAGCCCTCATACCGATCGAGGTACAGGTCGCCGGCATCGCGCATCGCCTGCCAGATCGCCTGGCTGGCCGCATAGTGATCGGGTTCAACGGTGCGGATGAAGCGGTCGTACGAGATGTTGAGCGTGTCCGCCATCGCGCTGAAATACGACGACATCTCGTCGGCGAAGGCGCGCACGTCGATGCCGCGGGTGCGCGCGGTCTGTGCCATCTTCAGCCCATGTTCGTCGGTCCCGGTCTGGAAGCGCACGTCGCGCCCCGCCTGCCGCTGAAAGCGTGCGATCGCATCCGCGGCGATCATTTCATAGGCATGGCCGATGTGCGGACGGCCGTTAGGGTAATGGATTGCGGTGGTGATGTAATAGGGATCGGCCATAGCGCGCTTCCCTAGTCGATCGATCCGGCGAGGTGAAGCGGCGTCAGCGCAGCCGCGCGACGATCGCCGCCATCTCGAACACCGTCGCCTGTGCATCGAGCGACAGGCCCATCGCCGCCCCGGCGAGGTCGCGCGCAGCAGCCTGAGCGTCGAGCGCGGTTTTCAGCCGCGCTCCCGCCCGTCCACGGGCTTCGCGCGCGATAATTGCCGGAACCCGATCGAGGAACACTTCGTAGCGCGCGGCATTCCCCTTCCCTGCCAAAGCCTTGGCAAGCGCCGCCCGGCGTGTGTTCATCGGATCGCCGTCGGTGGCGATCGCGGCGATCGCGGTGTCGAGGCCGGCAACGTCCAGCCCCGCATAACGGATCGCCCGCCCCGGCGAGCCCTCCCCCGCCGCGATCAACATCCCGATCTCGTCGCTATCGGCATCGGGCAACGCGTCGTGCAACGCACGGCGCATGTCGGCTTCGTCGAGCGCGCCAAAGCGCAGGACCCGGCATCGCGATCGAATGGTGGGGAGCAATCGTCCGGGGGCATGGCTCACCAGCAGAAACACCGTTCCCACCGGCGGTTCCTCCAGGTTCTTGAGCAGCGCATTGGCGCCGTTGCGCTCGAGATCATCGGCCGCGTCGATAATGACGACGCGGCGTGCGCCCATCGACGGCGTCGTCGCAAACATCGGTTGCAGGCTGCGCACCTGCGCGATGCTGATCGACCGCGCGATATCCTGATCGGGCTTGTCGGCATCCTTTGGCAGACGGCGCAGGATACGCAGGTCGGGATGCGACCCCGCCTCCACCAGAGCGCGCGTGGGATGATCGGCGGGCACCGTCAGTCCCGGCGCGGTTACCCCGCTCGCACTCGCCTCGGCCAGCATGCGCAACGCCGCCAATTCGGCGAAGCGTGCCTTGCCCACGCCTTGCGGCCCGACCAGCAACCAGGCGTGATGCAACACACCGCTGCGCAGGGCGGCCGCGAAGGCCCCCTGCGCCTCGGCATTACCGAACAACGCGGTCATCGCGGTTGCGCGATCAACCGAAGAACGAGGTCAGCCCTGCCCAGGCGCGACCGAAGAAGCCCGCCTGACCGACGTCCTTGTCCGCGACCAGCGGCAGGCGCTGTTCGGGCAAATCGGGCGACGTCACGACTAGGTCGGCGATATGCTGGCCCTTGGTGATCGGCGCCTTGATTGGACCTTCGTAGACGACCTTGGCGCTCATCTGCGGCACGGCGCCCGCGGGCAGCGTGACGGTCAGCTGGCGCGGCGCGACGAGACCGACGTTGCTGGAACTGCCCATCTGCACTTCCGCCGTCGACACCTGCTTGCCCGCCGCGACGACGGGTTTCGCCTGCCATGCGCGAAAGCCCCATTCCATGAAGCGCACCGATTCCTCAGCGCGATCCTTGGACGACGTCAGCCCCGCAACGACCATTACCAGACGCCGGCCGTTCTGCTCAGCAGAGCCGGTGAAGCCGTAACCGGCCTCTTCGGTATGGCCGGTCTTCAGGCCATCGGCGCCGGCGACGCGGCCGAGCAATGGATCGCGATTCGCCTGCGTAATGTCGGCCCCTGCCCCCAGCGTCTTGCCCCAGGTGAAGTTTGGCAGCGAGTAGAAGCGCTTATAAAGATCCGGGAAATCCTGGATCGTCGCGGTGGCCAGATGCGCCAGGTCGCGCGCGGTCACATAGGTGACGCCATTGTCCGGCCAGCCGTTGGCGGTGCCGAAGTGGCTGTTGGTGAGGCCAAGGCGCTTCGCCTGCGCATTCATCCGGTCCGTAAAGGTTTGCTCGGTGCCCGAAATACCCTCGGCCAGCACGACGCAGGCGTCGTTGCCCGACAGCGTCACGATGCCCTTCAGCAGGTTCTCGACGCTGACGTTTTCGTTGGGCGAGAGGAACATGGTCGATCCCGCCTGCGGCCCATGCCACTTGGCCCAGGTCTCGGGGCGAACGGTGATCATCTGGTCGAGCTTCAGCTCGCCCTTCTTGATCATGTCGAAGGCCACGTAGACCGTCATCATCTTCGCCATCGATGCGGGCGGCATGCGGCGGTCGGCGTCACGCTGATACAGGACCGCGCCCGACGACAGATCCTGCATGAAGGCGATCGGCGCGATGCCCTGGAACTGCGGCGCCGCGGCGACGGAGGGCATGGCGAGCGCGACGATGGCGAAGGGAGCGGCGATCAGCGGTTTCATGACGTCGGGTTCGGCTTTCGGCAGGGTAATAGGGGTGGAATGGGTCAGGCATAGCGCCGCAACTGCGCCGCGTCAGCCCTCAACAGCGTCGGCGAGCAGGCCGACGGACAGCGCGTAGAAGTTCGAGCAATTGTAATCGAGGATCACACGGTAATTGCTGGTGAGCAGATAGGCGGTGGCATTGGGGCCATCCGGCTCGATCAGCGTCGCCTGCACGCTGTCGGCGGGCCAGCCCCTGCCCTGCGGCACGAGGCCCAGCGCACGCCATTCGGCCATCGTCCGCCACTGGCTGTGCCGCTCGAACACGCGCGGACAACGTGGTGACACCATGCGCGTCGTCAGGGCGGCGCGGTCGAAGCTGGCGGGGACGCGCACCGCGATCCCCCACGGCTGACCCGGCCGCCAGCCGGCATTCTCGAAATAATTGCCGATCGAGGCGAGCGTATCCGCCGGGCTGGTCCAGATATCCGCGCGCCCGTCGCCATCGCCGTCGCGGGCGAGGCGCAGGTAAACAGAGGGCAGGAATTGCGGATTACCGGTGGCGCCTGCCCAACTGCCCTTCAGCCGCTCGCGCGGGATACCGCGATCGAGGATCTTGAGGCCGGCGATGAACTCGCTGGCGAACAGCTCGCGCCGACGGCCCTCATAGGCGAGCGTCGCAAGGCTGCGAAGCAGATCGAAATTGCCCGTATAGGCCCCGTAATTCGTTTCATGCCCCCAGATTGCGACCATGATCGATTCGGGGACGCCCGTCTCCCGCTCGACACGGGCGAGGCGCGCCCGCTGCGCCTGATAGGTGCTTCGCCCACGGCCGATCCGCGCGGCATCGACGTGGCTGATCCGATAGGGCGCGAACGGCGGCGTCGCGGTGCGACCCGGATTGCCCGGCTGCGCGCGGTCGAGCTCGATCGTCCGCTCGCTGAGCGTCAGCGTCGGAAACACCTCATCGACCGTGCGACGCGTAACACCCTCGGCCAGCGCCTGCGCGCGCAGCGTGCCGAGATAGGACTGGAAGCCCTGCTCGTCCTGCGCCGCGACTGGTCCGGCCGAAGCCATCGCCAGGATCGTCGCCATCAAACCGGCCTTCAGCCCGCGCGTCATCGGATGCCCCCACATGCCCTCGCAGGTGCCACAGCCGGCATCCCGCGTGAACCTCCTATCGTCGCGGGGCTTGCACGGACAAGCGCGGTGCGCGTATTCGGGCGCTCCACGCGGAGGGATGGCCGAGTGGTTTAAGGCAGCGGTCTTGAAAACCGCCGTAGGTGGAAGCCTACCGTGGGTTCGAATCCCACTCCCTCCGCCAAGGCTCCCCGGCCGAAACCGGGGAGGCAGCGGCGATTATTTTGCGGGCTGCGCCGGACCCATCAGCTTCTGCGCGAAATAGGTCATCTGCAGCGCTTGCAGACGCGCACCCTGTTCGATGTCGGCATCGCCCGAATGGCCGCCGGCGGTGTCTTCGTAGAACAGATACGGCAGGCCGTATTCCTTCAGGCGCGCCGCGAACTTGCGGGCATGCTGCGGGCCGACGCGGTCGTCCTTGGTCGTCGTCCAGATATAGGGTTCGGGGTACGCCACCCCCTTCTTGATATTCTGATAGGGCGAGATCGTGCGGAGGAACGCCTTTTCCGCCGGCACGTCGACCGAGCCATATTCGTCGACCCAGGACTTACCCGCTTCGATCTGTTCGTAGCGCATCATGTCGAGCAGCGGGACCTGGATCGTCACCGCCTTCCACAGGTCAGGGTGCTGGTTGAACTCGACACCCATCAGCAGGCCCCCGTTCGAGCCGCCGTAGATGCCCAGCTCCTGCGGGCTGGTCAGTTTGCGCGCGAACAGTGCCTTCGCGACGCTGGCGAAATCGTCGTAGATGATCTGGCGCTTGGTCTTGCGACCGGCATCGTGCCAGGCGGGACCGAATTCGCCGCCGCCACGGATGTTGGCGAGCACGTAGGAGCCGCCGCGCTCCAGCCACAATTTGCCGGTGATCGCCGAATAGGCGGGCAGCATCGGCAGCTCGAAGCCGCCGTAGGCCGTCATGATCGTCGGCGTGCTGCCGTTGAGCGGAATATCCTTATGGTGGACGATGAAATACGGGACCTTGGTGCCGTCGGTCGAGGTCGCCTCATGCTGCTCGACCACCAGACCCGCCGAATCGAACTTGGGCGGCAGCGTCTTGACCGGCTTGCCGACGCTCGCCGTCGCGGCGTCGAGCGGCAGCAGCGTCGTCGGCGTCAGGAAGCCGGTGACGGTCATATAGCCATGGTCGCTGCGATCGTCGGCACTGGCGACGCCGAGCGAGACGTTGTCCGGCAAGGCGATCGGCCGCGCTGTCCAGCCCGCCTTGCCCGGCGTGTAGACCGCTGCGCGCCCGCGCACATTGTCGTTGTAGATCAGGACGACATGGTCCTTGGTCGTCACGACCTCGTCCACCGATTGACGTGGATTGGGCGCGAACAAGATCGTCGGGGTCACCCGGCCGCTTTCGACCATGGCAAGCGGGGCCGAGGCGACCGAGCCGGCGGCAACGGCGCCCCAGGGGTCGCTGGTCTGGAACAGCACCTGCCCGGCGACCATACCGGCGGGGAAGGTCCGCGCCGGAATGTCGAGCTTCTTCGTGCCCTCTGGCGTCCAGACATGCGTCTCGCCGCCGAAGAAAGTGGTGCGGCGCTCGATCGTGACCAGACGATGGCCCTGCCCGTCGGTGATCACGCCGGCATAGGTGCCGAGCTGATCGGTCGGCGCGCCGCGGAAGATTTCCTTGGCGGCATCCAGCGGTTGCCCGCGTTTCACCATCTTAACGACGAAGGGATAGCTTGATCCGGTCATCGTGCCGGCGCCCCAGTCGCGGCTGACGAGCAACGTATCCTTGTCGAGCCAGCTCGCGCCCTGCTTCGACTTGGGGAGCGAGAAGCCGCCGGGCACGAACTGCCCCGTCGCCAGATCGAACTCGCGGTAGCTGATCGCGTCCTCGCCGCCTTCGGACAATGCCACGAGGCAGAGGCGCTCTTCGGGATGGAGGCAGCTTGCGCCCTTCCACACCCACTTCTTGCCCTCGGCCTTCGATAGCGCGTCGAGATCGAGCGCGACGGTCCATTTGGGCTGGGGCGCGGCGTAATCCGCCTCGCTCGTCCAGCGCCAGATGCCCTGCGGATGATCGGCGTCGCGCCAGAAATTGTAGATGCGACCGAACAGCTGGTTCGGCATCGGGATGCGATCCTTGGCAGAGGCAATCGCCAGCGCGTCGGCGTAAAAGCCCTTGTAGCGCGGATCGTTCTGCAACCGGGGCAGCGTGCGGGCGTTTTCGGCCTCGACCCAGGCGAGCGGCTTGGCGCCGTCCTTGTCTTCCAGCCAGATATAGGGATCGGTATCGGTCACGGGCGTGCTCTGCGCGAAGGCGGAGGTCGCGGCAAGCATGGTGGAGGCGATCAGCAGCGTGCGGACGATCATCGGGGTACAATCTCCCAAGGGTACTACGAGCAGCGATGCACCAGTTGTGCCGGGCAATGGCTCCACGGGCAAGGCACCGGCACGCGAAAGCGGCGATGGCCTGCCCCTGCCCCGCCGCTTCGTGGCGATCGGGGCGATTTCGGCCGGCACCGCGCTGACGATCATCGATGGCGGCATCGCCACGGTCGCGCTGCCGACGATCGCGACGGACCTGCACGTCGGCAGCAGCGCGGTTGTATCGGTGGTCACCGTCTATCAGCTGATCCTCGCGATGATGATCCTGCCCTTCGCAGGCCTCGGCGACCGGTTCGGACTGAAGCGCACCTATCAGTTCGGGCAGCTGCTGTTCACCGTGGCGACGGTGCTGTGCTTCTTCGCCAAAAGCCTGCCGTTCCTGCTGGTGGTGCGGGCGGCGCAGGCCTTGGGCGCAGCGGCGGCGTTGAGCGTGTCGTCGGCGCTGATCCGCTCGATCTATCCCTCGTCGCAGCTCGGCCGGGGCCTCGGCATCAATTCGGTCGTCGTGTCGAGCTCGGCGGCGCTGGCACCGACCTTGGGCGGGCTGGTGCTGGGGATCGCGCCTTGGCCATGGGTGTTCGCGAGCGCGGTGCCCTTTGCGATCATCAGCCTGGTCCTCGGCCGCGCACTGCCCGCGCCGCAGCCGCGCAAGGAACCGTTCGACGTGCTGGGTGCGGTGATGTGCGCGAGCATGATCGGCCTGGTCATTTCCGGGGCGGAGAGTGCGGTGCATGGCGACAGTCCGGTCGTCTCTGCCGCGATCGTCGCGGTTGGCGCTGCGATCGGCTGGGTGTTCATCCGCCGCGAGCGGGGCGAAGCCAAGCCGATCCTGCCGGTCGACCTGCTGGCGAAGCCCGTGATCGCGCTGTCGGCGATCGGCGCCTATACGGCCTTCACCGCCTCGATGACGCTGCTGCTGTCGACGCCGTTTCGGCTGACGCACGGTTATGGTTGGAGCGCAGCTGCGGTGGGCGCGGCGATCGCGCCGTGGCCGCTGACCAACATGATCGTCGCGCCGCTGGCGGGTTGGCTGTCCGACCGCGTGCCCGCGGGGTTGCTCGGCGGCATCGGCATGGCGGTATCGATCGTCGCGCTGGCGCTGATCGCGCTGCTGCCGGCGGATGCGACCTATGTCGATATCGCGTGGCGGATGGCGCTGTGCGGGTCTGGGTTCGGGCTGTTCCTACCGCCCAATGCGCGGCTGATCATCGGATCCGCCCCGCGCGAGCGGGCGGCGGCCGCAGGCGGACTGGTCGGCACGGTGCGGCTGGTCGGCCAGACGACCGGCGCCACGCTGGTCGCGGCCCTGCTGGCGATGGGCGTGGGTGCGACGTCGACCCCGCCGCTGGTCGCTGCGGGACTGGCGCTGGTGGCGGGCCTGTGCAGCCTTGCGCGACTGCGCCCGTCGATCCGCAATCCGCGCAGCGACGAGGCGGAGGACGAGCAGCCGGGGACACAGGTGTCGCGGTAAATCGTGCAGTCCTCCCCCGCCAGGGGGAGGTGGCAGCGAAGCTGCGGAGGGGGAAGATGCCGCGAACTCGGCGTGTGCGGAAACGCCCCCTCCACCATTCGCTGGCGCGAACGGTCCCCCTCCCCCGCTGAAGCGAGGGAGGAATTGTGAGATCAGACCGCGGCCTGGGTCGCGGTGGGGCATCAGAGCGCATCCCGTCACCCCGGCCGAAGAGCCGGGGCCCCGCTTTTAAACCCGATGCGCGGAAGCAGCGGGACCCCGGGTCAAGCTCGGGGTGACGGGTGAGGCACGATCAGAACACCGCCCGGGCGGTGTCCTCACCCATCATCTGCTGGCGGACGAGCGGGATCGCCGGGCCGCCGTAGCTGAGGAATTGATCGTGGAAGGCCTTCCACGCCTTTGGTCCGCCACGGCTGGCGGTCCAGTCGTCGCGGAGCTTGCGGATCAGCAGCTTGCCCATCGTGTAATTGAGATACGCGGGATCGTAGGTGCCGCGGGCCGCCTGTTGGCGCGCATTGCCTTCGTCCTGATAGCATTGTTCGCGGAACATCTGGAGGCTCTGCGCCTGGGTCATGCCGCGTGCGTGAAGGCCGATGGCGGACAGGAAGCGGCAGTCGCGCAGCAGCGCGTTGCTGAGCTGACCGATGTGCGTTTCGGGCTTGCCGTTGTCGATGCCGGCCTCCCACATCATCTCTTCGGCGTAATGCGCCCACCCTTCGGCAAAGGCGTAGCCGACGAACAGGCGACCGATCGGCGATTTGGCCCGGTTCGAATGCAGGAACTGGAGGAAGTGCCCCGGCATCACCTCATGGATCGAGGTGAACAGCAGGTCCTTGCGCCCCGGCACGAAGGCATCCTGCGTTTTCTTGTCCCACGCCGGATCGGGCGGCGAGATGTAATAGACTGACGGCACGTTCTTCTCGAACGGCCCCGCGGGATCGATATAGGCGGAATTCTGACGGTTGTAGGGCGGGCTTTCCTCGACCTTGGCCTCTTCGGTGCCAGGAATGGTCACGAGGTCGTGCTTGACGACGAAGGCGCGCAACTCGGGGATCTGGCGGCGGGCTTCGGCGACCGGGCCGTCGGGCGCCTTGTCGGCGTTCATCTTGTCGATGCACTGCGGGATCGTCTTGCCCTTGGCGTAGAGCGCGCAGGCGGCGGTAAGTGCGTCCTGATTGCGCTTCAGGTCGGCGCGACCCGCCGCCTCGAGCTGGTCGAGCGAGGCGTCGACGCCCTCGGTCGCGCGGACCATTCGCTGGAAGCGATCGGCGCCGAGCGCGAAATCCTGAGTCGCGCTGCCGCGCTGCGACGCCAGCCACGTCCCGAGGCCGCGCATTGCCTCGCTGGCGGCGGCGGAGGCGGTCTTGAGCTGATCCTGCAGCGCGGGATCGTCGACGTCGGCGAAGGCCTTCACCGCGTCGCCGCCGTAATAATCGGCAAAGCCGTTAAAGCCGGCCACCCCGTAATTCACGAACGATAAGGGCATCGGCGTCTTCAGGTTTGCGCGGATGTTGCCGACCGCCGCCGGCACGCGTTGCAGGAAGGCGATCACCGCCTTCATCCGCGTCGGCGCATCGGCATAGGGCCGCGCGATATAGACGTTGGGGTCGAGGCCGCCGCCGACATAATAGGTCGGGTTGCTATGCGGCTGGTCGGCGTCGTCGAGCCAGAACAGCTTGCCCTCCGCAACGCGCACCAGATAGTCGCGCTCGAACCGATCCTGCGGCGATAGATCGGCGTCGCCGAACGCCTTGGCGCGATCGATCGTCTGGTGCAGGAATTCGGACTGGCGCTTCAGCCCCGCCGCGCTCCAGTCGGGCAGCTGACCGTCGAAATCGTGGCGGCCTTCATACACCGCGAAGGCGGGATCGATCCGGAACCAGCTTTCGATGAAGCCGTCGCGAAAGCGCGCCCAATTGCTGGGGGTGGCGACGGGCTTCGGCGCGGGCGCGGTGGCCGTCTGGTTGGCGGCCGGCGCCGCGCCACGCGAACAGCCTGCCGATACCGTTGCCGCAATCGCCATCGCCAACAGCGATGCCCTGACCCTCACCGTCATATCCGTCTCCACTCCGCCATTCCGGCGCTTGTCGCGGCCGATCCTGACAGGCCGGACCTGATGACGCCACCCCCTTCAGCCGCCGATGGCTATCCGTGCGGTTGCGCGGAAATGTGATCTAAGTTGCGGAACGGCCGCCCGATCCGCCTCGTTGGTGCAGCGCATTGCCTGAGAGGATGATCGCCATGCCCTATATCAAAACGCGCGACGGCACCGATATTTACGTCAAGGACTGGGGCTCGGGCCGGCCCGTGATCCTGATCCATGGCTGGCCGTTGTCGGCGGACAGCTGGGACCCGCAGATGATGGCGCTGGCGGACGCGGGCTTCCGCGCGATCGCCTATGACCGGCGTGGGTTCGGACGGTCGGGTCAGCCGTGGAGCGGCTATGATTACGACACGCTCGCCGACGATCTGGCCGACGTGATGGCCGCCACCGGCGCGGACAGCGACGCGACGCTGGTCGGCTTCTCGATGGGCGGCGGCGAGGTCGCGCGCTACATGAGCCGTCATGGCGGCAAGGGCGTGATCGCCGCCGCGCTGGTCGGATCGGTCGTCCCCTATATGCTGAAGACCGAGGACAATCCGAATGGCGTCGCCGAGGCGGATCTGGCCGAGATCGGCGAGAACATCCAGAAGGATCGGGCGCACTTCTTCCGCAGCACCTTCTTCAAGCAGTTCTTCGGCGTGGGCGTGATCAGCCATCCGGTGAGCGATGCGGTGCTGGATGCGGCGACGGCGACCGCGATGCAGGCCGGACTGAAACCGACGCTCGCCTGCGCCGAGGCGTTCGGCCACACCGATTTCCGCCCCGACCTCAGCGCCTTCCGCGTGCCGACTCTGATCATCCACGGCACGTCCGACGTGACGGTGCCGATCGATGCCACCGGTCGCGCCGCGGCAGAGGCGATCGCGGACAGCCAGCTGGTGGAATATGACGGCGCCCCCCACGGCCTGTTCGCCACGCATGGGGACCGACTGACCAACGATCTGCTGACCTTCCTCGGCCGCTGACGCTACGGCTGGCGCCGGGCGAGATGCATCGGTAAGCAGTGCCGCGGGCGCCGAGGAGGTGCCCGCGGTTTTGAGTTGGGGAGCGTGATGACCGATCCAGAAATCTATCCAATCACCGGCGATTGGACCAACGCCAGCCTCAACCCCAAGACCTATGCCGAGTTGTACGAAGCGGCGACGAGCAACCCCGGCGGCTTCTGGCTGGATCAGGCGACCAAGCGCCTCGATTGGACGCGCACGCCCACGATCGCCGGCGACTGGTCGTTCGCCGAGGCCGATTTCCACATCAAATGGTTCGCCGACGGCAAACTGAACGTCGCGGCCAATTGCATCGATCGGCATCTGGCCGCGCATGGCGACACGGTGGCGATCATCTGGGAACCCGACGTGCCGACCGAAGAGGCGCGGCACATCACCTATCGCGACCTGCATGCTGAGGTCTGCCGCTTCGCGAACGTGCTGAAGAGCCAGGGTGTCGGCAAGGGCGATCGCGTCACCCTCTACATGCCGATGATCCCGGAGGCGGCCTATGCGGCGCTCGCCTGCGCGCGGATCGGCGCGATCCATTCGGTGGTGTTCGGGGGCTTTTCGGCGGACGCACTGGCGGGCCGGATCGAGGATTGCGGATCGCGCATCGTGATCACCGCCGACGAGGGCCGGCGCGGCGGCAAGCGGATCAAGCTGAAGGCCTGCGTCGACGAAGCAGCGGCGCGCGCGCCTAGCCTCGAAAAGGTCATCGTCGTCAAGGCGACGGGCGCCGATGTGCCGATGGGCGAGCGCGACGTCTGGTATCACGACGCGGCGGCGGCAGTCGGCACCGACTGCCCGGCGGAGGAGATGGACGCCGAGTACCCGCTGTTCATCCTCTACACCAGCGGTTCGACCGGCAAGCCCAAGGGGGTGATGCACACCTCGGGCGGGTATCTGCTGTGGGCGAGCCTCACTCATCAGATCGCGTTCGACTACAAGCCCGGCCAGATCTTCTGGTGCGCGGCCGATATCGGCTGGGTGACGGGCCACACGTACATCCTCTACGGGCCGCTCGCGAACCGGGCGACGACGGTGATGTTCGAAGGCCTGCCGACCTGGCCTGACGCCAGCCGCATCTGGCAGGTTGTCGACCGGCATAAGGTCGACACGCTGTTCACCGCCCCTACGGCGCTGCGCGCGCTGATGAAGGAGGGCGACGATTTCGTCCGCAAGACCGACCGCAGTTCGCTGAAGGTGCTGGGATCGGTCGGCGAGCCGATCAACCCGGAGGCGTGGCGCTGGTATCACGACGTCGTCGGCGAAGGCCGTGCGCCGATCGTCGATGCCTGGTGGCAGACCGAAACGGGCGGCATCATGATCGCGCCGATCCCCGGTGCGGTGCCGATGAAGCCGGGCTCTGCCGCCAAGCCGCTGCCGGGCGTGACGCTGCAACTGGTTGACGATCAGGGCAGCCCGTTGGTCGGAGAAGCGCAGGGCAACCTGTGCATCACCGAAAGCTGGCCGGGTCAGATGCGCGGCGTGTGGGGCGATGCCGAGCGGTTCTTCCAGACCTATTTCACCACCTACAAGGGCAGCTATTTCACCGGAGACGGCTGCCGCCGTGACGCGGACGGTTACTATTGGATCACCGGCCGCGTCGATGACGTCATCAACGTCAGCGGTCACCGGATGGGCACTGCCGAAGTCGAGAGCGCGCTGGTGCTGCATGAGGCGGTGGCGGAGGCCGCGGTCGTCGGCATGCCGCATGACGTCAAGGGTCAGGGCATCTACGCCTACGTGACGCTGAACGCCGGCCGCGAGGGTTCGGACGAGCTGCACAAGGCGCTGGTCGCCTGGGTGCGGCAGGAGATCGGGCCGATCGCAACGCCCGACAAGCTCCAGTTCGCGCCCGCACTGCCCAAGACGCGATCGGGCAAGATCATGCGCCGCATCCTGCGCAAGATCGCCGAGGGCGATGTGTCGAGCCTGGGCGATACGTCGACGCTGGCGGACCCGGCGGTGGTGGACGATCTGGTGGTGAACCGGGTGGGGTGAGGCGGCGCGGTCGTCCCACCCACACCGTCACCCCGGACTCGTTCCGGGGTCCACCGCGCGGCGAGGGCAACGCTCGAGCCTCTTGCCATGCCCCTCGCCGCGGAGTGGACCCCGGAACACGTCCGGGCTGACGGGCACTTGGGGCGACTGTAACGCAACGTAACGCGCCTGCCGGTTGCCCCTCCTGCCCTCGCCCTCTACGCATCTCCCGCAAAGGGAGACAGACGGATGGGCATCGCTAGCAGGATCGGCTGGATCGTCCTCGCACTGGTCGGGGCAGCGGCGCTGGGCGTAGTGGCGACGGCGCGGGGCGAGGCGGTGAACGCCGTCTGGATCGTCGTCGCGGCGGTCTCCGTCTATCTGATCGCCTATCGCTTCTACGCGCTCTATCTCGCCAAGATCGTCGGTATCGACCCC